>Ga0196970_1001917_pt1 | contig 12003 bp, 12 predicted proteins | sample S1v_513CmetaG_FD_148672 | JGI IMG/M metagenome (GOLD analysis project Ga0196970, IMG submission 148672) | Soil microbial communities from Anza Borrego desert, Southern California, United States - S1+v_5-13C | ecosystem: Environmental > Terrestrial > Soil > Desert | place: USA: California... | reverse complement strand
CACGGCGCGCGCCAGTTCGACCCGCTTGCGCAGGCCGTAGGACAGCGTGCCGGCGGTCGCCTTGCGGACGTGCTGGATCTCCAGGAAGTCGATGATCTCCTCGACCTCGCGGCGGTGCGCCAGCTCCTCCTTGCGCGCGCCCGTCAGCCAGTACAGCGAGCCGGTGAGGAAGTTGTTCTTCAAGAGGTGGTGCCGGCCGACCATGATGTTGTCGAGCACCGTCATGTGCCCGAACAGCGCCAGGTTCTGGAAGGTGCGGCCGATGCCCAGCGACGCGCGGTGGTTCGGCGTCATGTCGGTGATGTCGCGGCCCTGGAAGTAGACGCGCCCGCTGGTCGGGCGGTAGCGGCCGGAGATGCAGTTGACCATCGAGGTCTTGCCGGCGCCGTTCGGGCCGATGATCGAGAACAGCTCGCCCTTCTCGATGCGGAAGCTGACGTCGGTCAGCGCACGCACGCCGCCGAACTGCAGCGAGACGTCGCGGGCTTCGAACATGGCGGTGCTGGCGTTCATGCGGGCCTCCGATTCGCGATGGCCGGGAGGCGCGGGCAGGGCACGCGCCGCGGCTGCGGCGTACCGGTCGCGGCGGGACTGAGGGCTGCGGAACTGAGCAACGTGTTTCTCCCCGAACGGCGCCTTGGCTTGTTTCCCGTGGTCCGACCGGCCGCTGGGCGGTGGTCGGGAAGGCGCTTCATTTGCTTGTCGGCGGCGACGATACACGATCCGTACGGTACCGTACAGTGTGGTGTTGTGATCAATCGTCGCAGCGGATTGTGCGGATGCGCATCGGTGTGTGCGCCATGCAATCGCAGGCGAGGAGCGGGATTCGGGGCGTCGGGATGGTCAGAGTCATGCGCGGTCCTCCCTGTGCGGCTGCCTTGGCGCCGGTCCGATGACGGGCCGGCGGCTGGCGAAGCTTCTGTGCGGAACACCCGCTGTGCGGAGGGTCCGCAGTTGGATTCATCATAGGTTTCAATTGTAACGATCCGCAACCGAAATCACTGGAGGGGCCTGAGTGAGCCGTTCCCGCGACCGGAAGCGCGCGCTAGAGTGCCGGCCGCGAAACGGATGGACAACACGGACCATGGTCGAGGAAGCGACGGAGGCGGCGCGGCCGGTCCCCGAGGACTACGGGCTGGAGGCCGGCGACCTGCGCCTCTGGTATTCGCCGGGGCGGGCCGGGGCGATCCTGATGGTGGCGGCGACGCTCGGGCTGGCGGTGGAGCGCGCGTTCGACGGCGCCGCGCACACGCTGCCGCAATGGCTGGGCGCGGTGGTCGGGTTCTTCTACGGGGCGCTGCTCGGCGGTTTCGTCGGGCTGGGGGCGATGGTGCTGCTGATCTGGTGCGACCCGCTGTTCGGCCGGATCTGGCCGACCTATGGGCGCCTGCGCCGCTACCGCGAGGCGCTGGCCGCCGCCCGCGCCGCGGAACGCCACCACCACGCTTAACCCGCACGCCCCACGGGAGGGAGGCGGGCGAACGCTGTTGTACGCGGATGGAAGTCCGCAACGGCAGGGGGAGCCGCCATGCCCTTTTCCGATGTTTCGCGCGCGCCGCTGCTGGCGCTGGCCGTGCTGCTGGCGCCCGTACCCGGGCACGCCGCGTCGTGCCCCGACCCGAACTCGCTGGCGGTGATCGGCGGGACCGAGCTGTCCGACCTCGACGACCTGATCGAGCGCCCGGTCACCAGCGCCGAGGGTCATCTGGTCGGCGTGGTGCGCGACGTGGTGCTCGACCGGTGCGGCACGCCGGCCTCGCTGGTGGTGGCGCTGCCCTACACCCACAAGGACGTGGCCATTCCCATAGACCGCGTGCGCTACAACCCCGACAGCGAGGTTTTGCGCCTCGACGGGCTGACCGACGCCGCCGTCGCCGCGCTGCCGCCGACGGATGGAGCGGCGGTGTCGCTGGACCGGCGATGATCGGGGAGATCCTCGCCGTGCGGCGATGAACCACAGAGGCACAGAGGCACAGAGAAAAAAACACCCTCTGTGGCTCTGTGCCTCTGTGTTTTGCTCCGCCAGGGCGTGGATTTCAGGGCCGTTTCACTTCAGGAGACCGAGCATGAGCCCCTATCCGCCGCCGCAGGAACCGGACAGCCCGATCCCGTCGCCGATGCCGTTGCCCGACCCGACCGGCCCGGACGTCCCGCCCGACGCACCGCCAGTCCCCGGGGAGCCGCGGCCGCCGATGTGAGGCGTCAGGACAGGCCGATGCGCTTCCTCAGCGCCGGGTCGCGGATGGTCAGTTCCTGCCCGGCCAGATCGTCGGCGTCCGGCGTGCACAGGTAGACGATGGCGCGCGCCGGATCCTCGGGCTTGGCGAGGTCCTCGCGCTTCAGCTTGCTGACCTCGTTGATGCCGGAGGCGCGGATCGTCCCCTGCATCTCGGTGTCCACCACGCCCGGCTGGAAGCCGAAGACGCGCAGCCCCTCGCCGCCGTACTCCAGCGCCAGCATGCCGGTCAGCATCGCCAGCCCGGCCTTGCCGCTGCAATAGGCCGACCAGCCCTCGACCGGCCGGTGGGCCGCGCCCGAGCTGATGTTGACCACGGTGCCGCGCCGCGCCAGCAGGGCCGGCAGCGCCGCCCGCACCATGTTGTAGGAGCCGCCCAGGTTGATGGCGATGTTGCGGTGCCACGCCGCGGGGTCGGTGTCGCCGAACCGGCCGATGGGATCGACCACGCCGGCGTTGTTGACCACCACGTCGATGCCGCCGAAGCGTTCCACCGTCGCGCGCACGACCGCCTCGACGGCGCTCCAGTCCGACACGTCGCAGGCGTGCATGCGGTGCGGCTCGCCCAGGCCCGTGTCCGGCACGCCGCGGGCGAGGCCGACGACGGTGGCGCCGGCCTCGGCCAGCGCGCGGGCGGCCGAGAGGCCGATGCCCCGCGAGGCTCCGGTGACGAGGGCGACCTTTCCGTGCAGGTTCGGCATCACTGACTCCCGTTCGAGGATGGCGGAAGCGGCTCGACGGCGGCTCCCGGTCCGCTAGATTGTGTGCTCACCCGCCACGAGACAAGAGCGACCCGCCATGCTTCCAGCCGCCCCCGTCCTTGCCCCTGTTCTCGGCCGCGCCGAAGCCGGCTTCGACGCCTCCGTCGGGCGCCTGTGCGACCTGCTGCGGATCCCCAGCGTCAGCGCCAAGCCCGACCACGCCCCGGAGGTCCGCCGCGCCGCCGACTGGCTGACGGCCGAACTGGCCGCGCTGGGCTTCGACGCCTCGGTCCGGCCGACCGCCGGGCACCCCATGGTGGTCGCGCACCACCCCGGCCCCGGTGGCGAGGGCGTGCCGCACATCCTCTACTACGGCCACTACGACGTGCAGCCGCCGGAGCCGCTGGAGCTGTGGGACAGCCCGCCCTTCGAGCCCGCCATCGTCGAGGGTCCGCACGGCCCGCGCGTCGTCGCCCGCGGCGCGGTGGACGACAAGGGGCAGGTGATGACCTTCATCGAGGCGTTCCGCGCCTGGCACGCCGTGCACGGCACGCTGCCGATCCGCGTCACCGTGCTGCTGGAGGGCGAGGAGGAGACCGGCAGCCCCAGCCTGATGCCCTTCCTGCGCGCCAACGCCGACGAGCTGAAGGCCGACGTCTGCGTCATCACCGACACCAATTCCTGGACCATCGACACCCCGGCCATCACCACCCGCCTGCGCGGCCTGCTGTACGTCGAGGTGACGCTGCACGGGCCGAGCCACGACCTGCACTCCGGCCTGTACGGCGGCGCGGTGCTGAACCCGATCAACGCGCTGACCCGCATCCTCGGCCAGATCCACGACGAGCAGGGGCGGGTGCGCTTCCCCGGCTTCTACGACGGCGTGCGCGACCCCTCGGCCGAGGAGCTGGCGATGTGGCGCGAACTGGGCTTCAGCGAGGCGGACTTCCTGGCCGGCGTTGGCCTGAAGACCCCGGCCGGCGAGGCCGGGCGCTCGGCGCTGGAGCGGCTGTGGGCGCGGCCGACCTGCGACATCAACGGCATCTGGGGCGGGTACACCGGCGCCGGCGCCAAGACGGTGATCGCCGCCAAGGCGAGCGCCAAGCTGTCCTGCCGTCTCGTACCGGGGCAGGACCCGGACGCGGTTCTGGCCGGCCTGCGCGCCTTCCTCGACGAGCGCACGCCGCCCGACGCCCGCTGGGAGATCCAGAGCTTCGGCCAGTCGCCGGGGCTGCAGGTGCCGACCGAGTCGCCCTACCTGCGCGCCGCCATGGCCGGGCTGGGCGACGTCTACACCAACCGCCCGGTGCTGATCGGCAGCGGCGGCTCGATCCCGGTGGCCGGCTACATCAAGGACGCGCTGGGCTTCGATTCGATCTTCGTCGGCTTCGGGCTGGAGGATGACCGCATCCACTCGCCCAACGAGAAGTTCGAGCTGAAGTGCCTGAAGAACGGCATCCTCTCGCACGTGGCGATGCTGGCGCGCTTCGCCGAACTGCGGCGATGAGCCGGCTCGACGCCCCGGCGGCCGGCCGCAACCGCGACCCGATCCTGGCGGTGCTGCGCCGGGTGCTGCCGGAACGGGGCACGGTGCTGGAGGTGGCCGGCGGCACCGGCCAGCACGCCGCCCACTTCGCCGCGGCGCTGCCGGACCTCGTCTGGCAGCCGACCGACCCCGACCCGGCGCACCGCGCCAGCATCGCCGCCTGGACGGAGGGCCTGCCCAACGTCCGCCCGCCGCTCGCCCTCGACGCCACCCGCCGGCCCTGGCCGGTGGAGCGGGCGGACGCGGTGCTGTGCATCAACATGATCCACATCGCCCCGTGGGCGGCGTGCCTCGGGCTGCTGGGGGGCGCGGCGGAGGTTCTGGCGCCGGGCGCGCCGCTGGTGCTGTACGGCCCCTACCGCCGCGGCGGGGCGCACACGGCGCCGAGCAACGCCGCCTTCGACGCCGACCTGCGCGCCCGCAACCCCGAGTGGGGCGTGCGCGACCTGGAGGCGGTGGAGACGGCCGCCGCAGGCTTCGTGCTGGAGGAGGTGGTGGAGATGCCGGCGAACAACCTGACGGTGGTGTTCCGGCGGGCTTAGCGGTCCACCACCGCGCGCACCAGCTGCGCCGGGGCCGGCGCCGGGGCCGGCAGCGTGCTGCGCGCCGCCGGCTTCGGCTCCAGGCGCTTGACCGTGCTGGAGCTTGCGCTGGCCGTCGGCGCGGGCGCCGGAGTCGTCGCGCCGGCCGACACGTCGTCGTAGATGCCCGGGTGGACGCGCACGGTGCCTTCCGGCTCCACCGTCGCCGTCCAGTAGACGAAGCGCACCGCCACCGCCGACGGCAGGCCGACCGTCTTGGTCTGGCCGCTGTCCAGCTGCTTCTGGATGGCGGCGGAATCCATCTTGGCGGGGCGCAGCAGCGTCTCCGCCACCAGCCGCGCGTCGGCGAGGCGCACGCAGCCCGAGCTGGCGGCCCGCAGGTCGCGGTCGAACAGCTTGGGGTCGTTGGTGCCGTGCAGGAAGATGCCTTCGCCGTTGGTCAGGTTGAAGCGGAAGCGGCCCAGCGCGTTGTCGTCGCCCGGACGCTGCACGATGCGGATGCGGCCGGGATCGACCGCCCACCAGTTCACCGTCTCCGGCGCCACTTCCGCGCCGTCCAGGTAGACGATGGCGTCCTTGATGCCGGTGGTGCCCTTCTTGCGCAGGACCGGCAGCTTGTCCTCGACCAGCACGGTGGGCGGCACCGTCCAGGTCGGGTTGATGGTCACGCTGGTGACGCGGTCCTGCAGCAGCGGCGTCTGCCGGCTCGGCCGGCCGACCACGGCGCGCATGGTGAACTGCAGCTTGCCGCGCTCGATGTAGGTCACCGTCTGGCTGGGCAGGTTGACCAGCAGCACGGTGTCGGGAACGGTCGGCTGGAACGTCTTCATCGCCGCCGCGGCGCCGCGCATCAGCGAGGCGGCCTCCTTGGGCGTGCGGTCGAGCGCTTGGCGCGTCACCTCGCCGACCTTGCCGTCGGGCATCAGCCCCTCGGCCAACTGGAAGGCGCGCACGGCGGCCTCGAGGCCGTCGTCGAAGCTCTCGGTCCACTGGTCGGCGGGCAGGAAGCCCAGTTCGATCAGGCGCGTTGCCACGCGGCCGACGCGGTCGGCGCTCTTGGCGCGCTGCGGCAGCAGGAGCGGCTGCGGCGCCGGACCGGCGGGCGGGGCGAAGGTGCCGTCGACCTGAAGCTCGCCGGGGCCGGGCGGCGTGTAGGCGCCCTCCGGCTGCACCGGGCCGGGCACCAGGACGTCCACCATGCCGCCGTCGCCCTTCTTCAGCACCATGCCGTAGCCGACCCGGGTGGCCTTGACCTTGGGCGCGGTTTCCAGCTCGGTCGCGCGCTGCTCCAGGCGGGCCAGCCACGATCCGACGAGGTCGCGGGCGGAGGGACCCTGGGACTGTGCCGGGGCGGCGAACGCGAATGAGGCGGGCGCCAGGAAGCCGGCGACGAGGCCGGCCGTCATTCCCAGCCGCAGGACGGAGCGTGCGCAGGAGCGAAGAGCGTTAAGCATGGCCGGAGCATCCCACGACACATCTAAAAATGCAGCTAACGCGGCGACGGTTTGTCGCGGGTCAGGTCTGCCTTGAACGCGGGTGTGGCGCAAGTGACATATCCGGGACGTCTCGCAAACCATTGGTAAAGTTTTGTTAATCGCTTGCGGCCTAAACCGGGCGACCACATCAGCCCCGGACCCATCATGCCGCGATCGCCGTTCGGTTTCGTCCTGCCCCTCCTGTTGTCGTTCGCGGTCGCCGCACCGCTGTCCCTGGCGCCGCTGGAGGCGGCGGCGAAGACCAAGACCGCGACGAAAGCCCCGACGAAAGCGGTGGTCCACAAGGCCTCCGCCAAGCACAGGAAGAAGGGCGTCAAGGCTGCCGTCCCGGGCTTCCAGCCGGTGCACGCCTCGGTGCTGATGGACGCCAAGAGCGGCCGGGTGATCGAATCGAGCAACGCCGACACCGTCACCTACCCGGCGTCGCTGACCAAGATGATGACGCTGCTGCTGACCTTCGAGGCGCTGGAGCGCGGCGCGCTGCGCCTCGACCAGGAGCTTCCGGTGTCGCGCAACGCCTGCAACCAGAAGCCGTCGCGCCTGGGCGTCGTGCCGGGCGGCACGATCCGGGTGGAGGACGCCATCCTGGCGCTGACCGTCAAGTCGGCCAACGACGTGGCCGTCGTGCTGGCCGAGGCGCTGGGCGGCAGCGAGCAGGCCTTCGCCGAGAAGATGAACGCCAAGGCGCAGGCGCTGGGCATGACCAGCACGACGTTCAAGAACGCCTCGGGCCTGCCCAACCGCGAGCAGCGCACGACGGCACGCGACATGGCGCGGCTGGCCCGCGCGGTGACCCTGCTGCCGCCGCGCTATTACGCCATGTTCGGGCGCACGAACTTCACCTGGAACGACACCGTGGTGGCCGGCCACAACCGCCTGCTCGGCAAGGTGCCCGGCTACGACGGCATCAAGACCGGCTTCGTCAACGCCAGCGGCTTCAACCTCGCCGGCAGCGCCAGCCGCGACGGCCAGCGCCTGATCGCCGTGGTGCTCGGCGGCTCCTCCGCGTCGATCCGCGACCGCGAGGTCGCCGACCTGCTGGAGAAGGGCTTCCGCACCACCAAGGACACCGTCGCGGCACGCTGAGGCGAACCCTCGCGCCCCTGCGCTGTTGAACCCCCACGGGCCCATTGGCAGCCGGTGGGGGAATGGTCGATACCGCACGCACTTCGGACGTCGGCGCGGAGGCGGACCGCCGTCGGGCGGTGGTCCAGACGCTGCTGCGCTACGGCACCGGCCTGCTGATCCTGGCGCTGCTGGTCGCGGCGCTGGTGATCCTCAACCGCTGGCTGGAGCACACCAGCATCGGCGACATCCGCCGCGCCATCGCCGGCATCGGCGCCCGCCAACTCGCCTGGGCGGTAGGCGCGGCGGCGGTCAGCTACTGGCTGCTGACCCTGTACGACGTGCTGGCGCTGCACCATCTGGGGCGCCGGCTGCCCTACCGCTGGGTCGCCTTCACCGCCTTCACCACCTATGCCTTCAGCCACAGCCTGGGCTTCGCCAGCATCATCGGCACCACCATGCGCTACCGGCTGTACGCGCCGCTCGGCCTCGGCGGGGTGGACGTGGCGCAGGTGACGCTGTTCGTCGTCACCACCTTCACCCTGGGGCTGACGGTGGTGATGCCCATCGTCATGCTGCTCGACCCCACGGCGTTGAAGGCGCTGCACATCGCGCCGGCGGCGGCGACGCTGCTCGGCGGCGGGGCGCTGGCGCTGATCGCGGCCTACGTCCTGGCCGGCGCCTGGATCCGCCGGCCGTTCCGCATCCGCGGCCACGCCATCGCCTTTCCCCGCCCCCGGGTGGCGGCGGGCCAGCTGCTGCTGGGCCTCGTCGACCTGTCGCTGGCGGCGGCCGTGCTCTACCTGTGCATGCCGGCGTCGGACGCGGTGAGCTACATGGACGTGGTGGTCGCCTTCGGTCTGGCGCTGGTGGCCGGGATCATCAGCCACGTGCCGGGCGGCCTGGGCGTCTTCGACGCCATCGTCCTGGTCAGCCTGACGCCGGAGATGCCAGGCAACGACGTCATGGCCGGGCTGCTGGTCTTCCGCCTGATCTACTATCTCGCGCCGCTGGTGCTGGCCGGGCTGATGTTCGGCGCGCTGGAGGCGTTCCAGGCCCGCCACCGCATCCGCAGCACGTCGCGCGGGCTGAACGCCGTCATCAGCCCGGTGGTGCCGCTGGTGCTGGCCGCCTGCACCTTCGTGACCGGCGCCTTCCTGCTGTTCGCGCGGGCGACGCCGGACGAGGTGCTGCCCTCGCCGTTCAGCGCCGTGTCGCTGCCGCTGGTGGAGATGTCGCACTTCACCGGCAGCGTGGTCGGGGTGCTGCTGATCCTGCTGTCGCACGCCATCCAGAAGCGGCTGCACGCCGCCTGGGTGGTGTCGCTGGTGCTGCTGGCCACCGGGTGCGTGGCCTCGCTGCTGATGAAGGGCGGCGACTGGCGCGAGGCGGTGGTGCCGGGGCTGATCTTCTTCGCGCTGCTGCCAGCGCGGAAGGAGTTCTACCGCCGCGGGGCCATCCTGGCGCAGTGCCTGTCGCCGGCGTGGTTCGTCGCGGTCGGCGTGGCGCTGGCCAGCGCGTTGTGGCTCGGCCTGTTCTCGCACAAGCACGTGCAGTTCGGCGACGAGTTGTGGTGGCACTTCGCCCTGCACGGCGACGCCTCGCGCTTCCTGCGCGCCTCGGTCGCGGTGGGGGTGATCGCGCTGGCCGCCGCGGTGATCCATCTGGTCAGCGCGGCGTCGCGCGGGCGGGAGGACGACTGCCCCTGAGCCGGGGAACCATTGCACGGCCCTCCGGTTGACCCCATATGCTGCACTGCAACATAATGCGGGTCGAACCCGCGGAAGGATGGCATTCTTGCTGAACCTCGGCCAGACCACCGAAAAGCTCGCCAAGCACCGCCGGCAATGGCAGGCCCTGAAGAACGCCGCGGCGCAGGTGAAGCGGATGCCCGGCGCCGAGTCCGGCCCGCTGGGCGAGGTGACGGATTTCGGCCCCAACCCCGGCAACCTGCGCATGCTCACCCACGTGCCGGCGCGCCTGCAGCGCTCGGCGCCGCTGGTGGTGGTGCTGCACGGTTGCCTGCAGACGGCGTCGATCTACGGTTACGGCGCGGGCTGGGTGGACCTCGCCGACCGTTTCGGCTTCGCTCTGCTGCTGCCCGAGCAGCGGCGCGACAACAACGCCAACACCTGCTTCAACTGGTTCGAGGAAAAGCACACCCGCCGCGGTTCCGGCGAGGCCGAATCGATCCGCGCCATGGTCGCGCGCATGGTCGCCGAGTATGGCCTCGACCGCAGCCGGGTCTACGTCACCGGGCTGTCGGCGGGTGGCGCCATGACCTCGGTGATGCTGGCCAACTATCCGGAGCTGTTCGCCGCCGGTGCCGTCGTCGCCGGCCTGCCCTACGGCGCGGCCGGTTCGGTGGGCGAGGCGTTCGACGCCATGTTCCAGCCGCGCAGCCGGCCGCGGCAGGCGTGGGGCGACCTCGTCCGCTCCGCGTCCTCGCACACCGGGCCGTGGCCGCGGGTGGCGGTCTGGCACGGCGACGCCGACGCCACGGTGCTGCCGCGCAACGCCGACGAGGTGGTCAAGCAGTGGCTCGACCTGCACGCCCTCGGCCCCGCCCCGGATGTGGAGCGCACCACCGGGATCCACACCGAGCGGGTCTGGCGCAACGCCGCCGGCGAGCCGGCGGTGGAACTGCACACGCTGTCCGGCATGGCGCACGGCGTGCCGGTCTTCCCCGGCGAGGGGGAGGGGCGTTGCGGCACCGCCGGGCCGTTCATCCTCGACGTCGGCGTCTCCTCGACCTGGCGGATCGCCGAATCCTGGGGGCTGACCCGGGGCGTGCCGGAGGTGGAGGTGCGCGGCCCGGTGCCGGAGCCGCGGCCGCAGGCGCGTCCTGCCGAACCCGCGCTGGTCGCCCGGATCCAGTCCGTCATCACCCGGGCGCTGGAAGCCGCCGGCCTGATGAAGCGCTGACGGAACGCCCGTCCACCCTCGAGCGTTGCTGAAGACACAGGGTTTCAGGAGCGTTGAGATGGACATCGACAAGAAGACGATCGCCGGGGCGGCCGCCGCCGTGGCCGTCGGCGTGGCGGGGGCCGTGGCCTACACCGCGCTGAAGGGCGGCGGCACCGCGAAGAAGGAGCGCCCGCCGCAGGGCCAGGGCAAGCGGAAGGGCGAGGCGCCGCCGGCGCCCACCGGCCCGATCAACCTCAATCAGGCGACGCCGCAGGACCTCATGTCGCTGAAGCACATCGGCAAGGCGCGCGCCAAGCGCATCCTGCACGCGCGGCCGTTCAAGTCGGTGGACGACCTGGTGAGCCGCGGGCTGGTGCCGGCCGAGGTGCTCGCCCCGGTGCGCGACCGGCTGACGATCTGACGGGCGGCGGGGCGGTCGCATGGCCGCCCTGCTGGCGCGCCGCTTGCCCGCGGCGGGGTGTCGCACCACACTCTGCCGATGCCCTATTCGCACGACCTTCCCCCGCGGACGCAGGACGTCCGCTTCGCCGAGTTCGTCGGTCTCATCGCGCTGCTGATGGCGATGACGGCGCTCTCCATCGACATCATGCTGGTGGCGTTGCCGGACATCGCCGGCGCCTACGGCGTGCTGGAGCCGAACGACCGGCAGCTCGTCATCACCGGCTACATGCTGGGCTTCGCGGTGGGGCAGCCGTTCCACGGGCCGCTGTCCGACCGCTTCGGGCGCAAGCCGGTGCTGGCGGTCGGGCTGGTGATCTTCGCGGCGGCGTCGCTGGGCGCGGCGCTGGCGCCGAGCTTCGGCTGGATGCTGGCGTTCCGTGCCCTGCAGGGATTCGGCGCCGCAGCGCCGCGGGTGGTCGCCATCGCCATCGTCCGCGACCGCTTCGTCGGGCGCGACATGGCGCGGGTGATGTCCTTCGTCATGATGGTGTTCATCATCGTGCCCGTGATCGCTCCGGCGATCGGCGAGGGGATCGTGATGGTTTCGTCGTGGCCGTGGGTCTTCGGCGCGCTGTTCCTGGTCGCCGCCGCGGCGCTCGGCTGGGCGGCGCTGCGCCTGCCTGAGACCCGGCCGGCCGGGGACCGGATGCCGCTGACCGGCGCCTCGCTGCGCCTCGCCTTCGCCAAGGTGGTGACGACGCGCTGGACGCTCGGCTACACGGTCGCCATGGGCTTCATGTTCGGCGGGCTGCTCAGCTACGTCGGCAGCGCCCAGCAGATCTTCGTCGACGTCTACGGCCTGGGCGAGATGTTCCCGGTCGCCTTCGGCGCCATCGCCGGGGCGATGGCCCTGGCGTCGCTGACCAACACGCGGCTGGTCGGGCGGCTGGGCATGCGGCGGGTCTCGCACGCGGCGCTGCTCGTCCACGTCGCCGCCTGCGCGGTGATGGCGGCGCTGGGCTTCCCGGAGCATCCGCCGCTGCTGTTGCTCGGCGTCTTCATGGCGGTGGTGTTCTTCTGCTTCGGCCTGATCGCGCCGAACTTCAAC
>Ga0196970_1001916_pt1 | contig 12004 bp, 29 predicted proteins | sample S1v_513CmetaG_FD_148672 | JGI IMG/M metagenome (GOLD analysis project Ga0196970, IMG submission 148672) | Soil microbial communities from Anza Borrego desert, Southern California, United States - S1+v_5-13C | ecosystem: Environmental > Terrestrial > Soil > Desert | place: USA: California... | reverse complement strand
ATACGTGTTTTAACACTGCTGCTGGTTGTGTATGGGGTAAGGAAGCTGATTGGGTCGAGGTCAACAAAGCAGCGCGCAAGGGCGAAAATCCGTTGGCTTATATGGGTAATATTCTTACCTATGATACTGGCAAGGTGTACGCATTCTTTCGAAACCAAGAAAAAAATGAAAACTTTTTAGTGAAGATATGAGGCCCTACGGGGCCTAACGGGAGGGATGACGGGATGGGCGGCAATATAACTCGAGAATTTACGGTATGGTGTACAGATTGTAATGAGTTTCATCAAGTATGCGAACCAAATCTTAAAAATGCTATTGTACAATTCGAGCGGATTCGCTGGAAGAAGCTTAAGAAGTCCGGTTGGATGTGTCCGGGCTGCTTCGATAAATTGATCGGAGAATAAAGGGTAACCCCTCCTAACAAGGAGGTAATCCCTGATACGGCTGCCGGCTTCGCCTAAGCGGATTCGGTCGGGACGAGGGCGCTACGCGCAAAATCAAAACCAATAATGCAAAGAGGTGTGCCCATGAGCAGAATCGTTTGCTTGAACTGCGGCAGCGCCGATCTTGAAAGACGACGGGAACGTCACTTTGAAATGACACAACGCGTACTGGCTTCTGGAAAATTATCGAAGAAAGAGAAGTTCGTTAGGGATAGTTCAGCATCGGAGCCCGAATGGGTGCTGTGTAACGATTGCAATTCTGAATTCGATTACGGCATTGACGAAAAGGGACGGATTGAATTGTATAACGAGCGATAGGGGCTACACGGGCCGGACGGCCTCCAATCGACTGAATATGCTTAGCGATAGCGAAGGCCGATCCAAGGGGTACCTATCAAATCAAAGAGAAGTAACCCAATAGTGGAGGGGTAGAGGATATGAGGGATACAAGGATAGACGATATGAAGCCGGGTCGAGAACTTGACGCATTTGTAGCCGAGGTTGTGTTCGGATTGGAAGTCGCGAAACAAGAACGGTACAGCCAATTCCATTATGAGCTGGCTAAGAAGGCGAAAATACCAAAAGCTCAAATGGATATCCCGAAGTATATTTCCTATTCGGTTGGCTCAAAGGTTCTCACTGAATACTCCACCTCATGGGAAGGAATGCGTCTCGTAGTAGAGGAGATGCAACGACGGGGCTGGTGGCTATATGTTGATCAGCGAAGTGATAAGGAATACAACGTACGGTTCTGGCACTCATCGAAAGGTATTTGGAGTGAGTTTGTATTAGCTGGTCCGTTGCCTTATGCAACTATTTTGGCTGCTATTAAGGCTCTACAAGGGGAGGATACCCAACCATGATAAATCTAAAAGTTGGCGACGAATTGTTGTGCACCTCGAACGAAGGATTGATGTCAGTAGGCGAACGTAAAACAATAGTGGGTTTGACCGAAAAATCGATCAACTTCAGTAAATGTGAAACATCATGGCAAAGCCGGGATAGTGTTCGTTGGGACTGTTATCGGCACATCCCGAAGTCGGGGGAGGATACCCAACCGTGAAAGGTAAATCCATTTACTTCACCAAGAGGCAACTCGAATTAATCTCCCTTGTATTTGATTATGGTAATTCAAGTTTTGGCGATTCAGATAACGTCGAGCAAAAGGAAGAGGATCGGGCAGAAATTCTTCGGAAGGTTAGGGAGGATACCCATGGAACCAGTAAATAGCGATATTCAATTTTTGATTGAGTTGCAAAAGGAACTGAACAGCCAAGACACTGACGTGCAAGCATCGCCCCGTTTTTGGGCAGTGGGCGACTATAGGTGGATCGAATGCATGGAAGACAATGCGGAACGGTATTATGTGCATCTTCCAAGCGCGGGAGAATCATACGATCTTGATTCGTATCTGAAGGAAATCGAAGAAGACGACGAGGAAGAAATGTCCGGCGATGAGTTGGAGGAATTCAAGGAGATTGGTTGTGAAGTGTCGGCGTTGGAATGGATACAGAAATACCGCGACGAAGACGCCTATACCGTTCCGACCAAAAAGGAGCACTTTGTTAGAGAGAACACGATGTTTCTGACGAAAGCCGAAGCCAAAAGGCACATCGAACTGAATCATTACCATTACACTCCAGAAGCCCATACTTACGCCATGACTGCGTGGAGAGCACCAAAGGTTGAGCGACTTTTGAAGATTTTGTACGAATTCGACTTTACGAAACTGGCGGTGAAATAGATGGAACCAGTAAATAATGCTGATAAGTTGGCAGAGATACGAGAACGGCTCGAAACTGAATTTTACGTTTTTGTTGATAAAGGGCAGTATGGTAACGATTACTTAGAATTAAACGAAGCGCAGGAGGATGTAGCCTTCCTCCTATCCGAAATCCAGCAGTTGAAAATTGATAAAGCGATAGCAGAAGCAGAGCGAGACGCCGAACGAAACCGTGCTGATCTACACGTGGAGTTGGAAGCTAAAAGGGCGGAAGAGTTGTCGAGCATGTTCAACCGTCTCCAATCCATACAGCAGGAAAGGGAACAGCTGAATCTTCAGATCGGAACACTTGGGCACCTGCTGGAGCACTATTTCGATTCGAAGTTACGGACGGGCATCATCATATACGAGGAATCGCAGAACGTCCAGTCTGCCAAGCTGCTGTTCGAGTCCCACACAGGCAAGCGTGTCCACGAATATCTACGGGCGCGCAGAGTTAAGGACATATACGACGCTCAAGGCGGCGGCATCGTGGTTATTGTAGGGGAGGAAAGGACATGACCGAGTTGACGGAAGAACGATTGATCGAAATGATATCACCGCAAACCATTGAAGACAGGGTGCATGAGTGGAGGTCAATGACCCGTCGTTTGTCTGATAATAACGCTTTGAGGCAGTCTGTATGTGTGATCCGTTCCCTCCAACAACAGGTAAACAGACTCCAATCAGAGGTTGAGCGGAAGACCGAACGAAACCAAGAATTGTATCAAGACGGACTAGACAAGTGGCAGAGAGAGCAAGCGGAAATATACCAACGAGACACACGTATCACTGAGCTGCAACAACAGGTAAACACGCTGACGGAAGCATTCGGATCATCGGTGGTTTACTCGGCTATCCGTTATTACTACAAACAGGGACTGTTTGAACCCAATGAGTACTTTGACTTGGATACCGCAATGGGTAAGGCGGCAGACCTACGATCTATAAAGGGGGAAAGGACATGACCGGAACCAAGTCGACGGACGAAAAGCTCATATCATGGTGTGAGCACGGGAAGATGCTGGTGTGCGAGATATGTGCATTAAAAACAGAAGTAAAATTACTCAAACAACAGGTAAACACGCTGACATTTGAACTGAAAATAAAAGATGCAGAACTAAAATCGGTAGATAAATTGGGTGTGAAGTATCAACGACAGGCATATGTGCTGACAAAAGTTATCGGAGAAATAAACCGCATCCTAATAGGTGATGACGTGGATGCCTTTGACACCGGCGAATGCCGCAGGTTAATTACAGAAGCCCTACAGTCTATAAAGGAATCCCCGAGGGAGGAGCAGACCCCATGAGCGATGCCTTGACTCTCATTCTGGTCGGTCTTGTAATCGGTGTGGTGCTGACTGTCGGAGTTTACCGAGCATTTGATAAATGGTAGGGCCCAATAGGGGATAAAGGAGAAGAGGAAAAATGACAAAGTACAATTTGTTTGTAAACGGCAAAAAACAAGGAACTGTGACCACGAATGATCCAAAAGGTTTTATCGAGAGTTCCTACCCCGGCGTAAACTACAAGGTTAACGAGGATGAAAAAGATATTCATTTGAGCATCGGAATCTTGGATGCAATGAAATTTGCCAATGGGTAAAGGAGAATCCCCATGGAACAGATAGAGGGGTAGAAGGGTAACGTACCTATAACCCCCTTTATCGGCCCCCGTTACACTGGGTAATTCGGTCGGATCGAAGAAAGGACTAAGATCAAATGAAAAAACAAGAAATTGAACTATTGATATCTGATTGGCAAGATTCGTACCGAAAAGCAAATGGTAGAGAACCCGAGGAAATGACCTATATAAACGGATGGTTCTATTTGGGTGGTCCGTATGGGTGGAAGTATCGAGCAGCTAAATTGAGAGAAATGACAGAAAATTTAAAGTCAAGAATCAACTAATTTGCCGAATGGCTAAAGGAGCAAATGAAAATGAATAAACAAGCAGTATTGGACGTGTTGAACAGTTTGGAAGTAATCGAGCAGCAGGGAGGGGAGGACTCCTACATTCTTGTAGCAAACAGCCCGGAGAATCGCGAAAAGCTGAACGCGGTTGGAATCTCCACAAGCAAGATTAATGCCTATGGTGACAATGAAACATTCTGCATTCTTGCGCTGGCCTTCGGTGAAGGATATGCGGATGAATATACAAATGGAAAGTTTCAATTGTGGGGTCCGATTGATGATGATTTTCGGTATCGTGTTTTGAATGGAGAGGGGACAGCAGCGGATGCCGAACGTCTGCTTCGCGCCCTCGAACCGGAATTATTCGGAGCGTGAGAGAAGGCCGAAGGCCATCGTTGCGACCGAATAGGCTCAGCGTAGCGGTGGCCGGATCAATCAATTCAATCATTGGAGGTAACCCCATGAAACCCAATATAGCGGATAGAATAGCGGAGATACGGAGATTGATTGAGCGATCCGCCGGCAAGTATTTCCCTGATTCGGTCGAAAACTACAGAAAGATTCATACAAATGCGATACCTTGGTTAACTGAACTGATTGGGGAAGTAGAGAGACAGGCCGAAGTAATAGCCGAATTAGAGCTACGTAACGCTGATCTGGTAGGTGAGCGTGTAGACGCCAAGCAGGAAATCGAGAGATTACGGAACGTGCTGGAATGGTATGCAGATAACTCCAATTACAAATTAGGCGAAACAACATTAGGTAATAGGGCTATGGAGGCACTAAGAGATGGATAACATTCAAAAGGCCATTAAAATACTCGAATCAATCGAACGAGACGCTTGGTTCGTCGGAGATACCCGTACCCAAAAAAAGGCCCAAGAAGCCTTGGAATTGTTAGCCGGGGAGGCACTAAGGAGGGATACCCAAGATGCGAAGATGGCTTAACACCTTACGCGATTTTCGATACCTACGGAAATGGATTAAGGGGAAGGGGACTTAATCCCCTTCCTTCTCCCCCTTGACGAAATCACGCAGTATTTTGTTAATCATCGAGCTGACGGATCGATCGTCCTTTTCCGCAAGCTTGGATATGATCTCGTATACATCAGGATCCAGTGTCAGAGTAGTCCGGACCTTGTTAAATTGTTTCATACATCATCACCTAGTATACGATTATATCACACCAATTTTTTTTAGCTAAAACCATCATATTGTATATACAAAAGTATGATAGTATATGATACAATATGATTAAAGGAGGCGGTTTACTATGAAAGAAACTCAAACGGTACTGATGCGAGTTGACCGCAAGTTTTTGGAGCGAATCGACCAAAAATGGAAGTCGGAAAATTTCAAAACTCGCACCGAATACATTATGTTTCTTGTCCGAAATGACGTTGCCAAAAGCAAAGTGGTTTAGGTGGTGGTCATGTGCAGGGCTACATAAAGGACTACCGCAAAGAGGTTGAATCTGATGTCTGGATCATGCCCCCCCTGTACCATCGCACATGGCAATGGTTGAAATATAACGTAAACCACGAGGAAAACGAGATACCCATGAGGGACGGAACGAAGCTCCTGATCAAGAGGGGGCAGCGACTCACATCGGTTCGCGACCTCGCAAAATCGATCGGATGGTACGAAGGAACGAAGTGGAAAGAGCCAAATCCAAAGACAGTTTCAGTCATTTTGGAGTGGATGGAGAAACAAGGCATGATTTCTATAGATCGCGGTCAGGGTAACAGGCAGTACACACTCATAACCATTATAAATTGGGCTGTTTACAACCCTAAAACAGATCAGGGTAACAGTACGGTAACACCTCGTACACACCTCGTGGATATAAACAATAATGATAATAATGATTTTATAACTACTACTACTGAGCCGGAGACGGTAGACGACGCTCATCAAAAAGTATTTAGGACGATGTTCATGAACGGTTTAATGTCAGATTACGTTCGCGAACTGAAATTAAAAGGTTACACGGATAGATTTGTAATCGAACTTATGCTAGAAACCGGTGAAAGTGGAAACAACCCAAGCCTTCGACTCATGAAGACCATCGGCGATAGATGGATAAAAGACGGGATCTACACTCGCATGGAAGCGAAGCGAAGAAAGGGATTGCAACTCGTAGTCGGCGGACATTTTGAGAACAATCGCAAACCATATCAAAGCCGACAAGAGAGCCAGACGGAAAAATTGATGAGAGATATTCAGGAGGGAGAACCGCATGAATGATATTGAGGTAAAAAAGCTATTCTTGATCATCAACGAGACGTATTCGAATTTCCCTATCAGCGACGTGAAAATAACAATATGGGCCGATCTGCTGCGAGAAGTGCCATTCGATAGGGCCCAACGTAATCTGCGATCGTATGTGATGGACTCGAATAACAAGTTTCCTCCTCATCCGGGGGAGTTGGCGAAGTCCCAACTCGAAATAACTCAGGGACGGCACGTTCCGGATGCAGCAGAAACACGAACTTTTCTGGAGAAGTGTCGGGGAGAACGTACCAACGAAGTTCCCATGCTCCCCCAAAGCGCACTCGAAATGAAAGAGAGGTTGAAGCAGCTTGCAGGAAAACAACACTACCTATCATGAAATGCCGATGCCGCGGAATATCGAGGCTGAATACGCGGTACTCGGTGCAATTCTGAAAGAGCCCGAAATGATGGACATGGCCGATGAAATTTTCAAAGGCGACGAATTCTATCATCCAGGTAACCAAAAAATATTCGCGGCCATGCGAGACGTAAGCGACGACGGAAATCCAATCGATCTTGTCATGGTGGCATCAAAACTGCAGGACAAGGGGCAACTCGAGAGTATTGGCGGTATCGGTCATCTGTCGGAAATCATTCAGTCCGTACCGACCGCAGCAAACTTTAGCCACTATGCCGGCATCGTCAAGGAAAAGGCCGTACACCGAAATGCCATTATGGAAATCCAACTGCTGCAGCATGAAGCCGCGACAACGGATGATCCGGCGAAGCTTATCGCTCGTATGCAGTCCGGAAGCGAAGCGCTGGCCGATCAAACCGTAAAAAAGCAGGAGTTTCAACCACTCGTAGACGTGGCTAGGGAATGTTTCGTCGATATCGAGCAACGGTTTTATACCAAGGATGCAGGCGGACTAAGCGGAATTCCATCCGGATTCGAGGACTTGGACCACATGACAGCAGGGTTCCAAAAGAGCGATCTGATTATCGTAGCAGCTCGTCCGTCGGTTGGTAAGACGGCGTTCGCGCTTAACATCGCTCAAAGTGTCGCTGTGAAGAAGAATGAACCAGTTGGGATATTCAGTCTCGAGATGGGCGCAAAGCAGCTCGTAAGTCGGATGATATGTTCCGAGGGGCGCATAGACGCCAGCCGGCTGCGCACGGGTAATCTGCAGGGGGACGACTGGGAAAAGATCACGATGGCGATGGGTACTCTGTCAGAAGCACCGATCTACATAGACGACAGCCCGGCGCTAACGGTGTACGACATCCGGTCTCGGTGCAAGAAACTGAAAAAGGAAAAAGGGCTCGGGTTGATCCTGATCGACTACCTGCAGCTATTGAGCAGCCGCGGCAAAAATAAAGAGAATCGCCAACAAGAAGTTTCCGAGATTTCGAGAATGCTGAAACAAATTGCCCGTGAGCTGGAAGTGCCGGTAATCGCCCTATCCCAACTCAGCCGGAGCGTCGAGCAGCGGCAAGACAAACGACCAATGCTGTCAGACCTTCGGGAATCCGGATCGATCGAGCAGGACGCCGATATCGTGGCCTTCCTGTACCGGGACGATTACTACGACAAGGAAACCGAGAAAAAGAACATCATCGAAATCATCATTGCCAAACAGCGAAACGGACCAGTCGGAACCGTGGAGCTCGCCTTCATCAAGAACTATAACAAGTTCGTTAGTCTGGATCGGGGGTATCAAAGCAACCCAGCCCCGCAGCCTCCAAGACCGCCGATCGACTTCATGAAAAATAAAAATCGAAGAACCGGCGCGTAAGTGTGCGAACTCGATTAGGAGAACGACTATACCAGTGTAAGGCCAAATAGAGAGGAGCTTAACCAAATGGATAGCGCAACATTTACAGCGGAATTGGACAAAAGAGTATCAGTTTTAGTTAGCGCATTTATTAGAGCACACGGCAAAGAGGCCAATATCGATAAGGTTAACATAAACTCGTATTACGAACGTGGTTCGATCAGCATCAAAGTTATCGAGAAGAAAGAAAAGAAAGCAACACGCAGGCCGAAGGGCATCGTATCGACCGAATAGGCGAGAGCCGACCCAAAATCCCTGAAAGGATCTGATATCCAATGGCACACTTTGCATGGAGAGAAACCAATCACACCCCGGTGACCAAAGCAGACTTAACGAGCTACGGATCGGGACCGGTGCAGACGTATAAGCTATCGGCGGAGGAACTGGAGCAGTATCGGGCGCTTAAGCCGAAGCCGGAATACAGCAGGGTCGAGACATTCGCGAAGCAGACATTTAAACCGCAAAGACCAACAAAAGGAGGATGGCGCTAATGTGGAGAATCGCGTACAACGGAAAGCCCATGGGTAAACCGATGGGAAGGCAACAAGCGGAGGCTATGATTATGAGGCTTCAGGGAGCGTTAACCGGGCTGGTACTGGTGGAGGTAGAGGGATGATACCGGTAGAGGCGATACAACGGGTGATGGAGAATTTAGGACAAAAAATGGATGATGCCAACTTGATGATAAAAGCCCGATCCAATGTAATCCAGACAGAGGGATACGGACGTAAGACCGAATTAAGAGTCGCCATAATTATGCTGGAGGAGGTGATAGCACAGTATGCGCCTGACAATACCAGTAGAGCCGATGGGCACAGTGAGAATGACGACCGGGATGGTCAAACGGATCCGGTATAAACTCTACAAGCCCGGAGAGAAGAAAGTCGAAACGGTGATTCGGTACCTGGATTACAAAAACGAGCTTTCGCTGCACGCTCGAAATCATCACAAAGGCGATCCATTAACGGGGCCGGTCGAGCTGAACCTAACGTTTTACATGCCCATGCCGAAAGACTGGAGCGAAAAGAAACGCCAGCGAATGGAAGGCCAACTGCACACCAAGAGGCCCGACCGGGACAACCTCGAAAAAGGCGTGTGCGACTCATTCAACAAAATCGTGTGGAAAGACGACGGACAGGTTTGCACAGGGACCACGATCAAACGGTATAGCCGGGATCCACGGATTGAGGTTGAGGTGAAGGAGGTAAGCTGAATGTACGTCAGGATCATGTCCGCATCAAAGCCTTGGTTATGGTATCGGGGGATGATCGGGAAAACGTACCGGGCGGAGCCAAGTTTATTCGGTTATCGGGTGGATGAATATGGCCCAAGTTGGAATGAAGTCATACTAAAACGAGATTGTGTTGTTTTAACGAGCCACAAGGGCCGTAGAGACGACTCAATGCGCAAGGTAATGTAAATACATGTCCGAGATTTTAAATCTCTTAAAACGGATTATACGAGCTTGATAGACTGATACTCTATCAAAGGGGGTGAAACGATGTTCAAGTGGCTGAAACGATTGTCCGGTACGAGCGACCCGCTGAAGACGTACAGCATCGACACAACGGTCCCGAAATGCGATAAACAAGCCCCCGTAAAGGTGACATGGCCGAGTAGGAAAAAGTCAGAAGGAGGACGACATGGACGATAGCAAATTGATGCAATACTTAATGCAAGTTTACCGAGACATTTCGATACCGATCGATGTTCATGTGTTTGTCAGAAACTTGATCAGAAAAATCTCAAATGGAGAGTTCGATAAGCCCGAAAACCCTTGATACATAAGGGATTATGCTATCAATTTGCGTCAAAATGTGGTATGATAATAAGTAATAGTTCGATTGTTCGGCAACAATAAAACTTTGGAGGTTAACCATGACGAAATTGCAGGAAGTACAGGAAAGATTGGCACAGCTTGACCCCAACAACCGGGATAATTTGGTGGAGATCGCCCGGCTGAATACGGAAATTGAACAACTCAAACAAGCGGATCGTGATCAGGCAGTACTGGAGAAAAACCATGAACAGCGCGTACAAACAGCCAAGGATGAATTTAACACCTACATCCAAGCGTCGTTGGACGATGACGGCATAACACTGGGTGAAATCTTCCGGGGCGAAACCCAACAGCAGCTTTACACGATAAAATGCAGCCAAGCCTTCAACGCTTTGGTAAGTAAACTTAGTTCGCAACTCAGTGGGGCCGAAGAAAGGGAACTGCAACTCAAACGGCAGAATGATGAGCTGCAGGACAAATTCGAAGCGCTGGAAGCTGAATTGAGGCAAGAGAAAACGAAATCGGCACAATACGAATTCGAACGCAACGAAGCGCTCAAGACACGGGATAACGCGGCCTCTGCGCTGGAAGAAGCGAAAGGCGAAATCGATCGTCTAAACAGCCAAGTGGATGACCTTCGGAAAGAAATAGCCGTCGGTGCGCGTAACTCCTATAAGGTTGTGGACGCCGAGGGGCAAAAGCGCCAAATGGAAGAACTGATTCGCCAGGTCAAAGAAAGCCGGATCAAAGTCATCAACATGAGGCCAATGGAAGACGACTTTAAGCGCCAAAACTGGCAAGCCGAGGACGCACTGACCGGCGAGACATACACGTTCAACTATCTGGACAAAGGCAAATATACAGAACTCAATGAAAATGAGGTGCAGCAGTTTCGCCTCGAACAAGCGCAAAAGGCCGCTGATGCAGCTATTTCACTGGTTTCTCCAGCCCTTCCGACCTTAGTAACGGAGCAGCAGTTTCCAAGCGGCAACGGCATACTGGATCACACGGCAACGGATACCGAGGACGGAGACGGAACGACAGCAGAATCGGGAGGCAGCTCAAACGATGCATCGATATCTCGCGCAGAATTCGAAGCGCTTGAAGCAAGGGTGACTGCATTGGAAAACGTGAGTGGTAGGTGGGCGTCCTGAGTGACGCCTTTCCCCTAAAATCAGGGAGGTGAACCGCATGAACCGGGATAAAGTAACGGAGCTGCTGAAGAATTACCGCAGCTACAAATACGCCGTAAGCAACGGAATAGCCCCACACGAACCGAACGAAAGCTTGGGGATACGACCAGACTATGGCCCACGAGCGCCTAAAGCGTTTGGAGAGCGCGGCAACACGTTACAAAGCACGTTGGACTACAGACAATATAAGCGAGCTGTTGAGGCCGTTAACGGGGCTGTTGAAGACGTCCTTTCCGACGATGAGCAAAAGGTAATCCGGTACAAGTACCTCGAGCGCAACACGTTGACACTGTACCAGATAGCCGATCGGTTTCATATGAGCGAGGAACGGGCCAAGTATCTACATCGTAAGGCGCTGAAATCACTGGAGAAGGCGCTAATGTTCGTCGAAGTACCGGAGATTATCAACCTGGACAATGTCTTTTTATGCAAAAAAATCCCGTCGGCTTAATCGCTGACGGGTAATTCTATCAACCAAACTCCATGGACATTTTTCGCTTTAAGCCTCCCGGATTCGCACATACGCTGGACCGTACGGATATGCAACCCGTGGTCGAGTGCATACCCTTTGACGGTTGTTACACGGTCCAGCGGACTCAGTTTCCCGATTCACCCCAGCCGCTGAGTGAGCAGCTATTCCCATTACCATCTTCCCAGCCGTCGGCGATCGGACAAGCGCCGGTATCAAGCGATTCGATGCATTCGTGCATGTCTTCAATGCTTCCCGGCGTGATGGTTCCGAGAAATTCGCCGTCTTTGGTGTATACCTCGAAAGCGTGCAAGTTGAAGTTAAAGGGAACTTCGTTAACCGTTACGTTTTTGGTAGTCCATGTTTTCATAGTAATCATCCTTTCAACCTCAT
>Ga0196970_1001915_pt1 | contig 12015 bp, 8 predicted proteins | sample S1v_513CmetaG_FD_148672 | JGI IMG/M metagenome (GOLD analysis project Ga0196970, IMG submission 148672) | Soil microbial communities from Anza Borrego desert, Southern California, United States - S1+v_5-13C | ecosystem: Environmental > Terrestrial > Soil > Desert | place: USA: California... | reverse complement strand
CGGCCTGAGCGTGAGGGTGCCGGCCTGCCCGTTGATGGGGTCGGACGAGGAGAAGCCGTTCGCCGTCAGCGTGATGGCGGCGCCCGACGTCACGGTGACGGTGTTGTTGAAGGTGATGGTGCCGTTGGTGGTGATGCCGGCGCCCGAGTTGAGCGTCATCGGCTGGCCGAACGTCACGTCGTTGGACAGCGACAGCTGGCCGCCCAGCGTGTAGGTGCCGACCCCCGTGGTGGTGCTGAAGCTCAGGCTGCCGCTGCCCAGCGAGGTGGTGCCGTTGAGCGTCACGCCGCCGGTGCCCGCCTTGATCGACAGGTCGCCGCCGTTGGTGGTGATCGCCACCGAGCTGGTGAAGCTGCCGCCGCCCGCCTGGTCGCCGTCGGCGTCGATGTGGATGTCGCCGCCGTGGGTGGTCAGCGGGCCCGCCAGCGTCACGCCGTCGGCGCCGTGCAGGCCGATGGTGCCGGTGTCGGTCTGCAGGCGGCCGATGTTGGTGAGCGCGCCGTCGTAGTTGGGCGAGGCGGTGTAGCCGGCGTTCAGCGTGATACTGCCGGTGCCGCTGGCGATGATGGCGTTGTTCGCGTTGTTGAAATGGATGGCGCCGTCGTTGGTCGACAGCGTCAGGCTGACGTCGCGGTTCAGGTTGATCGCGCCGTCGCCGGTAAGGGCGAGGTCGTTGACGGTGATCCCGTCCGGGGCGGTCAGCGTGATGGAGCCGGCGGTCACCGCCTCCAGCGCCTCCACCGAGACGGTCTGCGCCGTCGTGGTGGATGAGGCGTTGAGGTGGGAGTCGTCGACCGTCAGCGACCCGGTGCCGTTGTCGATGGTGATGGTGCCGGGGTCGAAGAGGATGCTGCCCGCCCGCCCGCGCGGCGCGTCCACCGCGACGCGGCCGTTGAAGCCCAGGCTCCGATGGCCGGAGATCTCGATGAAGCCGCCGTCGCCGCCCTGCGGCCCGCCCTTGGCGCTGACGGAGCCGGAAAACGCGGTGTAGCCCTCGGACCAGACCACGGCCTTTCCGCCCTTGCCCGCCTCGGTGGCGTCGGCGGCGATGCTGGCCCCGGCCTGGACGATGGTGGTTCCGGCCGGCGGCATCGGCTTGCGCGCCGGGCGGATGCCGAAGCCGGCAAGCTGCGCCGGCGTCGCCCGGCCGCCCTGGACGTCGCCGCCGAGCAACGCCTCGCCGCCGCCCGCCCGGCCGGAGACGTCGATGCGGGCGCCGGACTTCACCTCCACCCGCTCGCCGGTCACCACGGCGGTGCCGCCGCGGCTGCCCGGCGTGGTGCCGGTGGCGTCGAGGGTGCCGGAGACGGTGACGGTGCCGGCGTCGCCGCCGGACAGGATGATCTCGCCGTCCTTCTCCTCGACCGTGCGGGCCTGGACGATGCCGCTCATGTCGATGACGCGGTCGACAACGCCCTTGGCTGCGGCGGCGGTCATGCGCACCCGGCCGCCGTCGGCGAAGACGCGGCCCTGGTTCTTGACCAGCGCGTCCGCCGGCTTGCCGTCCTTGCCCATCGGGCGGGTGGTGACGGGCACGTCGGTGGCGAGGTTGATGCGCTGGTCGCCGTAGAGGTCGACCACGAACCGGCGACCGGAGGCCAGCGTCACCTCGCCCAGGCGCGCCGTGATGGTGCCGGTGTTGGCCACGCCGGGGGCGACCAGCGCCACCAGCCCGGCCTCCGCCGCGGTGATGGTGCCGTGGTTCTCCACCATCGCGGCGTTGTCGGCCGCCGCTTCGAAGCGGTGGCGGCCGGCCATGAAGTCGTCGTTGCGGATGTCGTGCGTGGTGGCGACCAGACCGGCGACGTCGACCTGCGCGTTGCGGCCGAAGACGATGCCGTTCGGGTTGACCAGCCAGACCTGCCCGTTGGCGCTGAGCCGGCCGAGGATCTCCGACGGGTTGCCGCCGACCACGCGGTTGAGTGCGATGGAGCCGGCCGAGGGCTGCTCGAACCGGGTGTGCTCGCGCTCGCCGACGCTGAAGTCCCGCCACTCGATGATGGCCTTGTCGGTGGCCTGGCGGACGGTCAGCGTGCCGGGCGCGGGCTCGGAGATGGTGGCGGAGCCGCCGACCACCGTGCCGCCACGCGGGTTCGCCGCCGCGATTCCCGGCCACGCCATGGCGCCGCTCAGCGCCGTGGTCGCCGCCAGGAACCAGCGCAATGCATGCTTTGGTTGTGGCACCGTCCGCCGCACAGCCACGCTTCGCCCAGGTTTGCCTCAGTGGTGGTACCACTTAAGGTAACAGCCGTTTCAACGGCTTGCCAGCCTAGTCGCATAAAATTGTAGGCGAATGACGGCGTTGTCACACGGGCGTCTGAGGTTCGGACGGAATCGGGCCGTTTGCGTCACTCGTCCGGCAGGCGCCGGCTGAGGCGGTCGAGGTGCATGAGGTGGAGCATGGGGACGGTGACGTGCGCATGCTCCCGCACCGCCTTCAGCGCCGCCGGGTCGCGCGCCTCGCTGTCGGCGGCCAGCGCGATCAGGCGCTCGGCCAGCGCCACGGCGTTCTTCTGCAGGGTCTGCTCCAGCCGTACGAACTCCGCCGGGCGGCCGAGGCCGAGCCGGCTGGAGAACTCGTAGAGGAAGCCCAGCTGGTGCACCGTCGCCCCGAACACCGAGGCCGAGACGTCGGCGCGCCCGACCGACTTCATGGCGATCTTCCACAGCATCGCCGACAGCTCCGCCAGCACCGCGCCGAAGCCGCTCAGCGCCTCCTCGTCGTAGGGGGCGACGAACTTGGTGCGCTCCTCCTCCTGGTCGCGCAGCGCGTCGAGCAGGCGGGTGGCGACCGCCAGCAGCCCCTCCACCTGCGACACCACCGCCACCGTGTCGTACAGCGTCAGCAGGTCGGGCCTGGAGATGAAGGCGCGGATCGTCTCGCCGGAGCGCTTCAGCGTCAGCCGGCTCAGGCGCCGCGAATGCTCGGACAGCAGCGTGAGCGCGGCCCGGCGTTCCAGGATCTCCAGGACCCAGCGCACCCCCTCGATGCGCATCACGTCCAGGGAGATGGTCGGCAGGTCCGGGTAGTCCGGCGTGTCGAGCAGGCTGCGCAGGTGGTCGGTGGACTGGCAGGCGCGCTCGGCGAGGATGCGCGCGACCTTGTCGATGGCGGCGGCGAGCGGCGTGCCGGGGCGGCCGCGGCGCCGCGACAGCCGACTCAGCGCATCGGCGGTGGCGACGGCGTCGGGCGGGGCAAGGGCGGGATCGGCCAGCACGTCCACCAGGTGCCGGCACAGCACCGGGGCGGTGGCCTGCTCCAGCTCCGGGCTGAACTGCGTCCACAGGTGGCCGCGCACGTGCTCGGCCGGGTAGGCCTCCAGCACCGAGCGCGGCAGCGGCGGATGGCCTTCGCCCTTGAGGTGGCGCGATGCCCGGCGGCGGGCGGCCTCGGCGTCGTCCGGCCCGGCGGCATCGTCGATGGCGACGATCAGCGCGATGGCTTCGGCCGGCGTGAAGACCGGCGGTGGTGGGGACGCGGCAGGCGGGGCGGGCGGCTTGCTCACGGCGGCACCGCCAGGGCGAGGTGGACGAGGTTGCGCCCGCCGTCACGGCGGTAGGTGGCGCGGTCCACCGAGCGCTGCACCAGATAGACGCCCAGGCCGCCGACGCGGCGCGTGTCGACGTCGCTGTCCAGGTCGGGCGGCGGCGCCTCGGTGAAGGGGTCGAAGGCGGCGGCGTCGTCCTCCACCTCGGCGCGGATCTCGCGCCCCTCGGCCTCCAGCCGGACGCGGATGGCGTGCCGGCCGCCGTCGGGGTAGCCGTAGGTGACGGTGTTGGTGATCAGCTCGTCGAAGCAGAGGTTGAGCTTGAACGCGACCTCCGGCGGCAGCCCGGCGGCGTCGACGAAATCGTCCACCGCGCCGGCCAGCCGCTCCAGCTCGGCCAAGTCGTTGTCCAGCACCACTTCGAGCCGCGTGCCCATGGGCCGCCCTCCCTGCCGCCGGGCCGCGCCGCCGCGCGCGTCAGGCGGCCAGCGCCGCCACGGCCGCCGGGCCGTCCGGGTAGATCTCGAACAGCGAGGAGAAGCCCGAAAGGTCGAACACCTCGCGGATCGGTGGGGCCATCGCCGCCAGCGCGATGCGGCCGCCGGCCGGGCGCGCCTTCTTCGCCGCCACCAGCAGCGCCCGCAGCCCCGCGGAGCTGATGTAGCCGAGCTGCGCCATGTCGACCACCACCCGGTTGCCGGCGTCGACAGCGGCGACCAGCCGCTTCTCGAACTCGCCCGCGGTGGCGCTGTCGATGCGGCCCGACGGCTTGAGGACGGCGACGCCGCCGGTCTGCTCTTCGGTGATGTTCATGCTCTCCCCACCAGCGCTTCGTTTCCTTCAAGCCCTTCTCCCCTTGAGGGAGAAGGGTTGGGATGAGGGGTCGTTACGCGCCGGCAGGCGCGGAAAAAGACGTTTGCACCCCTCACCCCAACCCCTCTCCCTCAAGGGGAGAGGGGCTTATCCTTCACGTCCGATTTATATCATGGCCGACGCATCGCACACCGGGTTTTCCGCCGCGGCCGCCACCCCGCGCCAGCGGATCACCAGCCCGGTGATGTCGTCGGACTGCGGCGCCCCGGCGACGAAGCGGTGCAGCGAGTCCAGCACGCCGTCCAGCCGCTCCAGCGCGCCCAGGCCCGGGGCGAGCGCCGCCATGGTCGCCACCAGCCGCTCGTCGCCGAACATGCCGCCGTCGGCGTCGAAGGCCTCGGTGACGCCGTCGGTGAACAGCAGCACCGAATCGCCCTCCGCCAGGGTGACAGCGCGCTCGCCGTAGGGCATGTCCGGCATGGCGGCCAGCGCGATGCCCGGCGTGTTCTCCAGCACCGTCACCGTTCCCGCCCGGTCGATGCGCAGCGGCGGGTTGTGGCCGCCGTTGGAGTAGGTCAGCACGCCGGTGCGCAAATCCAGCTCGCCGTAGAAGACGGTGACGAACATCGACTGCTCGTTCTCCGCGGCCAGCAGGTTGTTGACGCGGCGCATGGTCTCGGCCGGGCCGACGCCGGACTCGGCGATGGCGCGCAGCATGGTGCGGGTGATCAGCATGAAGAAGGCGGCGGGGATGCCCTTGCCTGACACGTCGGCGATGGTCAGCGCGAGGCGCCGCTCGTCGATCGGGAAGACGTCGTAGAAGTCGCCGCCCACCTCCTTGGCCGGCTGCATCCGCGCGGCGATGTCCAGTTGCGGCAGCGCGGGGAAGACCTGCGGCAGGATGGTCAACTGCATGGTCCGCGCGATCTCCAGCTCCTGCTGGAGGGTGATGAGGCGGCGCTTGTCCTCCAGCGCCTCGCGCAGGTCGCGGACCAGTTGGACGAGTTGCACCTGCTGGGTGCCGACGCGGGTGGCCAGCCGGCTGAACCCCAGGGCCAGCAGGCCCAGCTCGTCGTTCACCGCCTTCGACTGCGCGGTGCCGGGGTCGCGCGTCTCCATCTCGATCTGGCGCAGGTCGTCGAGAAGGGCGGTACGCGCCTCCTCCTCCAGCGTCGCGGCCAGCGCCTCCATCTGGCGGCGGATGAAGCGCTGCTGGCGGCGCAGGCGGCGCTCGCGCTGGCCGGCGGCGCGCTCGATGTCGCGCATGACGCCGCGAAACACCTCCACCGCGCGGGCGATGCGGCCGATCTCGTCGTTGCCGGCGGGCAGCTCGACATAGCCGGTGGAGCGCCCCTGCGACAGGTCGAGCAGCGCCTTCACCGCCACGTCCAGCGTCGCGAAGGACGAGCGCAGATAGGCCAGCAGCAGCGCCAGCGCGGTCAGCAGCACCAGCGCGATGGCGGCGGCGTAACCGGCGGTCCACAGCGCGCGCTCCTCCGCCGCGCGGGTCACGTCGGAGGCGACCAGCACCGTCGCCACCCGCCCGCCGGCCAGATCGGCCACCGGCAGGCTGGCCAGCGCGTAGCGGTGCCCGGCGTCGGCGAAGTCGCTCACCGCGCGCGCCGCCGGCCGTACCAGCGGGCGCACCACGCTCCACAGCGGGTCGGTCTGGCCGCCGATGGGCGCGCCCTCGCGGTCCACCGCGAACACCCGTCCGCCGGCGGTGCGCCTCAACGCGTCGAGCGCCGAAGGCAGCCCCACTCCGGCCACCGCGGCGCCGGCCACGCCCGGCCCGGCGTAGACCGGCGCGCCGGACACCACCACCAGCCGGTCGCCGGCCAAGCGCACGCCGCCGGGCAGGCGCTGCCCGGCCAGCAGCGCGTCGAGCGGGGCGCGGCCGACCAGCGGCGCCGGTTCGGGTGCCAAGTCGGAGCTGTACAGCAGCTCGCCGTTGCCGGCGAACAGGTTGAGGTCGGTCAGACCGGGCGGCAGCGCCTCCAGCCGCCGGGCCAGCGCGCCGCGGGCACCCGAGGCCAGCGCCTGCGCCACCTCCGGGTCGGCGGCGATGCGGCCCAACCCCTGGTCGGCCTGCGCCGCGGCATCGGCCACGGCGAGCTGCCACGCGGTTTCCAGCCGGGCGAGTTCGAGGTCGCGGGCGCGGCGGTCGGCGGCGTCCTCGCGCAGGCCGGCCATGCCCAGCAGCAGCGCGGCCACCATGGCGACGGTGGCGACGACGAACAGGATGATGCGGGTCTGCAGCAGCATCGCGCGCTCCCTCACGGCCGCCGGACGAGGGGGAGCACGGCGGGCAGCGCCGCCGCCGCCAGCACCGCCGCCTCGACCGCCGCGCCGGGGGTGCCGCGCGCGGCGCTCCACAGCAGGGCGGCCAGCGCGCCGGTCAGGATCGGGCGCAGGATGGACGGCGCGTCCTCCCCGGCCGCGCGGGCGTAGCGCGCGGCCACCGCCAGCCCGACGGCGCCGGCCGCCCCCACCATCGGCCCGGCGCCGAGCAGCGCGGCGGCCCCGAGCGCGACGGCCGCCAACGCGGTGTCGATGCGCGTCCAGGACGACGGCACGGACCAGCCGACGGCGAGGCCGAACAGCGCGGCCAGCCCGATGGCGGCGTCCAGGCTGCCCAGGCATCCGCTCACCAATGCTGCGGACAGCAGCGCGGCGTAGGCGCGGGCGTCGCCGGGGCGCGGGTCGGCGACGCGGCGGGGTGCCGCGGCGCCGCCGTCGCCCAGCCGTTCCAGCGCGCGGGCGCGGGTCTGTTCGACCTGCTCGGCGATGCCCGGGTCGAAGACGGCGCCGCGCACCTCCTCGGCGTGGGCGGCGAAGCGCTGGCGGCGTTCGTGCAGGTGGAACACCGCGGCGTTGAAGGCGAGCAGCGCCCGCCCGACCTGGTCGCGCGGCCGGCGGCCGAGCAGCGTGCCGAAGTCGCCCGCCGCCCCCGCGGCCAGCGCCCGCTCCAGCCGGCCGAGCGGCGAGCGCACCGCCGCCTGCACCAGCGCCCCGGCCAGTTCCGCCACCAGCAGCAGCAGCGCCGCGGCGCCGAGCACGACGCCCATCAGCTCCCCGGCGATCTGCGCGCGAGCGGCGCCGGGGTCGACCGCCACCAACAGGTGCCCGACCACCGCCGATCCTGGGGCGGAGCCGGCCTGCAGCGGCAGGCGGACGGCGCTCGGCCCCTCCGCAGCACCGGGGCCGGCGGCGTGCAGGGTGCGGCCGTCGGCGGCGGTGACGGCGAGGCGGTGCAGGTCGGGGTTGCGCTCGGCGATGCCCTGCAGGTAGGCGGTCATCCCCTCGACACGGTCGAGCGGGATGCCGTGGCCGAGCGCGCGGTGCAGGTCGCGCTGCACGGCGTGGCCGACCGCCGCCGCCTTGGCCAGCCGCGCCTCGGCCAGCTGCTCCTCGGCGGCGAGGGTGCCGAGCACGCCGACCCCGGCCATGGCGAGCAGCGCCGCGCCGGCGGCGGTGCCGGCGATGCCCAGCGTGAAGCGGCGGGTGGGGACGATCGCGGTCATGCCATCTCATCCAGGCGGGAAACGTCGCGTTCCGCCTCGGCCAGCAGCGCCAGCCGCGCGCGCACGGCGCCGGCGAAGGCGGGCAGCGGGGCGTCGGGCACGTCCCCCAAGGCGTAAGGATCGGCGTCCCGGGTCAGCGATTCCAAGGTTTCGGCGACCGCCTCCACCGAGCGGCGCGGCCCGCGCGTCAGGCGCAGCCCGGCGGCCCCGGCCAGCAGGATCACCGGCACCGCCAGCAGCAGCCCGCCGATGCCGAGCTTGAGGGCGAAGGTGCGCGTCGGCTCCACCGCCACGTCGCCGGACACGCGCAGCACGATCTGGCCGGCGCTGGTGTCGAAGCTGGTGGTCAGGCCGATGCCGTACAGCCACTCGCCGCCGCGCTCCTGCGCCCACACGGCGCCGGTGTCGGCGGGCAGGCCGGCCAGCCGCTCGCCGACCTCCACGGGGCTGCTGGAGAACACCACGGCGCCGTCCTCGTCCAGCACGGCAACCGACAGCACCGCCGGCATGGCGCCGCGGGCACCATCGAGCAGCGGCTGCACCTGCGGCAGGTCGGCGAGCGCCAGGCCGAGGTTCAGCCGGGTCTCCAGCGCCGTCTTGATCTCGCCCAGCACGAAGCCGGCGTGCGAGGCCACCGCCGCGTGCAGGCGGCGGTGCTGCCCCTGCGTCCACAGCGCCGTCATGGCCAGCGTGGAGACGAGCACCACCACCGCCAGGAAGGCCGCCAGACGCGCCGGGAATCCCATCGACGCCCCCATGGACACCACTCCGCCTCCGTCAGGCCGTTGCGGCGCGGGCGTGGCCGAACAGGGCGAACCAGCGCCCGTCCTGCTCCAGGCGGCACCACACCTGCTCGCCGCGGGCGAACAGGTCGCCGCGACCCGTGATCTCCTCCACCGGCACCAGGGACGCGGTGGCGGGGTCGAACACCGGCTCAGCCAGCGCGTCGCGGTGCACCAGCAGGCGCAGCAGGCCGCCGCCCACATCAATGAGCCGCTTCGGGTAGACGCCGTGCGCGGCGAGGTGTCCCCAGCTGCGGTGGTTGCGCGGGCTGACCGTGGTGAGGGAGTGGCGGCGGCCGATGCGGTCGGCGACGGCGATGCGCCAGTCGATCATGCGGTGGTGCAGCCCGCGTCCGCGCAGCGCCGGGTCGACCATGGCGGAGGACAGGTGCGCCACCAGCGGCAGCTCCGCCTCCGGCAGCGGCAGGTCGCGCCCGCGGTTGACGTCGCGCGGCCCGGGCAGGCCGAGCGCGCCGTAGGCCACCAGCTCGCCGCCCCGATCATCGCCCAGGAACAGGCCGACGGTGACGCCCTTGCTGTTCAGGTGGTCGAGGACGAAGTCGCCGTGCTCCCCGGCCACGCGGTAGTGGTCGGGGTCGTCCAGCGTCTCGATCACGCGGCGGCGCAACGCCCGCATGGCCTCGGCGTCGGCGGGGCCCAGCATGCGCGCGACGAGGCCGGGCGGCAGCGCCCGCGCCAGCTCGGCGACGAGGCCGTCGGCGACCTCCAGTGCTTCCGGAACGCCGCCGGCGATGGGGCGGGACAGGGTATCCAGGGTCATGAACCGACGACCTCCGCGAGGTTGAGCAGGCCGATGGGCGGATAGAACTCCAGCTCGCGGGCGACCGGCATGTTGATGAGGACCGAGAAGCGTTTCAGCGTCTCCACCGGGATTACCGCGGGGGAGGTGCCATCCATCAGGATCTGCGCCGCCTTGAAGGCGGTGAAGCGGCCGATGCCGTAGCTGCTGCTGGCCAGCGCCAGCAGCGCCTTGTCGGAGCGCACGATCAGCTCGGTCGCCGAGAAGGTCGGCAGGCGGTGGCGCAGCGCCTCGGCGGCGACCAGCGAGCGGTTGTGGAAGGCGATCAGCGTGTCGGGGCCGATGTACAGCATCTCCGCCCCGCGCTTGGCCAGCCGGGCGATCATCGCCGGCAGCTCGCCGGCCATCGGCTCGCCGGACGGGCTCAGCGGCACCGGCTCCTCCAGCAGCTCGATGCCGCGGGGCGGCGCCTCGGCGCGCAGGCCCTCGATGGTGAGGATGGAGTTGCGCTCCTGCGGGTTGTACGCGACGCCCAGGCGGCGGATCGGCCGGTAGGCGAGGATGGTGCTGAGCTGCACCGGGATCGGCGCGATGTGCACGGTGCCGGTGACGTTGCGGCCGGGCTTGGCGAGGTCCGGCACGATGCGCGCGTCCACCGGGGCGGCGACGAAGGTGAACACCACCGGGATGTCGGTGACGTAGCGCGCCGGGTCCGGCGCGTCGTAGGGGCCGACGATGGCGCGGGTCTGCGGCGTGCCCCAGCTGTAGATCAGGTCGGGGCGGGTGTCGCGGATCTCCTGCACGATGGCCGGCAGCTTGGCCGGGTCGCCGCCGGTGTCGCGGATCGTGTACTCCACCTTCAGCCCGCGCCGGGCCAGGTAATCCTTGAAGCCGGCCTCGTTGTCGCTCTCGCCGCGGCCCAGCACCATGGTGATGCGGAACGTCTTGGCGGGCGCCGCGCGGACCGGCAGGGCGCAGGCGAGCGGAGCGCCGGCGGCTAACGTGAGGAGGGTTCGCCGGTCGATGCGCATCAGGCCTCCTGCGGGTGGGAAAGGGGGGCGGCGTGGCGTGGGCGCGGGGACGCCGCGCGGTCGGCCAGCCAGAACAGCACGGCGCTGACGCCGCAGAGAAGGCCGACCGCCAGCATCGCCTCGCGGTACGACCAGACGACGGCGGCCCACAGCGCGACGACGGGGCCGAGTGCCGCGCCCAGGCGCTCGATCAGCCGGTACCAGCCGATGGCCGCGGTTTCCGGCCACCCGCCGTCGCGGGCGATCTGCGAGACCAGGGTGAGCTGCGGCGCGCCGACCAGCGCCTGGAACAGGCCGAACAGCCCGATGCCCAGCGGGGCGGCCCACCACGCGCCGCTCAGCAGCAGCGGCAGGCAGCTCGCCAGCGTGCCGACGCCGCCGAGCGCGATGAAACCGCGCCGCGCCTGCCAGCGGTCGGACAGGCTGGCGGCCAGCGGCGAGACCAGCACGAAGGCGACGAAGTACATCATCTGCACCCGCCCGACCTCGGTCTTGGACGCGCCGTCCGCGGTGAGCAGCAGCGGCACGAGGCAAAACAGGAAGGCGGTGGCGGCGATCTTGGTCGGCACCGCGCTGAACAGCATCAGCGAGGCGAAGCGCGGCGTGCGCAGCAGCGGCCAGCCGGCCGACAGCGGCGCGCGGTTGCCCGCCGTCGCCGGCACGCCCGCGCGCCGCAGCAGCGCCGTCACCGTGAGCCCGGAGCCGAGCGCCAGCGCCGAGCCCAGCAGGAAGGTCGCCTCGATCCCCACCTGGTCGGCGATGATGCCGCCGGTCACCGGGCCGCAGACGCCGGCCGCCAGCAGCGCGCCGATATACATCGCCATGCCGCCGGCGCGGTTCTTCAGCGTGGTGTGGTCGACCACGATGCCCTGCGCGGTGATCAGCACCAGCCCGTAGCCGAGCGCCGTCAGGCAGCGCCACAGCAGCAGCTCGGCCAGCGATCCCGCGGTGGCGGTCAGGGCGAGGCTGGCGGAGCCGAGCAGCGCGCCGGCCAGGAAGGCGCGCCCGCGCCCCCAGCGCTCCGACATCCGCGCGCCGCCCGGCTGCGACATCGCCCAGATCAGCATGAACAGCGTGATCGGCAGCCCGACCACGAGGTCCGGCGTCAGCCACGGCACGGCCGGCGCGAAGGACTTGGAATAGGCCGGGAGGAAGGGGCGCGACAGCTCCTCCGACAGGCAGAACAGGAACACCGGCAGCCGCAGGTAGACGAGGTTGAACGGCCGCATCGGCGCCGCCCCCGGCTCGCGGAAGCGGAAGCGCGCCAGCAGCGCCTGCGCGCGCTCGCGGCGCGGGTCGGCGGGGTCGAGCGCGCCCAGGCGGGCGGTGAGGGCGGCGTGCCGCTCGTTCAGCGCGTCGAGGGTGCGGCAGAAGGCGGCGGTGGTCTCCATCACCTCCGGCGTGCCGCCCTCGGGCGGGGCGGCGCGCAGGTCGCCCTCGGCGGCGCGCTCCACCAGCGCCCGCAGCGCCAGCACGCGGCCCATGGCGAGGTGCACCACCAGCAGCAGGATCTCGAAGATCAGCAGCACCGCCACCAGCACCACCGACAGCACGTCCAGCATCAGCCCGGTCGACGCCTTGGCAAGGTACGCGGCATCGACGCCGACATGCAGCCAG
>Ga0196970_1001914_pt1 | contig 12027 bp, 9 predicted proteins | sample S1v_513CmetaG_FD_148672 | JGI IMG/M metagenome (GOLD analysis project Ga0196970, IMG submission 148672) | Soil microbial communities from Anza Borrego desert, Southern California, United States - S1+v_5-13C | ecosystem: Environmental > Terrestrial > Soil > Desert | place: USA: California... | reverse complement strand
GCCGGGCCGCATTGCACAGTGCCTTGATGAGGTCGGCGTTGCCTTCCTGTTCGCCCCCGCCATGCACTCAGCCATGAAGTACGTTCAGCCGGCAAGGCGCGAACTGCGTCTGAGAACCGTTTTCAATCTGCTGGGCCCCCTGACGAACCCGGCACATGCGTCGGCCCAGGTGGTCGGAGTTTACTCCGCGGAACTTGTTGAAAAACTTGCAGAAGCGCTCTGCATGCTGGGCCTCAAGCGCGCGCTTGTTGTCCATGGCAGCGACGGCTTGGACGAAATCACAATCACCGGTCCGACCCGAATTGCCGAAGTCAGGAACGACACGGTACACACTTACGAAGTTGAGCCTGAACAGTTTGGCCTGCGTCGCGCCACCCTCGAGGACATTTCGGGCGGAGACGTCACAGCGAACGCCGAGATCATTCGTGCGATTCTGAAGGGCAATCAGGATGCGCGTCGAGATGTGGTACTGCTTAATGCTGCAGCCACATTGGTCGCAGCGGGCAGGGCCAACTCGATTGCGGAAGCGATCCCGATGGCCGTAAACGCGCTCGATAGCGGCTCGGCTGCGGCGAAGCTTGATTCACTTGTAAAGTTCACGAACGCTAGGAGGGGTCAGCGAGAGCCGTAAGCCCGGGCAGCAACCACGCCGCGGTTGTCTCGCAAGGAAAACAGGACGCTCAACCGTTCAGGGCTGAGCGTCGCGGCCAACTACCCGTTGACGAGATTAGTCTTCAAAGCTCCTCGCCCCTGCCCCGAAGCCATTCTTGGCCTGACGAAATAACCACTTCATCACCCGCTTGCCGTCGTAGCAGTAGCTGAGGTTGTGGTTCAGAGTAGAGAAGCAGTGCTTCTCGCACGTCTTCTTCATAGTTTTCAGTTCAGCAGGATCGAAGTTGAATTGGTCGATGTTGCCCCAATTGTAAGTGGCCGGATACATCGGGAAGCATGGCGCGACTGTGCCGTCGGTCCGGATAATCACATTGTTCTGCCCTGCACGACAGTTCCAGTCAGTGAATCGCAAATCGCCATTTTCGTCTTGGATGATGCCCGGCGTGCGCTTCAACATCTCGGCCGTTTGACCATTCAGCCCGGTACCGTCGCCATACCAACCCACCTGCCGAATATCCAATCCCGACGACATCCGCATGAACGCTTTCATCTCCTGAAGGCGCTGGAAGGAGTTGACCATCTGATAGCCCGACTTGTTTTTCCCGATGATCCAGTCGATCAACTCGTCCGTAGCTCGCCAATCTTCAGGCCGGATATAGGTCGGATTGTCATTCAGGTGCTTGAAATGCTCGTCCTGTTCGAGCATAGGTGTTTCATTGATGTGGTAGTCAGTCGCGACGCGATGCTGGTGAGCGTATTCCGTTATGTGCCTCACATCCTCGTGGTTGTTGCGGCAGATGTTGATATTGAAGAACACCATGTAGTCGTAGACATACTGCTTACGCAGCACGTATTCAAGGTTCTTCTGCGCGGGCACAAGCGCTTTCGGCAATCCGGGTTTCAAGTCCCACGCATCCAGCGCAAAATTGAAAACCGCCACTCCGGCATCGCCCAGACGATCTGTAACGTCGGGCCGCAAGAGTCTGCCGTTCGTGCCGATGTAGATCCAGAAGCCCTTCTTAGCTGCGTAATACACCACCTTGTGGGCAAACTGTGGGCGCAACAATGGCTCGCCACCCATCAGCGCCAGGACGCGACACCCGTGGTCGTGCAGCCAGTCGATGGCGCGTCGCGCCACGTCCTCCGTCATACCCTTCACACGATTGTCGAAAGCCCAGCAGTACCAGCAATCGAGGTTGCACTTGTACTCGACAAAGAGATAGGACGTGATTGGATGAAACTCCCCTAGCAGGAAGCGAGATCTTATGTACGGCACGAGCCATCCGCGCATCTTGTGCATCTTCGATTTCAAGTCCCAATCACGTCGTTCAGGCGGTATTTCGGGCCCTGGATCGTCGAGTTTTTCAGGGTATTGGGGAAACACCGGTTCCGGCAGCGTCAGTCCCTTCGGCTCGGGAGGCTGAGGCTTGTTCGGAGCGGAGTTCATCAAGAGGTCGTGAATGGCTACATCGATACGGAACTTAGCAGGGGCGGTGGCCATTGTGCCGTCTCCATTACAAAAGGTCTTTCTTGGAGGCCGGGGAACGAGCCTTGCGAGCCCAAAATTATAGCGCTGGAGCAGAGTCTCGCTTCAAACGGAAAGAACAAAAAAAGAACGATGCTGATGCGGCGGCACTCGAGAGTACCGCCGCCGTGACAGTGTCAGCGAAGTGCAATTTTCTGCATATACTCAGCAATATTCACATTGGGCCACTTCAAAGAAGAAGAAATAGCGTTCTGCAAAGCGGAGGAAGCTGCCGGCTCACCATGCACGAGCCAGGTGTGATTAGGCGTGTTCCTAAACGTTCGCATCCACTCCAGCATCTCTGGCGTGTCCGCGTGATCGCTAAATTGCTCTATCGCAGCGACCTGTGCGCGCACAGGCACAATTTGTCCGAAGATTTTCACCTGCGGTTCGCCATCCTTGATCTGCCGACCTCGCGTGCCCACCGCCTGAAATCCGATGAACATGATCAGATTTCGTGGATCAGGCAGGCGAAGTAGAAGGTGATGCTGAATACGTCCTCCCGTACACATTCCGTTCGAGGAGACGATGATGCAGGGGTAACGGCTATCGTTGATCTTCTTCGATTCGGCAGGAGTGATCGCGAAATTGAAATTGTCCCACTCCAATGGGGACCCATATTGCCCGATGAGGCGCTTCGTGCCCTCACTGAACTCTTCAGTGTGCTTCAGGAATATCCTGACGGCGTTGATCGCCATCGGCGAATCCGCGAACACAGGGACCCGCGGTATCTGCCGGGTCTCCATCAGTTCCTTCAGCATGAAAAGAAACTTCTGCGTGCGCTCGACCGCGAACGCCGGCACCAGCACACTACCGCCGCGCTTGACCGTGTCGGTGATCAGTTTTGCCATTTGCGGACGCGGATCATCGTCGGGATGCAACCGGTTGCCATATGTCGATTCTGTGACCAGCACGTCGGCGGTCCTGCTCTCCTCTGGACCCGAATACTCAACGCGACCGGGCGCGATTTGGGAATCACGTACTCGCCCAAGGTCACCGGTGAACAGTAGTTTGCGGGCCCGACCTTCCTCCGTGACAGTCGCCTCGACCATAGAAGAGCCAAGGATGTGCGCCGCACGCACGAACCGGAACGAGAAATTCGGTCTTAGCTGCTTGACCTCGTCAAACGGCACCGGACGGAAATACTGCAGACATTCCTGCGCCTCTTCGAGCGTATAGAGCGGCAAGGCAGGCGTATGCTTCGAACTCTTCACCTTGTTGTGAAACGCCGCATCTTCCTCTTGGAGGTGCCCGGAATCAGGCAGCAGGATTCCACACAGATCGATTGTGGACGGCGTGGCGTAAATCGGACCTCGAAAGCCTTCTTTCACCAGCTTCGGGACCCATCCGGAGTGGTCAAGGTGTGCATGTGTCAGGATGACGGCATCGATCTCTTTCGCAGGTATCGGAGTTTCGCGCCAGTTTTTTTCTCGCCACTCCTTAGGGCCCTGGAACAAGCCGCAGTCTATGAGAACTTGAAAACCGTCCTTACCGCTTAGATCGCCGGACGTATTGATCAGGTGTTTTGAACCCGTGACGGTACCCGCGGCACCGAGAAATTGTATGTAGGCCACGCGCGCTCCTCGAAATCAGGTGAACGCGACATTCTAGAGCCTGAGCGCTGTTTGCGAAATGGACTGTACCTTTGTGGTGACCGCGGCGAAGATTTGGGGCGCGACTTGTATATGATCAAGTCATGCAAGTTGGCAACGTAAGGCTTCAGCAACAGATTCAGTTCATCGTAGAAATTGACAAACTCAAAAGCATTCTTCGGCAATCGCTTCTGTGTGATGGATCGCGCCGCGAAAACGATGCGGAGCACTCGTGGCATCTCGCCGCCATGGCCTCCTTGCTACAGGAATATGCGACTGAATCGGTCGACCTGGTGCGCGTGCTGAAAATGTTGCTGATCCACGACATTGTCGAGATCGATGCCGGCGACACTTACGCTTATGACCCGGAAGCGAATGTCACACGTGCCGCACGCGAACAAGTCGCCGCGGATCGTCTTTTTGGACTACTGCCCGCCGATCAACGGGATGACTTTCGGGCACTCTGGGAGGAATTTGAGACTGGGGTGACTGCCGAATCGCGCTACGCTAACGCACTCGACCGGCTCCAACCCCTCTTGCTCAACTACTACTCGGAAGGGAAATCCTGGCGCGCACACGGAGTCACCGCCGATGCCGTGATCAAGCGCATGCAGCCGATCAAGACAGGTGCCCCACAACTTTGGACAGTGGTTGAGCAGATTGTTAGCTCAGCTTGTGAAATGGGCTACCTCGCTGGCGCCGTGCCAGTCGCAGACTAGGGGGCACCCTCACTCGGCCTTTGCAGGCAGCAAGTACGAGTTATTCTCGGTGCTCGACTCCGGTACACTACCATCGTTCACCTTCGCAGAGACCGGCTGTGCACCGAGTCGCACGCGAACGACTGCAGTGGATCTCGCCTTTACAAGGAGGCGTTCGGAGACCTCTTCTCTGCCGACACCAGCGAATACCGGCACCTCCGCTGAGGCATTTCCGGCATTCTCAACGGTGATCGTGATAGTCACATTAGCGTCGAGCATCGTTCTCGCAAACGCCGTCTTCACGCTGAAGTCCGGCAATCCGCGATCGCGATAAACCCAGTCGTCGAAAAACCATTCCAGGTCGCGTTTGGCTTGAGCCTCGACCAGGCGCTGTATGTAACTGGGTTCCTTATCCTGGGCAGGGGCGTAACTCTGGATGACGCGCTGCAGCGTGTCGTCGCCGATCATGTCGCGCAGCATCCACCAGACGAACATCGCCTTGATGCTGTAGTAGGTCGGATCGGTAGCGCGGATCAGCGGCTGACCACCTGGAAGGGACCTCTGCGCTGCGACCGATGGCTGGTCCGCAGCGGTGGTTCTGCTCTGATTGTTATGCGCGGGAACGGCCTCCGCGGCCTGTTTCTCAGCGGCTCTCAGGGCCGGTTCGAGTCCGCCCATCCAGTTTAGCGCGCCCTGTCGGCCGGTTTGTCTTTCCCGAATGAGGGCTTGCGCGAACTGCGCCCACCCTTCCGAGATCCACAGCCGACCTAGGCCCGGAGGCTCGCTGGCATGCGCCAACTGATGCGCCGCTGTCAGTTCAAGCTGCGCTTTATCTGCAGTGCGCAGCGGCGTGAATACTATGTTGCCGGAATCAAACGGAGCCGCAGTCTCATCCGCCAGTTCAATCACCTGCACCTTCTCGCGCTGCCGCCCAAACCACTCAGTGATGACTGGCACAATACGCTCAGCGCCTGCCGCAAACTCTTCGGCGGCAACGCGGTGATCTTTCAGGTACGAAATCGTGATCGCCGGACGATCCAGAGTTGTGTACTCAGCGATAGCAAAACTCGGAGGATAGAACCCGACCGGATCAAAAGCGTACTGCGCTTCGCGAACGATCGGTTGCTCAGGCCCAATCGGCGCGCTTGCTTTGACTCCGGTAAGCAAACCGTTAGCCGCGATGCTCCTACCGCCGACAGCTTCGATCGAGAGCTTCATGACGGCGCTTGAGTTGCGCTGCTTCCAGTCGCCCAGAACATCGAAATAGCGGTTGCCCTCGCTCAGGCTGACAGCTTCAGCGGCCACTGGGTACCAGCAAACATATCCAACACCACGGACGCCAGTGAACTCTGGTGTGATGCGATCCCAGTCATTCCGCAACGCGATCGCCTCGGGCATGCCGATCCTGGTGAGTCTCGTTGCGTCAGAAACGATCTTCCCGCTATAGCTGACCTCCAGTTGAACCGTCTGCTTCGGTGCGATTTCTGAAGGAAACGTGATGACTGCTTCGGTAACTGCACCTGTGTGGTCTATGTCAGTCTCATACGACTGGGTAACGTAGGTGAGCGGCTTGCCCCCGAGTTGCACGCCATCCCAGGCCAGCGACGCAGAGACTTGCAGAGCGGCGTTCCTTTGAGGAACTTGCGAGTCATTACGCAGCGTGACCTTTCCTTGTGCGACGAAACCATGTGTCGCCGGAGTAACTCGTACTCGCAAATCGTACGCTGTGAATGTAAACGCGTCGCGATCGAGGCCGAACACCCCAGTTGAAAGCAAGCAGAGCATGACCGCCATCCGAACTACCGCAACGGCCATTCTCCGTTTTGCTACCACAAACACATACTTCATGCCTTCGACACCTTCGACGCCTTTTCGGCGCTCGACCGTGACGTCTTCCTTCGCTGCCGCGCCACTTCGTACATGACCACTGCGGCTGCCACTGAGACATTCAGCGACGGCACTTTACCGAGCATCGGGATAGAAACCAGGAAGTCGCACTTTTTCCGCACGAGTTCATGCACGCCCGCACCTTCGGCTCCCAGCACCAGCGCACAGTCCATGTTGTAATCGATTTCGTCATAGGCCTGCGTTCCACGCTCATCCAAGCCGACGACCCAAATGTTCCTGGACTTCAACTCCTCAATCGTGCGCGAAATGTTCGTTACTCGCGCGATCGGAAGCCATTCGGAAGCTCCCGCGGAAGCCTTCGCCACCGTTCCGGTAATTCCCACCGCTCGCCGCTCGGGAATAACCACGCCATCCGCACCAGCCCCATCGGCGGTTCGCAGAATGGCGCCAAGATTGTGCGGGTCTTCCACCCCATCAAGAACAACGACGAAGGCATGCTGTCCACGCTTGTTCTGTACCAAGTCGTCCACGTCAGCGTAGCGCCGCGAAGCCACGACGGCCGCAATGCCTTGATTCGACTGTGTCTGGGCCAGGCGTGCAAGGTCTTCGCGGGGCACGAAGCGCACCGAGACGCCGGCCTTGCGGCAGTCATCTACGATCTGCTGAATCTTGGAATCTCGACGGTCTTTCGCAACCGCAACATACTCGACCGTGCGCGCACGAGCTTGCACCGCCTCGGCAACCGGGTGGATGCCGTAAATGACTTCCTGTGCCATGTGGGAAGTGTACTAAACCGGAGTGTTCACCTCCGTTCCGCGCGGGCAACGATAGCTGGCAGCCTTTCTGGCGTCATGATGACTATCGAGCATAGAACGCCAATTCCCGCACCGGCGATAACGTCAGAGGCATAGTGATAGCGGTCGTACACGGCGCTAATGCAGAGCAGCACAACCAGCGGAGTCAACCATGCGCCGAGCCTCCGTTCATACTTCCACGCGAAGATCAGCGCCACAACTCCCGCCGCAACGTGCGAGCTAGGGAAGGCATTCCCGTGCACGCCTGCGTTTCTCTGGATCAACAGAACCGCCCAGTGGAACGGTCCTCCCCGCAACTCGACTGTGTGCAGGTGGGCCTGTGTGTGGGCCGGTCCCTCGGTTGGGAACAAAATGAAAAACAGATAACAGGAGAGATATGCGAGCACGCTGGCGGTCATTACTTGCCGAAACTCGCGTTTTCCGGGCCGATTGTAAACAGTCCCGCCCACAATCATGAGAAGGAGAAAGTAGCTGAAATAGCCAATCTCCAGCACCTCCGTCACCACCGGCGACGCAAACTGGTTCAGCCACACGGTCGGAGGCGTCGAGAACAGAAGCTCTTCAAATCGAAGAATGTAAGCATCACGCCAGCCGTCAACGATCAGAAAAGACAGTCGCGATGTCTCCTCAAAAGCCACAATAAACAGCGCCAGCGAATACCAGTCATGCAGGAACTTAGCTACGCGCGACTGTTCCGCAGCACTCGCCAACAACAGGACGACCCACACGCATAGGACGTGCAGAAGCAAGTAGTTTTGCCAGTTGTCCAGCCTGTGGTGAAAAATCCCGATCAGCACGCCCAAGCCGGTAAACCAAAACAGATATAGCCGATCGACGAAATTCAGAGCCCTGCCAAGCGAAAGCGGGAGGGCTGATGAAGGAACGCCGAACTCTAGCTGTCGCTTCTGATCTTCAACGGCACCCTGCGACTTCATGAGCTGACGATGGCACGACGATGCCGGCCGCTCAATGCACCGGAACTCCAGATAATTCGGTAAGTCACTGTATCTGCAGCAACTTCCTGAGCATCTGAAAAGGTAGGCCGCCCTTTCCCATTCGGAGGTTCTCGTTGGAGGCGTGTGTGAGCGATGCATTCGACCTGAGTGGCGCTCGATTGACGCTCCTGAAAACGGGTCACTATACTTTTTAGCTGGGTGAAACTTCGCAGCAGGAGACAGGATGGCGCTATCGGTAGTCATTGTTGACGACGAACAGCTTGCACGCGACGAACTGGCCTACCTTTTGAAGTCGGTGGCCGACATCGAAGTGATCGCGCAGGGGAACAACGGCCTGGATGCTGTAGCGCTGATTAAGGAACGATCTCCAGACATCGTGTTCCTCGACGTGCAGATGCCTGGGTTGGATGGGTTCGGCGTTATCAAGAAGCTGATCGATAAGAGAATTCCGATGCCGCAGATCATCTTCTCCACGGCCTACGACCAGTATGCCGTCAGGGCGTTCGAGGTCAATGCGGTTGACTACCTGCTGAAACCATTTGACAAGAAGCGCGTCCTGCAGGCAGTGGACAAGGCACGTAGGCGGCTCGGCGTAGCACCGTCACCTTCCGACAAGCTCGAAACGCTAATTGAGATGCTGGAGCAGCAGAAGCAGCCTGCGCACGCGGCACCGCCGGCGAAGATCCTGATCAAGTCAGCCGGACGATTGTTCCTGGTGGATCAGAAGGACATCTGCTTCGCCTCCATCGAGGACGGAGTCATCACGGTCGTTACGCCGACCCTGGAAGGTCAATCGAACTGCCGCACGCTCGAAGAACTGCTCGCAACCCTGGACCAGAACCTTTTCTGGAGAGCGCACCGGTCCTATCTTGTAAATATCAACCGTATTAAGGAAGTGGTGCCCTGGTTCAAAAGCTCCTACCAGTTGCGCATGGGAGACAAAAGCGGCACGGAGGTTCCTGTGAGCCGTGCCCAGACCAAGCGGCTTCGAGAATTGTTTGGGCTGTGAGCTGCCCTGTGCCCTTCCAAACTCGTCCAAGTCTATTTTTGTGCTCGGGGGCTTTGCGTGCATCCCACTCTCATGCGCAAGGCCCTGCTCTGCTTACTTATGTTTAGTTCCCTTCCTCTCTTCGGCCAGTACCGCCCCGGTCTTGAGATTTTCGGCGGGTACTCGAACCTGAATGCCGCCGCGAGCGGATGGCATGTGTCCACCACACTCGGCCTGACCCGCTGGTTCGGCGTGATGGCCGACGGAAGTGGATACTACGCCAGTGAGCAGCGGCGATTGCCTGCCAATGTGGGCTCGATAACGATTAGCGGCAATGCCAATGCATGGCTGTTCGGGCCACAGGTCTCCTGGCGCACGGCGCGTACGACCCTTTCAGGGCACGTTCTGGGAGGGATTGTTGATGTGAGTGCCGGCCTGCCGGGCTTGAACCTCGCACGCTCAGAACGAGAGACGACGTGGGCTGTGGGCGGGAAACTCGACTTGAATTTGACGCGGCTCATCGGCATTCGGATCATTCAAGCCGACTACATCCCCAGTAGCTTCGAAGGCGAGAAGCAGCACAATGGGAGAGTCTCGGCGGGTGTAGTTTTCAGGGTCGGAAAACAACTCTCAACGCCTTGACACCAACACTGAGCAACCCACGGTTCAGGTGCAGACGGAAACTCGAAGCTGTCCTTTGTTCCTCGCTGTATAATCGGGCCAGAATGAAAGCCTACGTGTACGTTTCGTTGAAGAAGACGGTTCTAGATCCGCAGGGCAAAACGATCCATGGCGCGCTAAAGAAGATGGGCTACCAGTGTGTCGGTGACGTCCGCCAAGGTAAGTACTTTGAATTGACGCTTGAAGACGGTCTTGGACGCGAACAGGCCCAGAGCGAAGTGGAGCGCATGGCGCGGGAAGTCTTGACTAATCCAGTGATCGAGGAATTTCGTTACTCGATAGAGGAATAGCGTTCACTTTCGGACGGCTGGGCGGCACGGCCACGTTTCCACCCCAAGTCCAGGTTCAGGCATCGTCGGCGTGGAATCCGGTTCCGGGCTCCGGCAATCTAATTGCTCTATCAGTGCTGCCGCCCGGAACAAGCGGGCGCAATTCTCCTTTTCCATTCGTGGGGTTATCAGATGTGCGGCATCGTCGGTTACGTCGGCAAGAAACGTGTTGTTCCCGTCATCATCGACGGGTTGAGGCGGCTCGAATACCGCGGCTATGACTCGGCCGGGATCGCCGTCGCCGGCAATGGGGACGGGCTGCAAGTCCGTCGGGCTGAAGGCAAACTGCGGAATCTGGAAGAAGTTATTCGCCTCAAGCCCCTCGACGGTACCTACGGCATTGGACATACACGTTGGGCAACGCATGGACGCCCCACCGAGGAGAATGCGCACCCGCACCGCGATTGCAGCGGAACAGTGGTGGTGGTGCACAACGGTATCATTGAGAACTACATGGTCCTCAAGAAGAAGCTCGCAGAAGAGGGCCACAAATTCTCGACCGAAACCGATACAGAAGTAATTGCGCATCTCGTAGAAAAATATTTCCTACGGCATGGCAACGGACAAAGACCCTCGCTTGAGGAAGCCGTGCGCCGTGCCGTTCGCCAGCTGACTGGCGTGTTCGCGCTGGCTGTCATCGCGACCGAGGAACCGAACAAGATTGTGGCTGCCCGCAATGGCCCGCCCGCGGTAATCGGTCTCGGAAATGACGAATACTTCGTTGCCTCTGATGTTCCGGCAATCCTCTACCACACGCGCGATCTGTTCTTCCTTTGTGACGGCGACCTGGCAGTTATAACCCCTGCCGGTGTAAAGCTCACCGATTTCGAAGGACACCCCATCGATCGTCAGGTGCAGCACATTACGTGGGACCCGATCATGGCCGAAAAGGGCGGCTTCAAGCACTTCATGCTGAAAGAAGTGTATGAGCAGCCTCGAGCAGTGCGAGACACGACCCTGGGCCGTGTTTCCCTCGACGCCGGGCGCGTGTACCTGGACGAGATGGAGATCAGCGACAGCGACTTCCGCGCGCTGAAGAAAATCAACATCGCCGCTTGCGGCACGAGCTGGCACGCCGGTCTGGCCGGCAAGTTCATGATCGAGCGGCTCGCACGGGTTCCCGTCGATGTTGATTACGCCAGCGAGTACCGCTACCGTGACCCCATTCTCTGCCAAAACGATCTGACCATGCTCATCACGCAGTCCGGTGAGACTGCGGACACGATCGCCGCACAGCGCGAGGCCAAGGCAAAGGATTCGAAGACCGTTGCCATCTGCAATGTCGTCGGCTCGGCAGTCACACGTGAAGCGCACGGCACCATCTATACACATGCAGGGCCAGAGATCGGTGTGGCCTCAACAAAGGCTTTTACCGCACAACTGACCGCGCTGTTTCTGTTCGCACTCTACCTGGCCGAGAAGCGAGGCAACATCACCGAGGAGCAGGAAAAGGCCCTGATCCTCGAGTTGACGCGTATTCCTGGAAAGTTGGAGTCGCTGCTGGCCCGCGAAGAGGACTGCGAAGACCTCGCCAAGATCTACACCCGTGCGCACGACTTCCTGTTCCTGGGACGCGGAATTCATTACCCGATCGCACTGGAAGGCGCGTTGAAGCTGAAGGAGATCTCGTACATCCACGCCGAGGGCTACCCGGCAGGCGAGATGAAGCACGGCCCAAACGCGCTCATCGACGAGAACCTGCCGGTAGTGATCATTGCGACCTGCGACAAGAACGATCCCGCGTCGGTTCTGCGCTACGAGAAGACCATATCGAATCTGAAGGAAGTCAAGGCGCGCTCGGGCAAGGTGATTGCACTCGCGACTGAAGGTGACGACGAGATCGCCGAATCTGCAGACCACGTCATCTACATCCCGGAAGCACCGGAACTCCTCGCGCCAATTCTGGAGATAGTCCCGCTGCAACTGCTGGCGTACCACATCGCGGTGCGGCGAGGCTGCGACGTAGATCAGCCGAGAAATCTT
>Ga0196970_1001913_pt1 | contig 12028 bp, 15 predicted proteins | sample S1v_513CmetaG_FD_148672 | JGI IMG/M metagenome (GOLD analysis project Ga0196970, IMG submission 148672) | Soil microbial communities from Anza Borrego desert, Southern California, United States - S1+v_5-13C | ecosystem: Environmental > Terrestrial > Soil > Desert | place: USA: California... | reverse complement strand
AGGGCCGGGCCAGGGGTAGTAGGTGGTCGTCGACCAGCTCTGGCCCGAGGACTTGGCGACGATGTCGAACATCTTCACCGGGTCCAGCCCCAGCTTTTCCGCCAGGCCGATGGCCTCGCAGGTGCCCAGCATGGTGATGCCGAGGATCATGTTGTTGCAGATCTTGGCCGCCTGCCCGGCCCCGTGGTCGCCGGCGCGGAAGGTCGCCCGGCTCATCGGCTCCAGCGCCGCCTCGATGCGGGCGAAGTCCGGTTCGTCGCAGCCGACCATGAAGGCCAGGGTGCCGGCGTCGGCGGCCATCGTGCCGCCCGACACGGGCGCGTCGGCGAAGGCGTAGCCGGCGTCCCTGGCCAGGCCGGCGACCTTGCGGGCGGTGTCGACGTCGATGGTCGAGCAGTCGAGCAGCAGGGTCGAGGTGGGGGCGGCGCCGATGATCTGCTCCGAATAGACCTTCAGGACGTGCGGCCCGGCCGGCAGCATGGTGATGACGACGTCGGCGTCCTTCACAGCCTCCGCCACCGAGGCGGCGGGGGTGCAGCCGTGCGAGGCGGCGCGGTCCAGCGCCTCCTTCGATAGGTCGAAGGCCATGACCGCGCGGCCGGCCTGGGTCTGGTTGGCGGCCATGCCGCCGCCCATGTTGCCGAGGCCGATGAAGGCGATGCGTTGGGTCATGGCGTCTCTCCGGTCGTGTTTCGCGACGGGTTAGCGCGCGCCAGACCGATGCGCCAGCGGGGAGCCGCCGGGAATCACTCTGGCTTCTGGAAGGCGATCATGAACTGGCTGGTCCGGCCCCGGATCGAGTCGTCGAAGACGCTGGCCGTGCGCGGATCGTCGTCGTTCCGGAGGGCGGCGGCTTCGGACCTGTACTCGAACCCCGCCGCCTCGACCTCGCGAACCACGGTGTCGTGGTCGATCCGGTGCAGTTCATGAGCCACGGACAGATCCGCGCCGTCGACCGCATGGTGATCGATGACCACGTAGTATCCGCCTGGCTTCAGCGCGGCGAAGACGGCGGCGTTGACGCGGGCCGCCGTGTCGTCCGCGAACGGCTCGAGGTGCAGGTCGTGATAGTTCTGCGCCGTGAACACAAGGTCCAGCCCCGACGGGAACTCGGGCGCGCCGATCGGCGAGCGGATGACGTCCACGTTCGGAAGCCGGTCGGCGGCGTCGGCCGCCTCGCCGTACGAAGCCTGGAAGCCGATGAACTCGGCCGGTTGCCATGCGGTGACATGCCCCTCCGGACCGACCGCGGCCGAGAAGGCGCGGGTGAAATAGCCGCCGCCCATGATCATGTCGGCGACCTTCCAGCCGGGGCGGACGCCCGTGAAGTCGAGGGTGAGCGCCATCTGGCGCGCGGCATCACGGTTGCGATCCTCATCAGTGCGGATCGGCGAGGCCAGAACGGCGGCGTAGTCGGTCCCGCCGGGCAGGGTCTGCACCGGCTCCGGAAAGGTCAGCGGCGGCGGAGTCTGCGCGGCGGCGGAGCCGGCCAGCAATCCGGAGGCGACGGCGATCAGAAGGCGGCGCATGAGGCTCTCCTAGTGCGGCTTGCGGAAGCGAAACACGAAGCGGTCGGTGCGGCCGCGGATCGACTCGTCGAAGACGCTGAGGCTGCGGTCGTCGTCGGGATTTCGGACCACCTCCGTTGCGCCGTCGAAGACGAAGCCCGCCGCCTCCACCTGGCGGCGCAGCTCGGCGGATTCGATGCGGTGCAGGGTCCCGGCGACAGAGACGCCCGAGCCGGGCGCGGCCTCGTGGTCGAGGATGACGTAGAGGCCGCCGGGCCTGAGCGCCCGGAAGGCGGCGGCGTTCATCGCCGCCACGTCGACGCCGAAGCGGGGGATGACGAAGTCGTGGTACTCCTCGCCCATGAAGACCACGTCGAGCGGGCGGTTGAAGCTCATCGTCTCCAGCGCGCCGGTGACGCGGCTGACGTTGCCGTAGGTGGCCGCCAAGCTGTCGGCGAAGGCGTTCTCGCGCGCCGAGGTCTGGTTGGGCACAAAGGCGTAGACGTGGCCCGAGGGGCCGACCACCGGCGAGAACAGGTGGGTGAAGAAGCCCTCCTCCGGCCGTATGTCGGCGATCACGTCGCCGGGCCCGAGACGCATGAAGGCCAGCATGTCGGCCGAGCGGCGCAGCGAGTCGCGGGCGCGGTCCGCCTCGGGGCGGTTCGGGTTGGCCAGGGCGGCGGCGTAGGCATCGGCCGGCGCGGCCTGATGGACGACGGTCGTCCCTCCGTCGGCGACGATAAGGCAGCCGGACAGCGTCGCGGCGGCGACGAGCGAAACGGCGATGGTCGAGATGCGGCGCATGGCGGACTCCCCGGTTCCTGAGACCGCAGATACGCCGCCGCTTTCGCCGCGGATGCAAGCCCTCAGGGCAGCGGCGTCCATTCCTCGCCGGCCGGCAGAGGCGCGAACAGGGCCTCGACGTCCGCGTCGGAGACCTCCTCCGGTGTGGTCGGCGACCACTTCGGGGCGTTGTCCTTGTCGACGATCACCGCCCGTACACCCTCCTGGAAGTCGGGAGTGCGCACCACGCGACCCCCGAGGCGGTACTCCATGGCCATGTTGGCGGCGAAGCTGTCGAGGCCGCGGCCGGTGCGCAGCTGGCGCAGGGTGACCTTCAGCGACTGCGGCGACTTGGTCTTCAGCACAGCCAGCTGGGCGAGCGCCCACTCCGAGCCGTCGGCCTGGAGCGCGGCGAAGATCTCCTCGACGGTGTCGAAAGCGAACAGGCGGTCGATGGCCGGCAGATGCGGCTCGATCGGGGCCTCGCCGGCGTCTGCCTCCAGCCCGTCGGCGACGTCGACCGGATGGGCCGGGTCGGCGGCGAGGATGGCCCGGAAGGCCTCCAGCGCATCGGACGGCAGATAGTGGGTGTGGATGCCGAGGAAGACGGTGTCGGCCGCCTTCAGCCGCGCCCCGGTCAGGGCCAGCCAGGTCCCGCTCTCGCCCGGCAGGCGCGGCAGGAACCAGCCGCCGCCGACATCGGGGAACAGGCCGATGCCGGTCTCGGGCATGGCGTAGGTGGTGCGCTCGGTGGCGATGCGCACGTCGGCCGGCTCGGAGATGCCCACGCCGCCGCCCATCACCACCCCGTCGACAATCGCCGTGATCGGCTTTGGGTAGTCGAACAGCAGGTGGTTGAGCTTGTACTCCGTGTCAAAGAAGGCCTTCGCCTCGGAGGCGTCGCCCTTGCCGCTTTCGGCGATCATGCGGATGTCGCCGCCGGCGCAGAATCCGCGCTCGCCCGTGTGGTCGATGAGGATCGACTTCACCGTCTCGTCGTCGCGCCAGGCCAGCAGGGCCTCGATCATCGCCTCGCACATGCCCCGGTTCAGGGCATGCAGCGCCTTGGACCGGTTCAGGGTCAGACGGCCGACGCCGGATTCGACGCGGGCGAGGACTTCGGGTTCGGGGGCGGGAGTCTCGGTCATCCGGCGGGATTAGCCGCGCAGGTCGAACACGTCCACGCCCGCATCCCGCGCCGCGTCGAGCAGGGAGCCGTCCCGGGATGCCACGGCGCCGTCGATGGCGAGTGCGAGCCAGAGGTAGGCGGCGTCGAAAAGGCTCAGACGCCGGGCAGCGGCGAACCCGGACAACCGACGCACGTCGTCCCGCACGGCCGCTTCCGCCGTCGCGACGCGGAAGCCGTCGAGAAGGGCGAACGCCTCCTGCAGGTCGAAGCCGCGGTCGCGGCGGGCTTGCCGGACGAGGAGGTTGCCGATCTCCCACCGGAATATAACTGGCGCGATTGGATCGAAGGTCGGGAGCCGATCCAGGAGGTCGAGCGCGGACGGCGTAGCCTGCGAGGCCAGCAGCCAGGAAGCGGCCGCCGAAGCGTCAACGACCAGCTTCGTCACGCGCTATGGCCTTCAGCTCCTCCCACGACAGGGAGTCCCACTCCGGGTCGCGAGCCTGCTTCTCGCGAAAGGCGCGTGCGCGCTCAGCAACCCCGAGCCGGCGGGCTCCCCGTGTGGAAGGTTCGCGCTCGAGACGCGCCACAGGCTTGCCGTGGCGAGTGATGACGATGGCCTCGCCCGTCGCCTCGACCTCGTCGAGAAGCGCTGAGAGGCTGGTCTTGGCTTCGAGGACGCCGACGGTCCGCACAGGTCTCTCCTGACCATTACTCTGGTCAGAATATCATGGCCGCAGCGTCGAGCCTACTGCCGCATCATCTCCCGCGCGGTGATCACCCGCATGATCTCGTTGGTGCCCTCGAGGATGCGATGGACGCGCAGGTCGCGGACGATGCGCTCCAGCGGGTAGTCCTTGAGGTAGCCGTAGCCGCCGTGCAGCTGCAGCGCCTCGTCGGCGATCTGGAAGCAGGCGTCGGTGGCCAGCCGCTTGGCCATGGCGCACCACTTGGTCTTCTCCGGATGGCCGGTGTCGATGGCCCAGGCTCCGCGCAGCACCATCAGGCGCGCCGCCTCCAGCTGGGTGGCCATGTCGGCCAGCTTGAACTGGGTGTTCTGGAAGTCGCCGATGGGGCGACCGAACTGCTTGCGGGTGGCGACGTACTCCTGCGCCGTCTCCAGTGCGAGGCGGGCGCCCCCCAGCGAGCAGGCGGCGATGTTCAGGCGGCCGCCGTCCAGGCCCATCATGGCGTAGCGGAAGCCGTCGCCTTCCTTGCCCAGCAGGTTGGCGGCCGGGATGCGGCAGTCGTCGAAGCTGACGATCGCGGTGGGCTGGGAGTTCCAGCCCATCTTCTTCTCCTGCGCCCCGAAGCTGAGGCCGGGCGCGTCCTTCTCGACCACGAAGGTGGAGATGCCCTTCGGCCCGTCTGCGCCCGTGCGGGCCATGACGACGTAGACGTCCGAGGTCCCGGCGCCGGAGATGAAGGCCTTGGAGCCGTTCAGCACCCAATGGTCGCCGTCACGCTTGGCCGTGGTGCGCAGGGCGGCGGCGTCGGAGCCGGAACCCGGCTCGGTCAGGCAGTAGGAAGCGATCCGCTCCATGGTTGTCAGCGACGGCACGTAGCGCGCGCGCAGGTCGTCGGAGCCGAACCGGTCGATCATCCACGTCGCCATGTTGTGGATCGAGATGAAGGCGGCGGTAGAGACGTCGCCGCGCGACAGCTCCTCGAAGATCACCGCGGCCTCGACCCGGCCCAGCGCCATGCCGCCATGCTCCTCGCCGGCATAGATGCCGCAGAAGCCCATCTCGGCGGCGTGTTTCATGACGTCGACGGGGAAGTGTTTGGTCTCGTCCCACTCGGCGCTGTGCGGGGCCAGTTCGGCGTCGGCGAAGGCGCGGGCGGCGTCCTGGATAGCGCGCTGGTCGTCGGTGAGGGCGAAGTCCATGGGCGTTCCCTTAAGTCTGTCGCGGGCTTCTAGGGCAATCCTTCCCGGATTGGGAGAAGGGAGCTATGAGCGCGGCCATGAGCCAGCCCTTCCCGCCCGCCGCCTTTCCCTACGCCCGTCCGCGCCGGCTGCGCAGCACGCCGTGGGTGCGCCGGCTGGTGGCGGAAACGACGCTGACGCCGGCCGATCTGGTCTGGCCGCTGATCGTGCATGACGGGAAGGAAGACCGCGTGCCGGTCGCCTCGATGCCGGGCGTGTTCCGGCTGGGCCCCAGGGCGGCGGCGGCGGCGGCGGTGGAGGCGCGGGACCTCGGCATCCCGCTGGTGGCCCTGTTCCCGAACGTCGACGGGGCGATCAAGGACGGCGTCGGCACGGGCGCGACCGATCCGGACGGGCTGATCCCGGACTGCATCAAGGCCGTCAAGGACGCGGCGCCGGAGATCGGCGTCATGACCGACGTGGCGCTGGACTGCTACACCGACCACGGACACGACGGGGTGCTGGAGGACGGGCGGATCGTCAACGACGCCACGCTGGAGCGGCTGGCCGAGCAGGCCTTCATCCACGCCCATGCCGGTGCCGACGTGGTGGCTCCCTCGGACATGATGGACGGGCGGGTGCAGGCCATCCGCGAGGCGCTGGAGGCCAACGGGCTGCAGGACGTGCTGATCCTGGCCTATGCGGCGAAATACGCCTCCGCCTTCTACGGGCCGTACCGGGACGCGGTCGGATCGGCCAGGGCGCTGAGCGGCGACAAGAAGACCTACCAGATGGACTTCGCCAACTCGGACGAGGCGCTGCGCGAGGTGGCCATGGACATCGCCGAGGGCGCCGACGCGGTGATGGTCAAGCCGGGGATGCTGTATCTGGATATCGTGCGACGTGTCGTCGAGACCTTCCGCGTGCCGACCTTCGCCTACCAGGTGTCGGGCGAGTACGCGATGATGCGGGCGGCCATGGCCAACGGCTGGCTGGACGAGGAGCGCGCCATTCTGGAGAGCCTGCACGCGTTCAAGCGGGCGGGCTGCGCGGGGGTGCTGAGCTACTTCGCCCCACAGGCGGCGCGGCTACTTGGCTAGGACGAGCTTGATGTGTATATTTCCTCTGAAGGATACACATCATGCGCACCAACATCGTGATTGACGATGCCCTGATGACCGAGACGCTTCGCGTCACGGGCCTCAAGAGCAAGCGCGAGGCTGTCGAACTCGGACTTCAGACCCTGCTTCGGCTGCGTCGTCAGGAGGAGATACGTCAGTTTCGCGGCAAAATGCCTTGGGATGGTGATCTGGACGCCATGCGGACCGACACCGAGTGATGCTGGTCGATTCCAGCGTCTGGATCGACTTCTTCAACGGACGGTCGACCCGTCAAACCGGTTTGCTCGATGCGCGACTTGGCGCCACTCAGCTCCTCACCGGTGATCTGATCGTGGCGGAGGTGCTGCAGGGATTCCGCTACGAGCGGGATTTCGAACGCGCCAGGCGGTTCTTCGCCATGATGACGCCCGTCCAGATCGGCGGCATGCCGATCGCGTTGAAGGCGGCGGAGAATTTTCGTCACCTTCGATCGAGGGGCGTCACAGTTCGCAAGACCATCGACTGCCTGATCGCAACGCGGTGCATCGTCGACGACCTGCCTCTGCTTTACAGCGACCGCGACTTCGATCCCTTCGTCGAGCATCTGGGCCTGCACGCCGTCGCGTGACGGCTCGCTAAAGCGCCAGTCGCGCGCTCCAGCCATCGTACGACACTTCGACATTCGGCGGCACGATCGCCGCCAGGGCGCTGTAATCCATGTCGATGTGCAGGTTGGTGAGCACCGCCTTCTTCACGCCTGACCGGGCGATCCAGTCCAGCGTCCGGTCGAGATGGGTGTGGGTCGGGTGGGGCGTGTAGCGCAGGGCGTCGACGATCCACAGGTCGCAGCCGGCCAGGGCCTCGAAGGCCGCGTCATCGAGGTCGGAGACGTCGGGGGAATAGGCGACCGGGCCGAGGCGGTAGCCGACCGAGCGGATCGGGCCGTGGGCCTGGTCGAAGGTGACAACCGGGATGGGGCCGCCCAGGCCGTCGACGGACCAGGGCTGGCCGTGAGGCGGCAGGTCGCGGGCGTCGAGCAGGGCCGGATAGCCGTTGCGGCTCTCGAAGATGTAATCGAAGCGGCGCATCAGGGCGGCGCGGGTGGCGGCGTCCATGAAGGCGGGGATGCGCCGACGGGCCCGGGCGGCGAAGACCCGCAGGTCGTCGATGCCGTGCGCCTGGTCGGCGTGATCGTGGGTGTAGAGCACGGCGTCGACGTGGCGGACCCGCGCCGCCAGCATCTGCTCGCGCAGGTCCGGCGAGGTGTCGATCACCACGCTGGTGACGCCATTCGGGCCGTGACGGCGGACCAGAAGCGAGCAGCGCAGGCGGCGGTTCCTGGGCTCGGCCGGATCGCAGGCGCCCCAGTCGCCGTCGCCGCGAGGGACGCCGCCCGACGAGCCGCTGCCGAGAATGACGACCTCCAGCTCGTCCGTCATGCTCCCTCCGGTCTCGGGATGCGGTCGAACAGGGCGAAGAAGGCGTCGGTGGTGCGGGCCTCGGCCTCGTCGCGGGACCAGCCGCGGATCTCGGCCAGCTTGTCGAGGACGTGGGTCACGTACGCCGGCTCGTTGCGGCGACCCCGGTGCGGGACCGGCGCCAGGTAGGGGCAGTCGGTCTCGACGATGATGCGGTCGGCGGGCATGGCGGCGACGATCTCGCGGACCTCGGCGGCGGTCTTGAAGGTGGCGATGCCGGAAACGGAGAACCACGCTCCCAGTTCCGCCGCCTTTTCCGCCAGTTCAGGGCCCGACGTGTAGCAGTGCATCAGGAACCGAAACGGACCCCTCGCCTGCTCTTCCGTCAGGATGTCGGCCATGACGTCGTCGGCTTCGCGGGTGTGAACGACCAGCGGCAGGCCGGTGCGGCGGGCGCCCTCGATGTGCTTGCGGAAGACCTGAGCCTGCACGTCGCGGGGGCTGAGGTCATAGTGGAAATCCAGTCCGCATTCGCCGATGCCGACGACCTTTGGCCGGCCCGCCAGCTCGACCAGCCGGTCGGCGGTCAGGTCCTCGTAGTGCCGCGCCTCGTGCGGGTGGACGCCGACCGTGGCCCAGATATCCTCGTGGGCCATGGCCAGGCCGTGGGTCGCCTCGAAGGTGGCCAGTCGGTCGGAGATCTCGACCATCAGGGCGACGCCGGCCGCGCGGGCGCGGGCGATGACGGCGTCGCGGTCCTCATCGAACTGGGGGGCGTGCAGGTTGACGTGGCTGTCGATGATCATCCGCGGGCCGCCTTGGTGCGCTGCAGGTCGGCGAGCGCGCCGACGAGCACGTCGCCGCGGTCGAGATTGATGGCGGCGGCGCGGTCGGGCAGCTCCGACAGCCGGCTCCACAACTCGGCCCAGCGGGCGCCGGAGCCCCCCTCCTCCAGCGCGCGCACCTTCACCGCCGCGATCAGCCGGTCCATCAGCACCTCGAAGCGCGCCTGGCCCTCGGCGCCCCGGAACCTGTCGGCCACGGCCATGGCCTCGGCGCGGTCGATCTGGTCGGCCGCGACCCAGGCCTGGGCCAGCTGGTCGGCCTCGAGCGTGGCGCCGGAGGCCAGCGCCAGCGCCTGTCCGGGCGAGCCGGCGGCCATGGCGGCGATGCGGGCGGCCTCAGCCGAGGTCACGCCGGCGCGGTCGCGCACCAGCTCCTCCAGCGCGTGGGCGGGCCAGACCGGGAAGGCCAGACGCCGGCAGCGCGAGCGGATGGTGGCCAGCAGCCTGCCGGGGGCGTGGGTGACGAGGAACAGCACGCCGCGCTCGGGCGGCTCTTCAAGAACCTTGAGCAAGGCGTTGGCGGCGTTGAGGTTCAGGTCGTCGGCCGCGTCGACGATGGCGACCCGCGCCGGGGCGAGGGACGGACTCTTGGAGAAGAACTCCGGCAGTTCGCGGGCCTGGTCGACCGAGATGGCCTTCCGGGTCTTGCCGCCCTCGACGGCGCGCTCCAGCACCAGCAGGTCGGGATGCGACTGCGCCGAGATCAGCCGGGCCACCGGATCCGACGGGCTGGTCCCGAGCAGGCCGCGGGACGGATCGGAGGCGGCGCCCAACAGCCGGCGGGCGGCGCGGTAGGCGAAGGTGGCCTTGCCGGAGCCCTCGACCCCGCACAGCAGCCAAGCGTGGTGCAGCCGCCCCTTGCGTTGCGCGTCGAGGAAGGCGGCCTCGGCGGCGGCGTCCGGAACCAGATCGAAGCGGTCGCGCGGATGCTCGCTCACAGCAGCCGGTCCTCGACCGCACACCAGACCCGGCCCGCGACGGCGTCGAGGTCGCCGGTGGCGTCGATCACCACGCAGCGTCGGGCGTTTTCCTCGGCAATTTCAAGAAATCGGCGGCGCAATCTCTCGTGGAACGCCAGCCCTTTGGACTCGAACCGGGTCTCGAACAGGCCGCGGCCAAAGGCGCGCTCCAGCCCGATCTCCACGGGCAGATCGAAGACCAGCGTCAGGTCGGGCTGGGTCGAACCGACCACGGCGGCGTCGAGGCTCTCGATGAAGGCGGCCGGGGTTCCGCCGCCGGCCCCCTGGTAGGCGCGGCTGGAGTCGGCGAAGCGGTCGCAGACCACCCAGCGGCCGGCCTCCAGCGCCGGGCGGATGGTGCGCTCCAGATGATCCGAGCGGGCGGCGAACATCAGCAGGGTCTCGGTCATCGCCGACCAGCGGCCGGCGTCGCCGTTGAGGGCCAGGTTCCGAATCTCCTCGGCGCCCTCCGAACCGCCGGGCTCGCGGGTCTGCAGCACCTCCAGGTCGCGGGCGCGCAACGCCTCGACCAGACGCGCGACCTGGGTCGACTTGCCGGTCCCCTCGCCGCCCTCGAAAGTGATGAATCTGCCCTGGGTCACGGGCGCACAATGGCGGCGCCCGCCCGGTTCGCAAGACCTCAGGCGCCAGAGACGGTCGTCGCTTCGGGATAACCCCGCGACATCACGGCGCGACGCGAGCGTTCGGCCGCGCCGGCGTCGGGCCACGGGCCGACCAGCACCCTGTAGGCGCCCGGGCCGGCGACATCGACCGTGGCGCTGCCGCCCAGTTGGTCGGCCGCGCGGCGCGCCTCGCGGGGGTCGGACCAGACCCCGGCCTGCACCCAGACGCCGGCTCCCGGCGCGGGCCGAAGCGGGGCGGCCGATGCATATGCGGGCGGCGCGGCGGGAGGCGGCGTCGCGGCGACCTGGCTGTACGGGACGGGGCCGCGATCCGGGGCCGGCCGCGCCTCGGCCTGCTGGAGCACCGTCCCGCCGCCCAGCCGCGGCGCGCGGCCGAGGTAGCGCACCCGCACCTCGCCGACCCCCGCCCGGCGCAGGTCGAGCGCGTCGGCGGCGGCGCGCGACAGGTCGATGATGCGCCCGTCCACGAAGGGGCCGCGGTCGTTGACCCGCAGCACCACGCGGCGGCCGTTGGCGAGGTTGGTGACCTCGACCAGTCCGGGCAGCGGCAGGGTCTTGTGGGCGGCGGTCAGAGCGTTCATGTCGAAGCGCTCGCCCGTGGCGGTCGGCCGGCCGTGGAACTGGTCCCCATACCAGGACGCCAGTCCGGTCTCGTCGTAATTCGGCTGTTCGTTCGGCCGGTACCAGCGGCCGCGGATCTGGTAGGGGCGCATGGTGCCGGACACGATGGGGGCCGGATCGGTCACCACCGGAACGGCCCCGCCGCCGCCGGCCCGCGGACCGCTGGCGCACGCCGCGACCAGCGACAGCAGCGTCGCCGCCAGCAGACCCTTGAGAAGTTTCGCCGTCATGCCCCTGCTCCGGATGGGCGGAGCATGGCAGGCGAGATTTCCGCTTTGGTTAACGCCGCCCATATGCGCTATGCGGCCTCTCCGCCTCGCGCGGCGCGGACAGGTGGCCGAGTGGTTTAAGGCAGCGGTCTTGAAAACCGCCGTGGGCGTGAGTCCACCGTGGGTTCGAATCCCACCCTGTCCGCCAGTCCTCCTGGCCGAAGGCTGAAGCCCGCCCGGGTCAGGGCGCATCGGCGCGAGGGAGGGCGTCGAGCTGTTCGGGCGACAGGCCGCGAACCTGATCGACGAGAGCCCCGCGAAGGTCGTCCACCCGTGCGGACCAAGCGGCGCGGACATGATTCATGAAGTCGATCATCTGCGACAGTTCCGGCCTGGTCAGCCGGTCGGGCCGGCGCGTGCGGCTCGCCACGCCCGCCAGCACCGGCCGATCGTTGACCCGTCTCAGAAAGGCGACCGCCTGGGTCACGCCGACCAGACGCGCCTGGGGGCCGGAAAGCTGATACCGGAAGGCGCAGAGATGGCGATAGAAGCTCGGCCAGACGTCCGCGGCGGCGAAGATTTCCTCGGGTCCGGGCAGACCGGCGCGGCGGCCGGCCTCGAAGCAGTCGACGAATTGGACGATCCCGTACCGGAGTAGCGCCACATCCGCGATCGCCTCCGCGCCTGAAGGCCCGGAGCGCGGCGAGCGCGCGCGGTCGCGAAGCGCTGTCAGCGCTTCCACCGCCTGGTCGATCGCCAGCAGCATCGACACGGCCTCCACGAACAGCGTCGCCTCGCGGCCGTCGACGAGACGCACATCCCCGTTTTTCGGGGCAAGGGCGGACGGCGCGGCGCGCCCGCGACGGAACGGAAAGGCGAACGGGGCCATGGCCGCAGCCTAGCTCGCCGGAAGCGATTCTGAAGCGTGGCGAGCGGGCGGGATTAACC
>Ga0196970_1001912_pt1 | contig 12028 bp, 9 predicted proteins | sample S1v_513CmetaG_FD_148672 | JGI IMG/M metagenome (GOLD analysis project Ga0196970, IMG submission 148672) | Soil microbial communities from Anza Borrego desert, Southern California, United States - S1+v_5-13C | ecosystem: Environmental > Terrestrial > Soil > Desert | place: USA: California... | reverse complement strand
GAAGAGAACAGCCTGACGATGCAGGCCCTGGTGATCGCACACGCCTCCTACGGTCACAACTCCTTCTTCAAGGGCAATTACCTGTTCCGCACCTGGACCGATGCGGAAGCGATTATCGATTACATGGTGTTCGCGAAGAACTACATCGCCGAATGCGAACAGCGCTACGGTATCGAGGCGGTCGAACTGCTGCTCGACTCTTGCCACGCGCTGCAGAACTACGGCGTGGACCGCTACAAGCGGCCGGCCAAGCTGTCGATGGCCAAGGAACGCGAGCGCCAGGAAGAGCGCGAGCGCTACCTGCAGTCGCAGGTCAACGACTTGTGGCGCACGCTGCCGCGCAAGCAGGAAGTCGTGACCGAGGCCGCGCCGAGCCGCTTCCCGCCGGAGCCGCAGGAAAACCTGCTGTACTTCATCGAGAAATATGCGCCGCTGCTGCAGCCCTGGGAGCGCGAGCTCGTGCGTATCGTGCGCAAGATCTCCCAGTACTTCTATCCGCAGCGCCAGACGCAGGTGATGAACGAAGGCTGGGCGACCTTCTGGCATTACACGATCCTCAACCAGCTGTACGACGAGGGCGTGGTGGGCAACGGCTTCATGATGGAGTTCCTGCAGAGCCACACCAACGTGGTGTACCAGCCGCCCGTCACCAGCAAGTACTTCAACGGCATCAATCCCTATGCGCTCGGTTTCGCGATGATGCGCGACATCCGCCGCATCTGCGAAGACCCGACGGAGGAGGACCGCCAGTGGTTCCCGGACATCGCCGGCAGCGACTGGAAGAAGACGCTCGACTTCGCGATGCGCAACTTCAAGGACGAGAGCTTCATCTCGCAATACCTGTCGCCCAAGCTGATCCGCGACTTCCACTTCTTCTCCGTGCTGGACGACGACAAGCGGGACAAGCTGCAGATCTCCGCCATCCACGATGACGAAGGCTACCGTTACCTGCGCGAGCAGCTCGCCGGCCAGTACAACATGCACAACCGCGAGCCGAACATCCAGGTGTGGTCGGTCGATACGCACGGACATCGCGCGCTGACGCTGCGCCATAACCAGTACCTGCGACGGCCGCTGAACAACCAGGCCGAAGAGGTGCTCAAGCACGTCACGCGGCTGTGGGGCTTCGATGTGATTTTGGAAACCGTCGATCCGCAGGGCAAGGTGGTCGACACGATGGAATGCAAGTGTGAAAAGAGGCAGCGGACGTAAAGGAACATAAGGTTTGCGGGGACGCCGCGAAGAAAGGGGAGCGCCGCAAGGCGCGCGGCGTCCTTCGCAACCCCGCTGCGGGTGTTCACCTTGCACGGGTGTTCCATGCCTGCCTCTTTTTCATGGGCGCTTGCCGGAGTAATCCGGCAAGACTTGTGCCAAAGCGCAAGCTTTGGCACTTTTTTTTCCACGGCCCGCGCCTTCGGCTTCCTGTAAATTTTGCCGCCGTCCTGTAGTCTCTTCCACCCGGCTCCACCCCGCGCTGCCCATCTCCCTGCGAACCCCTATTGGCACGCACATTGCCTTAGTGGCATCAAGCATCCGCAGATGCCATTCCCTGGCTATTGCCATCACGTTCGTAAGGAGTCCGATATGCAACAACGTAAAATCCTCAACCGCATGCTCGGGATCGCCGTGTTCGCGATGCTGTTCGGCGCGTCCTCCCTCCACGCGCAGACCGGCGGCACATCCGGTTCTTCCGGCACATCCGGCTCTTCCGGCTCTTCCAGCTCGGCTGCCCAGGGCGCCAGCAGCGGCAGCGCCAGTGCCGGCAAGGAAGCCGGCGGCAAGAGCCTGAGCAAGGCCGACCAGAACATCATGCGCGAAATGGCAATGTCCAACCTCGCCGAGATCGAGACCGGCAAGATCGCGCTCAGCCAGTCGAAGAACGACCAGGTCCGCAGCTTCGCGCAAAAGATGATCGACGACCACCAGCAGTCGCAGAAGGAACTGGAGCAGCTGGCCCAGGCCAAGGGCGTGACCCTGCCCACCGAGCCGGACAACAAGCACAAGGCCGCCGCCAAGAAACTGAGCGCGCTGGAAGGCGACAAGTTCGACAAGCAATACATGAAGCAGGGCGGCATGAGCGACCATCGCAACACGCACCGCCTGCTGCAGCGCGCGCAGACCCGCGCCACCGATCCCGACCTCAAGGCGCTGGCCGCGAAGATGGAGCCGATCGTCAGCCAGCACTTGACGCTCGCGCAGGAAGTGAGCGGGGCCAAGGGCAGCACCTCCGGTTCCCAGGGGCCGGCCGGCACGAGCGCTTCGGGCAAGTCGTCCACCGGCTCCTCCGGCTCCGACAAGTCGGGTGCCTCTGGCACTTCCGGCTCGTCCAACAGCACCAGCCCGAGCAAGCAATAAGCCTGGCAGCCATTCAATCGTCCCCGGACACCCTGTACTGACCAAGGGGCGCCCGGGGCGCCGAACGGAGGGAGCATGACGAACGACGAAGTGGTCTCGGTATTGAACGGCCTGGTCGAAACCTGCAAGGATGGCGACGAAGGCTTTCGCACCTGCGCAATGGATGCCAGCGACACGCGGCTGAAGACTTTCTTCACCAACCGTGCGCAGACCTGCGCCGCGGCGGCGCTGGAACTGCAGGCGCTGGTGCGTGCCTACGGTGGCGATCCCGACAACAGCACCAGCCTGGGCAGCGCGGTGCACCGGCGCTGGATCGACATCAAGGCCCTGATCACCGGGAAAGACGATCGCGCGGTGCTGGAAGAGTGCGAGCGCGGCGAGGCGATGGCGGTGAGCAGCTACAGCCAGGCGCTGGCCACCAACCTGCCCGAGAGCGTGCGCGCGGTGGTCGAGCGCCAGTACCAGGGCGTGTTGCAGAACCATGACCAGGTGCGCAGCCTGCGCGACCAGTATCGCTAGCGGAGAGCATGCCTGCGCTAAAATAGCGGCCTTCTCTGAAGGTTCCCTGCATGCTGCGACTCACCAACGTCATCCTCCCGCTCGACCATCCTGAAGCCGACCTGCGCGCGGCCATCCTCGGCCGGCTGAACATTGCCGACGCCGACCTGCTCGGCGTCACCATCTTCCGCCGCGGCTACGATGCGCGCCGGCGCAGCCAGATCACGCTGGTCTACACGCTCGATGTCGAGGTGAAGGACGAGACGGCGGTGCTGGCGCGGCTGCAGGGCGCGCCCCATGTCGGCATCGCGCCGGACACCAGCTACAAGTTCGTGGCGCAGGCTCCGGAGCGGCTCACGTCGCGTCCTGTCGTCATCGGCCTCGGCCCCTGCGGCATCTTCGCCGCATTGATCCTGGCGCAAATGGGCTTCCGCCCCATCATCCTCGAACGCGGCAAGGAGGTGCGCGAGCGCACGAAGGATACCTGGGGCCTCTGGCGCAAGCGCGAGCTCAATCCCGAGTCCAACGTGCAGTTCGGCGAAGGCGGCGCCGGCACCTTCTCCGACGGCAAGCTGCACAGCGGGATCAAGGACCCCAAGCATTACGGCCGCAAGGTGCTCACCGAGTTCGTGAAGGCTTACGCGCCGGAGGAAATCCTGTACGTGAGCAAGCCTCACATCGGCACCTTCCGCCTGGTGAAGATGGTGGAAGCGATGCGGGAAACCATCGAATCGCTGGGCGGCGAATTCCGCTTCCAGGCCAAGGTGACCGACCTCGATATCGACCAGGGCCAGATGCGCGGCGTGGTGCTGGAAGGCGGCGAATATATCGCCGCTGACCACGTGGTGCTGGCCGTCGGCCACAGCGCGCGCGACACTTTCCAGATGCTCTACGACCGCGGCGTGTACGTCGAGGCCAAGCCGTTCTCGATCGGCTTCCGCATCGAGCATCCGCAATCGCTGATCGACCGTGCACGCTTCGGCAAGTTCGCCGGCCATCCGCTGCTCGGCGCCGCGGATTACAAGCTGGTGCACCATGCACGCAACGGCCGCGCGGTGTACAGCTTCTGCATGTGCCCCGGCGGCACCGTCGTCGCCGCCACCTCCGAGCCGGGACGCGTGGTCACCAACGGCATGAGCCAGTATTCGCGCAACGAGCGCAATGCCAACAGCGGCATCGTGGTCGGCATCACTCCGGACGACTACCCCGGCCATCCGCTGGCCGGCATCGACTTGCAGCGCAGCCTGGAGTCAAATGCCTATCTGCTGGGCGGCAGCAACTACAACGCGCCGGGACAGCTGGTAGGCGATTTCATCGCCGCGCGGCCGTCTAAGGAATTCGGCTCGGTGCAGCCCTCCTACAAGCCGGGTGTGCACCTGACGGACCTTGCACCCTCGCTGCCGGATTACGCGATCGAAGCAATCCGCGAGGCGCTGCCGGCCTTCGACAGACAGATCCGCGGCTACGCGATGCACGACGCGCTGCTGACCGGCGTGGAGACGCGCACTTCCTCGCCGGTACGCATCAAGCGCCTGGACAACTTCCAGAGCGTAAACACCAAGGGCCTGTTCCCGGCGGGCGAGGGCGCGGGCTATGCGGGCGGCATCCTGTCGGCCGGCGTGGACGGCATCAAGGTCGCCGAGGCGGTGGCGCTGAGCATGACCGGCGGTGCGGATGCGCACGGCGGGGCGCTGTCCGGCGAGCAGATTTACTAGTCGACTTCCAGCGTCTGCAGGCGTCCCTTCGCCCGTCCTCCGGCGATCTCCAGGAAACCGATCGAAATCGGCAGCGTAAAACGCCGCGGGCCGGCGCTGCCGGGGTTGATGTACAACACCCCGTTTTCCATCTTCATCAGCGGCCGATGCGAATGCCCGGTGATGACGACCTTGACGCCGGACGACTCCGGCACGATGTCGAGGTCGTGCAGGTCGTGCACGACATAGATCGCAACGCCGCCGATCTCGATGCGCTGCCTTTCCTGCAATGCCTGCGCCCACGCGCCGCGGTCATTGTTGCCGCGCACCGCGGTCACCGGCGCGATCGCTTCCAGTTCCCGCAGCACCGCGGCATCGCAGATGTCGCCTGCATGGATGATGCGGTCGACGCCCTTCAATGCCACCCGCGCTTCAGGACGGAGCAGGTTGTGCGTATCGGAAATCAGGCCTATCCGTATTCTTTCCATTCTGCTAATCGACTCGAAATGGAGGGCGTTGCAAGAAGCGGGCCGCGGCGGCGCGAACGAAATTGTGCTTTAATGAGGACACCAACGGTTTTGCCATATGCATATTCTCTTTTTGTTTTGACGCATGGACAAGCGCATCGTTTCCGCACAGTTTTGTTGCCGCGGCCGGCCTCGGGGGCCTGCCGACTAGCGCACGCGTTTTCGACAGATTCCGATGGCCGCAGAGTTGCACAACCTGCGGCCATTTTGCTTTATGGGGCGGCGCGCACGCCGCCGGTGAAAGGATAGACATGAACATGACCGAAGCCACCCTCGCCAGGCGCGGTGCGGTACCGGCATCCATGCTGCCCGCGGCCGCGATCGTGACTGACGCGCTGGCGCAGCCATGGACGCAGGAAAGCATCTGGCAGGAAATCCGTGCCCGGGCAGAGCAGGTGGCCACGCGCGAACCGGTCCTGCTGCCGCGCCTGCAGGCCATGGTGCTGGAGCAGCCGTCGCTGGGCGCTGCCATTGCGGCAGTCGTTGCGCGCCGGCTGGCGGCCGACGACTTTCCGGAAGCGGACTTGCGCGAGTTGTTCGATGGCGTGATGCAAGGCACACCGGGCATCGCGCAGCAGGCCGCCGCCGACCTCGCCGCAGTGAAGGAACGCGACCCTGCCTGCCCCGACCTGCTGCATGTCGTGCTCAACCTGAAAGGCTTCCAGGCCCTGCAGGCTTACCGCATCGCCCATGCCTTGTGGCTGGACGGACGGCAGGAACTCGCGTTTGCGCTGTCCAACCAGGTTTCGGTAGCGCTCGGCGTCGATATCCATCCCGCCGCGCGCATCGGCTGCGGCGTCATGTTCGATCATGCGACAGGCATCGTCATCGGCGAGACCAGCGTTGTGGAAGACCACGTCTCCATCCTGCAGAACGTCACCCTGGGCGGCACCGGCAAGGAGCACGGCGACCGTCATCCGAAGATCCGTAGCGGCGTAATGATCGGCGCCGGTGCGAAGATCCTCGGCAATATCGAAGTCGGGGCGATGAGCAAGGTGGCGGCCGGTAGCGTGGTGTTGCGCCCGGTGCCGTCGCATTGCACAGTGGCGGGCGTGCCGGCGCGGGTCGTGCGACATCATCGTGACGATAGCTGTCCGTCGGATGAGATGGATCAGAGCATTTAAGCTTGTTGGGCTGGTGGGTTTCGCTGCGCTCTACCCGCGCTACGGTTCTCTGTGTGTTGCGGTGGGTTTCGCTTCGCTCTACCCACCCTACCGTTCTTTATAAAGGATCGTAGGGTGGGTAGAGCGCAGCGAAACCCACGAAAACCTCTACGATGTTTTCCCACTCCTCACTGACCGCTGCCGCCACAGCATCTCGGTAAACGCTTCCGCCGGCACCGGTTCGCCGTAGTAGTAACCCTGCGCCGCACGGCAACCGAGCGTCTCCAGGAATTCCTTCTGTTCCGGCGTTTCCACCCCTTCCGCCAGCACGCGCAACCGCAGGCTGTGCGCCATCGAAATGATGGCCTTGACCAGCGCGGTGTCGTTGGCGTTCTGCCCGATGCCGCTGACGAAGGCGCGGTCGATCTTGAGCGCGTCGACCGGGAAGCGCTGCAGGTAAGCCAGGCTCGAATATCCGGTGCCGAAGTCGTCCACCGACAGCCTGATCCCCATGCCGGACAATTGCTTGAGCGTGGCCACGTTTTCTTCCGTGCGCTGCATCAGCGTGTTCTCGGTGATCTCCAGGTCCAGCCGCTCCGGCGGCACGCCAGTCTCGCTCAGGATGCTGCCGACCATGCGTTCGAAATCGGGCTGGTAAAACTGCCGCGGGGACAGGTTCACCGCGATGTCGAGTTCGGTGAAACCGAGCTCGTGCCATTGCCGCAGCTGGCGGCAGGCTTGCCGCAGTACCCATTCGCCGATGGGGAGGATGAGGCCGGTCTCTTCCGCGATGGTGATGTACTCATGGCAGTTGCCGGAGAATTGCCGCCCGCGGTTCCAGCGCAGCAGCGCTTCCGCGGAAAAGATGCGCCCCCCGGGCAGCTCCACCTGCGGCTGGTAATGCACGACAAATTCATCGTGCGCCAGGGCGTGGCGCAGCGCACTGGTGAGCATGTGCCGGCGCTGCGCGGCCTTGTTCAGGGATTGCGTGAAAAACCGGTAAGTGCCGCGGCCTTTCTCTTTCGCGTAATACATGGCCGTGTCGGCGGCCCGCATCAGCGTCTCGGCATCCCTGCCGTCGTCGGGATACAGGCTGATGCCGATGCTGCCGCCCACATGCAGCTCGTGGTCGCCGCAGTGGAAGCTCCGGTCAAGCGCATCGAGCGTCTTGCGCGCCACCACGCCGGCCATGGCGCCATCCTCGATCATGGGCAGGGTCAGGACGAACTCGTCGCCGCCCAGCCGCGCCACGCTGTCGCCCTCGCGCACGCAGGCGCTCAGGCGCTCGGCGACCATCTTGAGCAGCATGTCGCCTACCTGGTGCCCGAGTGAATCGTTGATGTGCTTGAAGTAGTCGAGGTCGATGAACAGCACGGCCACGCGCGACCCGCCGCGGTGCGCGTGCGCGATGGCCTGTTGCAGGCGGTCGCGCAGCAGCACGCGGTTGGGCAGCCCCGTCAGTGCGTCGTGGTCGGCCATGTAACGGATGCGTTCCTCGGCCCGCTTGCGCTCCGAGAGGTCCAGCACGACAGAGACGCCTTCCTGCTGCGCGGCGTCGACGAACGCGCCGCCGACCAGGACCGGTACCCGGCCGCCGTTCCTGTGGATGTATTCCTTCTCGATGGGATCGGCGCGCCCCTGGCTGCGCAGCGCCTCCAGCACTTTCTGGTTGGCATCGCGGTATTCCGGCGGGCCGATGTCGGCCAGCCGGAGTTTGCCCTCCTTCAAGTCCCGCTGGGTATAGCCGAGCAGGTGCAGGAAGGCATCGTTGGCTTCGGTGATCGTGCCCTCGATGTTCCAGAAGTAAACGCCGATGATGTTCGATTCGACCAGCCGGCGCAGGCGCGCATTGGCCACGGCGAGTTCATCCGTCCTGCGGGCAACGCGCTCGTCGAGTTCGTCGTATGCCTGCTGCAGCCGGGACTCCGCCTGCTGGCGCAGCGCCACTTCGGCTTGCAGCGCGGCATTCTGTGCCGCCAGCCGGTGCCGCGCGTCGCGCAGGCTGAGATGGGTATGGATGCGCGCGAGCACTTCCTGGATGTCGAAGGGCTTGGTGACATAATCCACGCCTCCGGCGTCGAAACCGCGCAACTTGTCGCCCTGCTCGGTGAGCGCGCTCATGAAGATCACCGGCACGTCCCGCAGCAGCGCATTCGCTTTCATGCGGCGGCAGGTATCGAAGCCGTCGATGCCGGGCATCACCACATCGAGCAGCACGAGGTCGGGGTGGACGAAGAGGGCGCGCTGCACGGCTTCCTCGCCGTCCTGGGCCACCAGCACTTCCAGCCCGGCATCCTCCAGCGCGCGCGACAGGACGGCAAGATTGGCTGGCGTGTCGTCCACCATCAAGATGGTATGGCCCGCAAGGGGCCTGTCGGCCTCGAAATCCATACGGTTCACCCCTGTTCGCGGATGGACGGATGCGACAGGCGCCCAAAACGCCCGATTTGATTAGACGCGCCCGCACCGGGCGAGTTCAGGCAAGCTTGCCCACCGCTACCACCATCATGCTGACGGAGCCGAGTTCGATGCCGTCCACAGGAATGGAAACCGGCTCGTCGTCCTGCCTCGCGCCTGCAATGTAGAGCAGGGGAAGAAAGTGCTCCGGCGTGGGGACGGAAAGATGCGCATCATGCCCCCAGTCTTCGTAGGCGGCAAGCCGCTGCATGTCGCCGCGCAACAGGCAGTCGCGCACCTCCTGGTTGAACCGGGTTGCCCACTCGTAGGCCGGCACACTGCCCCAGCGCACCGTTCGGAGGTTATGCACGACATCGCCGGTAGCGAGCAGCAGCACGCCTTCGTCGCGCAAGGCTGCGAGCCGGCGCCCTGTTTCAAGATGGAATGAAGGCGGCTGGGTGGCGTCGATGCTCAGCTGCACGACCGGGATGTCCGCGTCGGGATACATCTTCACCAGCACCGACCACGTGCCGTGGTCGAGCCCCCATTCATGGTCCAGCCGCACGTCGACCTGCTGCAACAGTTCGCGTACGCGCGCGGCAAGCGCCGGGCTGCCGGGCGCCGGATAACGCATGTCGAACAGTGCCTGGGGAAAACCGCCGAAGTCGTGGATGGTGCGCGGCGCTTCCATCGCGGTGACCGCCGTGCCGTGGGTATACCAGTGCGCCGATACGGCAAGGATTGCCTTCGGTTTCGGGATCGTCTGGCCGATGCGCGCCCAGGCCTGGGTGTAGGCATTGTCTTCAAGCGCGTTCATCGGGCTGCCGTGGCCGACAAAGATCGCGGGCAGGCGTTGGGAAAGGCCGGTGTCCATCATGTCTCCCCTCTCTGGCATGAACAGGATCAGGATAGCCGCATTTGCCGTTCCCTGCCTGCCGCAAGGACGGCACAATAGCGGTTCCCCCTGCACGAAAGCTTGCCATGTCAACACGCACTCTCAGCCTCGACGATACGCTCTACCGTTACCTGCTGGATGTTTCGCTGCGCGACCATCCCGTCCTCGCCGAACTGCGCGATGCCAACCGCAGCCACCCGCTTGCCCGCATGCAGATTGCAGCCGAGCAGGGGCAGTTCATGCAATTGCTGGTGAAGCTGCTCGGCGCGCGCAACACGCTCGAGATCGGCACCTTTACCGGGTACAGCGCGCTGGCCGTGGCGCTTGCCCTGCCCGACGACGGCCGGGTGATCGCCTGCGACATCAGCCGCGAGTACACCGATGCCGCGCGCGGCTACTGGGAAAAGGCAGGCGTGGCGCACAAGATCGACCTGCGCATCGCCCCGGCGCTGGAGACCCTGGATGCCCTGCTGGCGCAGGGCAGGGCGGGCAGCATCGACTTCGCCTTCATCGATGCCGACAAGACCGGCTACGACGCCTATTACGAACGCTGCCTCGCCTTGCTGCGGCAGGGCGGGCTGGTCGCGGTGGACAACGTGCTGTGGAGCGGCCGCGTGGCGCAGCCCGCGTCCGACGACGACACCGCCGCGCTGCAGGCATTCAACCGCAAGCTGCGCGACGATGCACGCATCGACCTGGCAATGCTGCCGCTGGGAGACGGGCTCACTTTGGCGCGGAAGCGGTAACGCAATGCTTTATACTTTCGGGCTATCCCGGTTCTCCGGTTTGACAAGGAATGACACCATGGCTCCGATCACTTCACGCATCGCGCTCACAGCCGGCGCCTGCCTGCTCGCCGGCTGCGCGGGGTGGTCCACGCTGCCGCCGCCGGCCTCCACCCAGCTGCCCGCGCCCGGCGCCGATCCGCTGCGGGCCTTCGTCGCCAGCATCGATGCGCCCAGCGGCAGCAAGCCCTCGCCCGATGGCAAGAAGCTGCTCTGGCATGCGATGTACGGACGGGAAGTGACGACCTTCGTGCGCAATGCCGAAGGCGGCGACGCCGCCGTGTTCCGTCTCGGACGCAATCTGCCGTACTGGGCCTGCGACAGCCGCCACCTGATCCATGAATCCGACCCGGCCGGCGGCGGCAACACCCAGGTCATGCTGATCGATACCGAGCGCCCGGGCGCCACGCCGGTCAACCTCACGCCCTGGAAGGGCAGCACCTCGCACGTGATCCATGCGGGCGACGCCGCCTCCGGCAAGCTGGTCCTCGTCAGCAACCGCCGCGATGCGGCGCTCTTCGACGTCTATAGCGCCGACCCCGCAAGCGGCAAGGTGGAGATGGTCTGGAAGAACAATGGCGATGTCACGCGCTGGATCATGGACGTCGACGGCAGCGTCGGCGCCCGCGTGCGCAGACAGGACAACCAGCACTTCTTGCAGGTGCTGAACAAGACCACCAATACCTGGAAGTCGGTGAGCGCCTGGCCGGAACTGGCCGATATCCGTCCGATCCGGGTGGACCGCGCCGCCGGCAATGTCTTCGTCATGTCCCGGCTTGTGCCGGAGACAGCCGGCAACGGCACTGCCGCCTCGGTCGACCGCGGGCTTCCCTGCCGCATGCCGCCCCAGGCGGGCATGTTGTCCGCTTCAGCCCGATAGGCGTTCCTCGCGCCCGTCCGGGCCGATTTCATGCACCAGCACCCCGGCGCCCTCCGGGGCTTCGGCGCGCCAGGCCGCGTGGTCGATCGCGCGCATCGCATCCTGGTAGCCCTGTTCCCAGCGCCACTCGATCGAGCCCTTCGAGAAATTGATGTCCTTCGATGCCATCTGCCAGTCGCGTCCCGCGTAGGCGAGGCGCACGATGTGCATCGTGGTGTCGGTGCCCACCTTCTCCAGCTCCCGCAGTTCGTCCTCGCTGAGCATATCGTCCGGCACCTTCGCCCGCAGCGCCCGCACCAGCCGCCGCAGCCGGTGGCCGCGCAGGTAGGCATCGATGTGGCGGCGCGAACGCGAGGCGTACAGCACGTCTTTCTGGCGCGTGTACACCTGCTCCAGCGTATTCGGTTCCGGGCCGTCGGCGCTCCACAGGTCGACCATGAAGCAAATGGTGTCGACGCGCGGCTCGTCCGCCAGCACCGCCTCCAGCGGCGTATTGGAGTACAGTCCGCCGTCCCAGTAGAGATCGCCGTCGATGCGCACCGGCGGAAAGCCGGGCGGCAGCGCTCCGCTGGCCATGACGTGCTTGATGCTCACCGGCTGGTGCGCCGTATCGAAGTGCTCGAGCCGGCCGCAGGTCACCTTGATCGCGCTGACGGTGAGGCGGATGCCGCCGCCGGCATTCAGGCAGCGCAAGTCCACCAGGCGATGGAGCGTTTCTTCCAGCGGGCTCGTATCGTAGAAGCTTGCCGCTTCGGCCTCCACCGGCCAGCCGGCGAAGAAGGGATTGAACCAGCGCAGCGCGTACATGCCGGGCACGCCGCGCGTCACGGTGTCGACTGTCGTGAATATGGTGTTGAGGCGGCGCGCGTGATCGGGCACCTTGCGCATGTCGAG
>Ga0196970_1001908_pt1 | contig 12039 bp, 13 predicted proteins | sample S1v_513CmetaG_FD_148672 | JGI IMG/M metagenome (GOLD analysis project Ga0196970, IMG submission 148672) | Soil microbial communities from Anza Borrego desert, Southern California, United States - S1+v_5-13C | ecosystem: Environmental > Terrestrial > Soil > Desert | place: USA: California... | reverse complement strand
CGGCGGTGAAGGTCAGGTGCGTGATGCGCAGCGGCGACAGCCCGCCGATCTGGCCGGTGAGCTGCGCCGTCACCCCGGCGGCGTCGCCGACGGTGGCCTCGCGCACGGTCAGCGCCCCGGCGTTGGCAGTGGCGTCCAGGTGCAGCCCCTGGATCGGCAGCCCCTGCACGGTGAGGTGCTGGACGGTGAGGTCGAGGTTGGCGTCCACCGCCTTCAGCAGCCGGTCGACGCCCGGCGGCACCGGCCCGCCCTTGGGATCGGCGGCGGCGCCGTTCCCGGAGGCCGCCGCCGGGCGGAAGGCCGGCAGATAGGGGTCGAGCACCAGCCGGTCCACCTCGGCGCGGATGCCGAAGGCCGGCCGGCCGCGGTCCACATAGGCGACGCCGCCGGTCAGGCGGCTGGTGTCGAGGCGCAGGTCGATGCCCGTCACCTCCAGCTTGTCGCGCCGCCCCTGCACGCGCGCCGACAGCGATGCCTTGCGCAGCCGGTCGGGCGGCACCGGACCGGCATCGACCTTCAACCAGTCGAGCAGGCCGCGCAGGTTGTCGGCGTTGGCCTCGACGCGCAGGTCGACGCTCGGCGGCCCGCCGGCGGCGGTCAGCGCGCCCGCGGTGACGAAGTCGGCGCCGCCGGGCAGCAGCGCGCTGACGCGGTCGAGGTTCAGCGTGCCGTTGGCCAGCGCCGCCTCCACCCGCAGCTGCCGCACCAGCCCGCCGTTGTAGCCGATGCCCTCCACCGACAGGTCGAACCGGCCGGTCAGGTCGGCGGGCAGCGCGACGTCCGCCGCCGGTGCGGGCGCCGCCGGCGCCGGGCCGGAGCCCTTGACGCCATTGCCCTTGACGTTGGTGACGCGCGGCGGGGCGGCCTGCTGCATCCAGGCGTCGAGGTCGAGCCGGTTGACCGCCAGCGCCAGCGTCACGTCGCGCGCCGGCTTCAGGCGCAGCCCCGCGGTGCCGGTGGCCCGCGTGTTGCCCAGTTGCGCCTCCAGCCCGTTGACGGCGTAGCCGCCCTGCGCCCCCGCCTCGACCACCGCGCGCAGCGCGAAGGGCTGCGCCAGCACGGCGGGCGTCGTCCCGCCGTCGCCGCGCAACGCATCCACCACGCGGGCGAGGTCGCTGCCTTCGGCGCGCAGGTTGAGCGACAGCAGCCCGCCGACCGTGCCGGCCAGCCGCAGCGTGGCGTCGCCGTCGGCCAGCCCGACGGTGGTGCGCAGCGGCACCGCCATGTTCTCGACGATGGGGCCGACGATCAGCTCGCCCTTCAGCGGCGCGCCGCGCCACGCGAAGGTGCCCTGCACCTGGAAGGGGCCGACCAGGCTGTTGGCGACGACGCGGGCGTCGACGTTCTCCGCCCGCTCGGTGCGGCCGGCGGCGTCGCGGTAGAGGATGGTCCCCTTGCGGATCTGCACGTCATCGAAGCGCACCGCGCCGCCCAGCCCCTCGCCCGGCCGCGAGCCCGTGTCGGCGGCCGGGGGACGGCCGGAGGACAGGTCCCAGTTGAGACGGCCGTCGGGCAGCACCTCGGTGGCCAGAACCGGCTCCACCAGGGTGACGCTCTCCACCGCCACCTTGCCCTCCAGCAGCGGCCAGAAGGCGATGGTGGCGTCCAACTCCTTGAGGCGGAGCATGTCGGGCTCCGCCGCGCCGGGAGCATTCGCCAGCCGGGCGTCGCGCACCGACAGCGCCGGGCGCGGCAGCAGCGACAGGCGGATATCGCCGCGGATCTCCACCGCGCGGCCGGTGGCGGCGCCGACGCGGCCGGCGATCTCCGCCTTGTAGCTGTTCCAGTCGATGAAGCTGGGCACCGCGAGCACCGCGGCCACCAGCACCACGGCGAGGATCAGCAGCGTGATGAGCGTCTTCTTCACCGGATCTCCACCGTCCCCCAAAGCCACCCTGGCGGTGCGCGAGGCTTCTCGCCCCTGTCGTCTTCCGCTAAGGTATCCGTCCCGCAGAGAACAAGCAAATTGGGCATTCCCGCGGCAAGGCCGCGACGAGGCCGCCAGCGGCGCTGCGAACACCGGGAGGACGTACCCATGGGAGAGATCGTCAACCTGAACCGCTACCGCAAGGCGCAGGCGAAGGCCGAACGCGAGCGTCAGGCCGAGGAGAACCGCGTCCGATTCGGCCGCCCCAAGGCCGAAACCCAGTCCCGCCGCCAGGAGGAGGAGCGCCAGCGCCGCGACCTGGACGGCAAGAAGCGCGAGGACTGAGAGGCATACGCTCCGAAATCTTTCGTCGTAGGGACGCCAAAGCCACACGAATTCAATGGAATAAGCAGATTGTCCGCATGTGCGACAATCTGGCGCACGGTGCGACGCTTTGCTATCTTGACCTTAAGGATGGGTTCGTCCCGCCACACGGTCAGGAGATCGCACCATGGTCGACCTCGCCTCGCACCGCCTCCACGCCGCCCCGCCCTCGTCCGCCGTCCCGCGCGTGCGCCCCATCGACACGGAGCGCCCGTGGGCGTGGCTCGCCGCCGGATGGCGCGACATGTGCGCCGCCCCGCTGGTCAGCGCCTTGTACGGCGCGCTGGCGGTGGTTTCCAGCTTCGTGCTGGTGGCCGGGCTGGCCATGGTGGAGATGCATTACCTGGTGCTGCCGATGGCCGCCGGCTTCATGCTGGTCGGGCCGGTGCTGGCGGTTGGGCTGTACGAAACCAGCCGGCTGCTGGAGCGCGGCGAGCGGGTGACGCCGCACGCGGTGCTCGGCGCCTACCGGCGCAACGGCACGCAGATCGCCACCATGGGCGTGGTGCTGATGCTGGCCCTGCTGGCCTGGATCCGGGTGGCGCTGCTGGTGTTCGCGATCTTCTTCTCGTCGGAGCCGCCGGCGCTCGACCAGCTGGTGGACCGCATCTTCTTCTCGTCGCAGACGATCCCGTTCCTGCTGACCGGCACCGCGGTCGGCGCCGTCATCGCCGCCGTGGTGTTCGCCATCGGCGCGGTGTCGCTGCCGATGCTGCTGGACCGCGAGACCGACGTCTTCACCGCCATGTCGACCAGCGTCGACGCGGTGCGGAGGAACGGACAGGCCATGCTGGTGTGGGCGGCGCTGATCGCGCTGTTCACCGCCGCGGGCATCGCCACGGCGTTCGTCGGGCTGGCCATCGCCTTCCCGCTGATCGGGCACGCGACCTGGCACTGCTACCGCGATCTGGTGGCGGAGCGGTAGGTTCCTGCGCTGGTCCCCCACCCAACCCCTCCCCCACTTCGCGGGGGAGGGCTTAAGTTCCTCCCCCCGCGAAGTGGGGGGAGGTTAGGAGGGGGGACCGACGCGCGGCCTTACCCCTTCTTGAAGAGCGCCTCAGCCGCGTTCTTGTGGGCTTCCTTGGCGTCGATGAAGGTGCGGGCGCGGGCGATTTCCGCCTCCAGGCCGGCGATGTAGTCCTTCAGCTCACCCACCGACAGCGTCGACAGGTCTTTCGGCGCCGGCTTCGGCTTGCGCGGTTCCAACTCGTCGGTGTCCAGGGCCATGGCGTCCTCCCCGTCTTGTCAGCGGTCAGCCCCAGTTCTACCTTCTGCCGGCACAAGGGAGAAGGGGGAGACCATGGGAATCGCGTTGCCCGACAGCATGCAGTGCGTCGAGATCAGCCAGCCCGGCGGGCCGGAGGTGCTGCGCCCGGCCACCCGCGAGGCGCCGATCCCCGGCCCCGGCGAGGTCCTGATCGAGGTGCTCGCCGCCGGCGTCAACCGCCCCGACGTGCTGCAGCGCATGGGCAACTACGACCCGCCGAAGGGCGCGTCCGACTTGCCGGGGCTGGAGGTCGCCGGCCGCGTCGTGGCGCTGGGCGAGGGCGTCATGGACTGGGCGGCGGACGACAAGGTGTGCGCGCTGGTGGCCGGCGGCGGCTACGCGCAGTATTGCACGGTCCCGGCGCCGCAGGTGCTGCCCATCCCGAAGGGGCTGAGCATGGTCGAGGCGGCGGCGCTGCCCGAGACCTTCTTCACCGTGTGGACCAACGTGTTCGAGCGCGGCGCCCTGCGGAAAGGCGAGCGCTTCCTGGTGCACGGCGGCTCCAGCGGCATCGGCACCACCGCGATCCAGCTGGCCAAGGCGTTCGGCGCCACCGTCTTCACCACCGCCGGCAGCCCGGAGAAGTGCCGGGCGTGCGAACAGCTCGGCGCCGACCGCGCCATCGACTACAAGACGCAAGACTTCGTCACCGTCATCAAGGAGGAGACCGGCGGGCGCGGCGTCGACGTGGTGCTGGACATGGTCGGCGGCGACTACGTGCAGCGCAGCATCGAGGCGATGGCGCCGGACGGGCGCCACGTCTCCATCGCTTTCCTGCGCGGTCCGAAGACGACTCTGAACCTGATGCCGGTGATGTTGAAGCGGCTGACGCTGACCGGCTCGACGCTGCGCGCCCGGTCGGTGGAGGAGAAGGGACGCATCGCCGGCGAGCTGCGCGCCAAGGTCTGGCCGCTGGTCGAGGCCGGCACCGTCAAGCCGCTGATCCACGCCACCTTCCCGCTGGAGCAGGCCGCGGAGGCGCACCGCCTGATGGAGTCGAGCACGCACGTCGGAAAGATCGTGCTGACGGTTGAGCAGCCTCTGTAGGCGGCTATTTTTTACGCGGTTTGCCCGTGCAAATGGAACCACGGGCTTGCCAAAGCCTTCCCGTCGGGTTAGCAGGGGAAGCGGCGTCGGATGTCCGGCGCCGGCCCCGCGTACGCTTACATAAGCGGACCGCACCCCCATATGGGGAGAAAGCGGTCCGCAAAACTGGAAGGCAGGCCGGAGATCGCACCCACCGGCGGGTCGCGGTACGGCCTTGAGTTTGTCAGGAGGGATGATGGCACTGCCCTTGATGCCGAAAGCGACGGCCGTGTGGCTGGTCGAGAACACAGCGCTGAGCTTCGAGCAGATCGCCGCATTCTGCGGCCTGCATCACCTCGAGGTGCAGGCGATCGCCGACGGCGAAGTGGCGGTCGGCATGGTGGGGCTCGACCCGATCGCCAACGGCCAGCTGACCAAGGCCGAGATCGAGCGCTGCGAGAAGAACCCCGACCTGCGCCTCAAGCTGCTGGTGCCCGACCTGCCGGCGCCGGTGGCGCGCTCGAAGGGTCCGCGCTACACCCCGATCACCAAGCGTGGCGACAAGCCGGATGCCATCGCCTGGGTCGTCAAGCACCATCCCGAGCTGTCGGACGCCCAGATCAGCCGCCTGATCGGCACCACCAAGCCGACCATCGCCGCGGTGCGCGACCGCAGCCACTGGAACGCCGCCAACATCAAGCCGCGCAGCCCGGTGCTGCTGGGCCTGTGCACCCAGCGCGAGCTGGAGGAGGCCCTGGCCGTCGCCGCCAAGTACCGCGGCCCGGTCGAGCCCGGCGAGGAGAACGAGGCGGACACCGAAGCCGACATGGACGGCGGCGAGGACACCCCCTACTCCGAGCACGCGGAGCACTGAGCGCGCGCCCATTCCGTCATGGCCGGGTCAGCCCGGCCATGACGTTGGATGGAGCCCGAAATACAGAACGGCGCGCCCGCGGACGCGCCGTTTTCGTTTCCGAAAGAGCGCCGGTCAGGCGCGCGCCAGACGGGAGATCTCGTCCTTCAGGCGCAGCTTTTCCTTCTTGATCCGGACAAGCGTGTAATCGTCCGGGTGAGGCCGTTGACATTCCAGCTTGAGTGCGGCTTCGAGTGCCTGGTGCTTGACGCGCAGGGTTTCGATCCGGTCCTCAAACGTCATGACTGCCCTCCTTCGGAAAGTTGGCATATATGACCCGATACGACGCGGGATCGGCCATCTTGTTGCCGCGGAAGGGGCGAATCAAGGACGCGTCCGCCATACTGGACGAAGGGGGTAGCGTGCGCTACATGAGCGGGATGAGCCAATCTCCACGTCTGGTCGTCGGAATCAGCGGGGCATCCGGGGTGATCCTCGGGGTCCGGCTGCTGGAGACCCTGCGCCGGATCGGGGTGGAATCCCACCTCGTCCTCAGCCGCGCCGCCGAAGTCACCCTGGCGCACGAAACCGACCTGAAACCCGCCGACGTGCGGGCGCTGGCCGACGCCGCCTATTCCCCCGCCGACATCGGCGCATCCATCGCGTCGGGCAGTTTCCGCACGCTGGGGATGATCGTGGCGCCCTGCTCGATCCGCTCGATGGGCGAGATCGCCACCGGCGTCACCTCCAGCCTGCTGACCCGGGCTGCCGACGTGACGCTGAAGGAGCGCCGGCCGCTGGTGCTGATGGTGCGCGAGACGCCGCTGCACGTCGGCCACCTGCGCACCATGACGCAACTGGCCGAGATGGGCGCGGTGATCGCCCCGCCGGTGCCGGCCTTCTACGCCCGGCCGAAGAGCCTGGACGACCTGATCGACCACGCGGTCGGCCGGGCGCTCGACCTGTTCGGGCTGGACTCCGGCCGGGTGCGGCGGTGGGGCGAGACGTCGCAACCGGAAATCGCCGGAACCTGAGTCGGACGCTTGGAATTCCGGCCAATTTGCACTAAACCGCTAGGGCGCGCCGCACCGCAGGGGAACCCGCTGCCATGCCTCTCACCGTGCCACATGGGGCAATCCGCCGGCTGATGGCCGGCATCAAGGGATTCCGCGCCCGCTACTACGAAAAATACCCGGACAGCATGCGCATGCTGGTCGAGCAGGGCCAGAAGCCCGAGGTGCTGCTGATCGGCTGCTCGGACTCGCGGGTCGATCCGGCGCTCATCACCCAGGCGGAGCCGGGCGAGCTGTTCGTGGTGCGCAACGTCGCCAACCTGGTGCCGCCCTACCAGCCGGACGGCCATTACCACGGCACCTCGGCGGCCATCGAGTACGCCGTGCGGGTGCTGGAGGTCGGGCACGTGGTGGTGCTGGGCCACGCGCAGTGCGGCGGCATCCGCGGCCTGATCGGCATGCAGTCCGGCGAACAGCCGCCGGGCGACTTCATCGCGCCGTGGGTTTCCATCGCGCAGTCGGCGTGCGAGCGCTTCCTCGCCCCGGCCGACGGCGAGAACAACCGGAGCGAGCGCGACGCCTCCGCCGCGTGGCTGCAGGAATCGCCGCATCTGGTCGAGCGCGCGGCGGTGCGCGGCTCGGTCGAGAACCTGATGACGTTCCCCTTCATCCGCGAACGGGTCGAGGCCGGCACGCTGCACCTGCACGGCTGGTGGTTCGACCTGGACAACGGCGACCTCTGGGTCATCGACCCGCACACCGCCGCCTTCGTGCCGGTGTTCGACTAGGGACGCCTCCCCCGCCTTGTGACAAGGGCAGCCCCGACTCTCCGACGGCTTGCGGCGGCCGCCAGCAGCGGCTTATTGTGCGGCGCGAAAGGGAACGAGGATCGAGGGCATCGTGCGGACACGGGTGTGGGTGCGCGTCGCGCTGGCAGCGGCGCTGATGCTGGCCCCGGCGCTTTCGGCTTCCGGTGCGCGGGCCGCGGAGGGCGGCGGCAACAGCTGCCCCTGGGCGCAGGACGTCACGCTGGACTTCGGCGACGGCCGCACGCTCACGGTGCCGCAGGCGATCTTCAATCCGAAGAACCCGGACACCGCCATCGACGGTTACGAACTGCGCCCGAACGTCGAGGCGCTGTCGCTGACGATCTACGCCCCGCGCGGCGAGGTCTGGCAGGCGGCGCTGACGCGAATCGCCGGCGGCAAGCGCTGCACCGCCTTTTACGTCGGCCGCCCGACGCGCGTGGAGGAGGAAGGCTCCTCCGACCACGTCGCCGAACGGTGAGCCGGCGTCAGTCGCCCAGGCTGATGCCCAGGCCGCGCGCGGTCTTCACCAGCGTGCCGTCCGGATCGACGCTGGCATAGGCGGCGATCGCCTCGGCGATCGGCACGTCGACCACGCCGCGGTTGGACCACGCCACCATGCGGTCGAACTTGCCCTCGGCGATCAGGTCCACCGCGTGCACGCCGAAGGCCGAGGCGACGAGGCGGTCGCGCGGGCTGGGGGGCGAGCCGCGCTGCACGTGGCCCAGCACGGTGACGCGCGTCTCGGCGCCGGTGGCGCGGGCGAGCTTCTCGCCGATGTAGTCGCCGATGCCGCCGTAGCGCTTCTCGCCGCCCTCGAAGACCTTCTTCACCTCGCCGCCGTCGGCGGTCTTCACCGCCTCCGACACCACGACGAGGCCGAAGTTGCGGCCCGAGGCGCGGACCTGCCGCATCTTCTCGGCGATCCTGTCGATGGAGTAGGGGATCTCCGGGATCAGGATGACGTCGGCGCCGCCGGCGATGCCGGCCGACAGCGCGATGTGCCCGGCGTCGCGCCCCATCACCTCCAGCACCATGATGCGGGCGTGGCTGGCGGCGGTGGGCTGCAGGCGGTCCAGCGCCTCGACCGCGACGCCGACGGCGGTGTCGAAGCCGACCGACACCTCGGTCGCGCCCAGGTCGTTGTCGATGGTCTTCGGCACGCCGACCAGGTTGAGGCCGCCCTTCTGCGCGATCTTGCGCAGGATGGCGAAGCTGCCGTCGCCGCCGATGCCGATCAGCGCGTCCAGCCCCAGTTCGCGGTAGCCGCCGATGATCTCGTCCGTGCGGTCCTTGAAGGTGCCGTCGCCCATGGGATAGGCGAAGGGATCGCCGCGGTTGGTGGTGCCGAGGATGGTGCCGCCCATGCGCATCATGTTGCCGTCGACCTGCGGCAGATCGAGCACCTGATACTGCACCGGCCGCCTCAGCAGGCCCTGCGTGCCCTCCTTGATGCCGAGCACCTCCCAGCCATAGGTCAGCGTGGCGCGGTGGACCGCGGCACGCATGACCGCGTTGAGGCCGGCGCAGTCGCCGCCGCTGGTGAGGATGCCGATGCGCTTGCTTGCCGTCATGATGGTATCCCGTGTCGCGAGGGCGGGCGGCCGCCCGGGGAGGTCAGCGTGCAGTCTTGCAAGAAGCCGGGCGCTCTGCAATGCCACGCATCGTTAACCGGCTGCGCGGGCAGTGGTTTCACCATGCGCGCAGCCGGGTTTTCTGGTATAGTCGCCACCGCCCCGCCCGATCTCGCGCAGCCCTTATTGCCGGCCGATGAACGAACAGGAAATGCTGAAGCAGAAACTCGCCGACTTGAGGAGCGAGCACCGCGATCTCGACGACGTGATCGCGCGCCTGTCGGAACGCGCGCCCTTCGACCAACTGCAGCTGCAGCGCCTGAAGAAGCGGAAGCTGGCGCTGAAGGACCAGATCGCGCTGCTGGAAAGCCGGATGCTGCCGGACATCATCGCCTGAGTCCGCCGCGCTGGACTCCGCGCGCGACCTTCCTATAATGCCCGGCTTTCCGAAACACCTTTGGAAAGCGCCCCCGTGCCGGTCCAATCGTCCGCCGAACCGTCCTCCTCCGCGCCGCTGGTCGGCATCATCATGGGCAGCCAGTCCGACTGGACGACCATGAAGCACGCCGCCGACACGCTGAAGGCGCTGGGCGTGCCGCACGAGGTGCGCATCGTCTCCGCCCACCGCACGCCGCAGCGCCTGGTCGAATACGCCACCACCGCCCGCGACCGCGGCCTGAAGGTCGTCATCGCCGGGGCCGGCGGCGCCGCGCATCTGCCGGGCATGGCCGCCTCCATGACGCCGCTGCCGGTGTTCGGCGTGCCGGTCGAGAGCCACGCGCTGAAGGGCATGGACAGCCTGCTCTCCATCGTGCAGATGCCGGGCGGCGTGCCCGTCGGCACGCTGGCCATCGGCAAGGCCGGCGCCATCAACGCGGCGCTGCTCGCCGGCTCGGTCATCGCGCTGATGGACCCCACGGTCGCCGAGGCGCTGGACGCCTGGCGCGCCCGCCAGACCGCGGCGGTCGCCGAAGCCCCCGTCGATGAGCCGGCCTGACGCCATGGACACGCTCGCCCCCGGCTCCACCATCGGCATGCTGGGCGCCGGGCAGCTCGGCCGGATGACCGCGCTGGCCGCCGCCAACCTCGGCTACCGCACGCACGTCTTCGCCCCCGACGCCGAGGACAGCCCCTGCGGGCAGGTCGCCGACGCCATGACGGTGGCGGACTGGACCGACCGCGCGGCGCTGGCCGCCTTCGCTCACGCGGTCGATGTGGTGACGCTGGAGTGGGAGAACGTCCCGGTCGATACGGTCGAGTTCCTCACCACCCTGGTGCCCGTGCACCCCGGCGCCAAGGTGCTGGCGGTGGCGCAGGACCGCATCCGGGAGAAGTCCTTCGCCAACGCCCTCGGCATCGCCACCGCGCCCTGGCGCGCGGCGTCCAGCGCCGAGGACGTGGCCACGGCCGTGACCGAGATCGGCCCGCGCTGCATCCTGAAATCCACGCGCCTGGGCTACGACGGCAAGGGGCAGGCGGTGATCGGCCCGGGCACCGACCCGGCCGAGGCGTGGCGCTCCATCGGCGCGCAAGCCGGCATCGTCGAGGGCTTCGTCGACTTCACCTGCGAGGTGTCGGTGATCGTCGCCCGCGGCCTGGACGGCCGCACCGCCGCCTACCCGGTGGTGGAGAACCGGCACAAGAACGGCATCCTCGACCGCACGCTGGCCCCCGCCCGCGTGTCGTCCGGCACCGCCGCCGAGGCCGGCCGTGTCGCCACCGCGCTGGCCGAGGCGCTGGGCGTCGTCGGCCTGCTGGCGGTGGAGATGTTCGTCACGCCCGACGGCCACGTCCTGGTCAACGAGATGGCGCCGCGCCCGCACAACTCCGGCCACTGGACCATGGACGCCTGCGCCACCAGCCAGTTCGAGCAGCTGGTGCGCGCGGTGTGCGGCCTGCCGCTCGGCCCCACCGAGCTGCGCTTCGAGGCCGAGATGGAGAACCTGATCGGCGACGACGTGCTGCGCTGGCGACAGATCGTCGCCGAGCCGAATGCCCACCTGCACCTGTACGGCAAGGCCGAGGCCCGGCCCGGGCGCAAGATGGGTCATGTCAACCGCGTGTTCCCGCGCCGTCCCTGAGCCGATTTCCTTAGATTTCTTATGACCAATTGCCGATGCGCCCGGCCGACCGGCCGTGGTGCCGGCGATTCTTCGGACTTTCGTAAAATGAATATCGACGGTACGCTCTGCGCCATCCTTGTGCGGACTTGGCGAACTTTTCTTTAAATTCAAGCTTCATGGCGCAAAACGCGGACGCACTGCCCCTCCGGCCGGCCAGCCCGGCCGCTGAAGCCCCGCCGCGGGGTGTGGAGCGTCGCGCGCCCAAGCCGGCACCGGTCGCCGCCCGACCGCAGCCGACCAACCGCGACCGCGACCGTTTCGTCGGTTTCGCCTTCGCCGCCGCCGACCTGCTGATCGAAACCGACCCCAAGGGGACCATCCTGTTCGCCGCCGGCGCACGCTGCCGCCTGACGCCGGACGATGTCGGTTCGCTGGTCGGCACCAGCCTGCACGGGCATGTCGCGCCGACCGACCGCAAGTACCTCGACGTGCTGCTCAACCGCATCGTCGAGAAGACGCGCATCAAGCCGGCGCGCGTGGTCTTCCAGGGCTTTGACGGGCATCGCTTCCCGGCGCTGCTCGGCGGCTGCCGGCTGGAGTCGTGCCCGGGGTCGCTGTTCCTGACCGTGCTGCTGGCCTCCGGCCCGCGCCACGAGGCGGCGGCGCTCGGCCCGGGCGCCGCCGGACAGCTGCTGGACAACCACGCCTTCACCGCCATCCTCGAGGACCGCATCGTCCAGGCGCGCGAGAAGGGCCTGGACAACGGCCTGACGCTGCTGCTGATCGAGGGCCTGCAGAGCATGGTGGACACCATGCCCGAGGGCGCCGCGGCCGAGGTGCGGCAGGGCATCGACGCCTATCTGCGCGGCATCTCGGCGGACGGCGACAGCGCCGGCCAGTTGGGCGCAGACCGCTTCGGCATCGTGCACACGGCGGATGTCGACGGCGACGAGGTGCAGACGCACATCGCCGACATCATCAAGGAGGCCGGCGGCGAGCTGGAAGGCGGCATCCGCAGCTGGTCGCTGGACATGGCGGAGTCGCAGCTCGACGCCGCCGACGCGGCCCGCGCGCTGGTCTACACGGTGCAGGCCTTCGCCTCGGCGCAGGGCGGCGAGTTCACCATCGCCTCGCTGGAGGACGGCGCCCAGCGCATGCTGTCCGACGCGGTGGACCGCATCGGCCG
>Ga0196970_1001907_pt1 | contig 12039 bp, 11 predicted proteins | sample S1v_513CmetaG_FD_148672 | JGI IMG/M metagenome (GOLD analysis project Ga0196970, IMG submission 148672) | Soil microbial communities from Anza Borrego desert, Southern California, United States - S1+v_5-13C | ecosystem: Environmental > Terrestrial > Soil > Desert | place: USA: California... | reverse complement strand
CTTCCAGGCGAGGCGGCCAAGCTAGCATAGCGTTTCAATGGCAGCCAACAGCGCTACGAGCGGTAATCGGATAGCCTGTGGCAGGGTGTCGCATCGGCGCAGCAGACTGTCGCCCCATCAACAACCGAACGGGTGTTTGATCAAGCCCGCCCGTGGGTGTCGCGTAAAAAAAGGCGCGATGTTGCCAGCTTTGGCGGGGTGTTGGAAGCGCTATCCGGCCGAACGTTCTTGTTTTGCCCTTTTTCTGTGCGTCGCGCGCTTTTTCTGTGTGTTTCTGGTGCGTGGATTCGTTCTGAAAGTGAGTCGCAGGGTAACGCTCTGGCGAATAGCCATTAAACTCAAGGACTTGCATCGAGCACTGGCATTGCCCGCAAGTCCCCGGCGTCCAAGGATATGAAACATTTTGGCGTAAATATTGCGTGCAGAATAAGGAACAGCCCGTTGGATTCTTTTTACGAGAAAGAATTTTCAGACCGGCCGGATGCACCCGCTTTCCTTGCAAAGGTAGTCTCTATGAGCAGTACCCCAAGCTCCAATGGCCTCGAACAGGGGCTCAAACCGCGTCATGTGACCATGTTGTCGATCGCCGGTGTGATCGGCGCCGGTCTGTTCGTTGGCTCCGGCCACGCCATCGCTGCTGCTGGCCCGGCCGTGCTGCTGGCTTACGCCGCTGCCGGTACGTTGGTGGTGCTGGTGATGCGCATGCTCGGCGAAATGGCCGTCGCCTCGCCGGACACCGGTTCTTTCTCGACTTACGCCGACCGCGCGATTGGTCATTGGGCCGGTTTCACCATCGGCTGGTTGTACTGGTGGTTCTGGGTACTGGTGATTCCACTGGAAGCCAACGCCGCTGCGACCATCCTGCACGCATGGTTCCCGGGCGTGGACATCTGGGCGTTCGCCCTGGTCATTACCCTGCTGCTGACCGTGACCAACCTTTTCAGCGTGAAAAACTACGGTGAGTTCGAGTTCTGGTTCGCTTTGATCAAAGTGTTGGCGATCATCGGCTTCATCGGCCTCGGCCTTGCGGCGATTTTCGGCTTCCTGCCGACGAGTCAGGTCAGCGGCGTTTCGCACCTGTTCGACAGCGGCGGCTTCCTGCCCAATGGCATGGGCGCCGTGCTGGGCGCGATCCTGACCACCATGTTTTCGTTTATGGGGACCGAAATCGTCACCATCGCGGCGGCGGAATCGAAAGACCCGGGCAAACAGATCTCCAAGGCCACCAACTCGGTGATCTGGCGGATCGGCCTGTTCTATCTGGTGTCGATCTTCATTGTCGTGGCTCTGGTGCCATGGAACGATCCTACGCTGGCCAACCTCGGCTCCTACCAGACTGTGCTCGAGCGCATGGGCATCCCGAACGCCAAGATGATCGTCGACATCGTCGTGCTGGTCGCGGTGACCAGTTGCTTGAACTCGGCGCTGTACACGTCTTCGCGCATGCTGTTCTCGCTCGGCAAGCGCGGCGATGCCCCGGCCATGTCGACCCGCACCAACAAGAGCGGCACGCCCTACTGGGCAGTCATGTTGTCGACCGGCGCAGCGTTCCTCTGCACCTTCGCCAACTACGTCGCTCCGGCTGCGGTGTTCGAATTCCTGCTGGCCAGCTCCGGCGCCATTGCCCTGCTGGTGTACCTGGTGATCGCCTTCTCGCAACTGCGCATGCGCAAGCAGCGCGTGGCACGCGGCGAGAACATCGTCTTCAGCATGTGGCTCTTCCCGGGCCTGACTTACGCGGTGATCACCTTCATCATCGCGGCCCTGACCATCATGCTGTTCCAGGAAGCCCATCGCGTCGAAATCCTCGCCACAGGCCTGCTGAGCTTGCTGGTGGTGGCTGCCGGCCTGCTGGTATCGCGCCGTCGCAAGCTGGAAAAACGTGGTGCGGTGGTGTTGAACTGAGTCGCAACGCGTGATGTGAAAACGGCCGCTGTCAGGGATGACGAGCGGCCGTTTTTGTTTTTGCGCAGGATTTATTCGCTCTTTTCTTCCGGCGAGTCCACCGACTTGCCATAAGCATCCAGCGCCACCCCGAAATCGGTGATGAACTGCGGTTCGCTCAGCCAGGCCTGGGCCTCTTCGATCGTCATGCCGTCGGCCCACATGCGGTAGTCGATCAGCATGTCGGCGGCCAGGTGGGTGGCGGCCATGCCTTCGTTGTCGGCGTTTTCCATGTCCAGCAGTTCAGGATGGTCGACGATGATGAAGGCCAGCTCGCGCAGCAGTGTCAGCAGCATCTCGTTGCGGCTGACGGCTTCGGCGTCGCGCATTTTGCTGAACATCGCCAGGGTGTATTCCGGGATCGGCTCGGCGAGGTGGCCGAGGTCTTCGTCCTGATCCAGCGGTTTACGACCGACCATGCGGATTTGCCTGGCTTTGGCCTTGGCGCGTTTGGCGCGTTTCTGTTGCTTGTTCAGGGATGCCATGGGAACTCAGTTCTTCTGTTGGGTTTGCGCGGCGATCGCGTCGGACGCGGCCACATAGTCGGCCTGGAAGGCCGGGGACTCGATCCACGCCAGCGCGCCGGCCTCGTCGGTTTCCTGCGACCACTGGCGATACTCGATCAGCGCGGCGAGGATGAAATCCATCGCGCCTTCTTCGCCTTCCTGCTCATAGACCAGTTCCAGCAGCGGGTCTTCGAGGAACGCGCTGCACATCGCTTGCTGGCTGATCTTTTCGGCGTCGATCATCTTCTTGAACAGCTCGGTGAGGTCCACCGATTCGAAGTCGATGCGGTCGTCGTTCGGGTCCAGTTCGACCGGCGCCTCGGCGCGTTTGGTGCGGTTCTGCCTGGCCTTGGTCTTGGCCCGGGCGGCGCGTTTTTGCTGCTTGTTGGCGGAGGCCATGGTCTGTTCCGTCTTGCGTTGGGAAGGGCTCAGCTGCGCGGGACTTGCCGGCCGGATGTGTCGGGGGCCAGTGCGCCGGTCTGCAGCCAGGTCAGAGCGATGGGCCATAGTGTGGCTTGGTATGCGCTGCGAAAAAAGGCGAAATGTCCGACTTGTTGTTCGCCAATGTCCTGCGGCTTGATACGCAGGTGGGTTTTTTCCGCGTTGCTGAAGTAGTCGAGCAGGCGTTCGATGGCCGGGATCGTGCCGTAAGGGTCGTCGCTGATACTGATGGCCAGGGTTTGTGCATGGACGTTGGCGAAGGGTAGGGAACCCGTCTTCTGCAACAGAGCGCGAGCGCTCGGGCGCTGTTCGAAACGCGCGGCAGGCGTGCTCCAGTCGCGTACAACGCCTGTTGGCGTATCTTCCAGCCAGCCGAGGCGCTTGCCGGGGAAATAGCCACACAGCAGCGTCAGCAAGGGCATCGCCACATGCCATTTGCCGAACATGCGCCAGCGCTGTTCGGGAGCGTAGTCGCGCCAGTACGCGAACTGTGCGCCGACGGTGACCAGTCGTCGGATCACTCTCCCGGATTCAGCCAGTCCCGCCGCGCAACCGCCGAAACTGTGGCCGACCACATCGATCGGCTGCCTCGGGAACTCCCGTTGCGCACGTTTGAGCATCGCCTGGAAATCCAGCGCGCCCCAATCCGTCCATGACGCGTTCAAGCCTTTGATCGAAGCGCGGCGCGATTCGCCGATGCCGCGATAGTCGTAAGTCATCACGTCGAAACCATGGCTGAACAGATACGCCGCGAATCGCGAATAGTGACGGCAACGCACGGACGTGGCGGCGTTGATGATGACCACCGGGCGTTGCGGGTCGGGCGAGGTGTGGCGCCAGGTGAAACCGCCGAGTGCATAGCCGTCGTCGGCGGTTTCCTTGAAGGGAGTACCTTCGCTTGCAGTCAGAACCGGTTGGCTCAATTCGGCGTTTTCCAGTTCGGTTGTGTGCTGACTGCTCATGGCGCGCGACCTCGGCGGAGAGTTGCCAACGATAGTCTCAGCGTTGTCCGAGAACAATCCAGCCGGTTTATTCAGGGGATTGGGTGAGCATGCGTTCTTCAATCAGCGCCTGTTCGCGGTTCAACTCGGCGCGTAACTCTTCCTCGCTCGGCAATATCGTTTTGTAACTGCTGGCGAACAGTTGCTCATTGCCTTTGAGCATCGAATAGCGCGCAACCGAGTCGTTGCTCTCGGCGCTCAGAATGATGCCGACAGTCGGCTTGTCGCCCTCGCTGCGCTTGAGCTCGTCGTACATGCGCACATACATGTCCATCTGCCCGACATCGCGGGCGCTGAGTTTGCCGCGTTTGAGGTCGATGATCACGAAGCACTTGAGCAGGTAGTTGTAGAACACCAGATCGATGTAGAGATCAACGCCGTCAGTGCTGATGCGTTGTTGCCGAGCGACAAAGGAGAAGCCTTTGCCCAGTTCAAGCAGAAAGCTTTGCAGGTGATCGATGAGAGCTTGTTCGAGGCCGCTTTCCCTGACTTTGCCCGCCGAGGGCAGGCCGAGGAATTCGAGCATGACCGGATCGCGAACGAATTCCCGTGGGTTGCATTTCATTGCGTTGATATTGGTGGTCGCTTCCTCGACCACTTCGGCTTTGTCCTGACTCATGAGCAGGCGCTCGTAGTAGAGCGTCAGGATCTGCCGATCAAGGGCGCGGCTCGACCAGTTGAGGTCGGCACATTCGTTCATGTACCACAGGCGCGCTTTCTCGTTTTCGACGCGTAGCAGGCGGCGGTAATGGGTCCAGCTCAATTCGTGACGCACTGCGTTCCAAATTGGAAAAAACTGATAAAAGCTGCGCATGTATCGCAGATTGCGTTCATCAAACCCCTTTCCGAATTGCCCTGTTAGATCTCTCGCCAGTAGCGCCAGCAACTGCTGACCATAACCCGCACGCTGGGCGCCCTTCTGTTCGAACTCGACAATATGCCGGCCGATCTGCCAACAAGTCTGCACTTGAATCGTATCAACCGCTCGCAGCACTTTTTGCCGAGCCTGGCAAATCAACTCGCCCAGTTCGCCCAGCAGTGAATCGATTTTCGGGTCTTGCGTGTCAGCAGGTTTTAGCTGGCTCATCGGGTCTTCCGCGTCAGGGTGAACAGACGCAAAAGCATGACGATTGTCGCCGTTTGAGTATGTCGGGGGAGACGGTGAAGTCCGCAGGAAGAAGAGATTGCCATTGCAGGACGTTGCCGAGGACCGAAGCTTTGCCGGGCTGACGTCTGTAGTCCATTTCGTACGCTTGAGGACAACCGTTAACGCGAACGCGATTTGCGTTGGGTTCTGGCCGCAGGTTTGTCGATGCGCGTCAGTCTTTGCCACGCCAGGCCTGCGGCCAGCAGCAAGACGCCGAACAGACCTTGAAGTACAACGTGAAACCAGTACATGCCCGGCTGCCCGGCGAGGGTGTAGACCTTGGCCGGCCCGCCGCGCGTGGCGGTGGTGATCGTCTCGTGGATAACGCCGTCGATGGCCGAGTAGCCCAGCAGCGCGCCGGTACCGATCAGAAACAGGCAAATCATGATTGCCAGTCCTCTGGACACCAGACCTTCCTGGTGCGGCGGCGGATGGGGCAGGGGGACTCGCGTTCGTTTTTGGTTCATCGCGGGGATAGCCCTCTTCCGTAAGGGGTGCTGATGGTAGCGCGGATCAACAGGCGGGAAACCAGCCTCACTGAATCGCAGGCATAAAAAAACCCTGAATCTTGCGATTCAGGGTTTTCGGTATTTGGTGCCCAGAGACGGAATCGAACCGCCGACACGGGGATTTTCAATCCCCTGCTCTACCGACTGAGCTATCTGGGCAACGGGGCGCATTAAAAGGGTTTTTCGGATTTACGTCAACGACTTTTTGAAAATTTCTTAAATTAATTCCGTCGCTTACGAAAACCCCGGGTTATTCGGATGGCGGCACGTAGCCTTCGGCCTTGGCGTATTCCTCGCCGGAGAAGTACTTCTCCATTTCGCCCTGAAGGAATTTGCGGTCTTCGGCGTTCATCATGTTCAGGCGCTTTTCGTTGATCAACAGGGTCTGGTGTTTCTGCCAGTCACCCCACGCCTTGGCGGACACGTTGTCGTAGATGTCCTGGCCCTTGGCACCCGGGAACGGTGCTTTCTCGAGGCCTTCGAGTTGTTCTTTGTACTTGCGGCACATTACGGTGCGGGTCATGGCGATACTCCTGCATTCAAGACGGCGGCCGCGCGTTCGAGCAAGGTCTTGACCGGGGCGGCGAGGCCCAGGCGCGGCGGGGTGGCGAGGTTATACCAGAGCCAGTCGGCCTCGGCCACGTGATGGGCGGCCTCCTGCACCTGAACCAGCCAGGGTTCGATGGACAACTGGAAATGGCTGAAGGTGTGGACAAGGCTTGGCAGCGCCTGCTGCTGGCCCATGGTCAGCGAGTGTTGGTCGGCCAGATGTTGCAGATCGTCCAGATCATCCAGCTCCGGCAGGCTCCACAAGCCGCCCCACAGACCCGTCGAAGGGCGGCGATAAAGCAGAATCGCGCCTTCACCGTTGGCGAGCATCGGCATCAGCGTGCGCTTCTGCGGGATGGCTTTGCGCGGCTTGGGGATCGGATAGCGAGTTTCCAGGCCCAGCATGTGGGCTTCGCAGCCACGCTCCAGCGGGCACAGCAGGCAGCTCGGTTTGCTGCGCGTGCAGAGCGTGGCGCCAAGATCCATCATCGCCTGGGTGTAGGCGTTGACCCGATCGTGCGGGGTAAAGCGCTCAGCGTTGGCCCACAGCTGTTTGGCAACCTTCGGCTCGCCGGGGTAACCCTCCTGCGCGGTAAAACGCGCCAGAACGCGTTTGACGTTGCCGTCGAGAATCGGCGCGCGCAGGCCCATGCTGATGCTGGCAATGGCGCCAGCTGTGGACAGGCCGATGCCCGGCAGTCCGGTGAGTTTTTCGACGTCGCGTGGAAACTCGCCGCCGTACTGGCTGACGACGATCTTCGCGGTCTTCTGCAAATTGCGCGCGCGGGTGTAGTAACCCAGCCCGGTCCACAGATGCAGAACCTCGTCTTCGGGTGCGGCGGCCAGCGCTTCGACGGTCGGCAGCGCGGTCATGAAGCGATCAAAATAATTGAGCACCGTGCTGACCTGGGTCTGCTGCAACATGATCTCCGACACCCACACCCGATACGGGTTGATGTTCTGTTGCCAAGGCAGATCGTGGCGGCCGTGGCGGTCGAACCAGTCGAGCACCGCGCTGGAAAACTGCTCCGCTGTCATCGCTTGAACAGCCCCTTCAATGCGTTCTTCAGTTCCGGGCTGACCTTGTCGCCCAGTTTTTCGTCGATCTTTTCGCTGAGCTTGTCGCCGGCCATTTTGCTCGCGACCTGGCCGAGACGATCATTGTCGATGCGGCAGGCCTTGGCGCCGAGTTCCAGCGGGCCGCGGCAGCGCAGCGGCCATTCGACGCCGACGAATTTTTCGCCGACCTGACAGGCCGGGTCAGGCATGGCACTGGTGTCGCCTTCGACGATGATGCCAACGCGATAATCCATCCCGAGGACGCGCAGGTCGATGTCGCCGTCACCGTTGACGGTCATGCCGGGGATGCGCACTTTCAGGTCCGGGTTGCTGGCGACGCCGTTGCTCACGGTCAGGTTGCCCTTGAGTTCTTCGAACGGCGTGTCCTTGCCCCGCGGCTCGCCGCTGAGAGTCTTGCGATTGAGCGTGGCGATGCCCTTGCACAACTGCTGCTCAAGGTTGGCATTGAGCAGTACGCCATTGTTGATGACGAAACTGGCATTGCCGTTCAGCGTATCGATCAGCGCCTGCTGGCTGTTACCGCTGCCGGTAAAGCTGCTGGTGAGTGTCACCAGACCTTTGACCGGCGGATTCTTGCCTTGGCTTTCAATGATTTTTTCTGCGGGGACGCGATTGAGTCGGGTCTGCAGATTCAGCACCGGTGCGCTCGGGCGCACATCGAGCGTGCCGTTGGCGACGAATCCACCGTTGTACAGATCGCCGCTGAGGTTGGTCAGGGTCAGCAGGCCACCCTGACCGCTGGCCTTGAGCGCGGCGTTGTCGATCGGCAGCTTGTCGAGGGTCAGTTGGCCGAAGCTAAGGTCAGCGTCTACATCGAGCTTGGCCAGGCGTTCGACTGGCAGCAGGCGCTCGGTGCTCCAGGCGGTTTTGCTCGGTTTGTCCGGCAGCGGCGTGGTGCCTGCGACGGCACCTGCCTCGGTGCTGGCGACTTCGGCCTGACGCGTTTGCGTGGCGCTGTTGGCCTGTGCCGATTTCGGCGGCAGATAACGGTCGGCGTTGAAGGTGTCGGCTTTGAGGATCATCCGCAACGATTGCCTGGCGAAGTCTTCTACGGCAATGCGACCGCTGATGCTGCTGTCGTCGAGCTTCAGGTTGATGTTGTCGAAGGCAATGCTGCTGGGCGTGGCCGCGATGCGGCTGACCAGTTCGACCTTGCTCAGACTGCCTTCGGCCATGGCCGGCAGAGTCTGCCCGACGCTGTCGACGAATTTCGCCAGATCGAACTGGGCAATCGAAATGCCACCGCTGATCTGCGGCGTCTTGTCGAGGTCGTTGGCTTTCAGTTCGCCCAAGGCGCGCAGCTGGTTGGCGGAAATCTTGATGCCGGTCCATTCGGCGACATTCGCTGCTTTGTCCAGCAATAGCTGCCCCTGCGCCGAGAAAGTCATGGTCTTGCCCTGCAGCGGATCGCCGGCCAGTTCGCCGGACAGCTTCAAGTCTTCGAACTTGTAGCGCTGCACGGCCCGTTCGAAGCGCAGCTCGCCGCTGAGCTCGGTGCGCACGCGCAGCACCGGTTGATTGGTGCCGAGAAACGCGGTGGCTTTTACCGGAATATTGGTCGAGTCGTGGACCGGGCCGGTGCTCAACTGGATGCTTTCGGCGCTGAATTGCTTGCCGGTCAGCTCGTCGGTGTACTCAACGCGGGCGTTGTTGACGGTCAGGCTGTCGATGTCGAGGCGGATCGGCTGCGCCGGTTTTTCCACGGCTACGGTCGGTTCGCTGGCAGGCGCGTCGGTTTTGGCCGGCGGCGTTGTACCAGGCGCAACCGGCACCTTGCCGATGTCTTCCCAGTTGCCGTGACCGTTCTTGTCGCGGTTCAGACGCAGGTTCAGGCCTTCGACGCGGACATCGCTCATTTGCACTTCGCGGCGTAGCAGCGGCAGCACGCGTACCGACAGGCCGAGCATCTGCAGGTCGGCGAACGGTTCGGCAGGTTTTGCCAGGGTGGCGACGCTGGCCTCGTGCAATTCCAGGCCGAGCCACGGGAACAGGCTCCAGCCGATATCGCCATTGAGCGTCAGCTCGATGTGGGCCTTGTCGCGAGCTATCTGGCGGATCTCGTCTTTGTAGTCGTTGGGATCGAAGAGGTGGGTCAGGGCAAAGCCTGCCGCCACGATGATCAGCAACAACCCGAGAAGCACCAGACCCAGGATTTTGCCGAACGCTTTCATGGGCGAGTCCTTGTAGTGAGTCGAATTCGTAAATTTAGCCGGGGAGTATAGCGCTGCAATGGCCCGGTTCGCTGTGGCGTCCTGTTGCCAGTACGTCCAGCGACATGTGCAATTTGGCCGCGAGGGCTTGCGCCTCGATCTGCCCGGCAGGCGCGAGCAGGCGCAGTTCGGCCCCCGCTTGCGACGCCATTTCCTGCGCTTGGTTCACCAGCCGCTCGGCGACTCCGCGACGGCGGGTAACTTTTCGTACGCATAAATGGGACAAGTACCAGACATCGTGGTGCCTTTGCAGACGCCCGGCACCGAGCAAGCGATCGTTGAAGCGCCCGGCAATCAAAGAGCCGTCGGCGAGGCTGCTTTCGATCAGTCCGCTGTCGCCGGAAAACGGCGCGAACAGCCATGGCGGCGCGTCGCGATAGATCTTCTGCAAGTCCTGCTGATCCTGATAACTGGCGTCTTGTAGGACCTGGACGGTGATCGGCATGGTCGTTTCCTGAGTGGTACGAGAACAGATGACTTGAAAAAAGGTGATATCAGTTTGGTTTTTCTGTCACCTGAGAATGGTAACCTTCGCCAGTTCGTCCGCCCGTCTGCGACTTAACGTCGCGCCTTCAAGGAGCTTCACCTGAAAAAAACGGTCATGCCTGCGTGCATAAGGCCGAGGGTGAGCAGTGGCTGGCGAACCATACTAACAATTGGGGGATACACAATGAGCACGAGCATCACGGCGGACGGCCTGCGCGCCGACCAGCCTGCGTTCCTGTCCAAGGAACGCATCATCGCCAAGCCCGGTTTCAACCGCTGGCTGGTTCCACCGGCCGCTTTGGCCATTCACCTGTGCATCGGCATGGCCTACGGCTTTTCGGTGTTCTGGTTGCCGTTGTCCAAGGCGCTGGGCGTTACCGCTCCGGTGGCTTGCGCACCGGACATGAGCTTCATCGCACAGGTATTTTCTTCGAACTGCGACTGGCCGATCTCCATGCTCGGCTGGATCTACACGCTGTTCTTCATCTTCCTCGGCTGCTCGGCAGCGATCTGGGGTGGCTGGCTCGAACATGCCGGGCCACGCAAGGCAGGCGTGGTTTCGGCCCTGTGCTGGTGCGGCGGTCTGTTGATCTCGGCGTTGGGTATCTATACCCACCAGATCTGGCTGATGTGGATCGGCTCCGGGGTGATCGGCGGTATCGGTCTGGGCCTGGGCTATATCTCGCCGGTGTCGACCCTGATCAAGTGGTTCCCGGACAAGCGCGGCATGGCGACCGGCATGGCGATCATGGGCTTCGGTGGCGGCGCGATGGTCGGTGCACCATTGGCCACTGCGCTGATGAGTCACTTTGCTTCGGCTGAAGGCGTGGGCGTTTGGCAGAGCTTCGTGGCCATGGCCGCGATCTATTTCGTGTTCATGATCGGTGGCGCACTGTCCTACCGCGTGCCGCCAACCGGCTGGAAGCCTGAAGGCTGGACCGCACCGGCGAAGAAAGCGTCAAACGCGATGATCACCAATCGTCACGTGCACGTGAACGTAGCGTGGAAAACCCCGCAATTCCGCTTGGTCTGGCTGGTGCTGTGCCTGAACGTATCTGCCGGTATCGGCATCCTCGGCATGGCTTCGCCGCTGCTGCAGGAAGTGTTCGGCGGCAAGTTGCTGGGCGTTGACGTGCCGTTCGGTCAGCTTGACGCCGGTCAACTGGCTTCGATCGCCGCGATTGCTGCAGGTTTTACCGGCCTGCTGAGCCTGTTCAACATCGGTGGTCGGTTCTTCTGGGCTTCGTTCTCTGACTACCTGGGTCGCAAAAACACCTACTTCGTGTTCTTCGCCCTGGGTTTTGCCCTGTACGCGCTGATTCCGAACATGGGTCATCTGGGCAACGTTGCGCTGTTCGTGGCTGCGTTCTGCATCATCCTGTCGATGTACGGCGGTGGTTTCGCCACGGTACCGGCCTATCTGGCGGACCTGTTCGGTACGCAAATGGTCGGCGCGATCCACGGCCGTCTGCTGACTGCCTGGGCTGCTGCCGGTGTGCTGGGTCCGGTACTGGTGAACTACCTGCGTGAATATCAGTTGAGCATCGGCGTTGAACGCGCCGCCGCTTACGACATCACCTTGTACATCCTCGCCGGTCTGCTGGTGCTGGGCTTCCTGTGCAACCTGATGGTGCGCCCGGTGGCCGACAAGTACTTCATGACCGACGCTGAACTGGCGGCCGAACAGGCGCTGGGCCACGACAAGGGTGCTGATGCCAGCACCGTCCTTGAGTGGAAAGCGGCACCGGGCAGCAAGCCGCTGGCCATCGCTGCGTGGCTGGTGGTCGGTATTCCGTTGGCGTGGGGTGTGTGGGTGACCCTGCAGAAGACGGCGGTACTGTTTCACTAAGTAAAAACGCTGTACCCCTGTAGGAGTGAGCCTGCTCGCGATAGCGGTCTGACAGTCACAAGAATGGTGACTGGAAGGCCCTCATCGCGAGCAGGCTCACTCCTACAGTTGTTTTGTGTGTCTGTAATGGCTTGTATGGACATGTCTACCCGCGACCGCCGGGCATTCTATCCGTCAGCCATCTCACCTCTCGTGTTTCTGTTTGCTTGCTGCGTGCCTATAATGGCTGCCTTTTTCGCCCAATGATTTTGCGGAGCTGGTGATGGCCGAACGTAAGGCGTCTGTCGAGCGCGACACTCTGGAAACCCAGATCAAAG
>Ga0196970_1001906_pt1 | contig 12041 bp, 11 predicted proteins | sample S1v_513CmetaG_FD_148672 | JGI IMG/M metagenome (GOLD analysis project Ga0196970, IMG submission 148672) | Soil microbial communities from Anza Borrego desert, Southern California, United States - S1+v_5-13C | ecosystem: Environmental > Terrestrial > Soil > Desert | place: USA: California... | reverse complement strand
ATCCTCCACAAGCTGGATCTGAAGGCGTTCGCCCAGCTCCGCGACGGAAATGGCAACAAGATCCACACGATTCGCGCCATGGGCAACACCGGCACGATTGATGGTGTCAGCTACATCATCAACAGCGCGTGCAAGGCAATCTCTGCTGCTGGCACGGCAGCCGGCGACTACGCCATGGCCTACGGCCACCTGTCCAGCTACGGCCTGGCGATCTTCTCCGACATCGACATCCAGCGGAGCACGGACTACAAGTTCCGCACCGGCCAGATCGCTCACCGTGGCAGCGTCTATGCCGGCGGCAACGTGATCCGTTGGAACGGCTTCCTGCGGGCCAAGAAGGTCGCTCAGGCCTAGGAGGGCTGATCATGACCAAGAAGAAGCAGACCGTGCCCGACGCTGATATGCGTGCGGGCACGGTCATCACCGAGTTCGTTGACCGACATACCGGTGTGTATTACCGGGTCGGATCACCGTACGGCTCGCCCGATCAGGCCCGGTTGCAGGAACTCGCCGACGGTGGTTATGTTCGGTTCGCTGCGGGCCAGGGCAAACAGCCCGCTGCTGACGCAGAGAACCAGGGCGGAGCACCGGGCGGTGATGCCGCTGCTGACGCAGAGAACCAGGGCGGAGCACCGGGCGGTGATGCCGCTGCTGACGCAGAGAACCAGGGCGGAGCACCGGGTAGCGATGCCGATGCGGACGCAGAGAGCTGAGGTGACTGGCGATGCTGGACGAGGTCAGATCGGCGCTCCGGGTTGATGGGACCGATCTGGACACGGAGATACAGGGCCTGATCGATGCGGCGGTGTCCGATCTGATCCTCTCTGGCGTATCGGCAGCCAAGGCGCAGGCGATGGTCGATCCGCTGATTAAGCGGGCTGTTATCATCTACTGCCAGGCGCACTTCGATTATGCCGACAGGAGCGCCGAACGGCTGTTGCAGTCCTACGCGATGCTGAAGGCGCACCTTTCGATGGCGGTGGATTACCGGGAGGTGACCACGTCGTGAGTGCCGCCGGCCAGTTTCGGTACCGTGTCACGTTCTTGGAGCTCCGCAAGCAGAAGGACCGATGGGGCGATGCCGAAACCGAGGCATGGGTCGACGTTGTCACCGTTTGGGGCAGCCTTGAAGCCCTCAGCGGTAGGGAGTTATTCTCGTCGCAGCAAACGGCTGAGCAGAGTAACCACCGCATTCGAATCCGCCATCGGGCAGGCATCAACCCGGCCATGCGGGCTCGCATCGGAGAGCGCCTGTTTGAGCTCACGTCGCCGCCGCTGGACCGCGACGGCCGCCGGCGTGAGCTGGAGCTGATGTGTCGGGAGGTGCCGACGTGGCAACAACCGGTGTCCGGGTAAAGATGAAAGTCGAGGCAGCCGACAAGGTTGCCCGACGCCTAGCGGTCCTGCCCAAGGATGTGGCCGGGGACCACCTGCGCAAGATCGCCATGGTGGGGGCCGACGTGATCAGGGAGCGGGTGGAGCAGAAGGCTCGGACCAACCTCAAAGGTCACGGCAAGGGCACCTACAAGGGCAAGCCCATCGGTCACATCGCCGACAACATCGTGGCCGAGATTACCCTGGACCGGGAAGGACGACGGGTCGAGGTCTCAGCTGGCCCCAAGAAGGAGAACTACTACTCCAAGTGGGTGGAGTTCGGCCACAAGACCGTACGGGTCACAGGCCGCTACAAGAAAGGCGGCCGCATCTACCGCATTAAGAAGGACCTGGGCGAAGTCAAGCCCAGGCCCTTTATGCGTCCCGGATTCGATGAGGCGAGCCCTGACGCCCAGCGTGCCGTCGCCGAGGAGATCAAACGGAGGTTGAGGCTATGAACCGGCAGCAGCCGACCGTCCGCCAGGCGGCCTTTGCGCACGCCGCTGAGCACCCGGGCATTCAGGCCCTGGTGGGTGACCGTATTTATCACATAAACCTGCCGCAGAATCCGGTCTACCCGGCCGTGACCGTGCGGCTGATCTCTGACGTCGGAGAGCGGGATCTATCCGGCCTGGCCCGGTCCCGGGCCCGGGTCGAGTTCTCCTGCTGGGACAAATCGCCCAAAGGGGCGGAGAAGCTCGCCCTTGAGGTGCAGGCAGCCTTTCAGGACTACACGGGCCTGATGGCCGGTGTGTTGCAGGTCTTGGATTGCGATATCGTCAGCTACGAGTCGCTGTACGATGCTGAGATCGACGTGTACCAGGTCCCGGCCGATGTTCAAATTCGGTATCGAGTGGAAGGATGAGCCTGACGTGGAGATGACCGGTCTTAAGTCCAAGTTCCAGCGGGAGGGCGCTGCAGGCGCGTTCACCGATGTGGCCAGCGTGGCAAAGATTGCTCCGCCGCAGCCGAGCCGCGACACGACCGATGTGGAAGACCTCGACCCGCCCGATCAGGTCAAGCGCAAGCTGCCCGGCCTGATCGACGCCGGCGAAGTCGGCCTGACGCTGAACTTCGATCCGGCCGACGCAGGGCATGCGGCTCTTGAAGCTGATTTCTATGCTGGCACCGTCAAGCAGTACCGCATTCTGCTGCCGAACAACTATGCCTGGACGTGCACCGGGTTCGTCAGCGGCTGGGCTCCCAGCGAGCTTGACGCCGGCAGCGTGCTGCAGGCTGAGGTCAAGATCACCGTCACTGCCAAGCCGACTTTCGGCCTGGTCGGTGGCGCCTAAGGAGGGCCCGTAAATGTCGAAGTTACTGTCCCGCGACGCGATCCTGAAGCAGGCGACCCTGCCCACCGAAGATGTCCCTGTCCCTGAGTGGGGCGGCACCGTCCGGGTGCAGGCCCTCACCGGCTCCCAGCGCGACGCTTACGAGGCCTCCATGGTCGAGCAGCGTGGCAAGGAACGCAAGATCAACATGCGGAACGTGCGCGCCAAGCTCGTGGCCCTGTCGGTTGTAGACGAGCAGGGCAAGCGCGTGTTCACCGACGCTGACGTTCAGGCGCTGGGCGATCTGAACGCCTCGGCCCTCGACCGGGTCTTCTCGGTCGCCCAACGGCTCTCCGGCCTCTCCAAGGCGGACATCGAGGAGCTGGCGGGAAACTCCGAGCCCGGCCAGAGCGGCGATTCTACTTTCGCCTAGCGCTGGCCCTGGGCAAAACGGTGGCGCAGCTCCTCAGCGAGGTCTCCTCGGCAGAGCTGTCCGAATGGATGACCTACTATCAACTCGAGCCCTGGGGGACCGGCTCCGAGGACCTGCGGGCCGGCATTATCTCCTCCACCATCGCAAACGCAAATCGGGATCCCAAACAGCGCCAGCAGCCGTATGCCCCGGGCGATTTTATCCCACGGCGTGACGACTCGGAGGTCGAGGAGCAGAGCCCGGACGATCAGATGCAGATCCTTCAGCGACTGACGGCCGCCTGGGCGGCCAAGGAACCATAGGCGGCTCACCGGACGGTGGGCCGCCCTTTACATATGTGGGAGGTGATGGCATGGCCACCATCGGCAACCTCGTCGTGAAACTTACCGCCGACGTTACGAATTTCGAACGCAACATGGGCGCTGCCGCTAAGGTGATGAAGAACACCGAAAAGGAGTTCAACCAAGTCGCCCGGCGAATGGAGTCGATCGGCAGGGCCCTGATGGTCGGTGTCACTCTCCCCCTGCTGTTGCTGGGCGCGACGGCTGGCCGGGCGGCGATCCAATGGGAGGACGCGTTCGCCGGCGTGCGCAAGACGGTCGACGCCACCGAGCAGCAATATGCTGAACTAGCCCGGGGGCTCCGCCGGATGGCAACGGACGACATTCCGCAGACGGCCGAAGCATTGGCTGGCATCGCAGAGAACGCGGGCCAGCTGGGCATTCAGCGTGCTGCGATCCTGGGCTTCACAGAAACGATGGCGCAACTCGGCGACACTACTAACCTGGCCGGCGAAGAGGCTGCCAAGAGCCTGGCCCGGTTTGACAATATCATGCAGTCGGGGCAGCAGAGTTTCGACCGCATGGGCTCGACTATCGTGGCACTGGGCAATAACCTCGCGACAACCGAGTCCGAGATCATGGATATGAGCATGCGCCTAGCCGGTGCCGGCCGGGTGGTCAAGCTGACCGAGTCGCAGGTGTTCGGCCTGGGCGGCGCTCTTTCGTCGGTCGGCCTGGAGGCTGAGGCGGGCGGAACCGCCATGAGCAAGACCATGATCGACATAGCCAACGCGGTGGCCACGGGCGGGAAGCAACTCGACCTGATCGCCCGGGTGGCAGGACTATCTGCAGAGCAATTTCGGGCAGCATGGCAGCAAGACGCCGCCGGCGCCCTGGTGAGTTTCATCGAGGGACTCGGCCGGGTGAACCAGGCTGGCGGTAACCTGTTCGGTGTGCTGGATGCCCTCGGCATGTCTGAGGTCCGAATGCGAGACGCCCTGCTGCGCGCCAGCGGCGCCGGCGATTTGCTACGACGTTCCCTGAACCTTGCGAATCAGGCGTGGGAACAGAATACCGCTTTGGCCGACGAGGCCGCCAAACGCTATGGCACGCTGGCCAGCTCGCTGAAGTTCGCACGCAACAAGGCCCACGACATGGCCATCTCACTGGGGGAAGGCCTCGCCCCATTCATGCGGGCTGCCATGGAGGTTATCGATCCGTGGCTGGACCGGCTGCGGCGACTCGCCGAGGGATTCTCGCAGTTGAATCCGCAGATTCGCGGGCTCATCATCGGGCTAGTGCTGACGCTGGCCCTGGTCGGCCCGGCGATCTACATGTTTGGGTTGCTCGCAAAAACCATCGGTGCGGTGATGGGGGCGAGTGCGATGATGTCGGCATTCGCCGGCCGCGCTGCGTTCGCATTTTTGGCCTGGCGGGGCGGGGCATCCACACTGGGAGAGGCGCTGACGTTCCTAGCGGGCGGCAAGGCAAAGCTCATCATGATCGGCATCATGGGCCTCGCCGTCGCGGCCATCTATGTCGCTGCACACTGGAAGCAGTTCGCCGCGATAGCGGTCAAAGTCTGGAACGTGATCTCAGCTGCAGTCCTCTACGGTGCCTCTCTGGTCGTTCGGGGCGTTGGCATGATCATCTCTGCCATGGGACTGCTACTCCCGGGCATGCGCCCGGCGGCCCAGTCCGTGATTGCCTACGCCGATTCCCTGAAGTCGGCGGCGACCAACGCCATGAGCATGGCAAAGGCCACTTCAACGATGCAGTCTGCGGCCGAGGCAGCTCAGCAGACCGCAGACGCCGGCAAAAACGCCGCTACTAGTCAGGAAGACCTGGCTAGCGCGATGGATGACGCTGCCAAAGCTGCGGGTGCGAACCTGCAGTCGTTCGACCAGGTACATCAAATTCAGGATCAAGGCGCTAGTGCGGTCCCTGACATCCCTGCGCCAGAAATCCCGGCCCTGGATATGGGCGGCATCGGCGGCATGGGGGATGTGCTCGGTAGCCTGGGCGACCAGGTGGCGGAGGTAGGTACCAAACTCGCTGAGGGTTGGAATACGGCCGTCAGTTCGATCTCCACAGCATGGGACAAGCTCAAGGCCAAGGCGTTCGAAACGTTCCCCTGGCTGCAAACCGTTGTCGACGGCGCTAACGCCGGCATCCAGTGGATTCGGGACAACTGGCCCACCATCGGCCCCATCGTGGAGAACATCGCCAGTGTCCTGATGCTCCTGCTGGTGCCGGCGCTCATCAAGTCGGGCGTCGAAGCGGTGGTCGCCGGTGGCAAGATGGTCGCACAGTGGACCCTGTCTGGGCTGGCGGCCGTGGCGAGTGTAGGCACGCAGGTCGCCCAGTTCGTCCATCTCGGCGCTAAGTGGTTGTGGATGGGAGTGGAGGCCACGATCCACGGCGCCAAGATCGTTGCGGCGTGGGTGGCTCAGGGCTGGGAGGCTGCGGCCAGTGTGGCAACGCAGGTGGCGCAGCTCGTGGTTCTGGGCGCTAAATGGGTATGGGCCGGCGTCCTGGCCGCTGTTGAAGGGGCCAAGATTGTGGCCGCCTGGATCGCCCAAAAAGCCGAAGCCATAGCATCCGTAGCTATTCAGGTAGGACAGTTCGCACTCCTCATCGGGCAGTGGGTTGCCATGGGCGTGGCGGCTGTGGTTGAAGGGGCGAAAGTCGTGGCGGCCTGGATTGCCCAGAAAGCAGAGGCCATCGCATCCATCGGCGTCCAGGTTGCTCAGTTCGCACTCCTCATCGGGCAGTGGATCGTGATGGGGGTCACCGCACTGGCGACGGCTGCTCAAATGGCTGCCGCATGGTTGATTGCGTTCTGGCCGATCGCCCTGATCGTCGTCGCGGTGGTTGCTCTGGCGGCGCTCGTCTATTTCTATTGGGATGAGATCAAGGCGTTCACGATTGCCGCATGGACCGCTGTCGTCGGATGGCTGTCTACGGCGTGGGAATGGATTTCAACCACGGCCGTGAACGCGTGGACGGCCGTTCGGGACTTCTTCGTTGGCCTGTGGGAAGGGCTCAAGACATCCGTCGTCACCATCTGGACAACCGTCCTGGACTTCTTTGTCAACCTCTGGGTTAGCATCAGTGATGGTGTAGTCAACGCCTGGACTGCCCTTAAGGAATGGTTCATCGGCCTCGTCACCGCCTGGGCGGAGTGGAACATCGCCGCTTGGAACGGCGTGGCGGAGTTCTTCGCAAACCTGTGGGCTGGGATCAAGGATTTCTTCGTGAACACCTGGACCTCTGTCCGGGATTGGTTCGTTGACTTGATCACTGCTTGGGCTGAGATGAACGCCCGGGTTTGGAATGGCGTGGCGGAGTTCTTCAGCAATACCTGGACGTGGATCAAGGATCTGGCGGTCAGCATTTGGACCGGGATCGTCGATTTCGTCTCCGGTCTGGTCACAGGCATGACGAACTCCATTGTCGGTGCATGGGACTGGGTATCGGATAAGCTCTCGGGAATCTGGGAAGGAATCAAGAGCGCCGCAAAGTCCGCCTGGGACGGGCTTGTGACGATCATCAAGACGCCGATCAACTGGATCATCGGCGCCATCAACAAGTTCCTGGATGTGCTGGGGAGCATCAAGATCTCCGTGCCAGAGGTAAACATCCCGCTTGTCGGCAAGGTCGGAGGATTTAGTATCGGCCTGCCCAGCATCCCGCACATACCCATGCTGGCCGACGGCGGCGACATCACCGGGGCTGGTTCCGCCATCGTTGGCGAGGCCGGGGCGGAGCTGATTAACCTGCCCCGGGGCGCCCGGGTGACCCCTCTTAGCGGGCGGAGCGGTGATGACCTGGTGGAGTCGATTGCCCAGGCCGTGTACGCGGCGGTCCGGCAGGCTATGCAGGGTTCTCAGCAGACTGGCGGTCCCCGGGAGATCATCCTGCAGGTCGACGGCCAGCGTATGGCCCGGGTGCTCCTGCCTTCCCTCACGAAGGAGGGTGCCCGCATCGGGTCACCGGTCCTACGCATTCAGGAGGTGTAGACCGTGGCCATGGTAACGCTCAACGGGGTGGCGCTGCCGAACCCGTCTGATATTGAAGTCGGTAAGTTCAACCTGACGAAGGCCGGGCGCTCTGCGTCCGGCCTCATGAATATGGAGATCATCGCCCGGAAACGGTCGGTGACCCTGAAATACTCCCACCTGTCGGAGCCTGACCTGAGAGTGATCATGGACCAACTGGACAGCAAGATTTTCCACCAGTTGGAATGCCCGGACCCGCAGGGGGACGGCGGCGCAAGGTCGATGACCGTCTACGCCGGTGACCTGGCATTTAAGCCGTGGCGCACTGTCAACGGTGTCTGGTGGTGGCGGGATGTGACCATTCCCTTGATCGAGAGGTGAGGCAGCGGTGGAGGGAGTGACGAAGGCCTTCTTGGCCGCCATGACGGCGCCCGAGCGGCAGGTGTCAGCCCGGGTGATTGTAGACTACACGGACCCGGCGATTGACCAGAGCCTGACGGCCGCGGTCACCGAGGCGGGGCGCATCTCCTTCCCTGCCCAGACGGCCGACGCTGTGGAGGTCGTTCCTCACAAGTGGGCCAGCCTCGACGGCACGTGGGCACTGGACGGAACGTACCACCTGGCGCCCGACACGGCCGATGACGCGCACCGGTACCAGGTCGGATGGTGGGGCGTGAGCCTGGCCGGTGCTGGCGGGGCGTTCACAGCCCCGTACCCCGCCCTGACCGTGAACTTCCTGCCCCGGCCGGTTCACTCCCTGCGGGTGGTCGGGGACTCGGCCCGGGGCGAGTACCCCGTCGATTTCTCCATCCGGATCTACGACGAGGCGAACGTGCTCCTGCATGAGGAGCTGGTGACCGGTAATGCCGGCATTAGTTGGGGCATGCCTCTGGAGGCATCGATCAACAGCGTCACCCGCATGGTGCTGGAGATCACCAGATGGAGCCATGCTGGGCGGCAGGTGAAGATCACCGAGTTTTTCACGTCGGTACAGCAGACATATGAGGCCAGCGACCTGCTGGAGATTAGCCTCTTGGAGGAGCGCGAGGTCTCGCAGGGCAGCCTGCCCGTGGGCACGATCTCGGCTAACGAGGTCACCATCCGCCTGTCTAACGAGGACAGGCGCTTCGACGCTGACAACGATCAGAGCCCTGTGTATCAGTTGCTCAAGCCGAACCGGCGTATCCGGGCGTGGATGGGCGTAGACGGCGGCGATCCGGACGGGCAGGAGGTTGCGAAGACCTGGGATTCGCAGGCTGATTGGAAGGCCGGGACCTTGCCGCCCCAGGCTGAGGCGACGGTGGAGGGATCTGTGCGGCTGTACCGGCCCGTCGCCTCGTTCTCGCGGGCGTCTGCTGCCTACCTGCCGGATGGGACACAGATCGCTGCTGCGGCGGCACGGTACTGGCTCAAGAACTGGTTAACGGAAGCTCAAAGCCGCTTTCAATCTGGTTGGGTTGATGGCGGGGGCTCTCTCGTTACGTGGGAGTTTGATGCGATAACCGGCGGTGTAACTGCTACCGCTACCGCCAACACAATCGCGGCAGATTATATCACCGCATCGTTCCCTGCCAGCATGTTCCTGGGGCAACCAATTACATTCTCTGTCACCGCTGAAGTACTGAACGGTACGTCTAGCGGCTGGCGCATGTACATCTACACGGATAGTGGAACCGGGTATGGCACGGGCTCTTCAGTGCCCATAACTGGATCCGGCAGATTCAGTGTTACCAGAGTGGTGCCACTAACGGTGGCTAACTCGACCCTCGTCCGCATCGTGGCACCCGCCGAAACTCCTGCCGGAACTCGAATTCGATTCTCTATGGCGCAGGTGGAAGATGGCGAAGTGATGACGAGCTGGCGTCCCGGCGGCGCCGGTAGGGCCGTGCTCATCGAAGAGGGCACGACGAACCTGCTCGCTATTGAGCAGGGCGGCGCAGGAACAGATCTGACGACATGGCAGAAACTCGGAAGCCCGTCTATTGTCGCTGAAGGAAGTTGGCATCGACTCACTACCACGACTACCTTTGGTGCTGTGCGGGGAAATGTCGCTCTGTCCAAGTTGGTGAACGGCAGAACCTACGCCTGTTCGATAGAGTTGCGTAACGACGGACTAACCACCGTCAGCGGCACTATTGACTGGTGTGACCAGACGCCTTCTCCATTCAGTGTCCTTCCCGGCGAAAAGAAGCGCTTCTCTACAGTCGCGGCAAGAGCAACATATGACTCTACTTACCGATTTGTTGATGTGCAGGTGAACGGTAGCGTTGGATCATCGCTCCTGATGAGGTTTCCACAAGTCGAGGATAAGGCGTACTCTACGTCATTCACGGACGGTACACGCTCACCCGAGACGCTATCCATTCCCACTGCCGGAATCTCCATGCAGCGTGGCACGGTTGAGATGTTTCGCCGCATGGATCAGGCCGGAACATCCGCTCCTAGTGGAGTTCATCGGAACTTGTTCTCCTTGTCAGGGAGCGGCATCCCATGGGGCATTTACTGGCCGAATGGCTCAGCTAACATGATCTCTGCCACCCTAGGTGCTTGGGGAACTGGTGTAGCTGCGAGCATTTCCTGGGACTCTGGAGACTTGATGTTCGTTGGTTTGTCATGGGATGTCCCGAACGCTACCCTGGTGGTCAAAAATCTGACCAAGGGCACATCAATCACAAAGGCGATAACGAATGCACAATCGCCAGCGGTGCCACCGAAGGCCTACATCAGTTGTGCAGATATCGGGTCATTCAGTGCTCACTGTAACGGCATGGTCGATGATCTGCGTATCCTCACACCGGCCCTCACGGCGGCGCAGATGCTCGCTGACGCTGACCGCACATCGCCATTTGTGGCCGACGAGCACACCGTGGCCCTGTTGCACCTGGACGGCAACCTGGAGAGCGTCTACCCGAGCGAGGCCACGGTAACCCTCCCTGCCATCGACCTAAGTCCTGTCGGCGCCGCAGCCACCAGCGAGATAACCTGGTCGGCAGACGCTCCCGCAGGTACGTCTGTCGAACTGGAGGCCAGCATGGACGGCCAGACCTGGGCGCCGTGCTCGGCCGGGGACGGGCTGCCCGTCATCAACGTGGCTGATGAGATGATGGGGAAAACCCTGCGCCTGCGGGCCAAGCTCGCAACAACGAACCCAGCGGCGACGCCGATCCTGCACAGCGTAGCGACCCGAGTTCTGCCGCGTGAGTACGTCGCCCTCGGCACCTTCTGGTCAACAGAGTGGCAGGCCAGCGACGATACCTTAGAAGCCCAGGTCATCGCACGTGACCGCCTGGAGCCCCTCCGCAAGTCGACGTACCAGAGCTCCGTTGTGCAGGCCAACGTGAGCCTGTACGACCTGGCCCTGTCCGTCTTGCAGGATGCCGGCCTGGAGGCGGGCGATTACTATGTGGACCCGGCCCTGCAGGCGGTGATTGTCCCGTATGCCTGGTTTGAACCCGTGAGCCACCGGGAGGCCCTCCGGCTGATCGCAGAGGCGGCCTTCGCCCAGATCTACTGCGACCGTGACGGCGTGATTCGGGTGGACGGGCCAGGTGCCGGTTTCGGTGCGACCGTCGCCCTCGAGATCACCGCCGACAACTACGTGCGGCTCAATAACCCGATGCGGCCGGACCAGGTCGCCAACGAGATCCTGGTGGACACGCAGCCGCTCAAGCCGGCGGCCGCCGTTGAGGAGGTCTACCGGAGCAACGATCCTATCTCAGTGCCCGCCGGGCAGTCACTCACGGTGACGGTCCACTACTCCAAGACGCCGGTGATCGAAGGCGCTGCCTCCCTGGAGGGTGCCGGGGTAACCATCACCGCCGCGACCTACTACGGGTGGGGGGCGGAGATCACGCTGAGCAACGTCGGCGGTGCCCCGGCCGCCGTCACGGTCGTGGTGACCGGGCGCCCGCTGTCTGTCCAGAGCAAGGAACGGGCCGTGGCCAGAGACGCTGCCAGCATCACCGAACACGGAACCCTGCGGTACAAGTTTGCCGATAACCCGTTGGTGCAGACACTTGTGGTCGCCCAGCAGATCGCTCAGCAGATCCTGGCCAGCTCAAAGGACGCCCGGCGGGATCTGACTATCGACTGGAGAGGGAACCCGGCCCTGGAGTTGGGTGATCGGATCACCGTGAAAGGGCGACCGTATCACGTGATTCGGCAGCAGGTTGACTGGGCCGGGGCACTCTCGGCCACGACCACAGGGAGGAGGGTGACCTAGTGAGCACTGAACCGACCGGGTACCAGAACCCGAAGACGAACTGGGTGGCAGCAGACGCCCCGGGCCCGGGAGATTTCAACCGCATGGAGGGCAACATCAACGCGATCGAGGCTGGCGGCCGCACGCTAGCGCCAACTCAGGCGCCGGCCGGGAACGTCGGCACCCTCCGTCAGTTCCTTGATTGGTTTGCCAACCGCATCGTTGCCATAACTGGGGCCACCAACTGGTGGGATCTCCCTACGGTGACGCTGCAAGGGGTTCGCAACTGGCTGGAGGCTATTGATGCCGATATCCTCGGACACAAGAATGCCACTACGGCGCATGACGCGGTCTCCACAGCTACAGCGAATCGCATCATTCTTCGGGATCCCAACGGACGCGCAAAAGTTGCGGCGCCGGCGGCGGCAGACGACGTTGCCCGGCTTGACACGGTGACCGCTCACGCTGGGGCGGTTG
>Ga0196970_1001904_pt1 | contig 12043 bp, 3 predicted proteins | sample S1v_513CmetaG_FD_148672 | JGI IMG/M metagenome (GOLD analysis project Ga0196970, IMG submission 148672) | Soil microbial communities from Anza Borrego desert, Southern California, United States - S1+v_5-13C | ecosystem: Environmental > Terrestrial > Soil > Desert | place: USA: California... | reverse complement strand
GCAGGGCCATCAGGAAGGCCGCCACCTGCGAAGGCGTGGCGTCGCCGTTCATCATCAAGGTCATCGCCGTCTCTGCCTGCGCTTCTGTCAGATCGTTCCCCTCGGCGACAAGGGCGATCAGCGCCTTCATATCCATCTCCATGAGGACCGTCCCCCTTTACAGTGCCAGGAAGTTGCCCAGCAGTTCTTTGCCGCCCCGGGTCAGAATCGACTCAGGATGAAACTGGACGCCGTAGACCGGGTGCTCTTTATGCTTCATCCCCATGATCAGGCCGTCGTCTGTCTCCGCCGTGATCTCCAAATCGGCGGGCAGCGTCTCTCGGTCGACGATCAACGAATGATACCGGGTGGCGGTCATGGGGGCCGGCAGGCCGGCGAAGAGCCCTTCGCCCTTGTGGAAGACCTGGCTCACCTTGCCGTGCATCAGGTAGGGCGCCCGGCAAACCTTGCCGCCGTATACCTGCCCAATCGCCTGATGCCCGAGGCATACCCCCAGCACCGGCGTCGTCGGCCCCATCTCCCGAATCACATCCATCGAGATGCCGGCCTCGTTCGGCGTGCAGGGTCCGGGGCTGATGATGATCTTCTCAGGCGCCAGACGCTTCACTTCATCCACCGTCAAGGCGTCGTTCCGATATACCTGAAGGTCCGCCCCCAGCTCGCCGAGGAACTGGACCAGGTTAAACGTAAAGCTGTCGTAGTTATCGATGACGAGGATCACTGCAGCCCCTCCTCCGCCAGTTCCAGCGCCCGGACCACGGCTCTGGCCTTGTTGAGCGACTCCTGGTACTCCGCCGCCGGGTCGCTGTCCGCCACGATGCCGGCGCCGGCCTGAATCGACACCTTGTCGCCCTTCATCACCATCGTGCGAATGGCGATGCAGGTGTCCATGGCGCCCCCCCAGGCGAAGTATCCCACCGCTCCGCCGTAAACGTTGCGCCGTAAGGGCTCCAGTTCATCGATGATCTCCATCGCCCGCACTTTCGGGGCGCCGGAGAGGGTGCCGGCCGGGAAGCAGGCCCGCAGCACATCGAAGCAATCCTTCCCCTGGGCGACCTGTCCGCGAACGTCGCTGACGATGTGCATCACGTGGCTGTAACGCTCCACGTGCATCATGTTCTGCACGGCGACCGAGCCGTACTCGCAGGCCCGGCCCAGGTCGTTGCGGCCCAGGTCGACCAGCATGATGTGCTCGGCCCGCTCCTTCTCGTCCGCCAGCAGTTCCCGCTCCAGCGCCTGGTCTTCCGCCTCGGTGGCGCCCCGGGGCCGGGTGCCGGCGATGGGCCGTGTCTGGGCCACGCCATCCTCCACCCGGACCAGCATTTCGGGGCTGGAGCCGATGATCTTCAGATCACCGAAGGTGATGTAGAACATATACGGCGACGGATTGACCGTCCGCAGGACCCGGAAGATGTCGAGCGGCCGGGCCCGCACGCTGGTCTGCAGCCGCTGGGAGAGGACCACCTGGAAAACGTCGCCCGCCTTGATGTACTCTTTCGCCTGCACCACCGCAGTTTCGAACTGCTCCCGGCTCAAGGTTGACTTGACTTCCAGGGGCCGAGGCCGCAGCAGCGAGACGCCGGGCGGCACCGGGACCGGGCCCCGCAGCCGCTCCACCGCCCGGTCCAGCAGGGCCTGCGCCCGCCGGTAGCTCACTTCGGGCTCGGCGCCGGGCTGCGTGTTGGCGATCAGCAGCAGCTTGTGCTTCAGGTGATCGAAGGCCACGACCAGTTCGGTGATCATGAAGAGCGCTTCGGGCAGATTCTGGTCGTCGTAGGGCGTGCCGGGCAGCCGCTCGTAGTAGCGAACCGCATCGTAGCTCAGGTAGCCGACGGCGCCGCCGAAGAAGCGAGGCAGTCCGGCGGGCTGGTGGACCTTGAAGGAGTTCATCAGGTCCCGCAGATGACCAAGCGGTTCGCCTTTCAGCTTTCGGGCGCCCTCGCCGCCGTGGCCAACGGTCCGGTACTCCGCCGCCGCCTCGCCTTCCATGATGCGGCTCTCGCCGTTCACGTTTGCCAGCGTCACCAGGGGCCGGCAGCCCAGAAACGAATACCGGGCCACCTTTTCGCCGCCCTCCACCGACTCGAGTAGAAAGGCGCCGGGCTCTTCCAGGCAGAGCTTCATGAAAACGGAAATGGGCGTCTCCAGGTCGGCCAGCACCTCGCGGTAGACCGGGATCAACGAAAACTCTGTGGCCAGGCTCTTGTATGTGCCCAGGCTCGGCTGATACACTGCCCCTCTCCCCCTCCAAGACAATAGAAAAAGGCCTTCGTCCTCCTGGTAAGAGGACGAAGGCCTTCTGTGAAAGACCTACGTGGTGCCACCTCAGTTCGACAGCCAGAAGATGGCTATCGCGCTTTGTCGCGGGTACTAACATACCCTCTACCCGATAACGGCGGAAGCCACCGGACCGCATACTTGGCCAAGCGAAGCGCCTGACGCGTTCAGCGGACTGCTCATGGGACCATTCGCCAACCTTCCCCGTGCCGGACCTTGCACCAGTCGCCGGCTCGCTGTGACGGATCGGTGTTGGGTACTTTCCCCAATCATCGCTGGGACCATGGACTCTTTAATTGAATCCGACTTTACCACGCCTCGCGGGAACCTGTCAACGGGTCATTTACACATTAGTCAGCGGCATCGCCCACGGCAGCCAGCTCGTTGAGCCGCAGGAGCAGCGCCTCGGCCAGCCGCCTCACATGGGGCTCCTCCACGAAGGTGAAGTGGTTGCCCGGGATATCCGCCGCTTCCAGGGCCGAGGCGCCGATCCGACGCCACGCCTCTGCCGGGTCCTGCTCGGCCCGGAACCCTTCCATCGCCCGGCACAGAAGAACGCGCCCCTGATACGGACCGGGCCGGTAGAACGTGTAGGCATCTTCGTTTGACCGGTTCAGGTCGATCCACCGCACGATCTGCTGCGGTTCCTCGATGCCCTGTGGCAGCAACTGCTCCTCCCGGAACCGGCGTACCATGTACTGGCGCTGCTCGGCCAGGGACATGGTCCAGAACGCCTGATCGAGTGCCCCGGGCCGGGTGAAGCCGTCGGTCAGCCGCAGGGCCAGGCCGGCCATGAATTTCGCCTCCAGGGCCTCCTCCGTCCAGCCGTCCTCGAGGGCAGGCGGCGCATAGGAGTCGAGCAGGAAGACCATACGAACCTCCTGGCCCCGGGCCGTTAGTCGCCGCGCCATCTCGTAGGCGATGACGCCACCCATCGACCAGCCGCCGATCAGATACGGGCCGGCCGGCTGGACACGCTGGATCACCTCGATGTAGCGGTCTGCCATCTGCTCGATGGTCGTCAGGCACTTCTGCTCGCCAAAGAGGCCCGGGGAGCGGATGCCGTAGAACGGCTGGTCCGGACCCAGGTACCGGGAGAGCTGGCTGTACTGCAGGACGGCACCCGAACCGGCGTGGACCCAGAAGATCGGCGGCCGGTGGCCGGCGGTCCGGAAGGGGACAAGCGGCATCCGGTCGTCCACCTTCGCATCGCCCCGCGCCGCCTGAGCCACCTGGGCGACCGTGGGCCCGGCCATGAACGCCTGCATGGAGACCTCCTTGCCGGTCGCCGCCTGGACACGGTGCAGCATGCGCCCGGCCAGCAGCGAGTGCCCGCCCAGTTCGAAGAAGTTGTCGGTCACTCCGACCTGTTCGACGCCCAGCACGCCTGACCAGATCTCGGCCAGTTGCGCTTCAAGCTGGTCTTGCGGGGCCACGTACTCGGCCGACCTCGCCGGTGCCTCGGGAGCAGGCAGCGCCTTGCGGTCCACCTTGCCGGTGGGCCCCAGGGGGAACCGCTCCAGGAAGACGAAGGCGGAAGGCACCATATAGGCGGGCAGCCTGGCCGCCAGGTCGCTGCGCAAGTCAGCCGGAGCCGGTTCGCTGCCGGGCGCCGGGACCACATACCCCACCAGGCGCTTATCGCCCAGGCGATCCTCGCGGGCGACCACCACAGCCCCCTGCACACCAGGGCAGCCGGCAAGCGCCACTTCGATTTCGCCCAGTTCAATTCGGAAGCCCCGCAGCTTTACCTGGGTGTCAATCCGGCCCAGGAACTCGATGTTTCCGTCCGGGAGCCAGCGGACCAGGTCGCCGGTCCGATAGAGGCGGCCATAGGGGGTCTGCACAAACCGCTCGGCCGTCAGGTCGGGCTGGTTCAAATAGCCGCGGGCCAGGCCGTCACCGCCGGTGTAAAGCTCGCCCGGCACACCCACCGGAACGGGCTGCTGCGCTTCTCCCAGCACAAACACCGTCGTGTTGGCGATGGGACGGCCGACAGGCACCGACCCCTGCCAGCGGGTTGCGGGGGTCATGGGGAAGCAGCAGGTGAAAGTCGTGTTCTCCGTGGGGCCGTAGCCGTTAATCAACCGCAGATGCGGGTGGGCGGAGAGCACTTTGCGCACATCGGCCGGGGAGAGGATATCGCCGCCCGCGAGCAGCTGCCGCAGGGGCGCCAGGTCTTCCAGCCGCTCCGAGACCATCATGTGGAAGAGGCCTGCCGTCAGCCAGAGCGTGGTGACGCCATAGCGGCGGATGGCCGCGCCCAGCCCTTCGAGGGTCGGGGCGCCCGGTGCCATGATCGCCAGCCGGCCGCCGTTCAGCAGCGCCCCCCAGATCTCCAGGGTCGCAGCATCGAACGAGACGGGAGCCAGTTGGAGGAACGTCTCCGCCGGGCCGAACCGGGCATAATCGGTGCCCTGCACCAGGCGGACCACGTTCCGGTGGGTCACCGCGACCCCCTTGGGCCGCCCGGTGGAGCCGGACGTGTACATCACGTAGCAGAGGCTCTCGGCCGTTGCGCCACAGGCGGGCGCCGAGTCAGGCAGCGTCTCCCAGCGTTCCCGGTCGGTGTCGATGCAGATGACGTGGGCGCCGGGCGCGGGAAGTTGTGCAGCCAGGTGGGACTCGGTGATCAGAACGTCGACCTGGCCATCCTCCAGCATCAGGGCGAGGCGCTCCCGGGGATAGCTCGCATCCAGCGGCAGATACGCACCGCCGGCCTTCAGAATCGCCAGGGTCGCTTCAATCAGGCCGAAGGAGCGCTCCACGCAGAGGCCGACCAGGCGCTCAGGTCCGACGCCCAGCGAGCGAAGCAGGTGGGCCAGCCGGTTGGCACGCCGGTCCAGGTCGGCATAGGTAACGGTCTGGCCGCCAATCTGCAGTGCGACCGCCTCGGGACGCTGCGCGGCCTGCTGTCCAAAGAGCTGGTGGATGGGCGCCTCCCGCGGGTAGGCGGTCGCCGTACCGCTCCACTCGGTCAGAAGCTGGTGCTCCTCCCGTGGGAACAGTTGCGTAAGCACCGTAGCCGGTTCAGCGGGCGCCGCCGCCATGCGCAGGAGCGTCTCCCGGACCTGGTCCAGCAGCCGGGCTGCGTCAGACGCAGCGTACCGGTCGCGCTGGTAGCTCAGCTTCAGGGTCAGTTCGCTGCCCGGAATCGCGATCAGGGTGAGCGGGAAGTTGGTCTGCTCGATGTCACGCACGCTGCGGAGCTGTACGCCGCCCAGCCCGGCGCTGGCATCCAGCGGGTAGTTCTCCACCACCACGATCGATTCAAAGATCGGCTGGCTGCGGGGCACCTGGCTCCAGCCCTGCAGGGTTGTGAGGCCGACGAACTCGTAGTCCCGCCCGGCCGCCTGCTGGTCCTGGAAGGCCTGGAGCCATGCGGATACGCTACGCACCTCACCGCCCAGACGCACCCGAACCGGCAGCGTGTTGATGAACGGACCGACGATCTGTCCGGCCCCGGGTAGGCCGGCAGGGCGCCCGGATACCGTGCTGCCGAAGACCACTTCCGCCTGCCCGCTCTGCCGGCTCAGCAAGGCTGCCCAGGCGCCCTGAATCAGCGTGCTCAGCGTGAGACGGTGCTGCTTGGCCATCTGCTGCAGCCAGGCAGACTCGGCGCCTGTCAGCAGCAGTTCCGCCTCGCCCGTGCCGCTCCGGTCAGCTTCCGGGGTGCCAAACGGGAGCTGCGTCGGTGCGGAAAGGTCAGCCAGCAGGGGGCGCCAGTAGGCCTCCGCCTCGGCCAAGTCCTGGGCCTGCAGCCACGCTGCGTATTGCCGGAAGGGCAGTGCGGGCGATAGCCGTGCCGGCTGCCCGGCAGCGTACGCCCCGTACAGGGCCTGCAGCTCGCCGAGAATCAGCGAGAGCGACCAACCGTCGATCAGCAGATGGTGGACCGACCAGATCAGCCGCCAGGCCTGCTCTCCCTCACGCAGCAGGGTGAGGCGCATCAGCGGCGGGCGGGTCAGGTCGAACCCTGCCTCCCGGTCGGCCGCGAGCCAGCGCTCCAGTTCGGTCTGTCGGCGGTCGGGGGCGACCCCACGCCAATCCTCCTCCTGCCAGGGGAGCGTTGCAGCCTTGGCCACAACCTGCACGGGCTCCTCCAGGCCCTGGTGCACAAAAGCGGTGCGCAGCACATCATGCCGCTCCAGCAGGGCCTGCCAGGCCTGTCGCAGGGCGCCTGTGTTCAAGTCACCTGCCAGTTCGAGGCAGAGTTGCACAAAGTACTGCCCGGAGCGTGGCGACAGGCGGGAATGGAAGTGCATCCCCTGCTGAAGCGGCGTGAGGGGATAGATCTCCGACACGGCGCTCGTACCAACCGCCTTGGCGATGGCATCGATCTGCCCCTGGGACAGCCGGGCCAGCGCCACGTCCGATGGAGTGAGCCCGCCTGCACCGGGCGCCGCACAGGCCTCGACCAGCCGCTGCAGCTCGCCGCGGAAACCATGCACCAGCTCCTCCACCGCCTCCCGACGGTCCCGGGACCGGCTGAACGACCAGCGCAGCTCCAACTGGCCGCCCACAATCAGGGCATCGATCTCAAACCTGTGACGGCGCTGCTGGCGGAGGCTGCGGCTCAGGCCGCTGTAGCCCGGGACCGGGGCGAAGAGGCCGGTCTCCGCCAGGTCCATCCGGCCCAGGTAGTTAAAGCTGAGCTCAGGCGCCCGGCCCTCGGGCTGAAGCGCGCCAGTCAGGTAACGGAGGCGCCCATAGCCCGTGCCGCCGTTGGGCACGGCCCGCAGCGCTTCTTTGACCTGCTTAAGCGCCGCCACGGGCGCCATGTCCGCGGTATCGCCCAGCTTCACCGGGTAGATGGCCGTGAACCAACCCACAGTCCGGGAGAGGTCAAGCTGGTCCTCCCGGCCGTGCCCTTCCAGGTCGATGGTGCGGGCCCCGCCCAGGGTGCGGGTCAGGGCGGTCAGCATCACCTCGTCGGGCCGCATGCGCAAGGCCGCAGCCGGGTGGATGATCAGCGCTTCAGTCTCCGACCGGGAGAGGATCAGGAGGACCGATTCCTCCGATGCCACATCGCCTGGGTCTATGGCAGGCTCCTCCGCTGCGGCGGTTTGCGAACGCCAGAACTCCAGCTCTTCCACCGGCGCCCGCAGCGCGCCCGACCACTGCTGGTACGAGGCCGTCTTGGGCGGCAGCGGCGCGTCGGGGTTCTGGCAAAGCAGTTCCAAGTCCTCCAGCAGAATCCGCCACGAAACACCATCGACCGCGAGATGATGAACGATCAGGAGGAGCCGGTCGGGGAATAGCGCCGCAGCCAGCAGGGGACCGTGCTCCAGGTCCAGCGACCCCTGCACCGCAGCCACAGCTTCATCGCTGTAGGCGTCCAGAACCGTGGGGACGATGATCTCACCGGGCGCCGCACAGGTTTGCTCCCAGCCGCCTTCGGCGCCCCGGCGGAAGCGGAGGCGCAGGGCGTCGTGATGCTCGGTCAACCTGGTCAGCGCCCGCTGCAGCACCGCCGGGGAGAGCGGGCGGCGCAGGTCCAGCAAAATGCTCTGGTTGTAGTGGTGGCTATCGACCGGCGCCACGTCCAGGAACCAACGCTGGATCGGAGCCAGCGCAACCTCACCGATCACGGGCCCTTGCTCTTGTGCGACTTCGTCGCCGACAGCCACCGCCACCGCAGCGAGGCCGGCGATGGTTGGGTGCTGGAACAGGTCCCGGGGGGTCAGCTTCAACCCGGCTTGCTGCGCCCGGGAGACGACCTGAATGGAGAGAATCGAGTCGCCGCCCAGCTCGAAGAAGTTGTCGTGGATGGAGATGGCCGGGCGCCGCAGCACGTCCACCCAGATGGCGGCCAGGCGCGCTTCCGTCTCCGTCCGGGGGGCGCACGCAGCATCGGCAGCAGCGGCCGCCACAGGCGCGGGCAGCGCCTTCCGGTCCACCTTGCCATTGGGGCTGAGGGGCAGCGCATCCAGGGTGACAAACGCGGTGGGAACCATGTACTCCGGCACCCGGTCCCGCAGGTGGGCCTTCAGGGACGGCACATCGATGGCGACGCCGGCACAGGGCACCACATACGCAACGAGCTGCTTGCCCGCCTCTGTATCACGGACCACGGCGGCAACTCGTTGCACCGACGGGTGGGCAGCAAGGCCCGCCTCAATTTCGCCCAGTTCGATGCGGAAGCCGCGCAGCTTCACCTGCTCATCAATGCGGCCCAGGAAGTCGATGTTGCCGTCCGCCAGATAACGGCACAGGTCACCGGTCTTATACATCCGCCCGCCGTGGAACGGGTCGGTGACGAACCGCTCGGCAGTCAGCTCGGGCCGGTTCAGGTAGCCGCGGCAAACACCATGTCCGCCGATGTACAGCTCACCCGGCACGCCCACGGGCACCGGCTGCAGCTGCTTATCGAGTATGTAGAGATATGTATTGGCGATGGGACGCCCGATGGGAATCGAGCCCTGGAACCTGTCGCCCGGCTTCACCCAGTAGACGCAGCAGCCCACCACGGTCTCGGTGGGGCCGTATTCGTTGATCAGCGCCGTGCCGGGCGCCGCCTGGCGCCAAAAGGCGATGGTTTCAGGCAGGAGCGCCTCGCCCCCGATGACCAGGGCGCCGGCGCCCCGGGCCGCCTGGGCGGCGGTAAGCTGCTGGCTGATCAGCTCCACGTGGGCCGGAGTCAGCTTCACGAGGCCAAACCCGCCGGGCGCCCGAAGCGCACCCGCCAGACCCTCAATCCCTTCCGCCTCGGGGATCATATGAACCGGGCGCCCCGCGATCAGCGGCGTCCAAAGCGAGGTGACCGTCAGGTCAAAGGAGATCGAGGAGTGGACCGGCGCACCCCCGCCCGCCTCCGTCAGGTAGGCGTTCTTCGCCCACCAGAGGTAGTTGACCAGGCCCCGGTGGTCGATCATGGCGCCCTTGGGCCGGCCCGTGGAGCCAGAGGTATAGATGACGTAGGCCAGATGCTCCGGCCCCACTGTCGGAGCAGGGTTCGTCTCCGGTCCATCGACGTGCAGGTTTGTGATGACCCGGGCGCCGGTGGCCGGGAGCCGGTCCGCCAGGTGCGGCTCCGTCAGCAGGACGGTGACGTGCGCGTCATGCAGCATGTACCCCAGCCGCTCCCGGGGGTAAGCCGGGTCCAGCGGCAGGTACGCGCCGCCTGCCTTCAGCACGCCCAGCAGTGCGACCAGCAGTTCCGGCGTCCGCTCCATGCAGACGGCGACCAGCATATCCGGCCCGACGCCCAGCCCCCGCAAGTGGTGAGCCAGCCGGTTCGCCCGCCGGTTCAGCTCGGCGAATGTGAAGGAGCCTGCCACCGCCGGCGCCTCAGGCGTCAGGGCTGCCTGGCGCTCGAAGAGCTGCGCCAGTGTGCTGTGAATGGGGTACTCCGCTGCGGTCCGGTTCCAGTCACGCAGCACCTGCTCCCGCTCCGCCTCAGTCATGAGCGGCAGCTGGTCCACCGGGGTGTCGGGCGCCGCCACGGCGCCGGCCAGCATCACCTGGAAGTGTGCCAGCATCCGGTCGATGGTGGCTGCATCAAAGAGATCGGTGTTATACTCCAGCGACAGCCGGTATGTACCTTCCACTTCAGCGGCAAAGAGCGTCAGGTCGCAGGTGGCGGCCTGCTGCCAGACCGGCAGCCCTTCCATTTCCAGGCTGCCCATGTGGAAGCGGGCGCCCGGTTCGGCCAGCGCCAGCCCGTTCAGCTCCTGCCCCCTGTGCGCCCGCTGAAGCACGAACATCGTCTGGTAAATCGGTGTGCGGCTGGCGTCGCGCGCCACCTGCAACTTCTCGACCAGCAGCGGGAACGGGTAGGCCGCATGGGCGACGCCGCTCAGCACCGTCTCCTTCACCCGGCGCAGCAGTCCGGTGAAGGGTTCGTCGCCCGCGACCTGGGTCCGGAAGGCGACCGGGTTGACGAAGTAGCCCATGACCCCTGTCAGCTCAGATCGGCTCCGACCGGCGGTGGGGGAACCGACGATCAGGTCTGTCTGGCCCGTGTAGCGATGCAGGAAAACCTGATACAGGGTCAGCAAGGTCGCAAACGGCGTGGCGCCGTGCTTGCGGCCCAGCTTGGTGACCGCAGCTGAGAGCGCCGGGTCAAGGGCCAGCGACCGGGAACCGCCGGCGTAAGTCTGCACCGCCGGGCGGGGCCGGTCGGTCAGCAGGCCCAGGACAGGCAGTTCGCCGCCCAGCCGCTCTTTCCAGTAGCCGAGCAGCCGCTCCCCCTCCTCGCTTTCCAGCATGGCCCGCTGCGCCTGCACATGAGCCGTGTACGTCCCGACCACCGGCGGCAGTTCCGCAGGCTGCCCCGCCACCTCGGCATCGTACAGAACACCGAGCTCCTGCATGAAGATGGTGAGCGACCACAAATCCGCCACGATGTGGTGCATGGAGAGATGCGACACGGTGGTGCCGTCTGGCATTTGGAAGAGATGGCTGCGCATGAGCGGACCGCGCTCCAGGTCGAACGGCCGGAGTGATTCCGCCGCCAGCCGTCCGTTCAGATCGGCCGGTGCGTCTTCGGCCACCACATAGGCCTCAGCGAGTGCATGGACTCGCTGAATGGGCCCCTCCGGACCGTCGTGGAAGGTGGTGCGCAGGGCGGGGTGCCGGTCTACGAGGCGCTGGAGCGCCCGGCGCCAGGCCCCGGCATCGACCGGCGTGATGAACCGGGCCGCCCGGGCGATATTGTACGCCGCGCTGTCGGGCGCCATCCGATAGAGGAACCACATGGATGCCTGGCCATGGGAGGCAGGGTAATCAGTGGCATCGGACGGGGCGGTGGTCAGGGTAGGTACAGCGTTCTTTGCAGCGGCGAAGTGCAGCGAAGGCATGGTATCCACTCCCCCGGTAACCATTTCTGGCAATCTTCTTGCCAGATTGACTTATCGGGGGTAGTGTACCGGGACCTTCATTTCATAACAAGATAATTCAGTCCTATCTTAACCAGGACCAGAGCCCTGCCCGTAAGCGGCTCAAGCCCGGACAGTCGTCCCTGGGACAGCGGGGCCGCGGCATAGCCCCTGGAGGGCATTTGGCACCAGTTCGAGCAATTTGGTGCTAAAATCGCTTCGGGGGAGGATAGCGCCCCCGTCACCCTGATATTACCAAATGAACACCCCGGCTGCGTGTCGAACGCTGCCGGGGTGTTCGCCTTTTTGTTCGCCAAGTTACGACAGGGATTGCCAAGGGCCCCCGGCGCATGAAAGTGCGATTGGCGTGCATAGTTCCGCTCGGTCAGATGTCGAGAAGCGGGCGGATTCATGCGGTGACCCGAATTGGCGCATATTTTGCCACAGAGTTCGCAGATGACGCAGATGGAAACAAAACACACCTGTGAATCCCGCGATCTGCGTCATCTGCGGCTCATTAGGTGTTTCCTCCCGCGTCAGGCGGGGCGTCTCCGTTGCCACCGAAAGCGACTGCATAGCCTCGCAAACATGGCGGGCATAAGAAAAAGACATTTTTTACCGCGGATTATGGGATTATCGGATTTTAGGATTAGGGCAAAAACATGTTTGAACAGGTTGCAACTCAAATCCTCAGGGGTTCGCCGAACGACAGGAGATTCACTGCTTCAATCTGCGTAATCCCATAATCTGCGTAATCTGCGGTAAAATGTTAGGTTCCCATAATCCCATGAACGACCTAACCTGGCACATCATCGGGCCGGGCTGCGTAGTGGCCGCACACGTCTCACCTTATCGATCCAGCATGATACGCCCGATCGCCCATCTGACCCGCCAGCGCCCGGTTGACCGACCGGCTCAGCACCGTGGCCAACGCCAGCTTCACCAGG
>Ga0196970_1001903_pt1 | contig 12052 bp, 6 predicted proteins | sample S1v_513CmetaG_FD_148672 | JGI IMG/M metagenome (GOLD analysis project Ga0196970, IMG submission 148672) | Soil microbial communities from Anza Borrego desert, Southern California, United States - S1+v_5-13C | ecosystem: Environmental > Terrestrial > Soil > Desert | place: USA: California... | reverse complement strand
GCAGTAGATGTTGCCTGATCCATCCAGATCCATCGCAGGACCTTCTTCAAAGGTGTTGTTCGAACCTCCCGCATCTTTATCATAATCCCAGTTCTTTGCCCACAAGAATTTGCCCGTTGCATCCATTTTCATAATGTAAGCATCGTTACCGCTGCCTTTATCGCTCAGTTTGTACTCAGAGGTGTCTGGGTCAAAATCCACATTGTTACCGGTAAAATATCCCGCAGTGTATAGGTTTCCCGAGGCGTCGAACTTAATGACACCTGCTACTGCATAAGAGTTGCTTGAACTTCCAAAAACATATGTTTTCACATAGTTACCTGCAGCATCCATTTTTTGAATGTATGCGTCGCTGTAGCGCGCTGCAGTAATCTTGTCCGAGTCGCTACCAGGATTAAAGTCAAGCTCGCCCCTGAAAGTGCCTGCGGTATATACGTATCCTGCAGCATCAGTTGTTACGGAAAGTGCTCGGCTCGCCTGCCCTCCAATTCCCATTGTATAAGCCCATTGCAAGTTCTGAGCGTAGGCATTACCAGCACAGCAAATGGCGGCAATGATTATTAGTATGGTTTTCATGCTTGATTTTTTATAGTTGTTTATTCAACGACTGTCTGACTATTGATCGTCTGCTATTGGGATACTGTTACCGTGATTTTGTACGTGCCTCCGCAGGTAGGTGGAGAAAAGTGTTTTGTTTGCGGAGCGTTTGGATTTAAGGAACCGCCCCACGACCATGTTCCGTCAATGCCTACCATATACCCCGACGAAACATCTGCGTCTGAAAAACCAGGGGCGTATCCGAACAATTTGTCTGTCGTGGTTGCATTCCATGAAGCAACACTTGCCCCCGTTGCAGCGTTAGTCACTGCATAAGAGATAGCATTCGGTATTTTCGATACGTTTATCACACATCCAACGTAACACCAATTGTTTGCATCCTTATGTACGCTTTGTGAAGAGGCGTAGAAAACCTTCTTTGTTTCGTCGTTGATTATCTTCACTGTTCCTTTTACATCTTCCATGTCTATCCAACCTGTAGATGAAAGTTTAAACTGAATTTTGGCGGTAATGTTTTCCGTAGCCGATTTCACATCTTCATCAGTAGCCTCATAAACAATATTGTTGGTCGAAGTGGTATAGCTTGTGTTACCCCCTATAAAACTCCCGTACGAACCCGCAGTACTCCATACAACGCGATGTTGTACTGCTGTACCTTGGGTAATGGGATTCGAACCATCAGAATTTACCAGGTATGCTTTATGGATTTATATCCGTGCATTGGGTAGAGTTCTGGATTAGCAGGCTTCATGGCTATTTTTACCTTTTTTACATTTATTGTCGCAGTATCCGTTCCATGTTTTCTTCTGCCGCTGCTACTGTTGATATAAACCGTTACATAGACCTTTTCATAATTATTTTCATTAACAGCTTTCTCTCCATAGTAGTTAATAGTAGGAGTCGTCGTCGTAGCAATTTTCCCATCACCTCCCATCAATTTGCCGAAGTTGCCTGCGGTAGTCCAGACATATTCTAATGTCTCGCCCTGGTCTAAAGATGGATTTGCCGTTACTGTCAGTTTGTGATTTACAAATCTCATTACATCAGAATTCTCTGGGCTAATTTTAACCGTGTGGTCCTTCGCTTTTACTTCAAACTCTTCAAGTTCGTTGAAATAGTCGTGTGGGGCCACAATTGCGGGACCTTCGTAAGTGCCCCATACGTAAACCTCCAATAGGTTAAGCCCTTTTTCCAGAAGCGTGGCATATTCCTCCTTTATTTGTGGAGCAGGAAATGTTTTACTGCTGTTGCTGTAAGCTTGTTGCATAATGTCTGTCAAGTGAAGCGCAAGCTTTGAATCACTCTGATTAGTAGCCTCTGCTGCATCAGAAAAAGAGGATATGACCCAATGAGTTGCACCTTTTTTTAGGTGTTCCATAACGGTTGGATTGTTCTTAGCAATAATCTTCACTTTGTCTGCAAAAGGTCCTAGCTGATCCTCGTTAATTTTTGACACAAGCGATCTATACCCCAAAACTTCTAAATAAATAGGCGCAAGAATATCATATGCCAAATACTCATAATAAAGGTCTTCGAGCTTTGCTTTTTCAGCGTCCGTAAGAGAAGCATTAACCTGTTCCCCGGGGCCTATTATCCGAATTTTGTAGGTCGCCTCAGTTTCAGATGAAGAAAGCGGCAGATTTATTGGGCCAGTTGTTACAGGCTTAAACCCTCTTGCCACGGCAAGCATATCATATGTGTTAAATTGATAGGTCACCCTTTCAACCTTCAAATCTTTTTCGGCAGCGTCATCATAGTCTATTGCATTAAGAAGAATCGTTTCATTGCCCTGTTGGTTTTTGAATGCAGTCTTATAGATAAATGCATGGGACCTACGGTAATTGGTGTTGCGAATGTTCACATTTTCCTCATCTGCCTCCTCAATTTGCAGGTAACTTTGTATATCGTCGTCTATTACGTCTATTTGTTTCGCGTGTATATCTATTGGGTTTGTCTTTCTTAGCTGGTTAATAGTTTCCGCAATGATGTTTAAACAAGATTTGTTCCCTACCATCAACGGATCAGCCTTGAAAGCCTGCTCCATTTTGCTATAGTAGCTGGCAAGTTTCTCTGATGTCGCTGATTTGTTGAGGAAGTCAAACTTTACCGAATCCGGCAGTAGAATGAATCGCAAACCCTGGAAGAGCAAGGCCTGTGCAGTGGTTCTTACCGATATCTCCTTGTTCGAAGAAGTAATGTAGGATTCCAGTATAATGTTATCTGCCTCATCGAACAGAAATACCAGTTGCCCGTTGTCTTGTATAAAAGGGACAGTAGCTTTGCCATCCCCATTAACATTACTGACACCACCCAGCGTGAAAATCCTGGTTTTTGATAGATCAATGGTGGAGCCGGCCGGTAATATTACCTGGACATCAGTTGGAATTGTCTGGTCTCCACCCGTATCCTCGGGAGGTGTGTTTTTATCCTTCCTGCAGGACGAAATAAGGATAAGCACTAGCGCCGTGCAAACCAGGAACAATGATTTTTTCATGAAGAGGGAGATTTACATTATTAATGATATAGTCAAACCTGGTAAAAGGTCATCATGTCCGGCAAAAGTTTTTTTACAGTTTGACACCTATTTTAGTTCTTTCAGCTCCTGCCACCTTATTTCATTCATGTTCTCGTCCAGATTGGGGTTATAGTCTTGTAGGTCGGTGCCTATATATTCTCCATTGCTGTTCATCCAGTATTGGTTAGCGCCTGCCGCCACCTTATATCCCTGACCGGTACTTGGGTCCACCACATTGGTGCGCTCGTATATTCCGTCTATGAATTGTTCATGGTTTCTGTCGCTTGCGGCATTGCGCTCCCTCCAACCACTCATAATTGCTTCATTAATAGCATTACTTCGGTTCACGTGTGCTCGCTGACTAGCTTCAAAGGCGGCCTGATTGCGAATCATCCTTTCATTGTGTGCGGCCCAGCTTTGTCCTACACGTCTTGCCTCCTCCTGGTTATAAGCCATTATCGGTTGAAGATTGTAACGGGTATTACTAAGAGCGAACACTAATTGCTTTTTTGCTTTCTGGAAGTGTTCTGGCTCTGCCTCCAGGCCGGTGCACATATAGTACCAGTACTGCATGGTTTGGCTGGTGCTTACATTCAGGTGGATCAGCAGAAAGTAAGGTCTTCCATCGGTAGATACCCAATCTGTTCCAATCGCCACAACGTCTGACCGGGAAGGCATTGCCTTGTACAACTGGTCACTATACCATTTATCCATTTTTGAGATTTCCGGAATCTCGTAGTGCCTCACGTACTGAAATCCGTTGCCTCCCAGCCACGGTACAATATCCTGTTGTATCAACTGCTCTACTCCCGGCATTGACCGCAGCGGCTGTCCGCCCTGGGCATATGCTCGTTGAAGACTGGGGTCATAGTTGTCCATAAAGCTTTGGGCAGGAAAATCAGTGATTTTTACGCCATACGGCCCTGTTATGGTAGGCTTTCCCTGGCTATGGCCCTGGTTGATGTTCCATGTAGCTGGAAATGGCATGATCGCCACTACTGTCCCTTTGCTGTCGGTAAACTCCATCATCTCCAGCTTCTGCCAAAAGGTGCCACCTGACCCTTTTTCTTCCAAAGTCGCTGGTTCCATTGTTCTACCAGGTGTTCCGGCACCTTCATTAGAGGGTTTTGATTGGGTCTCGCTGCAACTAGCTGTCAGGACGGTAAGGAAAGCTATAGTTAGGAATTTGGAAAGCATAGGTTGTGTTTTGTTATTGCGAGCCGAAGATGTACTGGTGCGACCAAATCCTCCCGCCCGCCACTATAGGCATATAGAAGTAACGCTGGAAAGGTCATCATGACCTACAGCTTTTTGAGGAAAATTTATTGTGAGGAGGTGGGGGTGCGTTAAACTGCCTTTCGGGACGTTCGTCTGCGCATAAATACGACCACTACTACAGGAATGAGTAATGTGCCGGCTGCGGCAATCCATGTTGAGGGAGTGCTATTTCTGAGTTCAAGCTCCCGCGGCACACCCATCAGTGCCAATCCTGCCCAGTAGCCCGGGTCTGCAAGTCTTCCCTCGGCTTCTCCCAGGTAGTCCAGCTTTGCCTGGCGCAGTGCTTCATCTGTTGACATCCCCTGTTTTACGTATTCCAGAAACTTCTCAGTTATCCGGCTGCTGGATTGTTCATCTATCTTCCACAATGCAGTAAGAATATTTTTGCTACCTGCATAGTTGAAGGCATGTGCCAGCGAAACCATCCCCTCTCCATCCTGGTAGCCCGGACGACCACTCTCACATGCGGTAAGGATAGTAAGGTCGGAGCTGAGATCACAGTTGTATATATCCACGAGGTTGATGCGGTTACTTTCTCCGCCACCAGCCTTTGCAAATATTAGTCCCGACTTTTCGGGGTATACGTTGTTGTACTCGGCATGGGTAGCAATATGAATTACTTTGTGGTTCCCTGCATACCTCCGGAATGCCGATGTGGTAGAAGCGGCGTCCAGGTATATGTCCCCACCAATAAGACTCCTGATCTTTTTGGCCAGAGAGTTGGAGCCTGGTTGCGGCAGCAGAGTCAGGTAATTCAAGTCAAGATTAAGGGAATCTTTGATTCGTCCCTTATAACAGCTTTTCAGTTCGTCCGAGAATCCCGGTGCGAATGCCACATAATTATCGCTACTCTTATTTTCCCTGTGTTGCGCATCCAGCATGAAAAGGCTGTAATGATAGGATATCGCATGCTTTGCGAGCAGACTTTTCTCCTTTAGCTGCTTGTATTTTGTCACAGGTTGAACCGGCAACATGTCATATCCGAGGTTATAAAGAACCCCGTCCGGAACAATCAGGACCTTTTGTGTCTTTATTACACCCGCCAAAGGTGCCCACAGCTGCTTATACAGCCCATGTAGTAGGGCAAGTTGGTCCTCCTCCCTTAACCGGTGCTCCAGAAACTCACCAATCTTTTTATCCAGACCTTCGGCAGAAAGTCTGATGATCGTTTTTCTGTGTTTGTCAGCTACTAAAGCCACCAGGGTTTCATCCATGAAGTAGTATCTGACAAGGGTAGTATGTTCCGGTATTGATGATTGCAGGTCGGGCAATGTCTTGAATATGGTGGCATACCTTAAGCGGTAATACTCCGGGTACTTCGTTCTTACCATTTCCAAATGGTTCTCCCAACGTTTTACTGCTTGCAGGTAATCCCGTATCAGGTCTGGTGACTGTGCCTCTGGTGTAAGGGCAGTATTTATCGATTTCTTTAAGCGGCTTTCCTCCGCAATGACATGCTGTGGAACGAAAGCAAACCTGGTCGCCTGCTCATTGTCAAGTCGGCTACGAATCCTGTTGTAGAGGCCCGACTCATGCAGGTTCATCATTTGTTCAATATGCGTCGCTTTGCCTGTAAGCTCGTAAAGTTCCAGGTTGACTTTTTTGGCAAAATCTAGCAGTTCCCGATTGGTTTCTACAATGAAGTTTGTGTTCTCGGCACCGTCTGCTATCCCTTTACTACGTTCCATCAGTAGCAGTGCTTCATCAACCCGATTCAGTATTCCGGTTAGAAAAGCCACATCTTTGTCACGCTTCATTTGATAGGTGGCCATCACATTCACACGAATGGCCTGGGGTTTATACATCTCCAGCTTTATTGAGTCCAGCTTATACTTCCCGTTCTTCAGCTTTTTGTTTATTGTTGCCAATGCGAGATCGCTGTACTTGATAGCTTCGGTATATCTGCCAGTATAGTAATTTACCTTCGCTATGTTCAGCAGTTGATAAAATGCCTGAAGACTTTCGCCTTGTCCCTGGCTTTGCAGATACTTATATACCTGGTTTGCCCTCTTAATGGCTTTTTGCGTTTCTCCGTTTTTCGCGTAGAACATCGAGCTATTCCTCAGGTAGTCTAAATACATGTCATCGTAAAAGCCCTGGTAGGCTAGCCCATACAGGGAGTCTGCGACTGCGAAACATCGTGTTGCTTTTTCAATCTTATTTGTATTGGTATTTACTGAGGCCAACACATACCACGCGTCAGCCAGCGGAAACAGGGGAGGAGAATCCATGTGTTTTGCCCGGTTTATTGCTGTATTTAGGTAGTGTCTAGCATGCTCATAGTCTCCTAAGTTGTTGTAATTTGAGCCAAGCAATCCTTCTGTTTTCATTAGCTCGGGATCTCTATCATTTAGGGTTCCTTTTTTTATTGTATAAGAATATCTAAGTAGGTCATTGGCCCTGGTCAGGTTTCCAAGGTGGGAGTAGTATATCGATAGGTTTTCTATTGCTCTGCAAAGGTCGGTTCTGGTGCCAGGTAACTCCTCCTGGGTAATATCAGACTTCAGATATTGCCTGTACAATTGGATTGCCTTATAGGAGTGGTCTATTGCCTCAGCTGATTTTCCCTCCATATCGCAAATGATCGCGATGTTCTTATGTATTGTTCCAGGCTTGCTGTACTTGTTTAAGCTGCTGGATGGCATCTTCGGCAGTACTTCAAGTGCTTGTTTGTAAAACATCATTGCACTATCACTCTTGGAAATCGAAAGCATCATCTGAGCCATCGACGTTAGCGATTCGTACATTTCAGAGGGACTGGTGTTTTTGTCCCGTAGCTTTATGTAATAAGCCCTTCGGTAGTACTCCAAAGCCTTAGTCACATCATCCAGCCTCGATGCAAAGAAACCCAGGTAGTACAACGCATCTGTAATGGAGGTATTAGACAAGGGTTTTATTCGTTCGGCATATTCAAGCTGTACCTGGGCAGTCCTATATGCTTCCCTGTACCTGTACACGGCATAGAAGTACCGGCCCGCACTCCGGTAAGCTTTTCTTAGTTGTGCCGCGGTTGCTCCACTGTCTTCCAATAGATTAATATAATCATAAATTGCCTTGCTAACTTCTCCGTCGCCTTTCACTGCACTTACCAGCTTTCCTTTTAGCTTTGGATAATCCACCAGACTGTCAATGATCTTCTTCGATAAGTAATAGGAAACATTGGTCTGAAACATCTTTTCAGCTTCCACAAATTTCTTCTGCTCAATGTACTTCTCTATCGTCCTTTCAGCCTGCGGGCTTGTTTGTGCCGCTATCGGAGCTGTACTGCTCAGTAGAATCAGAAGCGAGGTTATGGTAAGGCAGATGCCACGCCGTGTATTTGCCCGGACAAGTGCTGTGATGTTGATATAGGGGATTAGTTTTTTCAAACTAGTTGTAAGCTTTAATCTCTTCTCAGTTCTTCCGCCAGTTCCCTGCTGTGTGGCTGCTCTGACTGTTCAATGTACTTTAATGCCTTCTCTTTATCTCCATTTTTCAGGTAACAGAGTCCCAAATACCAGTAAGCCTCATTTTTAAAGATGGAGTTCTGCTTTCTAGCCACTGGTATCAGGAAGTTAATGGCTGCGTCTTCGTTTCCTTCCGCTTGTGCAGCTGCACCACTAAAGTATAACAGGGTGTCGTTCCCAGTCTTTGCTTTTAGCAGCTCTGTCCAGGCTCTTAAAGCTTTTTCATATTCACCGTTCTTGTATTCCACCATTGCCTTTTCGAAGTCATAGTCCATATTGCCAGTACTCATCAGTGTCATCAACCCGGGATCTGGCTGATAATATTTGCTATAAAGAGAGCCAGCCTTATCAAATTTCTCCGTCAGCCATACTCCTGACACAGAAATAAGCATAATGAGGGATGCTGCAAGTGCCCACCTACCAAAGAATGTTCGTGAAGTATTGCTTTTACCAGCAGGGCTCAGTACTTCCTTATGGTATTCCTTCAGCCGGTGTCCTAATACTTCTTCCCTTATTCCCAGTATTGTCAATTTTAGTTCGTGCACTTTCTGGCGCAACATTTCGTCGCGTTCCATTCTGGCGGCGAAAGCTTCTGCTTCCCCGGCGGTCATCCGGTTGTCCAGGTAGCGTTCTGCCTCCTCCAATTCTTCTGGCGATATGTTTCTTCCGTAGTTCAAGGTCTCTTATTTACTGTTCAGTATTGCAGCACGCAGCTTCTGCAGGCACCGGTACTTATTATTTTTTGCTGTCCCCTCAGTCCAGGAGTAGTGACTGGCTATCTCTTTCAAACTTTCCCTGTCGAAGTAGAACTTCTGCAGTAGTTCCTTGCATGGACTGCCCATAGCGGAGAAGTGCCTTTTTACTCGCTCCAGGTGGTCTTCCTCCTCTACGGTGAGCAGTCCTGCATCCTGATCGGGAAGGTTCCCTTCTGAGACATCAACTGTTATGTTCTTCCTGCTCTGTGTTCGTAGCGCATCCATCCATTTATTCTTTGCAACACGAAAAAGGTATCCGTTTAATGAGCCGTCCTGCATTACTGTAAACTTGTCAAGCATAATATTCCGCCACGTTGTTATAAATGCTTCCTGGTATATGTCTTTGGCGTCTTCCCTGGTACCGCTGTTATGTAGTACAAACCGCTCTACATTAGGGTAGTTTTTCACATACAACTCCTTAAGCGCCTTTTTATCGTTCGCTTTAATTCTTCTAATCTCCTCCGACTGAGGCTTGTTTTCTATGGTGGCGGCTTCGGCCATATTGGTAAACTCTCTACTACAAGATATAGAATTTATCAATGTGACCGTAGCACCGTCCTATTCTTTTTGCTTCTGCTGTCTGTTTGTGAAACTTAGCTCTTTAATACTCCAGAATCGGAGAAAAGCAAAAAGGTCATCAGGTACAATGGGTTTTCTTGTATTTATCCATATAGTTCGCATCCTCTTCTCTGGCAAAATAAGCACAGCCGCTCCTATCCAGAGCGGCTGTGCTTAATAAGTTCAGCTTATTGTTACTTAATCAGCTTTCTTGTGTACAACTGGCCATTTATTGAAACAGACAGGTAATAAGTACCTTTTGTTAGCTTTTCAATGGCTTCTACTTTTATGGTGTTGCTTCCTTTCTGCAATGTATTCCGTTGCTTGGTCACCTTACGTCCCTGCACATCTTTAAGCGTCACCTGAATTTCCCCGCCGTCATTTGCTACAACATTAATGTTTATGCTTTCTGTAAAGGGATTGGGATACACCTCGAGCACATCTTGTTGCTTGTCCAGGTCAATAGTTGCAATTTTTGAGTAGCTATAAGCGCCACTTATCTCCTTTAATTTAAGTCTATAGTATAGTTTATTGCCCTTGCTTTGGGTGATTCCATCAGTGTCTGTTATTGAATAATTCGTTTTGCCAGAGGCACTCACTTCACCGATGACTGCATATTGGAGTCCGTCAACTGAGCGCTCCACAGTATATTGATGCATCTTTTCTTCTCCTTCTACAGTCCAGTTTATCACTACGTCATTCTCATGTCGTACTGCAATGAAGCTACGAAGCTGCACAGATAATGGAGTGGCCGGAAACTCAATTGCACCTATATCTGGTGTAGCCAGGCTTCTTGGCATACCGTAGTGGTCATTCAATATACCCACCGCAAAGCCCATGTTATCCAGCAAGTTATTTGTGGGTGCCAGGTCACCTATGGGCAGGTTTAAAAACATAGGATCCAGACCCTGGGTATAAGCTTCCTGCAAAGTGGCATTCTGCCAGTCCAGCAACGTTACATGTCCTGAACCTCCAATATAGCCTGTGTGTATAGTCCCCCCGGTAGATGTAATATAATAGTTGTTGTTGTTCGACGTGAATATGGGTGCTGAGGCCCCTTCAAAGTAGATAGCCTGCTTCGGTCCGGTACCTCCTCTGCTGATTACTACTATGTTATTGCGAAAGTCAATACCACTGGCTACCGCACTGGGACTACCTCCCGCCTGAAAGTATATGCCCCTCGTGCCACAGGTAGTGCATGTTGCTGATGCATCATCCAGCACAACCGTATTATGGTAATATTTAAAGTTGCTTGAATTTGTGTTTAGAAAGCCGTTATGATTGCCGCCGCCTCCAAAAAAATTATAAACAAGGTTATTCGATAGGATGTTCTCGCTTCCAGCCGGAGCGTTACATAAATTGGCGTTCATAGCAAAGGCAGCGCTGGTACTGGCAAGGTTAGATGTATACGGATCATGAATCTTATTTCGATTCACAACCACATTTTGGCTATTACCAATCATATTGATGCCATAAAAACTTGTATTTCCAGTTCGCGTAGGTCTGCTTATATCGTTTCCTTCTACCAAAGTCCCATTATTGCCGTTAAGGTATATCCCAAACGTATAAAAGTCCTGAACTGTATTGTTCGTAACCTGATTGTTATTTACTTCTGAAGTTGATCCATTTGCAACAAGCAATATGCCAGCGTAACCACCAACAACAGTATTGCCAGTGATAATGTTGTTGTCGCATTCAGAGGCGCCAAGGTTTGTTGCTACTGCAGTGGGACTGTGGTTACTGTTGATCACAATACCTGCATAATTAGCAGTAGATGTAGCCGTCTTGTTGATTGTGATCGTGCAGTTCGAAATGGTATTGTTATCTGCGTCATTCAGCAACTGCACTCCGTATCCATACTGACTGGTGGTAGTGCCTGTCGCTATTATGTTAAGGTTGTTGATTGTAACGTAATCAGTTCCGTTCAACTTTACGACTGCTCTTTCCCCGGTTGTGGTTGAAAGGTAAGTCAATGTGGCACCATTGCCATTTATTGTAATTGTATTTGTAGCGGAGGTACCTCCAATTGCTGGTAAAATAAGTTGTTCGTTATAGGGTCCATTTCCCGGGTCCACATTCAGGATGATAGGTCCGGCAACACCGCATGATAATGCCGTCGCAGCATCCGCGAAGGATTGGAAGATGTTCCCTCCTGTAGTCAGTGCAGAGTTAATGTAGTAAGTGCCCCCGGGAAGTCCGCTACTCACAGTCACCGCCACTTCATCAGAGTAGTCTGTAAGACCACCACATGTCACGGCGGCTCTATACCATGTGTTTACAAGCGGGTTCACCGTTATTCCTGATAAAACGGATGCGGTGCTTATTGGCGTAAAGCTGCCCGGCAGACCAGTTGAGGAGCTTTCCCAAACATATGTCTGTCCGCTACCGCTGGTATTTCCGGCAAGGTTCAAACTTATTGAAGACCCAGGGCAAACCGTTGCCGATGGCGCTCCTGCAACAGTGCCCGCGTCTGGTGGCGAGGTGCAGGGTGTTCCTGGAGTATATGTGATCTGTATGTTTCCACGCACAGGATATGAATAATTTGTTCCACCCGTAATTGGCGCCGTAGCGAACATTTGCAGGGTTCTGACGTCACTTCCAGCGCTGAAATTCTGCCAGTTAATGGCACCGTCACTTGGCGACCCAGAGCCAGGAGTCAAGGCCCAGTCTCCATAGATCTCGAGGTTGCCTCCTGTATACGTAAAAGGGTTTGTGAGGGGAAATACAACCCAGCCGGGAGTTGATGGGAAATTGTTTGTAGTGGTATTGATTGTAATCGCGGCTACTTGTGTAAATCCTGTAGCGGTTTCAGTAACAATGCTTGTTCCGCTAGGATATGCTGAAGTGGTGCCGCCGTCTCGAAGGCTTAGCGTAAGAAGGCCGGAGGCACCATTCGTTAGCACAGTATTGTTTGTCTTGTAAAAGGCCAGATCAGTAATGAT
>Ga0196970_1001902_pt1 | contig 12059 bp, 7 predicted proteins | sample S1v_513CmetaG_FD_148672 | JGI IMG/M metagenome (GOLD analysis project Ga0196970, IMG submission 148672) | Soil microbial communities from Anza Borrego desert, Southern California, United States - S1+v_5-13C | ecosystem: Environmental > Terrestrial > Soil > Desert | place: USA: California... | reverse complement strand
CCCAAAAATCCTACTATTTGGAGCGGTTCGCAGGTTAAATATCAATTTTTGTAAGACTTATTCGCTGAGACGTGCCACCGTGACACCATCTCCACCCTCGCCTACGCCGCCGAGACGGTAAGAAAGAACCCGCGAGTCGGCCTTCAGGAAATCGGTCACCGCCTTGCGCAGGGCGCCGGTCCCCTTGCCGTGGATGATCCGCACGAACGGTGCACCGGCCAGCACGGCGTCGTCCAGGTACTTGTCGACCTTATCGAGCGCTTCCTCGACCATGAGCCCGCGCAGGTCGACCTCGGTGGAGATCTCCTGGGCCTTGGCGACACCGGCGCTCCGGCCCGCACGACCAGCTGATGGAGCGGGCTTGGCGGCCTGCTGCTTGGCGGCGTTGGGGTCCTCCGCCCGCTCCAGGTCGGTCAAGGGCAGGTTGACTTTCAGAATGCCGGCCTGGACCTGCACATTGCCCTGGGCATCGGGCGGGGTCAGCACATAGCCGATGGAGTCCATGGGCAGGATCAGCACGGCGTCGCCGGGCTTGAGGCCCTTGGGCGGCTCGGCACCCTGGCGGGCCTTGCGGGCGGGGCGGTTCCCTTCCAGGGCGGAGCGGGCGCTGCTGAGGCGCTGCCGGGCGCCCTGAATCGCCTGGTTCCGTTCCGCTTCCCGCTGCTCCTTGACGGCCGCCTTCAGCTCTTCGATGACGGCTTCCGCTTCACGGCGGGCCTGTGCCAGCACGTTGGCCGCCTGGACGCGGGCCTTCTCCACCACATCGTGCGCTTTTTCCTGGGCACCGGCGAAGCGCCGGTCGTACTCGGCCTTCAGTTGCTGGGCTTCGTACCGCAGCTTGGCCGCCTCGGTCCGCTCCTTCTCCAGTTCGGCCCGGGTGGCGTGAATGCCGGCGATCAGGTCTTCGACCTTCTCCTGGTCGCGGGTCAGGAACTGCCGGGCCCGGTCGACCAGGAGCTGGGGCAGGCCGAGCCGCCGGGAGATTTCAAAAGCGTTGGAGGAGCCGGGAACCCCAATCAGGAGCCGATACGTGGGCCGGAGCGTCTCCACATCAAACTCGACGGAGGCGTTCTCTACCCGTGCACGGGTGTACGCGAAGGTCTTCAGCTCGCTGTAATGGGTGGTGGCAACGGTTTTGGCGCCGCGGGCGGCCAGATGTTCGAGGATCGACATGGCCAGGGCTGCGCCTTCGTTGGGGTCGGTGCCGGCGCCCAGTTCGTCGACCAGCACAAGCGCCGGACCTTCGATCGCATCGAGGATGCGCACGATGTTGGTCATGTGGCTCGAGAACGTCGAAAGGCTCTGCTCAATCGACTGCTCGTCGCCCACATCGACGAAGACCTGTTCAAAGATGCCGACCCGGGTGCCATAGCCGGCGGGCAGGTGGAGGCCGGACTGGGCCATGAGCACAAAGAGGCCCATGGTCTTGAGGCTGACGGTCTTGCCGCCCGTGTTGGGGCCGGTAATCACCAGCGTGTCGAAGTTGATGCCGATGTTGATGTCGACCGGCACCACGGCGCCCTTCAGGAGCGGATGGCGGCCCTTGCGGATCTCCAGCATGGCCTGGCGCTCAAGCTCGGGCGAGACGCAGTCAAGGTCCAGCGAAAGCTTACCCTTGGCAGACGCGAAGTCGATCTGGGCGAAGGCCTGCATGGAGTTGGCCAGGCTGTCCGCATCGCCCGCCACCAGGGCAGAGAGCCGGGAGAGGATGCGGCTGATCTCATCGCGCTCCTTGAGCGTCAGCTCTTTGAGCTCGTTGTTCGCCTCGACGACGGCCATGGGCTCGATGAAGAGCGTGGAGCCGCTGCCGGACTGGTCGTGGACAATGCCTGGCACCTGGGAACGGTGCTCGATCTTGACGGGGATGACATAACGGTCATCGCGGATGGTCACAATAGGGTCCTGCAGGTACTTGGCGCCGGGGCCCCGCACGTAGCTCTCCATCCGCTCCTTGATGCGCCCCTGAATGGTGCGCTGGGCACGGCGGATTTCGGCCAGCGCCGGGCTGGCGTGATCGGAGACCTCCGCATTGTCGGTAATCGAGCGGCGGATTTCGGCCTCCAGCGTGCTGAAGGCGCCGATCATGTTGGAAATGGCCGCTAGGATCGGCGCCTGGTCGGCATGCTCGGAGAGGAACTTGCGCAGGCGCCGGCCACTGGCAGCCGTATCGGCGATGTCCAGCAGGTCGTGGGGGTCGAGCATGCCGCCCCGGATGGCGCGCTGAATGGCGGCCCGCAGGTCGTGAATGCCGCCGAGAGGAATACTGCCACCAGCCATGTAAAGCCGCCTGGCCTCAGCCGTTTCATCCAGGCGGTGTTTTACTTCGAGATATTCGGTGGAAGGCGCCAGGTCTTCGCAGATCTCCCTGCCGAGGACGGTGGCGGCCCGTTCCGAGAGTTTTTCCCTGATCTTTGCGAACTCAAGCGTTCGCAGAGTACGTTCGTCCATGTTGTCTCCTTTCGAAGCGCGGTCAAGATCGAGTTTAAGGTTGTCGCACCCATCGCATTCTACAGACGTGCGAAGGCGAGAAATGTTCCTGAAGGAGGTCGGAATCGACGGTGTGGCATCATTTCGCGCCCGTAGCGGCCCTGATTGCGGCGGCAGTCCCGCAGCCGGCTACGCCCGCGCAGCAGCAGGCAATGTTCGACGCCGTCCGGCATTTGCTGGAGCAGGCGCATGTCCAGCCGCAAGATATGCCAAAGCAGATCATCAGCGTTGAACCGGACGGGCCTGATCGGTTTCGGGTTCATATGCAGATGGTGCAGGGAGACGGCTGGTTCCTGCTGACATTTCGGGGCGGACGCTGGGAGGCAACTGGCCTGCCGCGGTAGGGACGCCCCGACGGTCAGGCGCCGAAGGTGCCCTGGGGTCATTCGTCGGGCGGTTCCCATTTGGGGGGCACACGCTTCGCCGGGGCCTCCACGGTCGTCGGCCGCTGGTCATCATGGTGCAACAGGTCATCCAGTTCCTGGCGCATGCGGGCCGCGTTGGCCTGGACAATCTCCTCAATCGCCCTGCGCAGGTCGCGGGGCGTTGCCGCGTCCAAATCGTCGCGCCGAATGACGCTGACGCCGCCGGCGTGCTCGATCCAGGCCTCCTTCACCTCTTTGATCTCCCTGACCTCCTTGTGGCGGAGGGCGGTCATGAGGTCGGCCATACTGACCCGCTCCTTGAGCAGGTTCTTTCGGAGGACCTTGCCGTTCTTGATCAAAAGTGTCGGCTCACCTTCGGTCAGGCGCTCAAACCACTTGGAGTGCAAGGCGATGGTGGTCGTCAGCACATGCAGCCCGCCAATCAGGACGACCGGCAGAATGCCGTGCAAAAAATCGACTTTGAGGTCAGCGACGGGAATGGCCGCCACTTCACCGATCAGAATCACCATGGCGAGGTCGAACGGCGCCAGATTGGAGATGGAGCGCTTGCCCGTCCAGCGGACGACCAGGAGCACGGCGACGAACGTCAGCAGCGTGCGGATGATCAGCACGGGCATGTGGCGGGCTAGTTCCATGGTCCAGTCGGCAGTGAAGATCTCTGTCAACGTGATCGTTTCTCCTTGTTGAGCCAGGCGAGCAGGTCGGGCAGAGCGAGGGCGTTGAGCAGATCGCCCGCTTCCAGCCAGGCCCGGCGCGCCTGACCGACGCCGTGCTCCAGGGCCTGCAGTTCCAGGGTGGAGTGTGCGTCGGTATTAATGACCAGCTTGACTCCCCGTTGCCGGGCCAGGCGGGCATGCAGGTCGGACAGATCGAGCCGGGCGGGGCTGGCGGAGATCTCGAGGGCAGTGCCCGTCTCGCAGCAGGCCTCGATGATGCGAGCGATATCCAGCGGGTATGGATCCCGCCGTCCCAGAATGCGCCCGGTCGGATGGGCGATGATGTCGACGTGTGGGTTGTAGATCGCCCGCAGCAGACGCTCTGTCTGGGTTTGGGCATCGAGCTGCATGTGGCTGTGGATCGATGCGACGACGACGTCGAGGCCCGCCAGCACGTCATCGGGGAAGTCGAGGGAGCCATCTCTTAGGATGTCCACTTCGGTGCCACGTAGCAGGCGAAAATCGCGAAAGGCCTGGTTCAGGCGGCGGATTTCGGCTCCCTGCATGGCCAGGCGCTCGGCTGTGAGACCGCCGGCGATGGAGAGCGAACGGGAGTGGTCGCAGATGGCCAGGTATTGGTGGCCGAGGCTGCGGGCCGCCTCGGCCATTTCGAGGAGGGTCGCCGTTCCGTCGGATGCCCTTGTGTGGGCATGCAGATCGCCTTTGAGATCGCCCACGGTGATCAGGCGAGGCAGACGGCCGGTGCGGGCGGCCTGGATTTCGCCCAGGCCTTCACGCAGTTCAGGCTCGATGAACGGGAGCCCCTTTGCCCGATAGATGGCGGCTTCGTCGGGGCCGTCAGGGATATCGCCCAGCTCGCGGAGGTGGGCGTCGGCACCCGTCATGAGCAGGAGGGTCCGGGCGAATGCCGCGGGTGGCACGACGGTGACGTCCATCCGCCGTCCGAGGGTGGTCATCATGGAGATGCGGTCGGCTGTGCGTTCCGTGGTTTCGCCGGCGACGGGGAGACCTGCCACGTAGGTGAGGACAGCAGCCGGGTCGTCGGTTGCGACCACCAGGTCGATGTCGGCAACGGTCTCCTGGCGGCGGCGGATGGAGCCGGCTACTTCGGCCCGCTGGACGGCCGGGTGGCGGAGCAGGTACTCCGCCAGGGCGCCGGCCACGGGCCGCACGGCGCCGAGCGGGACCCGTTCGCCCCGCTGGCGGAACCTGGTCAGCGTTTCGAGCAGGGTGGCCTCCTTGCGTGCGCCCCAGCCGGGCAGGTCACGAAGCTGCCCCTGGCGGGCGGCCAGTTCGAGCCGGTCCAGGCTGTCAATGCCCAGGCGGGTGTAGAGCAGCTCGGCCGTGCGGGCGCCCAGGCCAGGGACACGGGTCAGGTCGCGCACGCCGGGCGGAATCGCCCGGCGCAGGTCTTCGAGGTATTCGATCTGCCCCGAGGTGAGGAGTTCCTGGATTTTCGCAGCAATGGTCTTGCCGATGCCGGGGATGGCCTGGAGGCGACCTCTGGCCGCCAAGTCGGCAATCTCTTCGAGGAGAAGTTCCACCGCTTCGGCCGCCTTCCGGTAGGCGCGAATCTTAAAGGCATCTTCGCCTTTTAGCTCCAGCAGGTCCGCAATTTCATAGAGGGCCTGGGCAACATCCCGGTTGTTCATGTGTATCCGCTCCATAGATCGTCCAATCGTACGCCCAGCGGATGCGCTCCCCATCGCTGGCGAAGCGCGTACGGAATCAGTCTTCCCATTCTCCCACAGGCACCTCAACCCCTGCGCCTTCGGGCGGCTCCATGCCCAACAGGTCAAACCGCCGCTCCAGATGGTACCCGACATGCCCCTGCCGGTCTCCCTGGCGCCCCTCGGCTACCGCCTTGGCCTGCAGACAGTCGCCGATGATGGTCTCTGCTACTCGCTGGCGATGTTCGCGGTCCCGCTTGGTCGAGCCCAGGTCCTGATGCGGAATGCAGACCCCCACCGCCACCTTCAGCCCGGCCAGCACGGCATGCGCCTGCATGAGCGGCGGCACGCCCAGCGAAGAGAGCGGAATCGTCTCCAGCAGCCGCCGACTCACAGCAATCGGGCCGTGGGACGAGATCGCGGCCCCCAGGTCTGCCCGGTGCAAGGCCTCATTGAGTGCAACCCGCTGAATATACACCTGCCGCGCCAACGACTGACGTATCGGCACAGGCGTCCCCGCATAGCAGTCAGACAAGGCCAGGTCCATACCATGCTTCTTTACCTGAGCCGCCAAAATGGCCAGGCGTCCTTCGATTTTGCCGTCCAGGTCGCCATCGACGAAGAGGACGCCCTTCGCCCCCGCCTGGAGCGCTGCCCGGGCGCCGGCGATGCGAGGCACGTCAAGGCCAAGCGGCTCAGCAAAGACGACGGGCCTGATGCGCGGATTGCCGATGCGCCGGACCATCTCGTGGGTCATGTCGGTGCAGCCGTTCAGAACCGGAATCACGAGATCGGCGGGGATCTTCAGCGCCCCACGCACGACACCTTGAATGCGAGCCGCCTCGTTGCGGGCCGGAATCACAACCGCCAGCATCCGCATCACCTCCATAGCCGTGTCGCCATATCCTATCGGCAACTGGAGGCCCCCATTCCCGAGAGAAAGTGTCGTTTCCGATGGATCGAAAAAGGGCCGGTCAACGTTCGTCACCCGAACGCTGACCGGCCTGTGGTGATTATGCAAGCGCCTGTTCCCACTCAAAGTAGAGCCGCTCCAACTCAAGCTGAATCGCCTCGTATTCGGCCACCGCCTCCCGGCCCGACGCCGTCTTGTAGATGTCCGGGTCGGACATGCGGGTCTCCAGTTCAGCCTTTCGGGCTTCCAGGGTGTGAATATCGGACTCCAGCTTGCGCAGAGCGCTCTCGGCCTTGCGCTCATCGCGCCTGCTCCGTGAAGCCTGCTGGGACTCCTTTCGGCTGACCTCCGCCTGCTTGGGCTGGACCGCCACCGCCTGTGGCTGCTGAACTGCCAGCTGCGCCAGCCGCTCCTTCTCTTCCTTGTAGGCCGTGTAGTTGCCTTCGTAAGGCTTCACGCCCTCTGGCCCAAACTCCCAGATCTTCGTGGCGACCCGGTCGACGAAGTAGCGGTCATGGGAGACGAAGATGACGGTGCCCGGGTAATCAGTCAGCGCCTCTTCCAGGACAATTTTGGACTCCAGGTCGAGGTGGTTGGTCGGTTCGTCGAGCAGCAGCACGTTCGCGCCCGCCACCATCAACTTCGCCAGGCTGACCCGGTTCCGCTCGCCGCCTGAGCAGGTCGACAGCGGCTTGTTCACATCATCACCGGAGAAGAGGAAGCGGCCCAGCAACGAATGCGCGTCGAACTTGGTAAAGCCGGGAATCTCCAGGATCTCCTCCATACAGGTCCGGCTATAGTCCAGGTTGTCGAGATCCTGGCTGAAGTAGCCCCGCTCCACCCCGACGCCCCAGAAAACCGTACCCGCCGTGGCCGGGTAGAGCCCCTGGGCCACCTTGAGGAACGTGGTCTTGCCACAGCCGTTGGGCCCGACCAACGCAATGCGGTCGCCCTTCTCGGCCATCAGGCTGAGGCCGCTGAAAACGACCTTGTCGCCGAACGCCTTGGCCAGGTTCTCGACCCGCAGGACGTCATTGCCCGACTCGTAGTCCATGTCGAACTTGAGCTTCATGGTCTTGTGACGGACCTTCGGCCGGTCCATGATCTCCATTTTGTCCAGCTGACGCTTGCGGCTCATGGCCTGGTCCTTGCGCGACGGCGTGTTGCGCCATTTCTCATAGAAGGAGCGAAGCTTGTCGATTTCGGCCTGCTGCCGCTCCCAGGCGGTCATGGCAGCCTCCTGCCGGCGCTTCTTCTCTTCCAGATAGTAACTGTAGTTGCCGTGGAAGATGTCGCAGCCGTTGTTCTCAATCTCCAGCGTCTTGCTGATGACCTTGTCCAGGAAGTACCGGTCGTGGGAGACGAGAATGGCCGCCGACTTCATCTTTTTGAAGTAGCCTTCGAGCCATTCCACCGCTTCCAGGTCCAGGTGGTTGGTTGGTTCGTCCATCAGCATCAGGTCGGGCTCGTCGAGCAGCAGCTTGGCCAGGCCCAGACGGACTTTCTGCCCGCCGGAGAGGACTTCCACGGGCTTGTTCATGTCCTCTTCCTTGAAGCCAACGCCAAAGAGCACCATCTTAACCCGGGCAGGTGCGTCGTAACCGCCAGCCCCTTCAAAGAGGGCGGTAATGCGGTTGTATTCGTCCATAATGGCCTGAAGCTCGTCGTCGCCGGTGGCGGCGCCCATGCGGTCCTCCAGGACCCGTAGGTCCCGTTCCCACTTGTGCAGATGGGCGAAAACCGAGGATGCCTCGGCCAACAGCGTGTTGCCCGGTGCGAATTCGGGGTCCTGGCTCAGGTAGCCGACCCGGGTGCCCGAAGGCATGTTGATGCCGCCCTCGTCGTATTCCATGCGTCCCATTAAAATCTTGAGCAGTGTGGTCTTGCCGGTGCCGTTCCGGCCGACCAGCGCCATTTTCTCGCCCTCGTTCAAGAGGAACGTGATTTCCTTGAACAGCAGGTCAATGCCCCAATACTTGGCAAGGCCCTGCACTTGTAGAATCGCCATTGGTAGTCGTCCTCCGTCTTCGTCGGTAAATGGTTCAGTGTGGTCAGAGACCAGCGGCCGGCGGACGTGACAGAAAAACGCCGCAGGTAAGGTACTCCCTTACCGCGGCGCTAAAGCTCCTCAAAAGCGCTCGGATGGGAGGCCGCATTTGATGCCATTGCTCGGTCCGGTCGGCCGCCAAAAGGGCAGACTGCCCCCTTGTTGCTCTTAAGAGCGCAGCGCACAGACCGGAGAGATGGGCATCATGGCGGTCTCCTACCTCCCTACGTGTACACAAATCGGATTTATTTTACCGGTAACCGTGCTGATTGTCAACATGCGGCGTGCTGACGTACCGCTATGCCCCAAGGTACGAAGGCTGGAAAAAAGACTGACAAGAATCACTTTCCTTTCATGCAAGGTCGAAGGAAGGTGATTCTTCTTTCTTCGGGAATAGTAAAGACGTGAACGAACCATTGTTCAAGAGTACCAAGGGAGAAGAACCAAAATGCTGGTAGGAGGGGGCCTCTCATGAAGAATCTGGTTAAGTTCATCGCTGCTTTATTGGTGCTAGTGTTGGCTGCGGGATGCGGACCCAAGGCCGGGGGCACCGGCGGGTCAGGGAAGGCGGGCGAAGGCGAGAGCCCGATCTTCACCATCGAAAAGACGGTCGGGGGCAAGCCGGTCAAGCAGCAGATGCGCGGCGAGGAAGGGAAGTTTGGCTTCGAAGAGGTGCCGTTTATCGCCACACAGCAGGAAAAGACCATGTGGCACTTCTTCAATAACCCCGACCTCCCCGGGAATAAGATCGTCATTACGGGCGAGAATCAGGATACCAAGGAGACGGCCGAAATTGCGCGGGTGACCCTGAGCCAGGGAATGACTCCCGGCGCTTCTGCCAGTGCGACGGCGTTGATGTTGTTCCCGACCAAGGGGCTCTGGCGCATCGACGTTACCATTGGCGACAAGCTCTTTGGCAGCATTTCGATCCGAGTCAAGTAGGAATTATCAAACCTTCCTGGTATTGAGCAGAGCGGCGGTCGCTCCAGACCGCCGCCCCTTTCATGTTCAGAACACAAAAAGACCCGGCAGTCTCTGCCGGGTCTTCTGCTGCACATATGGTCGGGGTGACAGGATTTGAACCTGCGACCTCTTGGTCCCGAACCAAGCGCGCTACCAAGCTGCGCTACACCCCGATGACCCAATTGGCTGGCCACTTGTGAAACGAATGGTCGTCCCTCTCATGGCTGCTAGCGCAGCCTATTGCCGGGCGACCATTTTCTAAAGAAAATGGTCGGGCTGACAGGATTTGAACCTGCGACCTCTTCCACCCCAAGGAAGCGCGCTACCAAGCTGCGCCACAGCCCGAACAAGGAAGGCCGGGGATCAACCCGGCCCATACTGGCGGAGAGGGAGGGATTCGAACCCTCGGTACGGTTTTGCCGTACACAGCATTTCCAGTGCTGCACCTTCGACCACTCGGACACCTCTCCAGGTGCGCTCCGCAGCGATCAACTGCGGAGCCTTTGGCGCGCCAGGCAGGATTCGAACCTACGACCACCTGATTCGTAGTCAGGTACTCTATCCACTGAGCTACTGGCGCATCATGGTGGAGCTAAGGGGAGTCGAACCCCTGACCTCTTGAGTGCGATTCAAGCGCTCTCCCAACTGAGCTATAGCCCCATGATACTTATGAAGTTAGAAGAAGACTGGCGGAGGCGACGGGATTCGAACCAGCGGTCTCGGCCGTGACAGGGCCGCATGTTAGGCCACTACACCACGCCTCCGTATTGGTGGAGCTAAGCGGGATCGAACCGCTGACCTCCTGAATGCCATTCAGGCGCTCTCCCAGCTGAGCTATAGCCCCGTATGAAGGGTTGACCAGAACTGGACGCAAGGGCTATTATAGCAAGTTCTGCGCCCCTACGCAACCGGTAATTTCGGGTGAACCATCCACCGAATGGTGGACCGCGAAGGACTCGAACCTTCAACCGTCCGATTAAGAGTCGGATGCTCTACCATTGAGCTAGCGGTCCGTATGATCGTTCTGTGGTGCGCTCTGGCGGGTTTTCGTAACCGCCCGGCGAGATGTAATGTTACTATACCTCGCGATTGGATGCAAGCTTGTTTTCCTCGGTGTGCCGAAGTTGTAATTGCAGGGCAACATCTGGATGTTGAGCCGCCACTGCGGGCGTTCACTGATGAATCGCAGATTCCTCTTAAAAATAGCGGAGCAGTTCGGACAGAACCATGTATGGCCACGGATTTCACGGAACTGCACGGATGAACCCAGCCTGTTGGCTCGGTGACCAGGTGCTGTCACAGCAAATCTGGTGATTGAATCCGTGTAATCCGTGAAATCCGTGGCGGTAAATGAATCGCCGCAGATGGGGGCAGGTGCGACCCCCTAATCCCCCCAGGCCCGCATCTGCCAGTGGGGCGCCGGCTCGTCAGAAACCAGCACAGCCGCACCGGACAGGATCTTGTTGACAGCGGTCAGGTAGGCCCGGGCCGAGGCCTCGATAACATCGGTCGAGGCAGCCCGGCCCGAGGCGACCCGGCTGCCGGACTGGACCAGCACCGTCACCTCGACCAGTGCATCGCCCCCGGTGCCAACGGCCTTGGACCAGTACTCCAGGAGCTGCCCGTCAAATCCGGCCGCACGGTTCAGGGCCGCGTAGATCGCATCAACTGGACCGTCGCCGGAGGCAGCCTCTTGCCGCATTCCGCCTTCGGCCAGAGCCAGGCGTACCACCGCCATGGGCAGTGACTGATTCCCCGCCGTCACCTGGTAGGACTCCAGCCGGCAGACCTCCGTCACGCTGCGGGTCGCCTGCTCGTCGCAGACGATCGCCTCCAGGTCAAGATCGGAGACCGACTTCTTCCGGTCGGCCACCTCCTTGAAGCGGGCGAAGGCACGGTCAAAGGCCTCGTCGCTGAGGCGGTAGCCCATCTGTTCGATGCGGGAGCGCAGGGCGTGGCGCCCCGAGTGCTTGCCCAGCACCAGGGCGTGGGCCGGCACGCCCACGTCCTCGGGCCGCATGATCTCATAGGTCGCCCGGTGCTTCAGAATGCCGTCCTGATGGATGCCGGCTTCGTGGGCGAAGGCGTTGGCACCCACAATCGCCTTGTTCGGCTGTACCTGCACGCCCGTCAGGCCTTGGAGGAGCCGGGAAGTGCGGTGCAGTTCACGGCTGACAACGCCGGTCTCCAGGTCAAAGCGGTCGCGCCGGGTCTGCATGGCCATGACGACCTCTTCGAGCGCCGCATTACCCGCCCGCTCCCCGATGCCGTTGACCGTGCATTCGAACTGCGCCGCCCCAGCCTCCAACGCCGCCAGCGTGTTGGAGACCGCCATGCCCAGATCGTTGTGGCAGTGGGCGCTGTAGATGACACCCTCCGGCGCATCCACATGCTCCATCAGATGCCGGAACAGGTCGTGGTACTCCTTGGGCGTGGTGTAGCCGACGGTGTCAGGCACGTTCAGAATCGTAGCGCCGGCCCGTGCGGCAACGGTGAAGATCTGGACCAGGAAAGGCCAGTCAGACCGAGTCGCATCCTCCGCGCAGAACTCCACCTCGAGCCCCAGGCTGCGGGCGTAGGCCACGGACTCCCGGGCCATCGCCACCACCTCGTCAGGCCGCTTTCGCAGCTTATGCTGCATGTGAATCGGGCTGGTAGCCAGTACGATATGGACCCGGCGCCGCTCTGCGGCCTTCAGGGCCTCGGCGACGGAGTCGATGTCCGCCCGGTTTGCCCGTGCCATCGCTGCGATGACCGGGCCTTTGACCTGCTCAGCGATCGCCTTGACCCCTGCAAAGTCGCCCGGTGAGGCGATGGGAAAGCCGGCCTCAATCACGTCAACGCCCAACCGTGTAATCTGGTGGGCCACCTCCAGCTTCTGCTCGGCAGTCAGACCAAATCCCGGGGACTGTTCAC
>Ga0196970_1001901_pt1 | contig 12062 bp, 11 predicted proteins | sample S1v_513CmetaG_FD_148672 | JGI IMG/M metagenome (GOLD analysis project Ga0196970, IMG submission 148672) | Soil microbial communities from Anza Borrego desert, Southern California, United States - S1+v_5-13C | ecosystem: Environmental > Terrestrial > Soil > Desert | place: USA: California... | reverse complement strand
ACCCGTGCCGGTTCAGTACCTCCGTTTTCAGTTCTTGCGGCAGGTGAGATATATGGGCGTCGACGAGGTCGAAGTTCAACCCACAGTCACATTCAGCGCCCCCGGAGGGGCGACCCGCAGAGTCACCATCATTCCCGCCACCGGCTCCGTCACCCTGGTCAACAACTAGGTTCCCCCCGAGAGGAGGACCACGGAATGAGTCTTCTGGAGCGGTTCCGGCCCGCAACTCACGTCTCTCTGCCACAGGGGTCCAGCGTTGGCTTCCGCTGGGGGGCGCTCTCCCGGCAACGCCGGACCTCGGTGGGGATCGATTTTGGCGCCGGCGCACTCAAAGTGGCCCAGATTCGCTGGACCCGGCAGGGCGCCCGGCTCGAGAACTATGCCGTGGTCCCCATGGACCCGGGGCGCATGGAAGAAGGGGCGATCAAGGATTCGATCTCCGTGGGCGAGCTGCTCAAGGCCACCCTGGCCGAGATGGGCCTGACCCAGATGATGGTCGGCTCCAGCGTGGGCGGGCCCAACATCCTGGTGCGGCACATCAACCTGCCCAAGGTTTCCGAGCAGGACATGCGGGCCGCCATGAAGTTCGAGGCGCCCCAGCACCTGCCCATTCCTGAGGACCAGATGGTCTACGACTTCACTCCGGTGCCTGACGTGACCGGCATTCCGGAGCATCAGACGGCCGTCTTCCTGTGCGGCACGCACAAGAAGCTGATCGATACCCACCTGGCGGCCATGACCCGGGCCGGGGTCCGGCCCAACGCCATCGAGTTGGACTGCCTGACCACGCTCCGAGCGCTGGAAACCCTGGGCGTGGTGCAGAGCGGACAGGCGCCCTTCGCCCTGCTCGATTTCGGCGAGATGGGCACCCGCATCAGCATCATGCGGCACGGGGTGCCGATGCTCTCGCGGACGGTGCCCACCGGGCTGCATCATCTGCGGACGGCGCTGGTCGATTCGCTGCAGATTCCGGTCGTGGAGGCCGAGCAGGCCCTCCGGACCAAGGGTGTTGCTGAAGATGTCGATCTGGCACCGGCGATTGGGCCGTGGCTGAGCCAGCTGATGGAGGCCATCAGCCGCTCCATCGAGTTCTTCCTGATCCAGAACCGGGGCGCCACCCTCGGGCGGGTCTACATGGTCGGCGGAGGTGCGATGCTGCCGCATCTGGCAGAGACACTGACGACCAGCATCCAGGGGGTGCTGGCGGGGCGCCAGGAGGCGGAGCAGTTCCGGGTCCAGCCTGTGGGGCTCTCGGGGGTTGACATGAACCCAGACCTGCTGCCGAAGGTGAACGACTATGGCTCGATGCTCCTGGGTGCGCTGGGATCTGCCCTGAGGGAGGGAATGCCGGAATGACGGTACGCATTAACTTCCTGCCGAAACAGTATCAGCCACCTAAGCAGCTGGGGCCCAAGGAGTGGGCGATTGCCGCTGCGACGGCGCTGGCTTTGGTGGCGACCGGCGGCTATTATGCGAGCGTCTACGCCGGCACGATGGACATGGAGCGCCAGGTGCAGGCCGACCAGGCGAAGCACCAGAGCGTCAAGGCGATGCTCGTCCAGGCCGATGAAATCCGGGTGCGTGAGGCGCAAGTGGCCAAGGCCGAGGTCGATCTCCGCTCCCTGGCGGGGCGCCAGTGGTCGGGCGTGCTGTTTACCCTGACGCAGCTGACGCCGAAACACGTGACATGGTCAAGCCTGCAGGTGGAGGGCAACCAGGTCACGCTGAAGGGGACGGGCCAGGGCCTGGTCGATATTGCCCAGTTGCTGGGTGGACTGGTCACGGAGACTTCGGTCGAGCAGGTGCAGCTGAAGATGGTCAACGAGAAGGGCATGCCGGTTGTGGTGACGGTGCAGGCCCCGGCACCGGCCTCCGGCAAGCCCGGCGAGACTGCGGTTGCGGAAGCAACCAAGGCGCTCAGTGAGCTGGAGTTGGGCACGGTGGAACTGGGCACCATTCGGCAGTTGGAGTTCGACATGACCATCACGCTGGCTCCGGCTGAGGGGAGGGCGATCCAGCATGGCACTTAGTCAGCGTGAAAAGCGGCTGCTGCTGGTCCCAGTGGTGCTGGGCGGCATCTACCTGTTCTACTCGTACGTGCATGAGCCGCTCTTTGTCCGGCGGGCGGAGGCGGCTCAGACGAGCCAGAAGACCGCCCAGGAGCTCAAGCGTGACCAGCAGAAGCTGTCGAAGGAAGGTAACCTGCAGGTCCGTATGGAGGCCGTCAGCGCCCGTGAAAAGGTGATTGACGCCTGGGTGCCGGGGAAGAACTCGGCTGCCCTGTTGATCTGGTACCTGAGTCAGGCGGAGACGGCCACAGGCGCCCGGGTGACGGGGATCACCGTGGGCGAGAAGAAGCAGGTGACGGCCAGCGAGGCCCGGGGCGCCTCGGGGCAGGCCCAGCCGGGCGCCCAGGCCGGTGGCCAGGCGCAGGAAGGCACACAGGCCCCGGCCGGCGGTCAGGGCCAGCCGCAGCCGAATGCCCAGGCGCAGCCGAATGCCCAGGCTAACCCCGGCGCCCAGCCTGTGGCGCCGGCCGGTCCCCCGCCTGACCCGACCCTCATGGTGGTTACCCTTGATCTGAAGGTGGAAGCCCGGTTCCTCCAGCACCTGCAGTTCAACCAGGCCCTGGAAGAGATGCCGGTCTTCCTGAGCACCGAAGGCATCGGACTGGCACCGGGTCAGACCGAGAACACCATGGAGATCGTCAGTCAGTTGGTTCAGAGCGGCGAAGCCGACCTGGCCGCACAGATCCTCGGCGGGAGCCCCACCCTGGACGGCACCTATAAGCTGGCCCTCATTTTCAAGGGTGAGAAGATGGGCCCCACCACTGATCCCATGTCCTTCGGCGAAGCCGCCGGACGTGTCGATCCCTTCGCCATGAACGCCGTCGACGAGTTCCTGGACTTCCTGGTTCAGCACTACGCCAAGCAGGATGCAGCCGCCGGGAAAAAGGGACAACCCAACCAGGGCGCCCAGAAGCCGACAACCACCGTCCCGGGAACCAAAAAGGGCCAAATGGGCTAACACCACAAAAATACGACAGGTTTTTCACAAATCACGTCAATTGTTATCGAACACTGCACCTCGATCAGTCGTATAAGATACCAGAGGAACCCTGACGGCCCATCCGAGAGGGGGATATCTTGGGGTGCTACCGCAACATCACGGCTCGAACCGGGGCGTGCAGGCAACGCGCACAGCTGTCGATGCGAAGTTAATGGAGCGTACCGGCCTCGACGAATTTACCCTGCGCCGGGTGCGCAAGGAGTTCATGGGCCGCTGCGGCAAAATGACATACGCCGACAAGCGGTCGCTGGCCGAGGGCGGCACCGTTCCCCGTTTCCACATCATGATCGCGGTCCTGCGCGAAGCATGGGACAGCGAGCGGTGGAACGCCTGGCTCACGTATCTGGAACATAACGACCAGGACATCGACGAAATGTGCCGCGGCGAATATCCCATTTCGCCGTACCTCATTCGGGTCTTCAGTGCCCTGTTCGGCATCAAGATTGACTTTCTGCTGCTGGGCACCGCACCGGCGGTCGACAAGGTCGGCGCGAATATCGACGTCTGGCCCCTTTCTGGTGCACGATAGGGCCAAGAAAAAACAGTCACTGCAAAGGTGACTGTTTTTCGCGTGCCGAATCGCCTTGTTCGAGGTGATGCGAGGTGCAACCAGTCGAAGCGTTGGCCCGGCGGCTGCTTGAGGCCCGGCACGCGGTGGTGCTGACCGGCGCCGGTGCGAGCACCGATTCCGGGCTCCCTGACTTCCGCTCCAAGCAAGGGCTGTGGCAGGGTATCGACCCGATGAAGCTGGCATCCATGACCGCCCTGCGGCGAAATCCTGTCGAGTTCTACAACTTCTACCGCTACCGGCTGTCAAAGCTGGCCGACGCCAGGCCTAACGGAGTTCATATGGCCATCGCAGCGCTGCAGCAGGCGGGGTACATCAAGGCAGTAATCACGCAGAACATCGATGGGCTGCACCAGGCGGGGGGCGCCCGAGACGTCATTGAAATGCACGGGTCGCTCCGCGAGTGCGTCTGTGTGCAGTGCCGGAGCCGCTTCCCCAGCGACTTGATCGACGTGGATGTGCAGTCGCCTGCCGATGTGCCCAGATGCCCGGAATGTCGCGGCGTGCTGAAACCAGGGGTGATCCTGTTCGAGGAGGCCCTGCCGGAGGAGGCCATCGAGCGGGCCTTTGATGAAACGTATCAGTCAGACCTGTTTATCGTGGTGGGTACTTCCCTGGAAGTAGGGCCGGTCAACCAGTTGCCGGCGCTTGCTGTCGAACGGGGGGCAGATTTGGCGATTATCAACCTGGAAGCGACGCACTTGGATAGGTTCGCCCAGTGGCTGATTCGGGACCGGGCAGCCCGAGTGATGGACCAAATTAGGCAAAACGTAGGACTAGGGTCGTGACCCTAGTCCCATTTTGTCGCGGCCTCGAAATAGAGAGCTTTGAATATCTTTGGCGAGATACGCATTGATGACCGCGAAATTTGGGGAACGGATCAGGTTGTGGGACCACCAAATCTGGTGGTAACATAAAGACCGTCACCCCTACATATGGGGTTTTACCCACAGAATCATCCACAGCCTGTTCGTCAGGGCCAACGTTATTCACAGGGTTGAGGTGAGTGGATTTTGAAGTGTCCCTACTGCGGCGCGGAAAGCAAAGTGATCGAATCGCGCCACACGGAAGATGACTCCATTCGCCGGCGGCGCGAATGCATCGCCTGCGCAAAGCGGTTCAATACGTTTGAACGGCTGGAAGTCCCTCCCCTGATTGTGGTGAAAAAAGACGGGCGCCGCGAGATCTTCGACCGAAACAAGGTCCTGGGCGGCGTGCTGAAGGCCACCGAAAAGCGGCCGGTTGCCCTGGACGACATTGAACGTTTGGTCGATGAAGTCGAGCGCGACCTGCGCAACTCCCTGGAACGGGAGGTCCCTTCGGTGGCGATCGGTGAAAAGGTCATGGACAGGCTCCGTTTTATCGACGGCGTCGCCTATGTCCGGTTCGCCAGTGTATACAGGGAGTTCAAGGACGTTAATGAGTTCCGGGAGCAGCTCGAACAGCTGCTCAAGTCTCGCTAGGGGAGAGGGATGGCCTGCATGGAACTGACGCATATTTCCCGTACAGTGTTAGAGAAGCGTTACCTGCGGCTGAAGGAGGACGGCACGCGGGAGACGCCCGACGAGATGCTGCGCCGAGTGGCGAGTGTGATCGCCGAGATGGATCGTCAGTACGGAGCGGGCCCCGACGATGTGAAGGCGACCGAAGAGGCCTTCTACAGCCTCATGGATAACCAGGATTTCATGCCCAACAGTCCCACGTTCACGGGCGCCGGCACCAGCCTGGGCCAGCTTTCGGCCTGCTTTGTGCTGCCGGTTGGCGATTCCCTCGGCGAGATTTACGAGACCATGAAGCACGCAGCGCTCATCCACCAGACGGGCGGCGGCACGGGCTTCGCCTTCTCCCGGCTCCGTCCAGCCGGCGACAAGGTCCGCTCGAGCCAGGGCGTTGCCAGCGGCCCCATCTCGTTCCTGCGGGTCTATAACGCATCCACCGAAGCGGTCAAACAGGGCGGGACCCGTCGGGGCGCCAACATGGGCATCCTGCGGATCGACCATCCTGATATTCTCGAATTTATTGCAGCGAAGAGCGATACGACCCAGATTACGAACTTCAACATTTCTGTCGGCATTACGGATAAATTCATGGAAGCGCTTGAGGCTGACGGCAACTACGACCTGATCAACCCGCGCGACGGTCAGCCGGTCCAGCAGCTGCACGCCCGCGAGGTGTGGGAAAAGCTCGTGGACTGCGCCTGGTCGACGGGCGAGCCCGGCGTCGTCTTCATCGACCGGATGAACCGCCGCAATCCGAACAACCACGCCGAAGTGATTGAAGCGACCAACCCCTGCGGTGAGCAGCCGCTGCCGCCGTATGGTTCCTGCAACCTGGGCTCCATTAATCTGGCCAATTTTGTCCTGGAGGCTTATTCTGACAAGGCCCGGGTCGACTGGGACCGGCTCGGACAGAGCACCCGGGTAGCGGCCCATTTCCTGGATAACGTCATCGACGCAAACAAGTATCCCCTGCCTCAAATTGGCGAAAAGGCCCGCCGCGACCGGCGCATCGGCCTGGGCGTTATGGGCTGGGCGGAGATGTTGGTCCAGATGGGCTACGCCTACGACAGCGAAGAAGCCGTCAACCTCGCCGCCGAGGTCATGACGTTCATAAAGCAGAAGGCGACCGAAGAGTCCGCCGCTCTGGCCGAAGTCCGCGGCGCCTACCCCGAGTGGGAAGGCAGCCAGTGGTATAACGCCGGTGTCAAGGTGCGCAATGCCACCATGACTACCGTGGCGCCCACGGGGACGATCTCCCTGTTTGCCGCTAAGCCTACGCTGCCTTGCTCCGGCGGCATCGAGCCGAAGTTTGCGCTGGTCTTTACCCGCAACCAGGCCGGAGCCATTATGCTGGACGTCGACGGCCAGTTCGAGCAGGTTGCTCGGCGCGAAGGCTGGTATTCCGAGGAGCTCATGAAGGCCGTGGCCGAGCACGGCACCGTGCGGGGTGTCGAAGGCGTGCCCGAGCATTGGCAGCGGGTCTTCTCCACGTCCCACGACATCGCCCCCGAGTGGCACGTGCGCATGCAGGCTGCGTTCCAGGGCAGCGACGACCTGCCCGTCACGCTGCAGCCGGTCGATGCCGCCGTCTCCAAGACGATTAACTTCTCCAATGACGCGACCCGCGACGATGTGGAACAGGCCTACTCCATGGCCTGGAACCTCGGCCTGAAGGGCATTACCGTCTATCGTGACGGCAGCCGCGCCTTCCAGGTGCTGACCTCGGGCAACAAGACCGAGGAGAAGAAAGAAGGGGCAGCTGAAGCCCCCAAGGCAGTGGCTGCGCCGGCGCCCAAGGGCCCGGCCGTGGCGCCCCGCCCCACCGAGGCCATCGGCAAGATGTTCGTCATTCCGACCCATTTCGGCAAAATGACCATGGACGTCCACATGGACGATTCCGGCGAGCCGTTTGAGGTCATCGTCAGCGTCGGCGCCGCCGGCTCCGACCTGATGGCCGATGCTGTAGGCATGGGCATGCTCGTCTCCAAGATGCTTCGCCTGCGCTCCGACGTGCCCGTGCGTGAGCGCGTTGAGATCATCGTCGACACGCTGAAGAACATTGGCGGGTCGGGCAGCTACGGGTTTGGTCCTAACCGGGTCACGTCGCTGGCCAGCGCCATTTCCAAGGGGCTGCAGCGGTTCCTGGCCTGGCGTGACAGCACGGTTCCCGGCAACGTCATTCCGCTCGCCCCCGCTCCGGTGGCGGCCACCATGGAAGAGCACCACACGTCGCCGACCATGGCGGGCGCCGAGTCCGACAAGCATGTCGACCCGTGCCCGGAGTGCGGCTCGCATGCGCTGGCCGTGGGCGAAGGCTGCGCCACCTGCCACAACTGCGGGTACTCCAAGTGCTCGTAGCGTTCTAGTCATGACAGCTCAGGGGGAGACACGGCGTGTCTCCCCCTGATTTTGCCTCCGTGGGTCTGCCGCGAGGAACCCTCTTCGCCCGCGGCGAATTGATAGGGGAAGGGGTGGGGTACGTGTACAAGGGGATCATCAGGGACATGGCCACCAGCATTGGCGATGGCGTTGTGACCTATGAGTTGCAGTTGGGCAGTGAGTTTATCGCGCTCAATCCACTGATTGGCAGCCAGATTACGCTCACGTTCGAAGGCGAGAAGCGCTGCGTGCACTGCAACCGAAAGAGCAACAAGCTGTTCAACAGCGGGTCCTGCTGGCCCTGTTTTCAGAACCTGGCCAGCAATGACATGTGCCAGGTGAAGCCGCATCTGTGTCATTACGAGACATGCCGGGAACAGGCGTGGGGCGATGCGCACTGCATGATTCCCACCTATGTGTACCTGGCGAAGTCGAGCGATATTAAGGTGGGCATTACCCGAAACGTGCCCGGCCGGTGGATGGACCAGGGCGCCGTTGAGGCGGTTCCCATCGCACTGGTGCCGACCCGTAAGATGGCCGGCGAACTGGAGCTCTTCCTGTCGCAGCAGATGCCGGACAAAACCAACTGGCGGAAGATGCTGAAGGGCGAAATAACCGAGGAGTCGCTGCTGGAGACCAGGGAGCGGGTGCTGGCGATTATTCCGGAGGAGTTCCGCGGGTACCTTCTGTCGGACGAACATGTCCGCACGTTTGCATACCCGGTGACGGAAGTGCCCGAGAAGATCGCTTCGCACGATATTGAGAAGGCACCGGCGGAAGGGAAGCTCCTTGGCATAAAGGGGAACTATCTGATTCTGAACACCGGGGTCTTGAACGTATCGAAGTTCACGGGGTACAGTGTCTCGCTGAAGGTGGAGGCGGCGGCTGAGGTCGCTGCGGGATAACATCTTGAATCGCCCGCGGCGGCCCAAGGGGTCGCCGCTTTCTTTTTCCGGGTAGGTAACTGGTAATAACCCGAAAGTATACTTGCATGATCCGATTGAGCTACTGCGGAAACTTCCGTATAATAGGCACGATGAATCAGAAGGGGTGACTGGTCGTGCCAGAAACCAAGTATACGACGCAGATTTACTTGGCGGTTCACGGCGTTCAGGAACAGGACGCCGGTCGGGCCGCGGCTCGGGTGTACCAGGATTTCCTCGGGCGGTTGCGCCGTAACGCGCCGTCTGTGCAGAATCTCCGGCTGGTGGTCCAGCAGCCTGCCTCGCGCAAAGGGTCGGAAGGCGTTTACGAAATCTGGTCCGACCTGAAGGCGGTCGTCCCCCACGACCTGACCGCCCTCGGGGCAGAGGGCCATTTGAACGCCTGGCGCCTGATTCTGAAGCGGACGTTCAACGCCTCGTGCCACCACAACCATGAGCTGGTCTATCACACGGCGAGCCGCGTGGAGATCACCCGCGAGGTGCTGCCCGGCGAGGAACTGCCCCAGGAGGCGAAGGCCCCGGCTGAGGAGAAGCCCAAGGAGATGCTCAAGGTCCGGGTCATGCTGGGCGGCCAGGAGTTCAACGTGGAAGTTCCGAAGGCCGAAAACCTGCTGGACGGCGTCAACGACAAGGGCGTGGCCGTCAAGTGGGACTGCAAGAGCGGCGTCTGCGACACGTGCCGGGTGAGAGTGATCAAGGGTATGGAGAACCTGAGCCCCGTAAACGACAACGAAACCAATATGTTGGGCGCCGACCAGATCAAGCAGGGCTATCGCCTCTGCTGCCAGCTGACGGTCAACGGCCCTGTCGAGATTGAGCAGTAATTACTGATTCGTAACGAAGGACGTCTCCCGGTGGGAGGCGTCCTTTTGTCCGGCGCCCTTGTGACCTGCCGGGAATTGGTCTATCATTTGGATGAGACCAAACGGGAGCAGGTGGTGGGTATGTTCGAATTGGACCGCTCCAGTTCGACGCCGCTGTATCAGCAGCTGCGGGACCAGATCAAGCAACGGATCTTCTCGGGGAGCCTGCCGGCGGGCACACGGCTGCCGCCGGAGCGTACGCTGGCCAATACGCTCGGCGTCAATCGGACGACCGTGGTGAACGCCTACCGCGACCTGGCGGCCGAAGGGTTGGTGGAAGGCCGGGTGGGCCACGGTACGGTGGTTATGCCCCCGCCCACGCCTCCGCCTGACGGGCCGGTGCGGCCCATGCACTGGGCGAGCATGAGCGAGTCGGAAGACCCCGTGGTATCGGACATTAACGCAGTGGTGCGGCGATCGGGATCGATCTCCTTTGCGCATGGGGAGATGTCGCCGGACCTGTTCCCCGCGCCCGCCCTGGGCCAGCTGTTTACGCGGGCATTTGCATCGGGCAAGGCGCCCCTGGGCTACGGCCCGGTGGCCGGGTACCTGCCCCTGCGGGAGGCGATTGCCGCCCGGATGGGCGGGACGGCGCCCGGCGAGGTTCTGGTGCTGAGCGGCTCCCAATTGGCGCTGTATCTGATCAGCCGTGTGCTGCTGCAGCCGGGGGATACCGCAGTGGTGGAAGTACCGTCGTACATCAACACCCTGGGCATTTTCGAGTCGGCGGGCGTGCGGATTGTGCCGGCGCCGGTGGACCGCGACGGCATGCAGGTGGACGGCCTCGCCGAGGTCTTCCTGCGGTATCGGCCCAAGCTCCTCTTTACGGTGCCCAATTTTCACAATCCGCTGGGCGTGACCATGAGCCTGGCGCGGCGGCGGCAGCTGCTGACGCTGGCCGCCAGGCATCAGGTCGGCATCGTGGAGGATGACCCCTACGGCGAGCTGCAGTTTGCCGGCGACCCGGTGCCGTCGCTGAAGTCGCTGGACCCGGGCGGGTATGTGATTTACGTGAGCAGTTTCAGCAAGTCGGTAACGCCGGGGCTGCGCCTGGCCTGGCTGTCAGCGCCACCGGCGGTGGTGGAGCGGATTGCCGCCGCCCGCGGCACGCTGGATTTCCGGGCTGCGCTGCTCAACCAGTGGGTCATGGACGCCTTCCTGCGTGAGGGGCAGATGGATGATCACCTGGCGCAGCTGCGGCCGGTGCTGCACCGGCGGCGGGACGCCCTGGTGGCGGCTCTGCGACACCACATGCCGCCCGGTGTGACGTGGCATGTGCCTAACGGTGGGTATCATCTGTGGTGCACGCTGCCGCGCCCGCTGCGGGCGAGGCGTCTGCTCTCGGAGGCGGCCCGGGAGGGTGTGGCCTTCATTCCCGGCGATTACTACGGGCCGGGCGACGAGGCGCGCCGAGGGATTCGGCTGAACTTTACCTACCCGCGCGAGCCTGAGATTGCAGAGGGCGTCAGACGGCTGGCGGCCGCGGTACGCCGGATTCTGAAGGAAGAAGGTTCGGCAGTAGATTCCAGACCCGAGTTGAGCGGGCCGGTGGTATAGGTTTATAATGATAATGAAGCAACGTTAAAGAGAGGGGGTTACACCTGGGATGCATTCCGGCATCGTCGTCGCAGGTATCCATCATCACGCCGATCCACGCAGCGCAACTCTGGCACCGGAAGAAGAGTACGTGGTGTTGGTCAACATGGGCGGCGAACCCGTGGATTTGCGGGGGTGGTCGCTGACCAACCGGAAGCAGGATCAGGTGGACCACTTCCGATACCTGTTCCCCCGGTTTTTGTCCAACGGCGACCCGTGGGAGTTGACGCCCGGGGGTTTGATTCTCCTTTACACCGGTCGGGGCACAAACGGTGCCACGGCGACCGAAGGGGAGGCCCCGCAGTTCCGGATGTTTCAGCATCGGGCAGCCTGTATTTGGGGCGACCCGGGCGATACGGCCTGCCTCTATGATAAGAAGGGCCAATTGGTCGCGAGCTATGAACTGCCGGGACGGCATTCGGCGGCGAAGTGAAAACAGGCGTATGACGGAAGCGGGGGCGTTGACCCCCGCTTCTTTTTGATACGGTTGGGGAATAAGAAAGGTGATGCTTTGGCAAAAGGGGGGCGCCGGGGTGGTCTGGCGGCGGCTTATAGCGGCGCTACTGGCGCTGGTGTTGGTAGGGGCGTCGGCCTGCTCGGCGCCCAAAGAGGCGGAGAAGCCCGTACCCGGGGGGACGGTGACGATTGGGCTGCAGAGGGGGCTCTCGGGCAGCCTGCGCCCGCTGGTCAGTGACGGGCCGGTGGCGCCGGCAGTGATCCAACTGATGTACAGCGGGTTGCTGCGGCAGGGGCCCAAGTCGGAACTGGTCTGCGACCTGTGTGAGGAGTATTCCGTGTCGGCGGACAGGCGGACGCTGACCTTCCGGCTGCGCCAGGATGTGCAGTGGCACGACGGGAAACCGCTGACGGCGGAAGATGTGGCCTTTACCTACCGGTCGATGCTGGACCCGGGGCATACGGGGGCCCATGCCGGGGAGTTGGCCGCGTTGGTTGGGGTGCAGGCGCTGCTGGATGGGCGGGATGAAGTCGACCGACAGTTTGCGGCCGCTCGGTTTGGCGCGGCAGAGGCACAGGTCCGCAAGCAGACGGCGTGGCAGAAGTGGCTGGAAGGGCCCGGGAAGCAGGCGATTGCGGTAGTCGATGGCCACACCGTCGTGTTCACGATGGACCAGCCTTACGCACC
>Ga0196970_1001900_pt1 | contig 12063 bp, 6 predicted proteins | sample S1v_513CmetaG_FD_148672 | JGI IMG/M metagenome (GOLD analysis project Ga0196970, IMG submission 148672) | Soil microbial communities from Anza Borrego desert, Southern California, United States - S1+v_5-13C | ecosystem: Environmental > Terrestrial > Soil > Desert | place: USA: California... | reverse complement strand
AATGTGAACATCCCCGCAGTAAATGAAGCCGCCTTCAACGGACTACGCATATGCAGGCAGGCCCATGCAAGGTGGGCTGAGGAGTTTGACCACAGAGTAGACCCAAGGGGTGAGAACTACTACTGGATGGTGGGCAAGTTTGTGAACCTGGACGATAAGGCCGACACTGACGTAGAGGCACTGAAAGCCGGGTATGCGTCGGTAGTGCCCGTAAAGTTTGACCTTACAGACAGGGAAATGATGGCAAAGCTAAAGAAGGACTGGAGTGGTATACTTTAGTTGCCAGAAATGTGTTGAACAGGATTTTTACAAGATTCTTAGGATGGTCAGGATGCGCGAGTATTTGTCTGAGCTCAACAACATACCCTTGTGGGTCATCCGAATAACTGCATCCTAATAGCAAGTTACAGGGAACAACTCAATGCTCTTATTAATGTAAGAACACCATACGGGCGATGCTTTTACCGTCTGCCTGTAGTCTCAGCAAGTACACTCCCTTAGCCAGGTTGCTTTAAATCCAGCGTTTCGGAAAAGCGATTTGAACTTCCGGTCATATTCTTTGTCATCACTTCCATGCCTGTCATTGAGATGACACTCACTTTGGGTGACTTGACGGCTATATCAGAGGCAAAATTGATGTTAACTACTCCGCTGGTTGGATTCGGATATACGCTAAAATGATCTTTTGAAGCTAGAGAGCGTACGGATGTTGGCGTAAAAGTACAAGAATCCACATAGGATTGATTGCTCGTTTGATACGAACCATGAGTAAATGTTGTCGTTGCAATAGGATAGAGTGTTGGGTTGTTGGTGTATGTCGCAGTAAACTGGATCGTATCCAGTGAGATATTAACGTCTGCAGAATAGCAACCAGATATGCCGCCGGAACTATCAATAGCCAGGATTGTTGGTGAGTTCGTAAAGGCTGTCAGGTAGTACCTATTAGGGCCCTCAATGTAGGCCGGGCTTAAACCTATACCATGTCCGTATTCTTTAAACCAGATAACATTCCCTGCTGGATCCAGCTTCAGAACTATATTCTTGTTGGAGTCTGGATGGTTAGCGATTGCCCGCAAAGCACCCGTTACCAAAATGGAACCGCCCGGTAATTCCTGAACATGATCTACTTTGCTTGTATACGGGATAGTCTTTGCCCAGATTGGGTCGCCGGTTGGAGAAAATCGAATCAATATCATTGCCTCTATTCCGGCAGCACTTCTATACTGCGTACCACCTGCAAGAAGATCTCCATTAGCCAGGATAGTTGAAGTCGTGAAGCGTGGAAGGTCGTAGGCTGAGACGAATATCTTGTGCCAGGCAAATTGATTGGTTGAATCAATCTGGCCAACCGTACTCCACCTTTCGGAAGTTCCATCAAGCCTTACGCTACCGAATACGTAGCAATTACCGGAAAGTGAATCACAAGTGATCTCATGGAACGAAGTATTTGGTTCATGTGATGCTCCTTGATATAAAGCTTCCGCCCCTAGAACATTCCCGTAGGGATCAACTCTCAATATCGAAGCTTGAAGATCGAAAGCGAAAGAAGAGCCTACAGCACATGTAAACTTCAAAATGCCATTATGGTAAGTACCGTCTGATACATACATATCAAAACCCGAATGTGCATAGCGCTTTGTCCAGAAGGTTTGCCCCTGGTTGTCCTGCTTCTCCAGAATTAGACCCCAGGCGCCAGAGTACCCTATGGAAGTGCCGTCAGGAAAGGAAAAAACACGTTTACCTTCAACCGAAGGATTTTTACGCCAAACAGGGACAAAGGATGAATCAGTTTTAATTAAGAGCGACTCAAATATGCCTTGATGTGTACCTGCATTCCCATAGCTATAACTAAATAGATAGCCGCCATCCGCAGTTTTCTCAATGGGTGAACAAGTCCCTAGTGTGTACAGATTTGTGTTTAGCTGAACAGGAAAAAAGCGTTTACTAAACTGCCCCTCTGCTGCAACAGCAGAAATCAAAAAGACAAGCAACATTACGGTTCGTTTCATAGATCCGGTTTAAAGTGACATATACTCACCCAGTGCAAAGTGCTGCGCAGATGAGGTTATTATAAAGATATATAATAGAGCGAGAAAAGAGAGCCTGGATTTGTGCTTCTGCTTCAATGGCCTGTTGTCTAAATGCACAATTTTGCTGGCTATAATGCAGTAGAGTATTTAACAAGAGTGATCAACTCTCCTATAGATGTAAATCATTGATAAGTGAAGGCAGTGTGCGCTGACTTCTGTCCTGTAACAGAATAGTAGCTGGTGAAGTAAATACCTGGAGTGGATGAAAGCGGCATCCGAAGATTATTCAGACCCTTTTCGAGATCAAACCTTGCTATTAGTTTCCCATAGACGTCCTTTATTGTCAACGTACCCGCAGCAGGTACCTTTACTTTGAAGGTGCCTTTCGTCGGGTTAGGGTACAGCGACAATGGCTGCGCAAAAACATCTCCCGTACCAAGCAAAAAGCTAAATGGTGCGGAGGTGACAGAACAGCCGTTTGTGTCTAAAGTTGTTACATGATAAATACCGTCCGCCGTAGCGGTATAAGTCTGGCTTGTAGCACCTGCAATGGGGAGGTTGTTTAGATACCACTGGTAGCCCACTGCTGGGGTAGATGTTAGGGCGGATCCATTAGTTGAAATGGCCGGAACACTTAAGGGGAACATAGTGGCAACAAATGGCGCAGACGTAGTGGTACACCCACTAGTATCGGCTACTGTAACAGTATAGCTACCGGCAATGCTGATGCTAATACTTTGTGTTTTCTGACCATCGGACCAGGCGTAACTGGTGGCAGGGCTTGATGTTAGCAGAATACTATCACCAGGGCAGAATGGTATAGGCCCTCCTGTAATGGCGGGCGTGAGCGGTGAAGGACAAGATGGACACAGAGCAACTACAACACCTGAATTGACTGGTGGCGGGAAGTTTGATGGCAACAAACTCATACTAAAGCTACTTTCAACGACAGTAACTGCCGTAACATTAGTCCCAACAGGCGCATCACTGAGGAGCGTTCCTGCCTGAAGACAACCAGAGTTGCCAAGACTGTCTGTTTTCACAAGGTAGATACCATTGCCAAAACTATTTGTAATGCCAGCAGCAATATACCCTCCGTCCTGTGTGGGCGTCACGTAGTCGAAGCTTCCTGTTATTGTGTCGCCGTACACTTCAGACCAGTTCGTATTTCCAAGGCTGTCCACTTTTATCAGCAATGGCTTTGTCACCCCACCTGCAAAACTATTTCCTGACCCGGCAATTATAAAACCACCGTCCGCTACAGGCATTGCAGTTCCATTCTCGATGCCTGTATCGCCGTATTGTTTAGACCACATCAGGTTGCCTAACGAGTCAGTTCTGATCAGGTAAGCATCATAGTTGGCACCCAAAGGCTTTATAGCACCACCTATGATAAAACCCCCATCAGCCAGCACAGCAACCGAACTTGCTATTTCATCACCGGACGTACCATAAGTGTTGGACCATAAGGGTACCCCGGCACTATCTGTCTTCATCAAATATATGTCCCGATTTCCCGGACTAAGAATCTTTTCACCGACTGAAACAAGACTGCCATCAGGGAGCAGTGCACTGGATACAATTCCTCCCAAACCAGGGTATCCCCGGTTCCAGACAGTGTTTCCCAGGCTATCTACCTTGATCAATACCCCGTTGAATACATTTACACCACCGATTATCAGACTACCCTGATTATCCTGAGTAACCGATCTGGCATAATTGGAAAGCGGTGTTGAGAAGTTGAAGTACTCTTTGTGCCATAGTGTATTGCCCGAAGAGTCAAACTTGTAAACGAAGACCAGGTTGTATATCACAGCATTGCCTCCAGGTCCGGAGGCATCATCATTCGTTCCTACCACCACAAGACCTCCGTCCATGGTCTGCTCTACGCCGTACGCATAAGAAGAATCGCAAAACCAACTATTACACACGGTTACTACTCTCTCCCAGATGGGATTGCCCAGGCTGTCCGTTTTAGCCAGATAAAACTCGTTTTCGGCGGAGCCTAATATTATATACCCACCATCGGTGGCAGGCTTGACATATGACCTATGAACTAAACTGTTACTCCCAAACTGTAGCACCTTCTGAAATGTTACCTGCGCTGATGTAAGAACGCTGAGAAAGCAAAGCAGAATGACTAGGAAGTATTTCATTGGTATATTTTGATATATAACAGCTTTTGGGTTTTATTATTGCCTAATGAACAGGGATCTTCATTTTGTCTATTCTTATTGCTTTATCACCTTTTCCTCTCCAACCAAAATACCCTGATCATCCAGCACTCGCAGGAAGTAGGTGCCTGCAGCCAGGCTACCGATGTTCAGGTTGATCACTGAGCTACCTGCTGCACCTGTAAGTCGGTTTTCAATCACCTTCTGGCCAGAAGCACTGAAGACTGAAAGGCTGTAATTACCTTCTGTGAGGCCGGAAAGGCTGACCTGCAAATTGGTGCCGGATACAGGATTAGGATAAGTAACAATCTCAACCGGAATCGTTCCTGAGCTCACCTTGACTACCTTACTGAAAATCTTACTAGCATTGCGAGCTACAGCAGCAATCCTGTAATAGCTGATATCCGGCAGCGGCGCTACATCTTCGAAAGAATAGCTCTGCAAACTCATGGGTTTAACTGAACCAACGGTACTAAAAGACATTCCATCCTTACTACGCTGGACCTCGAACATGTGGGTGCCAGCTTCCTCAGATATGGTCCAGTTCACGTCAACAGTATTTTGCTTTCTGCGGGCGTTTACGGTCAGAATGTTCAGGCTGAGCGGTGTTGCGGTAAAGGCAACTACAAAGCGACTGTTGCTAAAAGAAGCGGGATTGGCAGTGACAGAAAATGGGTAAACAGTAGGTGCAACCAGGCTGACAGTCGCTGAGGTGTTCAGGAAGTTATCATACAACGTTGCCGAGAGTCCGGGAGCCACAATGTTACCGGGGACTACCTGCAATTGATAATCCCTCTGCCGCATGCCGCTGAAAGAAACTTTCAGTGTGTCTCCATTATCATACAGGCTGCGGCCCTCTATGGCCAGCTTTGTAGTGCCATTCGTTACTGAGATGCTTTCGTTTATGTTCGGAAACTTTAGTCCGTCTTCGTCGTCGGTTACCAGGTTGCTCAGGTTATTATGACAATTCACAAGAGCACCATCAATCATCACCGGAGCAGCGTTTGCGGGGACAGCTAACAAATTTACGCCAACTGTTTCAAGGGCTCCGTTATTGGTGCGGAACACAGAAGTCTGTACGGCAGCAGTTTCTTTGTCGTTCTCCTGGATAACAACTGTCGCCGGACCGTCTGCCGCAGCTTCTACAAAGAATGCCTGCCCACTCTGGATGTACTGGTTCTGAGCAGAAGCGCTTAAGCCAGGGGTGTAGTCGTAACTGGTAGTTAGTGTATTGTACTGTGCCAGCACATAGCCTCCTATCTCGTTCAGGTTAGGATCCCAGACCCAGAACTTGCGCAGGAGGTTACCACCCGAGCCGCTATTGTTCAGGTACACTTTGTCGAAGTCTATAGGGCACGCGTATGGATTGCCAATAAGCTGAAGATTATTAGTACCCGCCGCTGTAAATGAATAGGATGTGGTGCCGGTAATGAGCTCACCAGTTGCCTTCAGTGTTGTAGGATCAGATCCTGAAGCTATGAAGCCAGAGGCATAAGGTCCGCTGACAAAGAGCAGGAAGGCTTTGTTGGCATTTGCATCAAACAAGGTGGTTGACTGCGTGTTGGTTACCGGTACAAATGCATTGGTCACGTTATCATAAGTTCGCATTGACGACAGCGGCCCCACACTTAAACCGTTGGTACCTGAAGGTCCCCATATCTCCACACCCTAACCAGACCCTACCCCACTCGTTCCATTATTCTGCCAGTTGTAGTATATACTGTTGTTAGTACTTCCGTTGGCAGGTACTGTTAGCAGGCGCCATGCTCTGCCAGTTGACACGCCACCAGCAGGCTCACTGATAAACCGCTCAAGGTTCACATTGCCGGCAATAGCGCCACCTACAGGGCCCACCATCGCAGATGAATTAGCCGCTGTAGATCTGAGCGTAAGATTACCGTTGGTGGTAAGTGTTCCGCTGGTGACAGTGAGTAGCCCGGATAGTGACTGAACTCCCGAAGAAATCGTTGCACCCCAGCTATTATTGAGCTGAAGGCTGGACACACTACCCGTCCCGGTGATGGTCTGCGGAGCAGTACCGTCTAGTATCAGCCCGCCGCTGCCCGAAATAGTACCATTGTTGATCAGTTCACCGCTCAGGGATAATGAGTTCGGACTGCCTATTGTTACCGTGCGACCTGCAGCAACTTCAATACTGTTCAATGAGTAGGTTCCGTTTACCGTTGGCTCATTGGTCACCCCGGCTGCGGGAATAATAACATCTGCAGTAGACCCGGGCACTGTAGCTGGCGTCCAGTTGGCAGCATCGCTCCAGTTAGAACTATTCGACCCATCCCACGTAATCGCAGCAGGGCTCACGGTAACAGATTTTGTATTACTGCTTAGCCGACCACAGATCACGCCGTTCATCACATCTGTTACCAGATCGCTGAATGGATCGCCGGCGTAAGTATTCAATGTAGCCTGTGACACTGAGGTGTTGTGGGACAACCCATGTATAGTGTAGTCAGCAGCCGGGTAAGTGGCGGCATTGCTCATATCTCCGGTAGAGGATATAGCCACAATATTGCCTGTTGTGTTGTTCACCACTACATACTTGTACGCATAGGAGGCGCCGGGATTTGGCACTCCGTTGTACAGTCCTCCGCCTCCCGGAGGCGTTACGTTTATCGTATAAGCAGCGGGCAGTGTGGGCTGCAGACTGGAAAAGGTACCTACAGCGAGCACGTATGTTATTCCTGTACTTAAAGATTGGGTAAAACTTGGATACACAGTGGTCCCACTGTTCCAAATCGCATTTGAGTTCAAAAAGTTGATACATGGAGTTCCGGGAACAAAAGCAGCCTCATAGAGATTGTATATAGTACCACCTTGCGTGGGTGCAGCAGCAGCAAAAAGGTAGCTACCATTGGCGCTCACCTGGAATGTGAACAGATCGTACTGAAACCTACTGCCCAAATCAGTACAACTACCCGCAGAAATGTAGTTAACAGTAGTTGTAGACCATGGGTCGGAACTTGTCAAGGTACCGGAAAACGTGTTGGTGGTCGGCAGCAGCGAACCGTAAACCGGCGAAAGGCCAAGGTTCAAAGCAGCGCTACCTGCATAAGCAGTTACATCGTCCGATGGCGTAAAAGTGGTTCCACTCGCCACGCAGGAGGAGGTGATTGTTTGCTTTGCATTATTGATATCGAAGAAGATATTGCCATTGGCCTTTATCTTGATCCTTGCTTCCGTAGTGTTGAAGTTAGGTATCACAACAGAATGGCTGCCATCATTTGCGGTGCCTGCAGCTAATACGTGCGGAAAGGTCTGGCCATTATCGGTAGACAAAAGAATATCTACCGTAGGCGCATTGAAAGGTGCAGCAGCAGTACCGCCAACATTCCAGGTGATGGGCATAGTAGTGACCCCATCTGCAACATATACATTGGTAGTGTTGTGACTAGTAACTGCAAAAGGGCCGCCGGATGCATCCACATTCACAGCAATGTCCTCCTGGGCCACACAGCCCTTGCCGGCTTCATTGTCCCGCATCACTACTTTGAAGTTGAGTGTACGGGAGACAGATGGCAGCACCTCCCATGGAGCTGCTACTCCTGCCAGTATAAAGTCGAGGCCAGGTACTACCCTGTATGGAACAGCAGATGGCGGGCGGGAGCGAATCACCGGCCCAGAGGTCGCCGTAGCAGATGGCGGGGCCGTCATAGTAGCGCCAGCCAGGTCATATTGTTCAAAGGTATAGGTAGGCGCTGCTACCGCATTAGCATCTGTGCCAGACGCGGTAAGCTCAAAAGGTGTAGAAGCCGGAATCGTATAACTGCTGGATGGTACTGTAAGTATAGGTGCTACATTAGGGTAGGTGGAGGTACTGTTGCAGGTAGCAAATGTTTGTGCAAAGTTCAATATGGAGCTGATACTGTTGTAATGAAAGTATGGCTCAGAGTTGAACTGGTAAAACTGACCGGAGCAAACTGATCCCGCATAGGCCATTATTGTGGATCCGCCGCCCGGTTCGTACCTACTGGCAGTGGGGCTCAAGTTATCGGCGCAACTGACGCCTGTTCCGGAGCTCATCGTATGGTTAGCATTAAACATATGCGCAAGCTCGTGAGCTACGGTGTTTTCCATAATAGGTCCGTAAGGTGCGCCGGCAATACCTGCTCCTGCACCACCTTTGTAGGTAGCGTTGCACACAGCGGGTGTATAGGCAAGTCCGCCGTTCCAGCCGTAGTTAAATACTATTCCCAGGTCGTAATTGGCAGCACCCAATACTGAATTCAGCGTAGCTGTGTTCGCATCCAGCACTGAAGAACTCAAGGCAGACGCATATGGATCAGTAGTTGAATTAGTAAACATCAGGCTGTTATTCGTGATCAGGTTAAAGTGAATGGCCACGTCTCGCTCATATATCAGGTTTACGTTTGCTATCGTAGAGGTAATGGAGGCAATAGCGTTCGACTGACTCCCCGCCCAACTGGTGTATTCACCGGTTGCTGCTACAGCCAGGTCGTAGGTGCGCAGCGTACAGTCGCCAAGTGTTGCGGTCGTTTTGTTCTTCGATCCATCCAGGCCCACCATGTGGCGCTCGTCCGTGCCACAGGCTACCGACAGCCCTGCAGGAGGCGTGAAGTCCTCACCAAAGTATATAGCATGGTTCACAGCATCGGCAAAGGAGAACGGTGAAATATACATACTGCCCTTTGGTGTAATGATCAAACCGTCTAGGCCGAGCTGACTAAGCGTGAGCACACCGTAAGACTTACCATCGGCAGACAACAACTTAAAATTCCTGATCTGCGGATACAGCGCCGCCACCTCAGGCGCCAATACCTGATCGCCAGCTATAAAGAACCGCTGCGTTTGTCCGTCAGCCAGGGGCAACTCTATTGTAGCTTGCTGCTATTCATTCCTGCAAGGTTTTTCAGCTCCGGTATCCGCGGCATAGCTGCAAGAAAAGCGTTTGCATCAAACGCATACGGATGAAACACCTTCACCACTCCACCCAGGGGTTCGCGGTCTGTCGGTGCAGCAGTAAAAGGCCGTATCAGCTGGGAGTGGACAGTCATCACCTGGAAGGTGAGCAAAAGAAGGATAGCAATCCTTTTCATGAGCATTGAATTAAAGTTGGTGCCTGAGACTAAGTAAAATGGTAACGAGACAAATATATAACACGCTATTCCAATATTACCGGAATACGAAAGGATTGTTTTTTTTAAAGAAAATGGGGCAAACATGACCAGGATGCGCGAGTGTTTGTCTGAACTGTGATTCATTTGATTGGGATGATTGACTTTGATATTTCTCCCGTGCTGGCCATCCCTGCGCAGACCAGAGCTGAAAAAGCTGAGCAGAATAAGCCGGAACTTTTCTCATGGAGCGCAGCGGAATAACCTACTATTTCCGCGCAGCGGAAACTAGTACTCGCAATAACACCCTCCATCTTTGGAATTTGGAATTTAACCGTTGGAATTTACCCACTAGCCCCCTCCACTTGTCATCCCGGCGCAGAACAGAACTGAAAAAGCTGAGCAGAATATGCCGGGACCTCCGATTTCCGCCATAGCGGAAACTGTCCGCAACATAAGGCAAATGAAAACTGCACCACAAGAATGTATATTGAATACGAGCCTGTTTCGAGTGCGTCATTGGCAGTGAAGCGAAGTGTAACATAGCGGAATCGAACCATCTTCTTAAAGTCTGCAGCTAGCTGAGGTGCGCACTTACCTCTTACCCGCGTTCCGTCTCGGGCACTCTCCTTCTTCAAGGATCAGCCGGATGCTCAAAATGGCGAGTAATTGTCTGAACAGGATTTTTTCAAGATTCTCATGATGGTCAGGATTATTACTTTTACAGGCAGGACGGCTCCGTAAATAGTAAACCAATACACAACCCTTCAATCTCACCTCCAGTGGAACAGATTATCTTAAAACGACACATTCTTAAGTTTTATGGAGTCATGTCTTTATTCTTGCTGGTCGCGATTGCCTTTGGGATAGCCTTGTTTGTGGAATTTGTTCACGGAGTTGAAGAGGGAAACTGGAGCATAAAAACAGTTCTTGGGCTCCCCGGCAGCATTCTTTGCGGATTCGCCATTTCCTATACTCCCAGAAAACTCTTCCGGTCCGTGCCCATCATAAAAATTGACAGGGAAAGAATTTATTTTCCCGGGAAGACCTACAATTGGTCAGACCTTTCAAGCATTGAGCTGAGGGGGAGGACTCATTTCGAATTTCTACTCACAAGTACCGCAGCCGGGGCAGCAGAACTTTCCTTTAAAGACGGCACAACCCATTTCATATACGATGATTTTTATGTAAAGCCCTGGGAATGGAAAACGTTTGTTCAGAAAATGGCCCTGGAGAAACAAAGTTCCTGGCAAATGGAAGAGGCCGGGCGTGATTCCTATACGTTCCCGACAGCGGATCATTTCGAAACTTACGCGAATCATTATTTTACTTCCGTCATCGGAATAATGTTGACCTTGATTACGGTCATGTTCACGACTATGTTTTTCACCAGCGACAACCCAGTTCCGGTGTGGTTTATCTATTTCATGTCGCTGCTGGGACTTTGCGTATATGCTTACTGCGGAACACTTGTGCATTACTTCCAGGTAGGTAATGAATACCTTGTCATACGAAACCACATTTTCTTCTGGAAAAGAAGATACTTCAAACTAGCTGATATTGCCGAAGTAAGTATTGATAGTCTGCATAACCATCCAAACTTTCTGAAGTTTAGCACCAGGAACTTCAGAACTCACCGATACTTTGCAAGCACTCTTAGAGATAAGACATGGCTGGCGTTAAAAGATAGACTGGAAGAGCGTGGAGTTAAGGTGAAGGATTATGTGATTTCTCCTCGCTGATCAAGGTTTCCCCACTTGTTCTTCTTGTGTCATCCCAGTACGGTCTGTTCTAATGACAGACATTCCAGCATCTTGCTTGATGTGATCTACTCATAGCGATATTCAAATCGGAAGATTTGATGCCGGAGCGTAGTCAGGATGACTATGCCAAAGGGGGATGCGCGAGGAGTTGTCTGAACTGTGATTCTTTTGATTGGAGAGGGCATTCTAATGATCAATTCTGCCGCTAGGGCGAGAATATTTCCCTCCTAAATTCTTTAGTTGTCATCACTTGCTGACAAATTACTTTCAACAAAAGGCGCCAACAGAATAGTTTTTTATCATTTTTCTTGGATTATTGTCATTGATGGTTATCTTTGATTTCTAAACCATAACCAATGACACAGACACAGTACCTACAAATCGTCACCGAAATGAATAAACTTCAGGCACAAATGTCCAATTTATGGATGACAATACAGAGTGCCGCACCGGAATTCAGCCCTACTAACAATATAACAAATGAAGTTAGCAATAAGATAGTATCTAACAACTCGAATGAATTGCCCGGCAGTTGGTTCGAAAGGATCCGCTATGCATTAGAGCTGAGAAACCAGCCGAGTTCTGCACGGGAAATAGCTGAGGTGCTTGCTCCCCTAATGAATATGGAGGTCAAAGATATCATAAGCAGGGTCAACACATTTTGCTCTACTATGAGGGATAAGGATATGCTGGAGTTGATTCCCTCATACCCCGGCAGCAAGAGAGGTAAATACAAATTACCAGAGCAAACTATCGAAAGGAAAGCCTCCCCCACCCGTTCGGATGCTGAAACACTAGATGCATTTAAAGAGTGGCTTCCACAAAACGGTGTGGCTGCCGCTGTGATTACCTATGCGTCCCGGCTAAGCATGTTTGAAAATGCCACAGGTGAAAGAGCAGAAGACATAATAAAGAGGATTGGCATTGACAAAACTCTCAAAAGCATCGACGAAACGATGTTCGAAAAGAGAAGCACTCAGAATGACGTACGTACTGCGATAAAAAA
>Ga0196970_1001899_pt1 | contig 12076 bp, 11 predicted proteins | sample S1v_513CmetaG_FD_148672 | JGI IMG/M metagenome (GOLD analysis project Ga0196970, IMG submission 148672) | Soil microbial communities from Anza Borrego desert, Southern California, United States - S1+v_5-13C | ecosystem: Environmental > Terrestrial > Soil > Desert | place: USA: California... | reverse complement strand
GCTCGGTGACGGCTTCTATGGTTGAGTTTAATTGCACCCTCATTCCGGATCCCACCAAGCTCTACCGCCGCGATCGAGCATCAGCGCCGATTGCGTCGGACCGTTGGAACCCGCGGTGTAAGCATGCGGCTCCACGCCCGCCTGCGCCCACGCAGCGAGCAACGCATCGGCCCATACCCACGCCGCATCCACTTCATCGCGGCGCATGAACAACGCGAGATTGCCGCGCACGATATCCATCAGCAGCCGCTCGTACGCGTCCGGATAGCGCACGCCGCCAAACTCCTCCGCGAATGAAAGATCGAGCGCCGCCGTCTTAACGCGCAAACCGCCCGGCCCCGGCTCCTTCATGTTGAGCCAAAGCTTTACGCCTTCATCCGGCTGCAAGCGCAGCACCAATTTGTTCGGCGACCCAGCGCCAGCGCCAAAGATCGGCACCGGCGTATCCTTGAATTGGATGACGATCTCGCTACGGCGCGCGCCCATGCGCTTGCCGGTGCGCAGATAGAACGGCACTCCCGCCCAGCGCCAATTGTCGACCTCCGCTTTGATCGCAACGAAGGTTTCCGTCTTTGTGGCCTTCCCGACTTCCTCAACATAAGCAGGCGCAGCCTTGCCGCCAATCAACCCGGCTTTGTACTGCCCGCGCACCGTCTTCGCCGGCGCATCCTTGGCGTCGATGCGGCGAAGCGCCGAGAGCACTTTCAGCTTCTCGGTGCGGATGGCGTCCGCCTCCATCGAGTTCGGCGATTCCAGCGCGACGAGGCACAAGAGCTGCAGCAAATGGTTCTGCACCATGTCGCGCAGCGCGCCGCTCTTATCGTAATAATCCGCGCGGCCTTCGACGCCGAGTTCTTCCGCCACCGTGATCTGCACGTGATCAATGAAGGCGCGCGACCAGACCGGTTCGATCAGCATGTTGGCGAAGCGCAGCACCAAGAGATTCTGCACCGTTTCCTTGCCAAGATAATGATCTATGCGGAAGGTGCGGTGTTCATCGAACACGCGGCCGACGCCGTCATTGATCTCGCGCGAGGAGGCGAGGTCGCGGCCGATCGGTTTTTCCAGCACGATGCGCGAGTTTGGGGTAGCGAGCCCTGTCTCGTCCAAACGCTCGGCGATAGTCACGAACAATGAAGGCGCGGTGCTCAGGTAGAAGATCCGCACGTTGCCATTGCCATCGGCGAGCGCATCCTTCAGCGCGCCCCACTCGCCAGCCGGCGCTGTCGCGTCGACGCGCGCGTAATGCACATGGCTCATGAATTCGGCGCACTTGGCTTCGTCGACGCACGCGCCCGGCGCGAACTTACCGCGGCTCTCATGCACCATCTGCCGGAACGCCGCCGTGTCGAGATCGGAACGCGCCGCGCCGATGATACGCGACTGCGGCGGAATCTGGCCGTCGAGATAGCGGTGCAGCAGCGACGGAAAAAGCTTGCGCAGCGAAAGATCGCCCGTGGCGCCGAAAACGACGAGGTCGAACGGGGGAACGGGGATGAACTCGGCCATGCCCTTACAAACTAGGTTTCGCCGCCGCTTGCAAACAGGGGCGCAAGCTTTTGTCGCGGCTTGATTGTCCCGCGACAATTGCGTTGCCAATCGAAGCGGCAGGCGCGTATGTTCCGCGCATGCGTGACGCTTATGGCCGATGACGACAAGCCCAGGCCCCGGCGTGGGCTGGGCGGAGAAAAAAAGCCCACGATCAACGACGTGGCGCGCCTGGCCGGCGTGTCGAAAAAAACGGTGTCACGCGTTATCAATCAGTCGCCGTTCGTCAAGGAAGAGACGCGCGAGAACATCAACCGCATCATCGCCGAGATCGGCTTTTCGCCCGATCCGCAGGCGCGCGGCCTCGCCTTCCGCCGCTCATTCCTGATCGGCTTGGTCTACGACAATCCGAACCCCCAATACGTCGTGAACATGCAGCTGGGCATGCTCGACGCGATGCGCGGCTCCGGCTACGAACTCGTCGTTCATCCCTGCAACCGCAACAATCCAACGTTCTTGGCCGATTTCCGCCGCTTTATCGAACGGCAAAAGCTTTCCGGCGTAGTGTTGACGCCGTCGGTCTCGGAAGACGACCGCGTCAAAGCCATTCTCGACGAAGTAGGCTGCTCCTATATCCGCATCGCTTCGGTGCCGGTGGACGAGCCCGAGCACATCATCGTCTCCAACGACCGCATGGGCGGGCGCGCCGCCGCGCGGCACTTGGCCGAACTCGGCCATACGCGCATCGGCTTCATCTCCGGGCCGCCATCCTTCCGTTCCTCGCACGAACGGCGCGGCGGTTTCGAAGAAGAATTGAAGGACCGTAAGCTGAAGCTGCCCGACGATCACGTCATGCAGGGCGCCTACACGTTCGAGAGCGGCATCTCCTGCGGCGCCGAATTGCTGAAACTCAATCCACGCCCCTCCGCGATTTTCGCCGCTAATGACGAAATGGCCGCCGGCGTGCTCCATGCAATTCGCCGCGCGGGCCTCAACTGCCCGGCCGACGTATCCCTGATCGGTTTCGACGACTTCCAAATCGCCTCCAGCGTCTGGCCGCCACTCACCACCGTGCGCACGCCGACGCGCGAGATTGGCCGCATGGCGGCGGAAAAGCTGATCGGCGCGACCGCGGATGATGACGCGCACCCCCGCGAAGCGGCGCCAGCAACGTCACCGGTGCTTGTGGTGCGGGATTCCACCGGGCCGGCGCCGCGCTAGCTTTGGCCGCAGGCGAACCCGCTTGCGCGGACGTCTGACACCGGTTACCAAGGCTGTTAATCAGGGAGCCGGCCATGTTCACGAAGACCTACCACGCCACCCATCCGGAGAGCATGGAAGGCGTCTCGAACGAGCAGCTGCGCGACCGCTATTTGATCCAGAATTTGTTCGCGCCGGATGAGATCGCGCTGAACTACTTGCACTACGAACGCTTCGTCATCGGCGGCGCCGCGCCTGTCGCGAAGACGCTGGCTTTGCCGAAGCAGAGCGAGCCCGCGAGCGCCAAGGACAAGCCGTTCCTGGAGCGGCGCGAAATGGGCATCATCAATGTCGGCGCCGGCCAAGGCATCGTGAAAGTCGACGGCCAAGCCTACGAGTTGCAGCCGAAGGACGGGCTCTACGTGCCGATGGGCTCGGAGAACGTCGAGTTCAGCTCGATAGACAAAGCGCAGCCGGCGAAATTCTATCTGACCTCGACGCCCGCACACGCGCGCTACGAAGTGGCGAAGATTTCGATCGAGAAGGCAGTGCCGCTCGAACGCGGCGCGCTCGAAACCTCGAACGAACGCACGATCTATCAGTACATCGTGCCGGCGACGGTGAAGTCCTGCCAGCTCCTGCTCGGCCTCACCGAACTCAAAACAGGCAGCGTCTGGAATACGATGCCGCCGCATCTGCACGACCGCCGCTCGGAAGTGTATTTCTATTTCGGCCTCGGCGAAAACGATCGCGTCTTCCACTTCATGGGCGAGCCGGAGTCGAACCGGCACATCGTCATCGGCAATGACGAAGCAGTCGTGTCCCCGCCCTGGTCGATTCACATGGGCTCGGGAACCGCGAATTATACCTTTATCTGGGCGATGGGCGGCGAAAACCTGGACTACACCGACATGAACGTGCTCGATATCTGCCAACTGAAATGACGCGCGTTCGGGGAGCGGAGTCCATGCAGCCGATGTTCGATCTCACCGGTGACACGGCGATCGTCACTGGCGGCAATATCGGTCTCGGCCAAGCTATCGCCGTGGCGCTTGCGAGAGCCGGCGCAGACATTGTCTCGACCAGCCGGCGCCCGGGGGACGAAACCGGTGCGTTGGTGAGAGCGCTCGGCCGCAAGTTCATATCGATCGAAGCAGATCTAAGCTCGACCAAGCCGATCGGCGGCATCATCGAGCGCACGATTAGCGAATTCAGCAAGGTCGATATCCTCGTCAACAACGCCGGCGTCATCCGTCGCAACGATTCCGTCGATTTTACCGAAGACGACTGGGACGCTGTGATCGACACGAACCTGAAGTCCGCGTTCTTCCTGGCCCAAGCGGCCGGCCGTCACATGATCGCGCAAGGTCACGGCAAGATCATCAACATCGCCTCGATGCTCTCGTTTCAGGGCGGCATCCGCGTGCCCTCCTACACAGCCAGCAAAAGCGGCCTCGCCGGCATCACGCGGCTGCTTGCGTGCGAGTGGGCCGGCAAAGGCGTCAACGTCAACGCCATCGCCCCCGGCTACATGACCACCGACAACACCGAAGCGCTGCGCGCCGACAAAGCGCGCAACGCCGCAATCCTCGATCGCATTCCCGCTGGCCGTTGGGGCGATGCGTCGGACCTTGGCGGCGCGGCGGTCTTTCTCGCCAGCGCCGCTTCGGACTACGTCCACGGCGCGATTATTCCGGTCGACGGGGGCTGGCTCGCGCGCTAGAGCGCGCATAAGGAGCGAACGTGGCGCGCATCGTCTGCTTCGGCGAACTCTTGATCCGGCTCTCGGCGCCGGGCCGCGAACTCATGCTGCAGACGCCGCGGCTTGAGACGAACGTCGGCGGCGCGGAAGCGAACGTCGCCGTGTCGCTCGCCCGCTTCGGCCATGACGCAAGCTTCATCAGCATCATGCCAGATAACGCGCTCGCGCACAGCGCACGCGGCGAACTGCGACGCTGGAATGTCGATACGCGCTCGGTGCAAACCGGCACGGGCCGACTTGGCCTCTACTTCCTGACGCCCGGCGCAGGCCAGCGTCCCTCCGACGTGCTCTACGATCGCGCACACTCGGCCTTTGCGCTGGCGGCGCCCGACGCCATCGATTGGAGCGCAGCGCTCGAAGGCGCTGATTGGCTGCATATCTCCGGCGTCACACCCGCTGTCAGCGCGAACGCGGCGAACGCCGCGCTCAACGCCATGAAAACTGCGCGCGCCGCCGGCGTGAAAGTGTCCTACGACGCGAATTTCCGCGCCAAGCTCTGGGAAGCCCGCGGTGGGAATCCGCGCGCCACTCTAGACGCACTCTTCGCCGAAGCCGATCTCGCCTTCGCCGAAGCGCGCGACATCGCCCTCCTCACCGGCGAGAAACCGATTTCGCACAGCGAAGCTGCGCGCATGGCCTTCGATCGATACCCGAACCTGCAGCGCATCGCCTGCACCGAGCGCAAAGTGGTCAGCGCCGTTCATCACGAACTCTCCGCGCACATGCACACGCGCACCGCCAACTTCTGCGCGAAGACCCGCACCGTCTCAGGCATCGTCGATCGCATTGGCGGCGGCGACGCTTTCGCCGCGGGGCTGCTGCACGGGCTCGCTACGGGGTACGCGGACGCCGACATGCTCGACTTCGCCCTCGCCGCCGCGTGCCTGAAGCACTACATTCCGGGCGATTTCAATCTCTCCACGGTGGCCGACGTGCAATTCTATCTCTCCAATTCCGGCTCCGACGTGCGCCGATGAGCGAGCCGCTGCTGCCGGAAGACGTGCTTCGTCTTTCCCCGGTAATGCCCGTCGTCGTCATCGATGACGCCGCCAACGCCGTGCCGCTCGCGCGCGCTTTGCTGGCGGGCGGGATCAAGACCATCGAAATCACGCTGCGCACACCTGCCGCGCTCGACGCTATCCGCGCCATCGCTCAAGACGCGCCACAGATGATCGTCGGCGCCGGCACCGTGCTCACCGCGGACGATCTCACTGCGGCAATCGAAGCCGGCGCGAAATACGCCCTCTCCCCCGGCGGCACGCCCAAGCTGATGAAGGCCGCGCGTAAAGCGGCAATCCCCTTCATTCCCGGCATTGCGACATCGAGCGAGATTCAGCGCGGACTCGAGCGCGGCTACCGCTGCTTCAAATTCTTCCCGGCCGAACAGCTCGGCGGCCCGAGCGCACTGAAAGCGCTCGCTGGACCATTTCCCGGCGTGCGCTTCTGCCCGACAGGCTCGATCACGCGGGAGAAGGCGCCGCTCTATCTCGGGCTCGACAACGTGCTCTGCGTCGGCGGCTCATGGATCGCGCCGGCGGATAAGATCAAGGCTGGCGATTGGGCGGCGATTGAGGCGACCGCACGGCAAGCCGCGACGCTGCGCTAGTATCGCCGGCATGCATGAGAGCCGCCGGCGGGACGGCTCATAACCGGTCACGCAGCGCGTACCAGAGCATGCCCAGCACATAGAGCGGCGAACGCATTGCCGCGCCGCCCGGAAATTCCGGCGGCGCGATCTGCGTCAGCACATCGAATTTCTCCGCCGTTCCCGCCATCGCATCGGCGATCACCTTTCCTGCCAGCGCCGGCATCAGCACACCCTGCCCCGAATAGCCGTGCGCGAAGAAGAGATCGCCGTGGCGGCCGATGTGTGGCAGCCGCGACATCGTGATCGAAACCAAGCCGCCCCAGGCATAGTCGATCCGCACATTACCCAGCTGCGGAAATACGCCGAGCATGTGTCCACGCACGAACGCAGCGATGTCCGCCGGCGGCTTCGGGCTGTAGCGCTCGCCGCCACCGAAGATCAGGCGGCCATCTTCGCTCATGCGGAAATAGTTGACGACGAAGCGGCTGTCGCTCACGGCAAGATGGTCGCCAATCAGAGCCGCAGGCTGCTCCAGCGGCTCGGTCGCGATCAGATAGTTGGCCACTGGCATGATGCGGCCGGCAATGCGCGGTTCGAGCCCCTCCAACAACGCATCGCATGCCAGGACGCCATAGCGCGCGCGCACGATGCCGCTCTCGGTATACGCAACGACACCCTCTGTCGTTTCAAGCCGCGTCACGCGCGAATGTTCGTGCAGCACAACGCCCGCGCTTCGAGCAGCGTCAGCCAAGCCGAGCGCGTAATTCAGCGGATGCAGCTGCCCGCCGCATTCGTCTAATAGCGCGCCGTGAAAGCCCGCTGCAGCCACTTTCTCACGCGCTTCGTCCGCGCTGAGCACGCGCGCGTGCGGGTAGTCCATCGCCTCCGCCAGCGCCTTCGCTTCCTCGCGCATCCAATCGAGATCGCTCGGCTTCGCCGCGAGAATGAGATGCCCGTTCACATGCAAGTCGCATTGGATATTGTGTTTGGCGATACGCTCCAGCGTCATCGCCCGCGCGGCCAGCGCCATTTCGAACAGCGCCTTCGCCTCCTCACGGCCATAGCGCGCGATCAGCTCCGTCGCGCTCTTGCGCCAGCCCGGAATCATCTGCCCGCCATTGCGGCCCGACGCACCCCAGCCGATGCGTCCGGCTTCGAGCAGAATGACGGAGAATCCGCGTTCCGCCGCGTTCAACGCCGCGTGCAGCCCGGTGTAGCCGCCGCCAATGACGACGACGTCGGCGTGCGCTTCGCCCTCCAATTTCGGCGCAGGTGCAAATGGATTGGCGGTCGCCGCGTAATACGACCGCTCCATGTTCAAGCCCGAGTTGAAACCCATCTCAGACCTTGAGCAGCAAGTGGTCCCGCTCCCAAGAGCTGATCACGCCTTCGAAATTGCCCAGTTCGTGATCCTTGATCATCTGGAACGCGTTGCAAAAGTGCGGCCCCAGCAATTCGATCACCGGCTTGCACTCCTTGAACCGATCCAAACCTTCACGCAGCGTGCGCGGCAGCGTGCGCGCCCATTTGTAGGCGCTGCCCTGCACCATCTGGCCTGGCGCAATCTTGTCACGGATGCCGATATAGCCGCACACCAGCACCGCCGCGATGGCGAGATAAGGATTGGCGTCGGCGCCGGGCAGGCGGTTCTCGATACGTCGGTTTTCTGGTTGTGAAATCGGCACGCGCAGCCCGCACGAGCGGTTGTCATAGCCCCATTGCAGATTGATCGGCGCCGAGAAATCCGGCCGCATGCGGCGGAACGAATTGACGTTTGGCGCAAACAACGGCGTCACGTCACCCAGATACTTCTGCAGGCCGCCGACGAAATGCCGGAACATTTCGGTGTTGCCGTCGCCGCCATCGACCGGCGCTGCGCCGAACAGGCTTGCGCCCTTCTTGGCGTCGACTAGTGAGACATGCAGGTGCATCGCGCTGCCGGGCTGGTTCTCCATCGGCTTGGCCATAAACGTCGCGTACACACCGTGCTTCAGCGCGACCTGACGGACGATACGCTTGAACACCAGCACCTGATCCGACACGTGGACCGGATCGCCGTGGTTGAAGTTGATTTCGAGCTGCGCCGTGCCGCTTTCGTGGATCATGGTGTCGAGATGGAGCGACGCCGCTTCGGCGTGCTCATAGATGGTCTCGATCAGATCCTCGTACTCGGTGATCGCCTCAAGCCCGTAAGGCTGCGGCGAGGTTTCGGAACGTCCCGAACGCCCGGCCGGCGGCATCAACGGCAAATCCGGATCGGTGTTCACCTGGGTCAGATAGAACTCGAGTTCAGGCGCCACCACCGGGCGCACGCCCATCTCCTCGTAAAGCTTCACCACCCGGCGCAGCACATAACGCGGCGCGATATCGTACGGCTCGCCGCTGGTGTGATACGCGTCGGCGTACACGAACGCCGTCGGCGTCTTATAACCCGGCGCCACGCAAATCGTCTCAAGGTCCGGGCGCAGCACGACGTCCGGATCCTGCATCGACAGCGCTTCATCCACATCGTCGGCGTATTCGCCCGTCACCGTCAGCAAAAAAATACTCGACGGAATCCGCAGCGAGCCGTCGCGCTCACTCTGCAGAAACTTCTGTGCCGGAAACACCTTGCCGCGAATGACGCCGTTCAAATCGGGGATCAGGCATTCGATCTCGCCGATGCCGCGTTCCTTGATCCAGCTTGCGAAGCTCTTATCCGCCATGACACACCGATGCGTTGCGTGAACGTGCGCCGCCCGCCGTTCTGGCGCGGCTATCCGCGAATGATTTTCGTTCAAACAAGCGCGGCGAAGAGCCCTGCAATGCGAAAGCGCGCATCGCCAGCATGCCGCGCCCATTCGCCTTCGTTGGAAGGCCGCGGGGGCGCATTAGTCACCTGATGCCGCATAATGTGCGTTGGCGTCGCACCTAGTCAAGCGCGCCCGCGTGTGCGGCGAATGGCCAAAATCGTCGATTATGGGTGGCGTCGGCGGATGTTTCCCTTACGGTCGCGCCATCATGATCCACGATGACGCCGAAGAAGGCCTCAACACCGCCGTTTACAATGAACTCCGCACGCGCCTGGTGACAGGCCGCATGTCGCCGGGGCACGAATTATCGACGCGCTCGATCGCCGCGGAACTCGGCGTCAGCCAAACCCCGGTGCGCGATGCGCTGTCACGTCTCTCTGCCGAGGGCGCCGTGTCGATCCGCTCGAAGCGCCGCGTGCGCGTGCCGGCGATGACGGCGGAACGGTTCGAGGATTTGCTGCGCTGCCGCCTGCTGCTGGAGCCGGAAGCCGCGGCGCTCGCGCTGCCGCATCTCGACGCCAACCACATGCGCCTGCTGCGCGAGATCGATGCGAAAGTGGACGCTGCAATTCTCTCCGGCGACGCCGATGCGTACATGCAATGCAATCACGCGTTCCACTTCACGCTCTATCGTGCGCAGAGCCGTCGCACGCTGCTGCAGCTGATCGAAACGCTGTGGCTGCAATTCGGCCCGTTTATGCGGCTCGTCTACGGTCGGGTCGCCAACGCGCCGCTGAACGACAACCACCAAGCCGCCCTCGCCGCGATCAAGGCGCGCGACGCCGAAGCGCTCCGCGCCGCCATCGCCGCCGACATCAGCGACGGCATGGGCCTCATCGCGCGCACGGGGCTGGTGAGCGAGGACGGGCTCAGCGTTTAGCCCAAACCACCCTGATCATCGGTCGGCAGCGCGCGCAGCGCCGGCTCTGCTTCGCGCAATGAGCGGGCGATGATTTCGGTCATGCGGTCGATCTCTTCGTGCGAGATGATCAGCGGCGGGCAAATCACGATCGAGTCGCGAATGCCGCGCACCATCAGGCCATTCTTAATGCACGCATCGCGCACGATCGGGCCGGCTTTGCCTTCCTTGCCGGTAAAGCGCTCGTTTGTGCCCTTCTTGGCGACAATCTCGATGGCGCCGATCAATCCGAGCGAACGCACTTGGCCAACCAGCGGATCGCTTTCGATCCGCTTCAGCGCTTCGGCGAAGTACGGGCCAACATCATTCTTCACGCGCTCGACCAGGCGCTCCTGTTCAATGATTTCCAGATTCTTGAGCGCAACGGCTGCGGCAACCGGATGGCCAGAATACGTGTAGCCATGCACGAACTCGCCGCCCTTCTCGCGCAGCACTTTGACGATCTCGTCCGACACGCCGACCGCCGAGATCGGCAAATAGCCGGACGACAGGCCCTTCGCCATCGCGACCAGGTCCGGCGTCACGCCGAAATGCTGGAAGCCGAACCATGAACCCAAGCGGCCAAAGCCGCAGATCACTTCATCGCTGACGAGCAGCACGCCGTACTTCTTGCAGATCGCATCGACGCGCTTCCAATAGCCCTTCGGCGGAATGATCACGCCGCCAGCGCCCTGCACCGGCTCGCCGATAAACGCGGCGACATTCTCCGGGCCCAGCTCGAGAATCTTGTCCTCGATCTCCTGCGCCGCACGCGCCGCGAACTTCTCTTCGTCTTCGCCGAAACCTTCGTTGAACGCATAGGGCTGCATCACGTGATGCACGCCGGGGATCGGCAGATCGCCGATCACGTGCATATGCTTCATGCCGCCAAGGCTAACACCCGCGACGGTCGAGCCATGATAGGCGTTCCAGCGGCTGATGAAGTGCTTGCGCTGCGGCTCGCCCTTCGACTTCCAGTAATGGCGCACCATGCGGAACACGGTGTCATTCGCCTCCGAGCCCGAGGAATTGAAGAACACGTGCTGCAGCTTGCCGCCTAAAAGTTCAGCGAGCTTCGCCGCCAGCATCACCGTCGGCGGCGTCGCCGTCTTAAAGAAGGTGTTGTAGAACGGCAGCTCCTGCATCTGCTCGGCCGCCGTGCGCACCAGCTCCTGGCGGCCGTAGCCCACGTTCACGCACCAAAGTCCGGCCATGCCGTCGAGGATCGCGTTGCCGTCGCCGTCATAGATCGTGCAGCCCTCGGCGCGGGTGATGATGCGGCTGCCGCCCAGCTTTTCGAGTTCTCCGTAATTGGCTTGCGCCGGCAAATGGTGCGCGACGTCAAGACGGCGAAGTTCGGCGATATCGTAATTGCGGGCGGGCATGTTCGTTTCCTCGAAATCAAAAATCGCTGCGGCGCTAGCGCGAAGCCAGTTTCTCGCCGCGCAGCGCTCGGCCCAAAAGCTTAAAGAAGACTTGGCTTTCAGGGTTGTCCTGCGCTTTCCACTCTGGGTGCCATTGCACCGCAAGTACTGGCGCGCCGTTCACTTCCGTCGAAATCGCTTCGATCACGCCGTCGGGCGCCGTGGCTTCCACCTTTAGACCGGCGCCGAGTTTATCGACGCCCTGATAGTGCACGCTGACGACATCCAATTGATCTTTGTCATACGCGCCCTTCAGCCAGCCGCCGTCTTGCAGCTGCACGGGATGAACGTGCTCGAAATACTCAGTGAAACTCTTATCGCTCGGCGCATGATGGGCGATCAGCTCGGCGTTGTCGGCCATGTCGCGCCGCAGCGTGCCGCCGAAGGCGACGTTGAGCTCCTGAAAGCCGCGGCAAATGCCGAACACCGGCTTGCCGTGTTCAAGCATGGCCTCGATCAGATGCGCCGTCATCTCGTCGCGGCCCGGATCGAACGGCCCCGGTGCGTCGTCGACGATCGCGCCATAGCGCTTCGGATCAAGGTTCGACGGCGTGCCGGTGAGCAACAGCCCATCCAAACGCGGCGCGATTTCCTTCGCGTGCATCAGCTCGGGCATCGCCGGCACCAGCAAGGCGGCCGCATCGGAGTAGGTCAGCGCCGAGACCAGATACCGCGTCATCACCGCCTGCGCGGATTGATGCTCCACCACGCGGTTGCAGGCGATGACGCCGAGAACGGGACGAGGTGCGCTCACGACAGCAGCACCGCCGGCGAGCAGGCGTGCCACGCCAGCCACACCGGCTCGTCCCAGGTGAAATCTTCCTGGTCGTAGCGCGTCAGATTGGAACGGAACGTTTTCACGCGGCGGCCACCTTCAAGCTCAATCTCAAAATTGGTCTCGCTGCCCAGATAAACAATGTCGCG
>Ga0196970_1001898_pt1 | contig 12095 bp, 7 predicted proteins | sample S1v_513CmetaG_FD_148672 | JGI IMG/M metagenome (GOLD analysis project Ga0196970, IMG submission 148672) | Soil microbial communities from Anza Borrego desert, Southern California, United States - S1+v_5-13C | ecosystem: Environmental > Terrestrial > Soil > Desert | place: USA: California... | reverse complement strand
GGTCCAGGGCGACGTCACCGTCGACGCGGGCACGGTCACGACCAGCGGTGCGAGCGCCATCGGCATCTACGCCGGCGCGTCCTTCGGCGACGTGACCGTCAACGCCGCCTCGGTGACCACCAGCGGCGACGGGGCGACCGGCATCATCGGCTTCTCGGGCTACTACTACGACCTGATCCTGCTCACCCCGTACTCGGGCGACGTCACGATCACGGCCGGCGAAGTGTCCACCAGCGGCGATCTGGCCGACGGCATTCTGGCCTACTCGGTCGGCGGCAACGTCTCGGTCACGGCCGGCGACGTGTCGGTGACGGGCCTCGGCTCGAACGCCATCACGGCGGTCACCGGCGGCTTCGACGCCACCACCACCGATGACGTCACGGTCACCACGACCGGCGACATCTACTCGGCCTACGGCTACGGCATCGAGGTCGCTTCGGCGGGTTCGGCCAGCGTCTACGTCGAGAGCGGCTCGGTGTACGGCTACCTGGCCGGCATCCACATCGACTCGGTCAGCGGCGCCTACATCCAGAACTACGGCGAGATCTCGGGCTTCGACGGCCTGGCCATCGACGTCGACGGCGCTGCGGTGGAGATCGACAACGAAGGGATCATCCTGGGCCGTGTCGACCTGACCGACAACGACGACCTGTTCCGCAACAACGCCCTCTTCGACGCCTACGACACCTCGGACTTCGGTCTGGGTACGGACGTGCTCGAGAACGAAGGCGTGATCTCGGTCAACGGCTCGGCGACCTTCGTCAACCTCGAGACCCTGGACAACACCAGCGGCGTGATCGACCTGCGCGACGGCGCGGCCAACGACACCCTCGAACTGGTCGACACGACCTTCGTGGGCGGCGCGGGCAGCCAGCTGCACGTGGACATCGGCACGACGGCGGCGGACATGCTGATCCTCAGCGGCACGGGCAATGCGACCGGCGTCACCGAGATCCGCGCGACCGACACGACCGGCGGCCAGATGAACTTCGGCGGCATCGTGGTGGTCGACTCGGCCTCCAACGAAACCGGCGCCGAGTTCGTGATGGACGACGTGCAGTCCGGCTTCGTCGAGTTCACCCTGGTGTTCGACGCTGCGGCCGACGACTGGGTGATCTTCGGTCTGCCGAGCGAAGAAGCCTTCGAGCTGCTGACCTTCACGGCCGGCGCCCAGGACTTCTGGCGTCGTTCCGGCGACGCCTGGGGCGCGCGCACCATGGAAATCCGTGATGCGATGGTCTTCGGCGACGGCGGCGCGCGTCGTGACGGCTGGGAACTGTGGATGCAGACCCACATCGGCGACGAGGAGTTCGACAACTTCGAAACCTACACGACCGGCGGCTTCACCTTCGCTGAGGATCTCTCGACCCACAGCGACTGGCGCGGCTTCCAGTTCGGCTTCGACCACCTCTCGGGCGATGCGGACAACTACTCGTTCTGGGGCCTCACCATGGGCTTCACCGAGCAGGAGACCCGCTTCCAGTTCGACAACAACAGCTTCGAGATCGAAGGCTGGAACGTCGGCGCCTACGGCGGCTGGAACTGGGGCGGCCTCTACCTGAACGGCCTGCTGAAGGGCGACTTCTACGAAGTCGACGCCAACTTCCGCACCATCCCGGCCATGATCGAGATGGACGGCAGCACCTGGGGCGCCAAGGGTGAGATCGGTTACCGTTGGGACGGCGGCGGCTGGTTCTTCGAACCGCACGCCGAACTGGCCTGGACCAGCACGGACATCGACGGCTTCGCGGCCGCCGGCGCCACGGTGGACTGGGACGACGCCGACAGCCTGCTCGGCAAGGCCGGCGCCCGTATCGGCGGCACCTTCGGCTCGGGCGACGTGGTCCTGACCCCGTACATCGGCCTCTACGCGGTCGAGGAGTTCGAGGGCGACAACTCGATGGCGTTCGCCACCGGCGGCGTGCCGCTGGTCGCCACCGACTACGCCCGCGACGGCTACGGTCAGGTCGACTTCGGCTTCACCACCCAGACCTTCTACGGCCTCGAAGGCTTCATGAAGGGCGAGGTGAAGTTCGGCGACGAGGCCGACGGCTGGACGGCCCGCATGGGCGCCCGTTGGCGCTGGTAAGCGGCCCCAACTAGTCTAAATTGCGCCGGCGCCCCCCAAGGCGCCGGCGCTTTCTTTTTGACGATTACCGACGTTGGATCATGAGCAAGAAAACCAAGGCGGCCGACGCCGCTACTGAGGCCCCCGCCGCCGAGGCCCCCGCCGCCGATGCGGCCGCCTCGTCCGTCTCGTCCACTTCGGCCGGGGTCGACGTGAGCGCGCCCACCACCGCGGAGGCCTCCATGCCTGCCGCCGCCCCCGCCGCCGGCGCGCCGCCGGCCGAGATGCAGACGAAGATGTCGGTGTCCCGCGGGTTCGCGAACTGGATGGCGATGCAGCGGGTCAGCCTGGCCTTCACCTCCTACCAGACCGGCAAGCTGTTCCTGGTCGGCCTGACGCCGGACAGGAAGGTCTCGTTCCACCAGCAGACCTACCAGCGCGCCATGGGCGTGCACGCCCAGAAGGACCGCCTGTACGTCGGCTCCCTGTTCCAGATCTGGCGCCTGGAGAACGTGCTGGCCCCGAACGAGCGGGCCAACAAGCACTTCGACCGCCTGTATGTGCCGCGCAACGCCCAGACCGTCGGCGACGTGGACGTGCACGAGGTCTCGGTCGACCGTTCCGGCCGGATCATCTTCGTCAACACCAAGTACTCGTGCCTGGCGACGGTCTCGACCCGCTTCGGCTTCCGCCCGATCTGGAAGCCGCCGTTCATCTCCAAGCTGGCGGCGGAAGACCGCTGCCACATGAACGGCCTCGCCATGGAGGACGGCCTGCCGCGCTACGTCACCGCCGTCAGCCGCAGCGACGTCATCAACGGCTGGCGCGAGCGCCGGCACGAGGGCGGCGTGCTGATCGACGTGCAGAACGACCGCATCGTCACCGACAAGCTGTCGATGCCGCACAGCCCCCGCGTCCACAACGGTCAGATCTACTGCCTCGACTCGGGCCGCGGCCACCTGGTCCGCGTCGATCCGCAGACCGGGGCCAAGGAAGACATCGCCTTCTGCCCGGGCTTCCTGCGCGGCCTGTCGCTGCACGGCAACTACGCCATCGTCACGGTCTCCAAGCCGCGCGACGGCGCCTTCGCCGGCCTCGAACTCCAGGATGCGCTGAAGGCCCGCGACGGCGAGGCCTGGTGCGGCGTGCTGATCATCGACCTGCGCGAGGGCTCGCTGGTCGAGTTCATCCGCATGGACGGCCAGATCCAGGAACTGTTCGACGTGGCCGTGGTGCCCGACACCATCTGCCCGATGGCGATCGGCGTGAACTCTCCGGAGATCCACAGCATGATCACCTACGACAAGGAGTTCGCGCCGCTGATCCCGCCGATGCCGGGCCAGCCGGCCCCCGCGGCCAAGACCGCGGCGGCGTAGGGCTACAGGCCTTCGGCAGAGACAAGGCCCGCCCGGGGAGACCTGGGCGGGCTTTTTCCTTTCCCCCGGCCTGGGGCGATGGCTGCTCCCCGTCGGCCGTCGAGGCTGGACCATCAAACACCTGGCGGGTGCACCGCGCCCTTCGGCCCTGACAGCGGCAGGACCGGGCGCACCATTCCATCGCGAGGTCGACGGCGGGTTCTGTTCGGGGCCAGAGGCCTGCCGGCTTGCTGCCTTCCAAAAGCCTCATCCTGAGCTTGTCGAAGGGCGAGGCGGGCCCTCCACGCCGGCGGCGGGCCCGCCTGCCCCAGCCTGGCCCTTCGACAAGCTAAGGATGAGGATGAATGAAACCGGTTGGCGCGGCCGGGGCCGCTCCCCCGACCGCGGTTCTCTCCGCCCCTTGCCCTTCCGCCGTCGGCGCCCTAGCCAATTGCGGCCAAGTCCCGGAATCCCTGCATGTCGTCACCCCCTGCCAAGACCCCGCTTTCGGCGCATCTGAAGCGCCTGGAGGCCGAGTCCATCGAGATCATCCGCGAGGTGGCGGCCGAGTTCGACAACCCGGTCATGCTGTACTCGATCGGCAAGGATTCCGGGGTGATGGTCCACCTCGCGCTCAAGGCCTTCTATCCATCGCGCCCGCCATTCCCGCTGATGCACGTGGATACGCGCTGGAAGTTCCGGGACATGATCGCCCACCGCGACACCATCGTGGAGCGCTACGGGCTGAAGCTGCTGGTGCACACCAATCCCGACGGGATCGAGCGCGACATCAACCCCATCGATTCCGGCTCGTCCCTGCACACCCAGGTCATGAAGACCGACGCGCTGAAGCAGGCGCTGGACAAGTACGGCTTCGACGCGGCCTTCGGCGGCGCGCGCCGGGACGAGGAGAAGAGCCGCGCCAAGGAGCGGGTGTTCTCGTTCCGCTCGGCCGGCCACGTCTGGGACCCGCGCAACCAGCGGCCCGAGCTCTGGCGGCTCTACAACACGCGCATCGCCAGGGGCGAGAGCATCCGCGTCTTCCCCCTGTCCAACTGGACCGAGCTGGACATCTGGGAATACACCCGCGCGGAGGCCATCCCCATCGTGCCCCTGTACCTGGCCGCGCCCCGGCCCGTGGTCCAACGCGACGGCATGCTCATCCTGCGCGACGACGAGCGCATGCCGCTGCTGCCCGGCGAGACGGAGCAGGTGCGCATGGTCCGCTTCCGCTCGCTCGGCTGCTATCCGCTGAGCGCCGCGGTGGAGTCCGACGCCGCGACCCTGGACGACATCATCGACGAACTTCGCAGTTCCCGCTCGTCGGAACGGCAGGGGCGGCTGATCGACAGCGACGAGGCCGCCTCGATGGAGAAGAAGAAGCGCGAGGGGTACTTCTGATGGCCCTCGATGCGCACGAGAACGACCTTGCATCGACGGAAAAGTCGCTGCTTCGCTTCCTCACCTGCGGCTCGGTGGACGACGGAAAGTCGACCCTGATCGGCCGGCTGCTGTACGAGACACGCCAGATCTACGACGACCAGCTGGCGACCCTGGAGCGGGACTCGCGCAAGCACGGCACGACCGGCGACGACATCGACTTCGCCCTGCTGGTGGACGGCCTGGAAGCCGAGCGGCAGCAGGGGATCACCATCGACGTCGCCTACCGCTTCTTCTCCTCATCCAGGCGTTCCTTCATCGTCGCGGACACCCCGGGCCACGAACAGTACACCCGCAACATGGCCACCGGCGCCTCCAACTCCGACGCCGCCGTTATCCTGATCGACGCCCGCAAGGGCGTCCTGCCCCAGACCAAGCGCCACAGCTTCATCGTCTCGCTGATGGGCATCCGCCACGTGATCGTGGCGGTGAACAAGATGGACATGGTCGGTTACGACGAGGCGGTGTTCGATAGCATCGTCGAGGAGTACCTGGCCTTCGCCCGGGGCCTGGACTTCGAGACCGTCCAACCGATCCCCCTGTCGGCGCGCCGTGGCGACAACATCATGGAGCGGTCGGCCAGCACGCCATGGTACGCGGGGCCGTCGCTGCTGGAGCAGCTGGAGTCGATCGATGCGGAATCCACCCTGGCCGCCAGGCCGTTCCGCCTGCACGTGCAGTGGGTCAACCGGCCCGACCAGAGCTTCCGCGGCTATTCGGGAACAGTCGCCTCGGGCCGCGTCCGTCCGGGCGACCGTGTCGTCGTCGCGGCCTCCGGCAAGGAGACCCGCGTCGCGCGCATCGTCACCTTCGACGGCGATCTCGAAGAGGCCTCGGCCGGCGACGCCGTGACCCTGGCCCTGACGGAAGAGGTCGACATCGCCCGCGGCGACATCCTCGCCGGCGCCACGGACCGGCCCGAGGTCATCGACCAGTTTGCGGCCCACCTGCTGTGGATGGGCGAGCAGCCGATGCTGCCCGGCCGCCCGTACCTGATGAAGATCGGCACGCGCTACCTGCCCTGCCAGGTCACCGAGCTGAAGCACAAGATCGACGTCGACACCCTGGAGCACCTGGCCGGGAAAACCCTGACGCTGAACGAGATCGGCGAGGCGAACCTGTCCATGGCCGCGCCGGTGGCGATCGACCCGTTCGCCGAGAACCCGCACACGGGCGCCTTCATCCTCATCGACCGCTTCACCAACGGCACGGTCGGAGCCGGGGTGATCCTGCACGGCCTGCGCCGGGCGACCAACATCCACTACCAGGAACTGCTGGTGGACCGCGCCGCGCGCGAACGGCTCAAGGGCCACCGCGCCGGGGTGCTGTGGTTCACCGGCCTGTCCGGCGCCGGCAAGTCGACCGTCGCCAACCTCGTCGAACGCGAGCTCTACGCCCGCGGGGCGCACACCTTCCTGCTGGACGGCGACAACGTCCGCCACGGACTGAACCGCGACCTCGGCTTCACCGACGCCGACCGGGTGGAAAACATCCGCCGAGTCGGGGAGGTGGCCCGGCTGTTCGTCGATTCCGGCTCGCTGGTGCTGTGCTCCTTCATCTCGCCGTTCCGGGACGAGCGCCGCATGGTGCGCGAACTGTTCGCCGAGGGGGACTTCCTCGAGGTCTACGTCGACACCTCGATCGAGACCGCGATCCGGCGCGATCCCAAGGGCCTCTATGCCAAGGCGCTGCGAGGCGAGATCAAGAACTTCACCGGACTGGACAGCCCCTACGAGCCGCCCGAGAAGGCGGAAATGACCATCGACACCGGCGTCCTCTCCGCTGCGGAGGCGGCCCGGCAGGTGATCGCCGAACTCGAACGCCGCGGCATGATCTGAGGCGCGTCAGGACCCGCCCCGCCCGATGACCTTCGCGCCGCCACCGCCGACCGACAGAGCCGCCCGGTCGGCGGCACGGGCCGTGGCCCTGTGCGGGGCGACCGGGGTGCTGCTGCTGGCGTGGATCGCCCTCGCGGACGCCGACCATGCCGGCCGGGCCGCCCTGGCGGCGGTCGGCCTCGCAGCCCTGACCCTGCTGCTGCACTCAAGGGCTCGCCGCGCCCATGCCGTCGATGCGCAGGCGGCGCCGCCGCCGGGAGGCGCCGTCCCCGTCGCGGCCTCGGCCTCGCCCCTGCGCGACGCCTTCGACGCCCTGCCCGACCCGTTGATGATCGTGTCGGGCGAAGAGCCCGACGACATCGCCGGCCGCCGCATCGTTCTGGCCAATGCGGCCAGCCGCGGCCTGTTCCGCATCCCCGCGGAAGGGGCGCTGCTGGTCACGGTGCTGCGCGATCCGGAGGTGCTCGAGATCGTCGACGAGGCGCTGTACGCCGGGGTGGAGCGGCAGGTGGAGTTCGCCCTGCCGGGCGTGCAGGACCGTCACTGGCGGGCCGAGACCCGGCCGCTGCCGTCGGCCGACGATCACCGCAAGCTCGCCGTCCTGCACCTGCGCGACGAGACCGAGACGCGGCGTATGAACCAGATGCGCGCGGACTTCCTGGCCAACGCCAGCCACGAGCTGCGCAGCCCGCTGGCCTCGCTCAGCGGCTTCATCGAGACCCTGAAGGGACCGGCCCGGGACGACGCCCCAGCACGCGATCGTTTCCTCGACATCATGGCGGTGCAGGCGGACCGGATGGGACGGCTCATCGCCGATCTGCTGTCGCTGAGCCGGATCGAACTGAACGAGCACGTCGCGCCCGCGGGCGCGGCCGACCTTGCCCTGGTCGCCGGCGACGTGATCGACGCCCTGACGCCCACCCTGCGCGACAGGGAGGTGCAGATCTCGCTCGCCGGCGCCCAGGCAGGCGAGGCGAGGGTGGCCGGGGATCGCGACCAGATCGTGCAGGTGGTGCAGAACCTGGTCGACAACGCGGTGAAGTACTCGCCCAAGGGCTCGACCGTGGAGATCGAGATCCTGCCGGCCTTCTCCGCCGCCGACGCCCTGGTGAAGGGCGAGGCGGGGGCGGCGCGCCACTCGCTGCTCAAGCCGGACGTGGCGCCCGAGGTGCTGTACGCCGCCATCCGCGTGCGCGATCGCGGCAAGGGAATCGCCCGCGAGCACCTGCCGCGCCTGTCCGAGCGGTTCTACCGGGTCGAGGGCCAGAAGAGCGGCGACCGCCTGGGCACGGGGCTGGGCCTCGCCATCGTCAAGCATATCGTCAACCGCCATCGCGGCGGCCTCGTGGTCGAAAGCACGCCGGGGCAGGGGGCCAGTTTCACCGCCTATCTCCCGAGCGCCGTGGAGAAATCCACAGGCTCGGCCGGCGGCCGCAACAAAAGTGTCATGCAGGCGTCGTAAAGGCCGCCTCGTCGAAGGCGCGCACCCGGCGCGCCTGCCTCTCCGCGGGACCGTCGCCGGATGATCTGGATCGTCTTCATCGGACTGTTCCTGTTCTCGGCCGCGACCTATGGTCTCGCCCGCCGCCGCGCGGCCGCAAAGGCCGAGGCTGGCCACGTCCTTCCCCATTCCCGACCGGGCCAGCACGGCGCCTATGTCGCCATCTGGGCCACAGTGCCGGCGTTCCTGCTGCTGGCGGCCCTGCTGGTGTTCGGCGGGCGCATCGAGACGGCCCTGCTGGCGGCGGACCTGCCCGCCGCCGCCGCTTCCCTGCCGGCGGAACAGCAGGAGCGGCTGGTCAGCGATGCGCGCGCCATCGCCGTCGGACGCTCGCCCAGCGCGGTGCAGTACGAGGGGCCGCTGAAGGCCGCCCTCGACACGACCGTCGCGCGCGCCCGCAGCTACGACGCCCTGCTCACCGGCGGCGGCATCGCCTTGGCCGTCCTGCTCGCGCTCATCGGCGGCCTGCTGGCGCTGCGTCGTCTTTCGCCGGAGTTCCGCGCCCGCAACCGGGTCGAGGGCTGGGTCGGCGGGGTGCTGCTGGCCTGTTCCGTCGCGGCGGTCCTGACCACCTTCGGCATCATCGGTTCCCTGCTGTTCGAGAGCCTGCGCTTCTTCGCAGCGGTCTCCCCCGTCGAGTTCCTGACCGGCATGCACTGGAGCCCGCAGGTGGCCATGCGCGCGGATCAGGCGGGCGGGTCAGGCGCTTTCGGGGCCGTGCCGCTGTTCGTGGGCACCTTCCTGGTGATGCTGATCGCCATGCTGGTGGCCGGGCCGGTGGGCCTGTTCTCGGCCATCTACCTGGCGGAGTACGCCGGGCCCCGCACGCGCGGCTGGGTCAAGCCGCTGCTGGAGATTCTCGCCGGAGTGCCCACCGTCGTCTACGGCTTCTTCGCCGCCCTGACCGTCGGCCCCGCCTTCCGCGCCTTCTTCAACTCCATCGGCGCGAACCTGATCGGCGGGCCGCTGGACGGCATCGGCCAGTACCTCATCGGGGTGCAGAACCAGATGGCGCTCACCGCCGGCGTGGTCATGGGCATCATGCTGATCCCCTTCGTCTCCTCCCTGTCGGACGACATCATCAACGCGGTGCCGCAGAGCCTGCGCGACGGCTCCTACGCCATGGGCGCGACGAAGTCGGAGACGGTGAAGAAGGTGGTGCTGCCCGCCGCCCTCCCGGGCGTCATGGGCGCCTTCCTGCTCGCCATCTCGCGGGCCATCGGCGAGACCATGATCGTGACCATGGCCGCCGGCCTGCAGGCCAAGGCGACGCTGAACCCGCTGGACACGGTCACGACCGTCACGGTGCAGATCGTGACCCTGCTCACCGGCGACCAGGAGTTCGACAGTCCCAAGACCCTGGCCGCCTTCGGCCTCGGCCTGACCCTGTTTGTGGTCACCCTGGCGCTGAACGTCATCGCCCTGCGCATCGTGCAAGCCTATCGGGAACAGTATGACTGACGCAGCCCTGCCCCCCGCCGGCGCGGCCAGCGCCGTCCGCACGGCCGCCGAGCGGCGGCTTAGGAAGCGCCACGCCGCCGAGCGGCGGTTCAAGGCCTACGGCCTGGCGGCGATCGTCATCGCCCTGACCTTCCTCGTGATCCTGGTCGGGCGGCTGGGCATGCAGGGCTACCACGCCTTCTGGACCCACTCGGTCACCATGCCGGTCTACGTCGACGCCGCCCGGGTCGACCGTACGGACCTGGCCGGCGCCAACTACGACATGATGATCGCCGAGCAGCTGCTCGCCCGCCTCGGCGCGGAGAACGACGAGCTCGGCGAGAACGCCATGAAGGCCAAGGACCTGATCTCGCCCGACATGGGCTATCAGGTGCTGGAGAGGCTGCGGGCCGACCCCTCCCTGATTGGCCGCACGGTTTCCGTCACCGCCCCGGTCGCCGGCAACGCGGACCTCTACTTCAAGGGCGAGCTGGGCCGCGACATCGCCGAGGACGACCGCAGGCTGGACGACCAGCAGTTCGACTGGCTGGACCGGCTCAAGGCGGACGGCCTGGTAAGGGGCCACTTCAACAGCGGCCTGTTCACCCGATCGGACTCCACCCAGCCGGAACTGGCGGGCCTGCTCGGCGCCATCGTCGGCTCGGCCCTGATGGTCATCGTCACCGCCCTGATCGCCGTCCCGATGGGCGTGGGCGCGGCGGTCTATCTCGAGATGTTCGCACCGAAGAACCGCTGGACCGGGCTGATCGAGGTGAACATCAACAACCTCGCCGCCGTGCCGTCGATCGTCTACGGCCTGCTGGGCCTGGCGGTGTTCATCAACTGGCTGGGCTTCCCGCGCTCGGCGCCGATCACCGGCGGGGTGGTGCTGGCCCTGATGGCCCTGCCGACCATCATCATCGCCACGCGCTCGGCGCTGAAGGCGGTGCCGCCGTCGATCACCGACGGGGCGCTGGCGGTGGGTGCGTCCAAGACCCAGGCGGTGTTCCACCACGTCCTGCCGCTCGCCATGCCGGGCATCATGACGGGCACCATCATCTCGCTGGCCCACGCCATCGGCGAGACCGCGCCGCTCCTGATGATCGGCATGGTCAGCTTCGTGCCGGGCGTGCCCGAGGGCTTCACCTCCGCGGCCACCGTGCTGCCCGTGGAGATATTCATCTGGGAGAATGCGTCGGAGCGGTCGTTCCACGAGAAGACCGCCGCCGCCATCCTCGTTCTCCTCGGTTTCATGATCGTGATGAACGCCGCCGCCATCGTCCTGCGGCGCCGCTTCGAACGCAGGTGGTAGGCATGCTCTCCCGAATTCTCCGTCAGGGTCCCGACATGGAGACCACGCTGCTGCCGCCAACGCCCGTGTCGGCGCCGCTGGCCCCCGTGGGCGGGTCGAAGATCTCGGCCCGCAACGTCAGCGTCTTCTACGGCCCCAAGCAGGCGCTGTTCGGCGTCAACCTCGAGGTGCCGGATAACGCGGTGACCGCCCTGATCGGCCCGTCCGGCTGCGGCAAGTCCACCTTCCTGCGCTGCATGAACCGGATGAACGACACCATCCCGGGCGCGCGGGTCGAGGGCGAGATCGTCATCGACGGCGACAACGTCAACGACCGCCGCATCGACCCGGTGCTGCTGCGCGCCCGCGTCGGCATGGTGTTCCAGAAGCCGAACCCGTTCCCCAAGTCGATCTTCGAGAACGTGGCCTACGGCGCTCGCATCCACGGTCTGGCCACGTCCAAGTCCGAGATGGAGGGCCTCGTCGAGAACGCCCTGAAGCGCGCCGGCCTGTGGGGCGAGGTGGCCGACCGGCTGCACCAGCCCGGCACCGGCCTGAGCGGCGGCCAGCAGCAGCGTCTGGTCATCGCCCGCGCCATCGCGGTGGAGCCCGAGGTGATCCTGATGGACGAGCCGTGCTCGGCGCTCGACCCGATCGCCACGGCCAAGATCGAGGACCTGATGGACGAGCTGCGCCAGCAGTTCTGCATCGTCATCGTCACCCACTCGATGGCCCAGGCGGCCCGGGTATCCCAGCGAACGGCCTTCTTCCACATGGGCCGGCTGGTCGAGGACGGGCCGACCGAGGAGATCTTCACCAACCCGCGCGACACGCGCACCCACGACTACATCACCGGCCGGATCGGCTGAGGAAGGGCGTCCCATGTCCCACCAGCACATCGTCTCGTCCTTCGGCGAGGAGCTGGACCAGCTCCGGGCCGAGGTGGTCCAGCTCGGCGGCCTGGCCGAGGCTCTGGTCGCCGACGCCGTGGCCTCGGTCGCCCGCCGCGACGCCGCCCTGGCCGCCCAGGTGGTCCAGCGCGACCGCAAGCTCGACGAACTCCAGGCCGATATCGAGCGCAAGGCGTTGCGCCTGATCGCGCTGCGCCAGCCCATGGCCGCAGACCTGCGCCAGACGGTCGCCGCCCTGAAGATCTCCCAGT
>Ga0196970_1001897_pt1 | contig 12106 bp, 9 predicted proteins | sample S1v_513CmetaG_FD_148672 | JGI IMG/M metagenome (GOLD analysis project Ga0196970, IMG submission 148672) | Soil microbial communities from Anza Borrego desert, Southern California, United States - S1+v_5-13C | ecosystem: Environmental > Terrestrial > Soil > Desert | place: USA: California... | reverse complement strand
TATCGGCCTATATACGCCTCCTGCAGCTCGCATCGGCGTGGTACAGCGAACCTCACTCTCGACACTGAAGTCCTGTAAAAACACCGAACCCACCCCGAAAAAGGGTGGGTTCGTCAGCAGCCTGAGGACGGGGCTGTGCCCCGTCCTTTCTTACGTACGGGTGCCACACTTGCTGCGTATGCTTCCGCAGCTTCTCAGAATGCGAACCCGATACTATTTCGTCGTCGCGTTCACCACTCTCAGTTCCGGAAAGCCCATGTTCCAGTCGCCCGAAACATGCTCGAACGTGAGGCGGAAGCCACGCTGCTGATTAGGTGTGAGTGGCGACTGCTTCAAGGGAATGAACTCAGTTCCACCGATGGTGGTCGCTTCCACGTGAAGGGGAACGACCGGGCGGTCAACGATCTCGCCGAGCGAATTGCGGAATATGCACTGCACCTGGGCCGCGGTCAAAGTCTTATCGCCCTTGTTGGCGACTTTGCCTTCCAAATAGGTGACTTCGGCTCCTACGAAATTTTTCGCGGTTGCAAGCTTCAGGTCTGAGATGGCGAGGTTCGAAGCGTAAGGCGCTTCGGCCATTTCGGCTGAGGCAGGCGGCTTAGCGTTACGAGAATACAGCCAAAGGACCACGCCGATAACGGCGATCATTACCGCCGCGATAATAAGAGGTCGGTAACTTGACCCTTCTTCCTGCTGAGGTGTTGGCTGATAGACGCTGCCCATAGGGCAGCATTCTACTACTTGCCGTTTGGCGTTATCATCCGGGGCGTCTCCTGAGCAGCCTGGAGTTGCCTGTGAAAAGATCAATTGCCGAAGTTTGTCTTCTGTTAGCGGCACTCGCCCCGCTTGCCACATACCTCGTGTCGCCTGTTTGTTCTGCAGCGCTCGATGGCGCAGACGCGCTCGGCGCGCGCGAGCAGATCGTCAGCTTCGACAGTGACATCACCGTCCGCAAGAACGCCACTCTGCTCGTCCGCGAGACGATCCGCGTGCGCAGCCTTGGCGAAGCGATCCGGCACGGCATTTACCGCGAATTCGTTGCCCAGAACGGCGAACCCGCTATGCGCTTCCGCGTGAGCGAGGCGCAGCTTGATGGTAAGCCTGTGCCGTTTCGTGAAGAAGAAAACAACGGAAACCGCCGCATCTATCTAGGCGCTGCCGAATCAGCTCTCAGCCCCGGTGAGCACGAGTTCTCGCTGTTGTACGAAACCGAGCCTGTCATTTCCGAGCGCGACGGACGCGATCGCCTGTACTGGAACGTCACGGGCAATCACTGGGAGTTTCCGATCCGATGGGCGAAAGCGACTGTCCACCTGCCCGAGGGTATTCCGCAAGACGCTCTCAACCCCGAAGGCTTCACGGGACCCCATGGCGCGGCGGGCAAGAATTATCTGTTCGACCTCGACACCCCGGGGGCGGTGACGTTCACCGCCGGCATGTTGGCGCGCCATGAAGGGCTAACCATCAGCGTCGATTGGCCGCGTGGATTCATTCATCGGGGGTGGGGGATTCCACTGTTCTTCCTCAACGACGCAGGCTTGAGTGTCGCGCTGGCTTTTCTCGTGCTCCTGCTTGTGTATTGGTCCATCTCGTGGTCCTGGTTCGGCAAGGATCCCGCCGGAGGCACGATCGCTGCGCGCAACAACCCTCCGCAAGCGCTGTCTCCTGCCGGAGCGCGATACCTGAGGCAGATGTGGCTCGACAACAAAACGTTCACGACGGCCATCGTGAGCATGGCGTCGGCAGGCGTGCTTCAGGTCGAGGATAACGGCGAGGATTTTGTCCTGCGCCGCACTCGGTCTGACTTCCACTCGCTCGCTCCGGAAGAACGTGCGCTGGCAAGAGCGCTGTTCGGCGCGAGCGAGACCGTGTCGCTACGAATGGAAGCGCGTCGCGTTCGCAAAGCCCTCGCTGCCTTCAGCAAGGCGCTGAAGGATCGTTACGGCAAATACTTCTCGGGCAACTCGCAGTTCGCTGCGCCTGCCTGGGTCATCACGGCCCTAGCTGTCGCCTGGAGTTGGTACCTGGTTGTCCGCTGGAAGCGTGAAGACGTCCTGCCCAGCCTGATCCTGCTGATCTGCATAGCCGGCTGCATCATCCTGCTTCGACACTTCTGGCCGACATCGCTGAAAGAGTGGAAGAATCCCGCGGTTTCGGCCAAGAGCTCTGCTCCAATCGAAGTGGAGCGCCGCAATTTCTGGCTGGTCCTCGGACTTGTCGTCGTATTGGGCGTGCTCGCCTTTGCACTTGCGCAGTCTACGAGCATCGTGTGGACGTCGATATTGGCAGCGTTCGTTACGATGAACTTCGTGTTCACCCGCCTGATGAAGTCACCCACGCCTGAAGGCCAGCGCTTGCTGGATGAGCTTGAGGGTTTCCGTCGACACCTCATCCAGCTCCGGTTCGAAAACGAGGAGCCAGTCGGGGCGCACCGTGCCGCGTTCGAGCGCTGCATGGGGTACGCAATGGCACTGGACATAGAGGTGCAATGGGCAAGGCGGTTCTACAAGGCGCTCGAGCAGGCAGCAGAGCAGGGTGGGTCGTATGCTCCTGACTGGTATGTGGGGCTGAGCTTTCATCGCTTCTTCCTGCGTCCGTCGCTCGGCAATGCAGCCGCTGCAGCCTCTCTGGCGGCGTACACAAATTCGCACTCTGGTGGCGGATCGTCTGTGTTGTCAGGTGGAGGCGGAAGCGGTTCGGGCGGTTCAGGCGGGGGCGGCGGTTTTTCGGGTGGCGGAGCCGGAGCAGGCGGCGGAGGCGGGTGGTAGCGATGTACCGAGGGTAAAGGGCGGCCTCTCGAATGTTCGTGATGGTGTTACTCTTCTTGCTCGCTGCCGCCTGACTGGTTCCCGCGTGTCGGCGTCTGCCCCGTGACGGTTGTGAATTGAAGCTCGGGCAGGTTGCCGTTCCAGCCTTCAGGAACACGGTCTATTCGCATCTGGAAAGCACGCCGCTCGCCGGGTTTCAGCGGATTTTCCGCCAGCGGTTGCGTGCCTCCGTTTTCTCGCATACCCATGATGGGAGCAGTTAGCGAGGCGACGTTCTGACCGTTGTTTCCCTTGAAGTTGGCGACACCTTGAATGGCATTAATGTCCGTGTTCCCTGCGTTGAACAATGTGCCAGTGAGATTTGCTGCCTGATCTTGTGGGGACTTTGTGATGTTCACGTCGCTGACCTGAACCTGCCCGCCGGTGGGCTGGATCGGGACATCGGCTGAAGTCGGTGCAACTCTCTCCTTCGGAGCGAAGGGTGCGAACGCGATGACTCCCGCCAGGACGGCTGCTGCGACGAGCAGAATCACAATGGGCCACCAGTTCCGGCCGCGCGTCCCTTCTTTAACCAGCGTCATTCGCCCGTCATGCCTTTTGTCCCTGTCGTGAGGTAAATGCGGATTCGTTGCCATGCAGAACTCCTGAAAGGAAAACGAGCAGAATGGTGCACGGCCTCGCGCGAGCGGCGGGGACATGCTGCCATCATGCTGAAATCGCTTCTCGGTGGGATGCTTTGCCGCGCCGGGAGTTTGCGCGCAAGAAAGACCGTGATCAGAACAGAGCAGCGGAGGACCCGTGCTTCGCGGCTGGCGAAATGCCGGATCCTGCGCCTTGGTCAGCATGACAAGCTCTCATGTGTGGCGCTGATTGTGGGCTGGTTTATTCGCCCGCGATCGTCAGACCTTCGATGCGCAACGTGGGACTCGCAATGGAGCTGCGAAATTCGAGGTCGCTGCCGATTTCAGACACATTGAACAGCATATCTTTCAGATTTCCTGCCACCGTGATTTCCTCGACAGGAAAGGTGAGTTCACCGTCGCTGATCCATATGCCGCTTGCACCGCGCGAGAAGTCGCCAGTGACCAGGTTTACCCCAAAACCGAGGAACTCGGTGACGTAAAGGCCGTCCTTCACACCGGCGATAATGTCTTTCGGTGCCTTGGCTCCGGGCTGTAGAAAGAAGTTCCCGGCACTGATTCCGGGGTTCCCGGCCAAACCGCGTGCGGCATTTCCTGTAGTTTTCAAACCCAGCTTCTTCGCCGTGTACGTGTTCAGTAGGTAGGACTTGAGCACGCCGTTCTCGATGACGACCGTGCGGCGAGTGGGCACACCTTCGCTATCGAACGGACTCGTGCCGAAGAGTCCGGGGACAGTGCCGTCGTCGATAACAGTGATATTGTCGCCTGCGATCTTCTCGCCGAGTTTGCCCGCCAGAAAACTCGCTCCACGATATATCGAGTCACCGTTTACTGCATCGCAGATTTCGCCCAGGAACGACCGCGCCATCTGTGGATCAAGCACGATCGGCGCGCGCGTGGTCTTCACTTTGCGTGCGCCAAGGCGCCGGACCGTGCGCTCTGCGGCAATGCGGCCGACGTCTTCTGGAGAATCCAGCTTCGAGAGGCTGCGCGCGACCGAGAACCAATAATCGCGCTGCTTCAACCCGTCTTCCGTCTCCGCCAGAGGCACTGCCGAAACTGAGCAGTACGACCGACGGTACTCGCCCACAAAGCCATTCGAGTTCGCCAGCACCTTGTGGCCTGTCGCAGCATCGAAGGAACCGCCTTCGGAGTTCTTGATGCGCGAGTCTGCCGACATTGCAGCGTGCTCCGCTCGACGCGCGTAGTCGATGCGCTGCTCGTTCGCGAGCGAATAAACGTCCTCATGAAAGAGGTCGAGGTCGCCGGAGAGTTGGCCTTGCTCGTCAGGCGCGGGCAAGCCGCTATTTGGATCTTCCGAGGTGACCCTGGCGAGCGTCAGCGCCGACGAGACCATCTGGTTCAGCCCTTCGGGAGAGAGGTCGCTCGAGTAGGTGCTGGCTGCCCGATGTCCGTAGAACACGCGTACGCCGATGGCCTTGGAGCCGGATTCTTTCAAGGTCTCGACATCGCCCAAGCGTACGACGGTCGAGAACTCATCGCCTTCAGCCACAACGGCCTCGGCAGCGGTCGCTCCGCCTTGCATGGCGCGGGCGACAACATCGGTTGCGATTTGCCTTAAATCCATCATGAGATCAAGAGATCGGGTCCTCGGGCCATCGCTAACGAACGCAAATGGCGCCATGGCTCAAAGGCCCGATTGCTTTCTATTCTCTTCCCCTCAGCGTCTGCAAATAACGGTCGTGGCTCTCGTTGATGATCTCGTGCGCCCGGCCCACGCTCTGCCACCCAATCATCTTCGTGCGCTTGCCTTCAAGGTCTTTGTAGATCGAGAAAAAATGTGTGATCTCTCTCAAAAGGTGAGGATACACGTCCGTGTAGTCCTTGAAGTGAGCATGTCGAGGATTGCTTTCCAGAACCGCAAGGATCTTCTCGTCCTTTTTGTTCTGGTCCGTCATTTCGAGCACGCCGATCGGGCGCACCTCGACAAGGCAGCCGGGAAACGTCGGGTCATGCACGAGCACCAAAACGTCGAGCGGATCGCCATCGGCCGCGAGAGTCGAAGCGATGAAGCCGTAGTCGCCGGGATAGTGCACCGGCGAATACAGGCGCCGGTCAAGCCGGAACACGTGCAGCTTTTTGTCGTATTCGTATTTGTTAACACTGCCCATCGGAATCTCGACGACAGTGTTGACCAGTTCTGGAGAGCGAGGGCCGATCGGGAGTTGCAAGTAGTTTTGCATCGTCTTACAAGTCGTTCCTAATCAGGCCATCGCATCGAGCCATTTGGCCATTGCGATGGAACTTCCAATGGCTCGATGACCCGATCACCCGATGACTCGATTTCTTCTATTGTCCGGTTCCGCCTACGGTGATTCGATCGACTTTTATGGTCGGGATACCAACGCCAACGGGTACGCTCTGTCCGTCTTTGCCGCAGGTGCCAACGCCTTCATCTAGTTTAAGGTCGTTGCCGACCATGCTGACGCGCGTGAGCACGTCGGGGCCGTTGCCGATTAGTGTGGTGTTCTTCAGCGGCGCGGTGATCTTACCATCTTCGATCAGGTACGCTTCAGACGCCGAGAACACGAACTTGCCATTCGTAATGTCAACTTGCCCGCCACCGAAGTTTACGGCGAAGACGCCGCGTTTCACCGAGCGAATGATGTCGTCGGGATCGTCCTGGCCCGCGAGCATGTACGTGTTTGTCATGCGCGGCATGGGGATGTGCTCGTAGGACTCACGGCGTCCGTTGCCGGTATCGGTCATGCCCATCAGGCGCGACGAGAGCTTGTCGCTCATGTAGTTCTTCAGAATGCCGTTCTCGATCAGCACGGTGTTCTGCGTGGGCGACCCTTCGTCGTCGAAGTTGAGCGAGCCGCGGCGCGAGGGCATGGTGCCGTTGTCTACAACCGTGCACTTGTCACTGGCCACTCGTTTTCCGAGCAGTCCGGTGAAGGCCGAGGTGCCCTTGCGATTGAAATCGGCTTCAAGGCCGTGACCGATGGCTTCGTGCAGCAGAATGCCGGGCCAGCCGGGACCGAGGACGACTTCCATTTCGCCGGCCGGAGCTTCGCGGGCGTCGAGTTGAATAATGGCTTGCCGTGCAGCTTCACCGGCAAAGTGCTCCGGCGTTTTCTCGGTCTGGAAGTAGTCGAGGCCGACGCGACCGCCGCCTCCGGACTGTCCGCGGGAAGAGGTTGCGTCCGAACGCGCTATGCAGAAGACGCTCATGCGGGCGAGCGGCTGAGTGTCTTCGGCCAAGGTACCGTCGCTGGCTACGACGAGAATGCGCCGCAACTCGTCGGCATAGGCCGCGCGGACTTCTTTTATGCGCGAATCGTAACCTCGCGCAGCACGGTCAGCTCGCATCACGAGGTCGAGCTTGGCATTGATGTCGGCTTCCACCGACGGCAGCGGGACAGGATACAGATTAGGACGGGTGTTCTCGCTGCGCTTTAGGTTGACGACTGGCTGCTTGGCCGGACCGCTGGCGATCAGGGCCGCCGTGCGCGCCGCGTGCAGGATCCGCTCTGGCGCGAGATCGTCTGTGTAGGCGTAGCCGGTGCGCTCACCGCTGACGACGCGAACACCGCATCCGGCAGAAATGCCTTGGGTAGCCGACTTTACTAGCGACTCATCAACGCTGATCGAGGTCGAGGCTAAATATTCGAAGTAGAGGTCGGCGTAATCACCGCCGGCCGACAGTGCCGCCGCAAGGTAGCGTTCCAGGTCGGTGTCGGTCAGGCCGTAGCGTTCAAAGAGAAATCTGGATTTTTCCATTTGACTGAATTCCGGGGTAACTCTGATTGGATGCCCTACCCTGCGGCCCGGCACCAAAGATGCCAACCCTGATTATTTCACACCCAGAATGGCGGGAGGGGAGCGCATCCCCTGTCTCCTGGCAAAACAAACCCTCCCCGGGAGACGGTGGCACCCGCCAGCCGAAGAGGGTTCTGTTTTCTGGTGTTTGCTCGAACTACTTCGCCTTTGCGATACGGACGAGGGTGACGCCGCGGGCGGGAACCGCAGTCGAGAAAGAGTTCTCCACGATCCCCAGATCTTTCTTTTCCCAGATATCGCTAATCTGCACACGTTTGCCCATGCCGAGTTCCTTCAGGTCAATGGAGCCTTTGGTGGGCTGGCCGTTGATGCTGAAGAAGCCGACGACGCGCGATCCGTCCGACATCTCTTTCACCCAGATCGAAAGCGGACCGATCTGCCGGATGCGTTTTGCCTGTTTGCCGAGAGGATCCTGATCGATGGCAATGACTTCCTTGTTAGTAAGGACTTCCAGCACCTCGGGCTTCATTTGCGTGAGGTCGTTTCCGGCGATCAGCGGAGCAGAAAGCATCGCCCACAAACTCATGTGGTAGCGATTTTCGTTTTGAGTGAAACGTCCGTTCCCTACCTCGAGCATGTCGGGGTCATTCCAGCGGCCGGGGCCGGCGTACTGCTCCAGGCCTGACTGGTTCATGCCGATGTACACCATGCTGAAGAAGTTCGGCTCTATGTCGCCGGTGGTGCGCCACAGGTTTCCTCCTGCGGCCGCTCCCCACTTCCAGACCTCGTTCCAGCCATACTGGCAGATGCTGTAGACGATCGGACGTCCGGTCGCTTTCAGGGCGTCGCTCATCTTCTTATAAACTTCGGGCATTTGCTCGAGCTTGTAGACGTCGCTTGCGGTGCACCAGTCGTACTTGAGGTAGTCAACGCCCCAGTCGGCGAACATCTTCGCGTCCTGCTCTTCGTGCTGGTAACTGCCCTCGAAGCGCGCGCAAGTCTTAGGTCCCGGCGAGGTGTACATCCCAAGTTTCAGGCCCTTGCTGTGGACGTAGTCGGCCAGCGCCTTCATGTCGGGAAATTTCTCGTTGGGCTGCAGGACGCCGTTTGCATCGCGCTTGCCTTGCCAGCAGTCGTCGATATTGATGTAGGTGTAGCCGGCTTCGCGCATGCCGTTGGAGGCCATTGCGTCGGCCTGGGCCCTGACGACAGCGTCGGAAACTTTGCAGCCGAACTTGTTCCAACTGGCCCAGCCCATTGGTGGGGTCATCGCCAGCTTATTGCCTTGTGCACTAGCCATACAGGGCAGCAAGATGATCGCAAGAATCAGCAGTCGCTTCATTCTCATTCCTCAGGAGTTCGTTTCTTCGCTTGAGTGCAGCTTATTGAACGTACTCCTGAGACTCTGCGGTCTGCAAAGGAAAAGGTCGTGCTCCTGCCTCAGTGAAACCCAACATCTTTGCAGCTCTTCGCTGCGTTCACTCCTAGCCTTTTGATTGGGCTTAGATCAATTTTTACGGGAAGGCGATGATCAGTCGATATTCGGTCGGCAGGGTGGTAGGACGGGGCTGGGCCCCGTCCTCTTTATGTTTCAGCGCTCTTCGAATACGTATTCGTGTTGCGCGTCTCTAGTGATCAGGGTCCGCTTCGGGCCGGAGCCGACAACGAACTCGGAACCGATCATACCCGGCACAACCGTGACGAAAGAAATCGTGCCATCGGGGTTCTTGCGACTGGCTACCTCGCTCTTCCATTCGCCGAAATCGAAGATTGTCGACGAGCCTGAGGTGCTCACGACGATATCTCCCATCGAGGAGTTGACGTAGCGCTTGGCGAGCTTAGCACTTTCCTTCGCGTCAGCCGGGATGTTGAGCAGCTTGCGATCGGCGGCCAGGGCGGAATAGAAAGTCTTGGCATCCGCACTGAGGAGGGCATCCGCCTCGGGGCGTCCATCAAACAACACCTCGAGCAGCTTGCGGCGGAAGCGGTTGCGAAGCAGCCATCCGGGGTCACTGTTCGTAAGGATGACGGCGCCAACGTTCTGTTCTGGCAGCCAGATCATGTCGCTGTGATAGCCGATCAGGTCTCCGCCGTGGTGAACGACAGGCACCCCGTAAGTGGTATCGACCATCAACCCCATGCCGTACGATTCGTCTTTGCCGATGTAAACCTGGGGCGCACGCCGCTCAAGCAAGGGTTCCTTCGAGATGTAGGTGTTGCCGTTGGGAAGCGTGCCTTCGGCAAGTTCCATCGATACGTACTTCAACATATCTCGCACGCTGCTCCATGCCGCTCCAGCGGGGCGCACGGGCAAGACGGCGTAGTTGACCGACATCAAGGCGGTAGCTGGCTTTCCGTCTACGTCCGGCGAGTGCGGACCTGCATGGTTCATCGACTGTGCGCGAGCGAAGTCGAAGGTCGTGGACTTCATCTCAAGCGGATCGAAGACGTACGATTGCATCGCGCGATCGTAAGCGGCGCCAACCTCCATCTGCGGATAGAGCACATGACCGCCCGTGTATCCGGCAGCCCCCGCCATAAGATTGGAATACTGGAAGAGTTCACCGAACTTCGAGGTAGGCTGCATGGTGCCGAGTAGAGTCAGCGTACTCTCGGGCGTCATGTTGCCGTACTCGAACAACCACTCCAGATCTTGACGCGGCATTCCAGTACAGGCGCAGATCAGATGCTTGACGAGGACACTGCGCGTAGTCTCGGCGTCGCCAAGGCGGAAAGTTGGCAGCAACGTGGTGACCGGCGTCTGCCATGTCATCCGTTTTTCCTCGACGAGTTTCGCCAGCAACAGCGTGGTCATTGCCTTCGTGTTGGAGGCGACCATGAAAAGGGTGTCGCCGTCTGGCTTCTCGGTGCCACCAAGTTCCTTCACTCCGAAGCCATCGGCAAACACGACCTTCCCGTCCTGTACTAATCCAAGAGCAACTCCGGGAACCCCCGTTGCCTTTTGTCCCTGCTCAACGAACCGGCTGAGTTCCGCGATGCGTGCCTGATCAAGGTTGTTCGCCTTCTTGCCGGAAAACGACTCACGGGTGTAGCCCTTCGGCAGCAGGCGTCCGAAGATGAGAGCGGCCTGACCTCCGCGCTTTTCCGCCACCTGATCTGCCATATCCTGAATGACCACCGTCCAATTGGACCCGGAGTAGTAGACGAGGGCGGCCACTCCGCGCCTTTCGTTTGGCGACGTCAGGTATTCATACACGCGACGCCGGCTCCACCCATCTTTGTCGGGCAGATCGTGAGTGACCTTCACAGGCCACTTTGCGTCGGGCTTGTAGGCCTGCCACGCGGCGGCCAAAGCTTTTTCGGGGACGGCTTCTTGAACGTCGACAAGCGCGATCCACGAGTCGCCCTCCGGCGCTTCGAGGATGGTCGCCTGTCTTTTCACTCGGATGGACCAATCCTTTGGGGCAATGAAGGTATTGCCGAGAACGGTGGTTCGTGGTGCGTCGGTGGTCAGACGCTCGGATGCGCTCACTGCCGGAGCGGACGGGACTTGCGCTAAGAGGGTTGAACAGAGAATGACACAAAGAACGAGAACTGAGATGCTGCGAAAACGCATGTACACCTCCGGGCGCTTATTGTATGAGCAAAGAACGCTGCACGGTCATGAAATGTGAATGACTGCTGCGGAGCTCTTCCCTGGAGCGAAGCTACGCGACACTATCGCCGTGTTCGCTGTTGCGTTCGGCTGGTGCCCCGCGAGTGATGTGCGGATTTCTCGTCACCTATCCGCGAACAAGGCCGATAGCAGGGCAACTGGAACGACTACCATCAGAAAGGCCAAAATTGAATCTGGTGCGAACGAGAGGAACACGCCACAGTTCAGCCGCGCAGTCCGCACAAGCACGTCAAGTATAGCCGCGACAGCGAACAGCAGACTGAACGAGATGATGAACAACGTAGTGCGCCGACGGTCAATCCGCTTGGCTATCTTCGGCGCAAGCACGAAAGCGACAGCGACGAGGAGAAGCGACGCGACGAGATACGGGAACAGGAAACGCGCATCGTACTGCCACTCGTTGGTATGGTACTCAGCCGTTGAAGGCAAATCACCGGAGTAGAAGAACGAAGGCATCGGCCCTGCCCCGTCCCAGTAAATAGGATACGCATACCACAGGAGCAGCAGTGCCGCGACAACCTGTATTGGAACGACCAGCGCAAACCGCCTACCGGATGACAAGTTCATGTTCTTTTGGACACCGGATCGGATTTGTTGGATATAAGCCGATTTGCCGTCAGCTATCGCGTATCTGTACGAGGCTAAGGCGTGAATACAGAAACCACGTCACGCCACACGCGACGAATATCCAGAAGCCGTACCACACCAACATCGCTTCAATGCCATCAATCCGTTCGCCATTGCGATTCGCCAAATGCAGGACTTCGAGAAATACTGCACAGGGAAACGTCGCCGCCAATGCTTGTGATGAAACATTCCATCTACGAGCCTTCGGGCTTCGTCGGAAATGAAGGACGATTCCAAACGCGAGAGCAGCCACAAGCCCTGCCTGTGTCGCCTGAAAGACTGCTCTTTCGATTAACGGCGTGTGCGTCCAAACATCGAATAAGAACAACAGGAACACCGAAGCGAGCACCAGATTCACGACAGTGACCCAAACGTTGGCTGCGATACGCCAGTTGATAATTTTCCGGTTTGTTATCGCCACGTCAGCACTTTACGCCGAATCCCGGCAGAGTTCCACGATAGTTGGCGCGAACAGGGCTTTCAACTCCGTATCCCGAATCGGGATTGGTGGATGAAAGCCGATTTACCGACAGCTATCAACGAAGTAGAATCCAAGCCGTTGGAGAAATGGACTTTCAAAGCATCACCGTCGCGGCTCGAGATGACAATAGCGGCAAGTATGTATTCCTTGCGGCTGCAATCGCTATGATTGTTGGCCTTCTGTTCCTGCGACGTAAGATGACCCGCAA
>Ga0196970_1001896_pt1 | contig 12109 bp, 8 predicted proteins | sample S1v_513CmetaG_FD_148672 | JGI IMG/M metagenome (GOLD analysis project Ga0196970, IMG submission 148672) | Soil microbial communities from Anza Borrego desert, Southern California, United States - S1+v_5-13C | ecosystem: Environmental > Terrestrial > Soil > Desert | place: USA: California... | reverse complement strand
AAACATACCCTCTCCTCCTCTTCCTCTCTCTCTCTCTCTCTCTCTCTCTCTCTCTCTCTTGCGTTCACGTTGGTTACATTTGGTTACGTTGGTCATGTGCGAGCCAAAAATCCATTTAAAGCCTTTAGAACGGACAAATAAGCGCCAGTCGTGTCAAGGCAAATGGTTGAAATTGCATCGTCTTCTTCCTCCTCTGCCGCCTCTTTCCCTTCCGCTTTCAATCTAGCAGCTTTGATTTGGCTAGGCGTATTGAAATAGTCTGGTGCTAACAACTCCAATTCAAATTGGCGTCCACTTGACAAATTTAAGCTTGGAATTAGCCTAATCAATTCATACAATCCGCCCTTAAAGTTTTTCCTAGCTTCGCTTGAAGGAGAATAACCAGAATAGGATATCTGATAGGTAAATTTTCTAAGGCTTGGATTTTCCAATGCTAACTGAAGCGGAAATTTACCCTCGCTCACTTGCTTGCACACGTAAGGCAGCTCTTGCGTTCCGGGGATGAATCGATTCTTTTTAAACTCATGCACAATGGTAACATGAGCAGATGTGCCAGCTTGAAGCAATGTATTTTCAATTCGATAAGTTTCATCCACTCGGCCATGAACATTCCGAACGTAAATAGCATGCGGCACAATACTTGGTTGGTTACGATCAAACAATACTTTCATGGAATCCATATCCGATGAGACCCACCTAATAGACTTCCACTTTCCACATGTAGCGAAAACACGGATAAACGAACCATAAAGAGCACTTAGGGTATTCCATCCAGAAATTAGAGCAGATTCAATGACAAGTGACCATTCTCCTTGTACATTCACCACGTTGCTCTGATTTTCACCAGGTTCTATGCTAAGTTCGTTGTTTGTTAGGGCGTGATAAAAATAAAACATTGCATACATGTTTCTAAGCACATCCCTATTGATTACCACAAACTTTTCATCATCAGATTTTCGAACGAGGCAATCCAATGCAGCAAGAGGGTTTTGGGAATCGTCCAAAGCAATCACTGGTCCACTATTTAAGTTATAATGAGTTGAACGATCTACGGGGTAAAATTGTTCCCCGTTCTCCCCAAGCAAAGCAAATGCAACATCTATTTGAAATTCTTTTCCAAATAAACGAATGCTATGCTTACACGAATCAAAAATATAATGATAATCACCAGGTTTCACTGATGCGTCGCGAGGGTACCTCGCAATAAACCGAAGTTTGAACTTTACATCTTGGCGAGAAAAGTAATTTGCGCAATGTACGATGAAAAAGTATAAATTACACAACTCTATGCAATTATGCAAGTGAATGTCAACCACTGCAATGCTTCGATCTTCAGCCGTGTAAATTGCATCGCTTGCATTGGTATAAATTTGGAAAACACATTCATCCACATTTTGAGGATGGATTAAAGTTTTAATCTGGGAAAAATCAACTTGATAGTAAGGCACAGGATATGTTTCTCCTTCATATTTACCAGCAATTAAAGTCACAGGACCAGTGCGACTCGATCCAAATATATTCCAACCGCTCATTTTTTTTTAAAAAGGTATCTATTGGTTTCTTCCTCTCTTGTTTTGTATTAAAAAGTATAATGTTATTCAAGAGTGTGTACTTCTTTTTTCTCCTCCCCTCATTCGTCCCTACTGCTTTTTGTTCCTCCTAAACATTCATGTTTGCATTTCTTTACATCTGTGACTGTCCTCGTTCCCGTGCAATTCTTGCTTGTTCCTCAAAATATTTATTCGTTTGTTCATTTCGAATGGCCTCTACACGTTGTAACTTAAGCGAATGGTCCGCTTGCTCTTTGCGCTCTTGGTGATATCTCCTATTGAGTTCCGCTTCCCGTGCCAATTTCTCTTGGTCGTGTGTCAATTCCGATTTCGCGTCTTGATATTCAGCGTAAGCCATTTGGGCTTGGTCGTATTGCTCAGCAGCCTTGCTGTATTGTTCCAAGATTCTGGAATTCTCCGCAATAAACGGTTGCAATTGTTGCTGCAATTGATTCTGAATGTTATACGTCGCGTGCATAAGCTCTTGTTCGTGCTTAGCAACCAATGCAGCCAGTTCATGTTGGAAGTTTACTTCAGTTTGATTTATCACCTCCGCCGCATAGTTCACAGCTTGCATTTCTTGCATCTTTATCATATGATTCATTTGAAAAGCCCTTTCACGAGCTCGTTGTTCTTCAACATACGGGCGAAGCACATCAGGAATGTATTCCTGTATCAACACCTTTTGAAAAAATTCTTCGGGTGCATTAAACATACCCCAATTTGTATTCTTAACCATATCCAAAATTGCTTTTGCATATTCCCCCCCATCCGGAACATCAACATATTGTTGGCTAGCAGTCTTTTCCAATTCCTTCTTTGCATATTCGGCCATGGCAATAAGTCGAGCATATTCAACCACTTGCGCTTGGTGCACGGCAGCTTGTTGCATTGCAGTATCATAATCAACCACTGTTTGTATGGTTTTACGCTTCCTCTTCTCCTCTTCCTCTTCAAGGCGTTTATTCTCTTCTTCAGCCTTCTTTCTCTTATCAAGTAAGAGCTTATATTCGTATGCTTGCTTCCCGCTTCGTGTGAATTCATTCAAACAATCAAATACGTTCGCAATGTCCGGATCAAGCCCATGAATAAAACCTGGAACGGTAAATCCTAAACGATACTGTAACTGTTCGTAATTCATTCGAGCTCGGAGTTCCATTGCGCCCGATTGCCCATACAATTCTGCGTTTGCATTCCATATCCCAGGTGCTTGGTTGTACATGTCCTCAACGCTACTGTAAATTGGAATATACAAAACAAAGTTCATTTGCTTAAACTCATTTGGTAAATCTGGCAATATCGCCGTTTCGATAGTTTCATTAAATGCAGCCAAACCAAAGGGATGGTCACGAGGGCGCCCTTGAGCATTGGTATATTGAACGAGATATTCTTTGAATTGCTCTGGGTTTTGTTGTATCGCCGCAAGGTTTGGATTTGCCCCAACCACATCTGCATGAAAATAATAACGTTCCAAGGAAGCATGTGGGATTCGTTTTGTTGCATCTTGGTAAACAAAACACTTCATAGCAGGGGAAGCATATTTCACCACATATTCCAATAAAGACACCTCTCTTCCAGTAACGCCATCCACTTGCCCTACTGGTGAAAGTAACACTGGCACTTGCTTTAAATGAAAAAACGTTACCGGATCTTCTTCATATTCGTGTATTATGTGAACGTGCTGCACGGATTTATGGCGCACGCTCGCAATTTCATTTTTGGGACCCATGTCCGACATACGAGAAAATGCAGGGTGATGTAGAAACTTTGCTTTCACCACAAACGCATTGACCGACTTGCACGCTGCAATGGACTCGTGCATACTATAGTTCTTGTATCGAAATCCCACTCCATTCACCGTAACCGATGCCCAGTTATCTAACCCGCAAAACAATTTGGACATTTCACTCAACACATCACCCAATGCATGCCCCAAATCTGGTGAAATGCATTTTAACCTGAGATGATACCGCTTCTTTCGATCAAGAAGCGATGCTTTATCGGATTGTTGCCGAAGCAACTCGTAGTACGCATGAACCGTGCTAATAATATTTCCTACGACGTGTTCATCAAGAATTACATGAACCGGACCATTCGCAGCCGCGGACGGTTGAATAGGTCGAATCTTGGTTTCTTTGCGGCTATCTCGTGGACGTTCAGCCATGAAATGATCCGTCGAATATTGTTCTGCATGAAACTGAAGTTTGAAATTCTTTTCCAATGTCTCCGACACATCTTCTGTTCCGCCTTTGTAATACACAAACGGAACAACTTTCTTGTTAAAGTGTGCCTCGCAATATTTCAGCAATTTCGCAACCCGAACACCCCTCAAATTTCTTGCTTCTACGTTAAACCCGTCAGTTGAATCATACGAGGAAAGTGGCAAATCTGGATCGATCATGAAAAATACACCAATTTTATATGATTTCCGCAAAGCAATATTCACCATACACCTGATCAAGAGAAATAAATTTGTCATTACCTTGACATCATAAATATTCAAATCAATCGTTTCCAGTTCATTCACCACACCGTTTACTGGAGTTGCCATTATTTCCTCTGCCTTATTGCAAACATTCATTGCAAACCTGGTCATGTTCTCTACACTTTCAACATATGGAAGGTCGATTGTAAACGTCGCATACACCGATTTTGGTTTTGCGTTACCGCTGTAACGATCTTGAATAACTTCGAGGTCGTTCATTTTTTTTCTTCTTTCCGCGTTTCAGGTAAATGTACAGGGTTTTATGAAATATACATATAAATGGTAGATTACACTATATTTTAGAGTGGACCAATCACAAACAAAAACTTCTCTCTCTCTCTCTCTCTCTCTTTTCTAAATTATACAAAGTACCCCCCACCCTCCCCGTACATGTTGGTTTATTTATATGTAGGGCACGAAACTTTATTCCAATGGTCAAGAGTCATAAAGTTACGCCCACCAGGAGGCATACCCAATGATTCTTGGCATTTTCGATACGCTTCATACAATTCTAATGGTTGTATGGAATAAGAATGCTGCACGTGTCCCTTTGGAAATCTGTTCCAAAAATCAGGATGGACCATGTATTCTGGAATGTCAAAGCGAATGTTCATCTTTCGGCCATCAACTTTCCTATTCGCAATGTCATGAAGCGCCACTTTTAGAGGTCCGCAAACTTTAGGAATGTAAGGATATCGCAATTCTGGATTGGGTTCAGTTTGAGTTTTTCTCCATCGACTGGAACCCACCTGCAACAAAAAGCATTCCAACCCAGATTCATACACGACGTGATTAATAAACCCTGGAGTCAAAGGAATGATTGGATCTTCTTCCCGTGTATCATTCTCCTTAAACCACAAATCATATGAAAGGTGCAAATGCCGAATACCCTTGTTCTTATTTGCAATGCATGCAATCTCATTTGTAAACGAGTCATTCTTTCCGGCATGCGGTAAATCTCGTATAATCCAAACGCAATGAATGTTCTTGCACCCTCGAAGCACGCTGCTTAACTTTCCTTTGTAATTCGATAAAAATACACCGTACCAATTGTCCAATGCAATAAACGATTCTACAATTTCTCGAAAAATATCCTCATACGGCAACGTTCCAATACTGTATATAACTTCGAGCTTGCACCTAGTCGCCCTGCGATCAATATTCTTGACCATGAAATAGAAATCCACTAGCGATTCAATATCCTCGACCATGTCAGGTGCAAGGACTACTTTATAAGCTTCTGTATCTGGATCCACAGTGAGATTCTCGATTAAGCTTGAAATCTTCATTGGCCATTCCCCTGAAACGTGATACGTTTCATTTCGCGGAACATCTGGAATATCCGTATCCGGATCGTGCAAATCGACCAAATGGATCTGGATATAATTAATGAGCGCTTCATCTTCAACCGGGTTGTAAGCTTGCAATAAATTGTAATAAACATCCGCATGCACATTACTTGTATACAGATAGACGTTTACATAGCACCCACCAGATTCAGAAATGGCTCTGACCAACGTTGCAATGAACAAATGTAAATTGATCAATAAATATGCATTGGATATGTAAACTCTAAACTCTGGTACTTCATTCTGATTTGAACTCAATCCAGCTTGCACAAGGTTCCTTGTAAACTCTCTCATATCATTGGATGGAACAATGCGATCCACGGGAAGTGACATTTGGCAATACGTTTCAGTTGTCCCATTCAAGGGATGAAATTCAATGATTTGATCCATGGCTTTTGCCCCTTTGTTTTTAACACAAAAAAAAATATGATGATTGGTTTAATTGGTTGAAATGAATTACATGTCGATATTACCTTTCATTCCGCGCACGCCTCTCTTACCCAATACAACGACGTGTTTTTCGCGTGTGGTCTACTGTGAAGGTTTACTTTCACACGTCAAGAATCGATCAAACCGTTCAATGTCAACATCCGGAGTTTTCAAATATACATTATCCTTCATCAATGTTCGAAGGTTTGCATATGCTTTGTAAATATCAAGCTGCTTGGCAAATTCAGGTGGTTCACCTCGAGCCAATAAATGTACGCTAAAACTCCAAGTTGGCATGATACTTGGTAAATGCAAACGAAGCCTTTTTAACATATTCTTCTCTCCTGGAATTTTAGGAATTCGTTCCAACTCATCAAACAACTTGCGATATGTTTCCGTTGCACCTTCCGAATAATACTTGTGGTGTGCGGGGTTATACTTTCTTAAATCAACCACACTCAAACAATGAAGCTTGGATGTAAACGCTTCGCGAATAAACTTGGGTGTCATGCCGCCATAAATAACCGGTACGGTGGAACCCTCTCCGTCAATAGTCGATGGAACAACGGGATAATCTCCAAACATTAAATGTAAATGGCGAATCCCTCCGCCCTCTGATCGAATGCAAGCCAATTCATTTGGAATTTGATCTTCCATATTTGGATATTTCCAATATACGTGAACTGTTCCAACATCCTTACAAGATGCAAGTGCACTTGAAATGTCCAACCTAAAGTTACTTAGGCAAATGCGATTCCAATTGTCTAACCTTACAAACAACGCCGCGAGCTCTGACATAATTAGCGTGTACGCATAATTCATCTCGTCCGAATCCCACATCAGAAACAACGTATGTTCCTTTCGCATTTGGTTAAATAATGCAACCGCCTCTGGTCGGCGATTCACCTCTCCATTTTCATACCCTCTTAACTTATCATAAGTCAACAAAACATTTGGAATGTTATCAATCGCCCGCTTATTTAACACGACGCACCTTCCAATTGTTTCCGGGAAATTCATTTCTACATGGCTTGCAGTTTCAACTCGAGGCCACTCGGGTTCTAAATTTCCTGCATATTGAGTAATCAATTCTGAATTCAATTGAAGCGGGGTATATCCATTAATATCAACAAGCATGAGCATATCCCATGCATGCGTTCCATAATAAGAAGCAACAAACTTGGTATATGCGTCGACCATACTTGGTTGAATTGGGATGCAAATCTTAAATTCTTGCTTTCGCGGACCAAGTTTCAAACATTCCTTCACGACAATGTTAATCAAGCAATGTATTTGAATGGTGGTTCCTCTCGTGTCAGTATAAAACCTTCGCTTCCCGTAATGTTGGCTCTTGTCGTCAAACGAATTTACAATCAACGTTTTGACTTTGCTTTCCAGGTGGCGAACATCATACAGTTCAGACACGGAAGGCAATTCCATATCAAAACCACTCGAGTGAGGCATTCTTCTATTCGTATACAAATACAAAGTATAGATGTTTAATTTTGGTTTCTTGTTGGAGACTTTAATATATTTAGGTGTGGAACATTCACAATGGATTTACCTCTTGGCCAAACAACACAGAGAGAGAGAGAAATAATAGGCATATTCTTTTTTTAGGGATTTGTTTTTTCTTTCTTCGGTACCAAACAAAAAAAAACACACGTGCAAAGCGTTCAAACAAAAAAAGGGCAATATTTCAAACGTTAATCGCAGCCACATTGTTTTAAATCTTCGTCATCTTTTTCCATCTCCATAAGATCACGTTTCCCGTTAGCATCTTGAACTCTTCTAACAATCGAATCCTTCAAAACTGAACGCAGCAAACGATAAGCTTCAAACACCGTATAAGCAACGAGAAATCCTTGTAAATTTGGCATCTCATAAGAGGCCAACCATGCTCCATATGAAAACATAACGGTTGGGAGGTGAAGCCTCAAGTGAGGAACAACCCACAATGGTTTAGATTCCTTATTCGTAAGGAGAACACGGTTTGCAAGCTTGGAAAACAAGTGCATGTATTGGTGAGAATATTCGGGATCGTAATAACTATGGGTAAACCCAAATCGCCTAGCATCAATCAACGTAAAACACTTCATGTTTGGAGATGTAGCAGCGTGTTCGATAAACCAAGTTTCCATCCCGCGATAAACAATCGCATCTCCTTCGGGCTTTTCATCTGGAATGTTTGAAACAAACCTTCCAGGTAATTCAGCAGAAGGCCTAGGATCGCCTACCATCAAATGCAAGTGCTTCACTGAACTATGCTTGCCAGTGCAAGCTTGTTCGTTTGGTATGGCGTCATCTCGATTTGGATTCAACCAGCGAATCATTACCGTATGCAAATTTTTGCAATGCAACAATGAAAGGCTCATGTCCAAACGAAAGTTCTCGAGTGTTATACACTTCCAATCGTCCAATTTAATGAACGCACCAGAAATTTCCAATAGAATGGCTTTTAGCATGAAATGATTTGCCGGAATATCATCGCAAATGTACAATCCACACTTGCTTCGAAACTCGGAATCGAACGTATACTTGGCTTCTTGGTAATTCTTAACCAAGTTTTTAATGTCAAGCATCGAGTTGGTGTTGACGGTGAACCTCAATGCTACACGGTGAAGGGGATCTCTCAAGTTCCCCATACCCTTTGCCGTAGCGTTGACGACTGGCCAATTCTTATTAAATGTTCCAAAGTCTTCGGTCGCTTCCTTGGAATCAATCGGAGAATATTCGTGCTTGTCCACCAGTTGCAATACCCCGCCCACGCGCGTTCCGCGATAAGTAGAAATGACTTTTCCAAACTCGACTTTTTGAGCTACATCCACGCACATGAAAACTAGAAATGGCTTTTCATTGGCCGCGATGAACTCGGAAATCACCGCAAGTGTTAAATGGATGTTTACCGCCAACACAGGGTTTACAATGTAAATCTTATATTTCTGTACGTCGTGTTCGTTGGCGTAAAGCAAATATTCAGACAAAGCTTCGTTAATGTCGTCTGGATTTCTAAACAGAAACCCATTAAGGTCAATTTCCAATCCCTCTCCATTCTCGTACATTGTATATAATTCCTCTTCGGCTTGCATTTTTCTCTTTCTCTCTCTCTTTCTTATTCTTTTTCTGATTTCTTCGTCGGCTTTTTTTGTGAGTGCACACGAAGAACTCTTGGAATTGGTTCTGGACATGTCGTTTTTTATGTATACCAATGGTACGACATAAAATCGTCCACCTCTTGGTCTGCACTTGCGAATACTATTTTTTTTTAAATTTCGTGGCTCTTGGGTAAACTCTTTTTTGAAATACAAGCAAAACAAACCCGACGGAAAAAAAATGTATGCATCTGCCTGTAAAGAAGCAACAGGAACCAGTTTACGTTCACCTGTGCCAACAGTATATAAAGGCAAGTATATTTATGATAGCGATGAGGTTGAATATCTCACAAGCGATGAGGAGGGAGACGAAGGTTACGAAGGCTACGAAGAAGGCGAAAAGGATTTTCAGCAACGTGTAGAGAAAATTGTAACTGCAAAGTTAACATTGACAGAGCGCGCTGTTCCCCCGGAAAATGATTGGATTACACCTCGCGCTGCTGGTAAAAGATGCTTTTTAATAGAAGATTATGGGAGATATCCATTCTATGTTACAGATGATATGAAGTATATCCCACACGGATATAGAGTTACATCTAATATAATGAACTATTGTTTTACATTGGTTTGCGCTGTCTGCGCTAGATCTGGAAAACCATTGTATAGATTTGAAACTCAAATTGGATGTTCGGAAAGTCGCACCCAAATGAATATGCATGAAAACCCACGTGGCACTTGGATTAGAAAGGTAAAACCTTTACCCGTGATCGAATTGGATGGGGACGACAATAAAGATGTGGCAACCGCTTCACAAATTGTAAACGAAAAAGAGGATAAGCTAAATATAGACGAACTCCATATTGATAAATTGATAACTTGTGATTGGGAAAATAGTATTCCAAAGGCTTGGAATAAAATAGTGGCTCGTATACGGGGTAAATCATTTAGCGAATTCGCTTATTTATTTTTTCGCGATGCGCTCTTTAGCGAAACAAGTCAACGAAGAATTAGATGGTTTCACTCTCACTTACCAGAACCAAAAGATGTATATGCCTCACCGGTTTGCTTACAAAGTAACAGATTTTACTACGTTCGTAAGCGAGATGTCATCCAAACACCGATTCTCGGGGGGATACCCAAACGATCTCGGGAAGATGGAGCAAGCGAAAACGAAGGCGAAGAATAATTCCAAATGTCCATTAGTAAATCTTCCACCTCGGCTCGTGGGGAGCCCACAGCCTCCAATTCAACTAGAACCATTTGCAGAACTATGGGCGCAAATTGAAGAAGGGAAATTTAATCCTTCTACGGATACGCTTATTCGCGTTGATTTAATTCATGTTACAGGCAAAGTAACATGGAACCTTAGCGATCAAGGAGTACCGTGTGCAGTGCTTCATGGGTTTATTCCTAAACGAGCAATTGATTGGTACGCGCGCATCATTAATAATGAATGGGTTCTTGCTTATCCAAATGCTAAGTAATATAGTTTGTTGTATACCAGTGGTAGTGCACACATTTTCAAGTTCATTCCAAGTTCAAGTTCAATACAAAATTAGTCCGCCTTTCTGCTAAAGTAGAAGTTGAGACTCACAAACTTTTTCCATCTTTGTAAAACAAAAAAACTCTCTCTAAAGATTTATAGACGAAAAGAATGGATCAACATCAAACCATCCAAGAGGTTGACTTGGATACACATCAAGGCATGCTCAGAGCATGTGTTGGATTTTCAACTCCAAACGTTGGGCTTTCTTCTTGCTATGGCTCAACTGAAAATTGGACGGAATTCTTTCGCAGGTTCAAAGATAGCACAATTGTGCACGAGCGCAGTGTTGGCTTCAACGGAATTGAACTTGCGCCAGATCCAACGCTTGTTTATGAAATGAGAGAAACAGTGTATAGGCACGCGGTCACTCTTTATGTGACCGGTGTAAGCTCTGGAACTGGTGAAGGCAAGAGTGCGATTGGGATGATGTTTGATCAATTTGATTGGACAAAATCCAAACTCTCGACCGTCTATATGACTAATATGGATGAAGAAGATGTGTTATCCTTTGTGCAAAGCTTGAACGAAAGTTGTAATCTAACGCGCATTGTTTTTCATTGCAACGCTCGAGTGCATGTGACGGAAATGTTCGCTAACGCGTGCGTTCGCCTTCCATTGCTGAAGAATATTGATATGCGGCACAACGCGACAAGTTCCTCTGCATTGGCGACCATATGCAATGGCCACAAGGGACTTGATACGTTTATGGTTACGAATGTCAACCTTTCAAAGAAGGAGAACTATGAACTCATTGTTCAAATGATCGTCAACACTCCAAACCTTGTGTTTATTGGATTGGATCGTACTTGCATTTCACGCCTTGCAATGAAGCACATTGGTGACGCCATGGCCGTGGCTCCTAGGTTGTGTGGTTTGTCGGTGTGTGATAATCCAATGGTTGATTCCGATTGTATTCTTCACTTTTTCGCCGCTCAACCTCCCCAGAAAAAGAGTGTGTTATGTGTAACGAAATCGTCCGTGTTAGCGAAAATCATTCCGTTGATTACGGCGCATAGTCCAAACTTTAAATGTTTATCTGCTTTTTAAGAATTAAGTAATGCAAAACGGCTGTTCCTTCTCTTTAACGCATTCACTACAAAGGGCGCCCTTTGTGTACGGTAATCCCCCAGGGCAAGGATTCCACCGTCGCACCAGCAGAAGCTCGGTGGCCATTTCCTCCAATCGTACTTGCAATAGCAGCAACGTCTACTTCAGGTTTGTTTGTCCTAAAAGAAAGCTTGTATTTACCTCCATCAATCTTGTAATACACAACTGCAAACTCTGCAGCTGGATCCTTTTCCAACATGTAGGCTGTGAGTTCATTTGTAAACTCGTACCCGTCAATCTTGGCAGCAACAAATCTGTGTGTTTTCCCTGGAGAAATTGTATTCTCAAGGTGAGTGTCCACGTCAAGTGCCTCGCACTTTTTCTTGATCGTGTCACTCAATGCTGCGCCTTCAAGAGCCAAAGTGTGAACAATAGGCTGTCCACCAGCAACAAGTTCAGCTAACTGGCCGTGATCCTGTACCTTTCGTCCGATCAAAGCACGATGAATGTTAACGTTTGTATCATCAAACTCTCCAGTATCATGTGTTCCGATGCAGCTTATTAAATATGGCATTGGTTCGTCTGGATTAAAATAATCCCATGCTAGCATA
>Ga0196970_1001895_pt1 | contig 12118 bp, 14 predicted proteins | sample S1v_513CmetaG_FD_148672 | JGI IMG/M metagenome (GOLD analysis project Ga0196970, IMG submission 148672) | Soil microbial communities from Anza Borrego desert, Southern California, United States - S1+v_5-13C | ecosystem: Environmental > Terrestrial > Soil > Desert | place: USA: California... | reverse complement strand
ACCGTCACGCTCACCCGCGACACCGCCTGCACCGCGCTCACCGTCGCCTTCGACGGTCCCCTCGCCCCTGACCTTCCGGCCCGCGTCGCGTTCGACGGCGCCGCCCCTTCCTCCCCTCCGGTGCGGGAGCCGCGCCGGCTGCGGCTGGCCTGCGCGCCGGAGGGGCGGGTGCTGCGCATCGACTTCGCGGCCGAACCGCGCACCCGCACCCGCGTCTACCATTGGGTGAGCCTCACCGAACGCTCGCTCGAGGTCCCCCTCGAAGGGCTGAGGGCGGCGCTCGAACGGCTGGCCTCCGAGGGATGAGCCCGCACCCACGGGCGGCGAAGTGCCCTCGCAATACGCGTTTTCGGCCCTACCTGTTGCGTGGCGGACGATCGTCCGCCGGCCTTGGGTCGTTCCCGGAGGGTAAGCCTTGTTCAGCTTCGCTCGGTGGCAGAGGACGGAGCCGGTGCCGGCGGCGGTGCCGCGCGGCCTGCGCGTCTACGCGATCGGCGACGTGCACGGGCGGCTCGACCTGCTCGACCACATGCTCGACCTGGTCGAGGCCGACGGCGCCGGCGCGCCGGATCTGGTGAAGTACATCGTCTTCCTCGGCGACTACGTGGACCGCGGGCCGCACTCGCGCGGCGTCATCGACCGGCTGGCCGAGGGCCCGCCGCCCGGCTTCGGCGCCATCCACCTCAAGGGCAACCACGAAGCATCGATGCTGGCGTTCCTGGAGGACATCCACATCGGCCCGAACTGGCTGACCTTCGGCGGCACGGCGACGCTGGCCAGCTACCACGTGCCGCCGCCGCACGCCGACTCGCCCCCCGAGGACCTCGCGCAGGCGCAGGAGCAGTTCCGCTTCCGCCTGCCGCCGACGCACCGCGGCTTTCTGGATTCGCTGCGGACCAGCGTCACCATCGGCGACTACCTCTTCGCGCACGCCGGCATCCGCCCCGGCGTGCCGCTGGAACGCCAGCGCGAGGACGACCTGCTGTGGATCCGCGACGACTTCCTGCGCTCCGCCGCCGACCACGGCAAGGTGGTGGTGCACGGCCACACCATCAGCCCGGAACCGGAGTTGCGCGCCAACCGCATCGGCATCGACACCGGCGCCTTCGCCACCAACCGCCTGACCTGCCTGGTGCTGGAGGGCACGGAGCGGCGGTTCCTAACCACGTGAATTCGGCGTAGGGTGTGGCCCCCCGCCACCCCGGAACCGTCACCATGCCGAACCGCCTCGCCCCCCTCGACGACCGCCTCGCGGCGGTGTATGCCCGGCCGCTGCTGCTGGTCGTCGGGGCGCCGCACTGCGGGTTCGAGGCGGCGCGCGCGCTGCTCGACTCCCATCCGCAGCTGCGCCTCGCCCCGGACGGCCACTTCACCGACCGCTTCGCGGTGCCGCTGAAGGACGTGGTGGGCGACTACAACGAAGGCCTGGAGGGCGGCGGCGCCGCGTTCACCCAGAGCGACTTCCTGCACCTCGTGCGCACCGCCGTGGCGCTGTCGCTGGCCAAGCTGGAGCCGGAGGCGGGCGTGCGGATGATCGGCTGCGCCGCCGCCGTGCACGCCCACAACCTCGACTTCTGGGAGCTGATGTTCCCCGGCCTGACGATCCTGCACGTGGTGCGCGACGGCCGCACGGCGGTCGCCGCCGCCCTGGACGAGGCGTCCGCCGATCCGCACAGCGAGGCCTGGTACGCCGCGGCGGACGCAGCCGCCTACGCCTGGACCGACGCCACCCGCACCGCCTGCGGCTTCGGCGCCAGCCGGCCGGAGCGCTACTTCGAGCTGCGCTGGGAAGACCTCGCGGCGGACCCGCACACCCACCTCGGCGCCGCGCTGCGCTTTCTGGAGCTGGATGTGGGCTCGCAAGCGCTGGCATCCTGTCTGGCGCGGCTGCCGGAGCCCGCGACGCCGCGCACGACGCTGGACGGCCGGGCGATGCAGCGGCTGCTCCAGCACCAGGGGCCGCTCTTGCGCCAGTTCGGCTACGCAAGCTGAGGCTGCGCCGGACCCGCGGATGTGATACGAACGACGGATGAGGATCGCCGCCATTGCGCTGGCGTGCCTCGCGCTCGTGGGGTGTTCGGGCGAGCCGTCCAAGTCCGACATGCGCAAGGCCGTCGAAACCACCACCCGCCGCACGCTGGAGGCGCAGGGCCGCCCCGGCTTCCGGCAGTTCGACTCCTTCCGCAAGCAGGGCTGCGTCGAGACCAAGGGCCGGCCCGGCCTGCACGACTGCTACTACGCCGCCACCTTCGCACCGCAGCCGGGTGACAAGCCCCTGACGGTCAACGGCAAGGGACGCTTCCAGAAGACCGACAAGGGCCTGGTGTTCGAGGATCTCGGCGCGCAGCCGCGCTGAGCGGTCAGTCGCGGAAGTTCACGTACTGCAGCGGCTGCTCCAGCTTCATGCCGCGCACGTAGGCGATCGCCTCCTGCAGGTCGTCACGCTTCTTGCCGGTGACGCGCAGCTCGTCGCCCTGGATCGCCACCTGGACCTTCATCTTGCTGTCCTTGATGGCCTTGACGATCTTCTTGGCGAGGTCCTGGGCGATGCCCTGGCGGATGTTCACCACGTGGCGCACGGTGTCGCCGGCGGCGCGCTCGACCTTGGCCGAAAAATCCAGGAAGTTGGCGTCCACTTTGCGCCGGGTCATGTGGACGCGCAGCAGCTCGTGCACGGTGTCCAGCTTCGGCTGGTCGTCGGCCAGCACGGTGATGTCGTTCTCCGCCCGCTCGACCGAGCACTTCGACCCCTTGAAGTCGTAGCGCTGCTCGATCTCGCGCCGGACGCCGGCAAGGGCGTTGTCCACCTCGGCCATCTCGGTCTTGGACACGATGTCGAACGACGGCATGGTTCTTCCTCCGCTGGTCTCGCGATGCGGCCGCGACCCTAACGGGGCGGCGCGTGCGCGTCCAGTGGGCTTGGACAGGGGCTTTCAGGCGCGCCGCCACATCTGCGGCAGGCCGGCGCTGAACAGCACGCCCTCGGCGGCGCGCTTCAGATCCTCGCGCGCGTTCCAGTACCACTGCCGGCCCCACTGCCGCGGATGGGTCAGCACCAGCATCGGCCCCAGCCCGGCGCGAATCGCCGCCGCCGGGTCCTTGCCCTGGCGCCAGTCCAGCGGATAGGTCATGTCGATGGTGCGGAAGGCCAGTCCCTGCTCCACCTCCGGATCGTAGGCTTCCAGGTCGATGCCGGCGCGCTCGCGCACGGTCCGGTCGGCGAGCAGCAGCGTGTTGCTCACCCCCAGCGCCCGGTTGGCGAAGTCGCCGTGGCTGGCGGCGATGCGCAGCGGCAGCCCGGTGCGGGCGCGCAGCCGGGCGAGGTTCTGCAGGAACCGCTCGCGCGCCTCCCCCAGGATTTCCGGCACGCGGTCCTTGCCGTTGACGCCGCGCTCCTTGGCGACGGTCGCCAGCTCCTCGTAGTGGTAGCCGACCTCGTGCCCGGCGTCGGCGAGGTCCTGCATCACCCGCACATCGGCGGTCTGCAAGCGGAAGAAGTAGGAGCCGCGGCCACCGACGCGCACCTCCTCCTCGGCGAACATGCGGGCCACGCGGGGGGCGGTGTCGATGTCGTGCCGCATGATCAGGATGCGGCGTTCGTCCTCCGCCGGCACGCCGCCGCGGCGCAGGGCGGCGTAGGCCCCTACCGTCATCTGGCGGTAGCCGTGGCCCGTCGCGAGATCCAGCAGGGCGCGGTAGTCGTCGCGGCGGTCGGTCCGCAGGTAGTCGTTGTGCAGCCGGTTCCAGATGTGCCTCGCCATGCGTTCCCCCCGCCGGTTCCTCGCGGCAGGATACCGCCGCCGAGCGTGGAGGACCGACGCCGCGGAAGCGGAGGACGGCGGCGCGATCGGCGCTATCCGTTCGGAAACCGTAGGTTGGATTGGGTTGAGCCGAAGGCGAAGCCCAACGCGCCCCACCGGGGACACGTTGGGCTTCGCCGCGCTCAAACCAACCTAAAGAGGGTCCAGAATCACGTCCGCTGACCCGGGTGCTGGAACTCCACCCCGCCGCCGTCCTGCGGCTTGTCGGGCATCTTCGGCTGCGGCAGGGCGTAGAAGCGCGGCTCGCGGTCGTCCCAGCTCTGCTCGAAGGGCAGCTTCATCACCGACTGCGTGCCGTTGCGTTCGGCCTCGCGCATGGCCTGCTGGAGCTGCTCGGCCATCTTCTGGTTCCAGGGCAGCTTGTACAGGTCGGGCGCCTGCCGCCACAGCAGCGTGACGTAGATGGCGTCGTTCTCCTTGAAGGTGGCGCTCAGCACGGTCGCCTCCTTCACCTTGCCGTTGAGCCACTCCATGGTCACCGGCTTGGCGCGGCCGAGCAGGCTGGCCGGGGCCGCGTAGGCCGCCGGCAGCATCAGCGCGAACAGCGCCAGGATGAAGGTGCGGCCGCGCCCGTTGCGGGCCCAGCGCAGCGAAACCAGCACCAGCAGCAGCGCCAGCGCGGCGAAGACGACGAACAGCAGCGTGAGGCTTTCCATGGGAGTCACTTCCTCGCCGAGCGAAGCGGTTTGTAGACGGCGTTCATGCTCCCTGGAACCAAGTCGCCCTTATCGTTGAGCGTGAAGCGGAAGGCGGTCACCTCCTGCCCCTCGCGGTCGAGGCGGACGCGCGTCGCGGCCAGCGTGGCGGCGCCCGCCTCGGTCTCCTTCTTGATGCGCGCCACCACCCGCACCCAGACCGGATAGACGTTCTCCAGGTTGCGGAAGAGGTGGACGTTGACGGTGTATTCTCCAGGCGGAACGCCGCGGCTGAACGACGTCTCGAAATTCACCTCGGTCGGATCGGCGTAACTGCCGAGGTCGTCGCGCAGCAGGTTGAAGATCAGGCCCGACTTGTTGGAGTAGCCCACCGGCACGTCGCCAGGCGCCTGCACCCACACGTCGACATCGGTGCGCAGCTTGTCGTCCCAGCGGGCCTCGACGATGACGTTGCCGGGCGGCTCCTCGGCGGCGACGCCGGTGCCCTCCTTGCCCTTCGGGTTGATGTGCGGCAGCAGCAGCAGCACCATGCAGATGAACCCGGCGAGCGCCAGCGTGATCATGTCGCGGAAGACGGTGCCGGAGCCGCCGTCGTCCTCCCCCAGCGGGTCAAACATGGGCGGCCTCGCCCGGTGCCAGGGGACCGCGCCCGATGGTCGCCGCGGCCGGGGTCACCCGCGCCGCACCGTCGCCGGGGCCGTCGTGCCCGGCGCGGTCGATCAGCGCCGCCGCCAGATTGGCGGTGCCGGTGACCAGGATCTGGAAGTTCGCCCCCAGCCACAGGTTCAGCACAGAGCCGACCAGCGTGGTGTAGAGGGCCACACCCATGCCCTTGATCATGTTGCCGACCATGTTGCCGATGCTGCTGGCATCGCCGGCGGCGCTGGCGCTGACGCCCTGCAGCGCCATGACGAAGCCGACCACCGTGCCGATCAGGCCCAGCATCACCAGCGCGTTCGAGATCTGGCGGATGAAGGCGATGCGGCCGAACAGCCGCAGCTCCAGCGAACGGGTGGCGCTGCCGCCGACGCCCGACAGGGCCTGGCGGTAATGGTCCAGCCGGCCGCCCTCGCCGCGCTCGATGCAGTCGAGTTCGGTCGTGAGCTTCTCGATGCGCCAGGCCGTGGCGGCCATGCCGACCAGGAACAGCGCGAAGATCATGGTGCAGATGTAGCTGGTGTCGGTCTCGACGATGACCGCGATCCAGCCGTTGATCCACGCCAGCACCAGCCCGGCGACGCCGAACAGGTTGATGGCGGCGAAGCGGCTCCACAAAAGCCACTGGTTCATCGGCGTTCACCTTCGCCGGAGTGCGGGACGAAGAGCCCGTGCCCTTCACCGCCATGAACCCACCGCCTTGTATAAAGGTTCCGTGACTGAACCTGGGTAACCTGCGGTGGTACGGTTTAACCCGGAACCTTCTCGCCGCGCCGCGGTTGTTCCGGCACACCCGTCCTTACTTGGCACCACGGAGGATTCCCATGAAGATCCGTGAGATCATGACCAGACAGGTCGAGACGGTGAGCCCCGATACCCCGCTGAAGGAGGCCGCGCGCATGATGCGCGACGCCGACATCGGCTTCCTGCCGGTGGGCGAGAACGACCGGCTCGTCGGCACCCTGACCGATCGCGACATCGCCGTACGCGCGGTGGCCGACGGCAAGGACCCGAACAGCGCCAAAGTGCGCGACGCCATGAGCCCCGGCACCGAGTATGTCTTCGAGGACCAGGACTCGGCGGAGGCCGCCACCATCATGTCGGAGAAGCAGGTCCGCCGCCTGCCGGTGATGAACCGCGACAAGCGGCTGGTCGGCGTGGTGGCCATCGGCGACCTCGCCACCCGCACCACCGACGACGACGTGGTCGGCCAGACCGTCGAGGACGTCAGCCAGCCGGGCAAGTCCAAGCGCTGACGGATTAGCCCGAACGGCTCCGGCGCGGACCGCCGCGCCGGAACCTTTTCGCGCCCACGATGTTCTTGTTATGTTCTCATAACCTGGGGAATGGACCGATGAACAAGCAGGACCCGAAGGCCGGCGAGGCCTTTTCCAACCGCGACAAGGCGCCGGAGGATTGGGTGACCGGCGACGAACCGATGACCGGTGCCCAGGCCTCCTACCTCAAGACGTTGAGCGAGGAGGCGAAGGAGGACTTCGACCCGAAGCTCAACAAGGCCGACGCGTCGAAGCGGATCGACGAGTTGCAGGAGAAGACGGGGCGGGGGCAGTAGCTCCCGATTGCCCCCACCCTGACCCTCCCCCGCTAAGCGGGGGAGGGTTACACAGCAGCCACCGCAGCCACCCCCGCCCGCTCCACCACATACTCCAGCAGGTCCCGCCCGAAGTCGGTGACGACGATGATCGTCGCCGGGTCGATGGCCACATTGTTGAGGTATTGCAGGCGCAGCAGGTCGCCACCCTCCACCATCTCCGGATAGATTCCGCAGAACGAGAAGCCCAGCGCCTCCAGCTCCGGTGCCAGGACCGCCGTGGCCGGGTCGCACAGCGGCAGGTCGAGGTACACGCAGTCCAGGTGCGACTGGCACAGCTCGCGCATCCGCACGCGCACCAGATCGACCAAGTCGCGCCCGGCCCGCACGACGCTCAGCACCGCCCAGTTGTAGGAGGCCCGCACCTCGACATCGACCTCGGAGCGTTCGGGAAGCGCCACCGCGCCGGGTTCGGCGAACACGCGCTCGACGCCGGCCCAGGCGTAGATCCGCCCGATCATCCCGCGGTGCGCGGCCGGCGGGTACACGGTGCGGACCGGCGCCGGGTTGAGGACGATGTAGAACAGCACCGCCGTCTGCCGGTCGCTCGCCCCGCCCTGCCCGTCGTTCTTCTTGCCCTCGATTTTCTTAAAGGACCGGTCGCCCGGAATGTACGCCAGCAGGATGCCGGTTTCGTGCCCGCCCGACGCGAAATTGGCCTTCTGCGAATAGGGGTGGATCGTCACCGCCTCGCCGTACAGCCCCAGCAGGCCCTGCGCCTTGACCCGTCCGAAGGTCTCCGCCTTCAGCCGCTCGAACAGCTTGCGACCGCGGAAGCGCGGATCGACGGCGCCCATGGAAACGTTGGCGACGCGGGCGTCCGGCGCGGCCTTCTTGAGGCCCTGGTGCCCGGCCACGGTGCCGTCCGGCGTGACGGCGACCATCGACACCAGCAGCCCCTTCTCGATCAGGTCGCGCAGCCGTTCGGGGAAATAGACCACCTCGTGGTAGCTGTAGCCGTACACCGTGTACATGCAGCGGGCCAGCGCCACGCCGTCCTCCTCGGGCCGCAGCGGCCGGATCTCCAGCGGTGTGTCGGCGGGGGCGGCGGGGACCTCGCCGGCCGGCACCGCGATCTGGTGCAGCCCCGGCCCCTCCAGGTCCATCTCCGAGCGGTTGACGACGAACTCGATCCGCTTGCCCTGCTTGCCCAGGTTGACGAAGCGGATCTCGTCGGTCAGCGAGCGCAGCAGCTGGATCGACAGGCTGGTGCTCTCCTCCGCCTGGGCGCGGCTCCAGTCGAAGGGCAGGCCCAGGTCGTGCACCGCCATGACGAAGCGCGCGCCCTCGTCGGACATGGTCAGGTCGTAGGTGCCGTCAGCGCGCCCTTCGAACGACTGCTCGATGACGACGATGGCGGCCTCCTCCGCCGCCAGTTCCAGGCGTTGCGCCTGCCGCTCGTCGAAGCCGGCGGCGCGCGCGGTCTCGCGCACCAGGGCGCAGACGGCGGGGATCATCCGGCGCTCGGTGTTGACGGTCAGGCTGACCAGAAGGTGTGCCGGTTCGCTCATGGCGTGGACTCCCGGACGGAGGGAAGGACCCGCGCCGCGCGGCGGCGCGTGTGGGCGTGCCAGAGGCAGAGGACGGCGGCGCCCGCCAGAAACCCGGCGAGCACCACGTAGACCGCCCCCATCGCCTCGGTCATCGCCAGCTTGGCGGCGGGCGGGACGGCGCCCGCCCTGGACAGGTCGGAGAGCCGCCCGTACGGCTCGACCGCCACGGCGACGGCCAGCGCCGACAAGGCGATCGCCGCGGCGTAGGTGAGCTGCCGGGTCAGCTGCATCAGCCCCGACACCACGCCCAGGAAGCCGTCCGGCAGTCCGGCGAACAGCAGCACGCGGTTCGGCGCGAAGAACACCCCGGCGGCCAGCCCGATCAGCAGTTGCCCCAGCGCCACCGCCGCCAGCGGCGCCGACACGCCGAGGAAGGCATAGCCGATGGACACCGCCATCGCCAGCACCGCCCCGCCGGCCATCATCCAGGCGGCGTTGAACTTCTCGGCCAGCATTCCGGAGAACGGGGCGAGGATGCACATGGTGATCGAGTACGGCGCCAGCGCCAGCCCGGCCTGCGCCGCGCCGATGCCGAGCACCCCTTGCAGATAGAGCGGCAGCAGGATGCCGCTGGCCGCCAGCAACGAGCAGAACAGCGCGATGGCTGCCAGCCCGACCGCCACGTTGCGGTGGCCGAACACCGCCAGCGGCAGCAGCGGCGTCTCCGCCCGCCGCTCGACCGCCAGCAGCGCCAGCAGCGCCGCCGCCCCGCCGCCGAGCAGCCCCAGCACCTCCGCCGTCGGCGCGCGCTGCGCACCCAGCCGCTGCAGCCCGACCAGCAACCCGCACACGGCGAGCGCCAGCAGGACCGACCCGATCCAGTCGAAGCGGAACGGCTTGGCCGGCCCCTTGCGCGCCGGCAGCACCGCCAGCGCCAGTGCGATGGCGGCCGCGCCGACCGGCAGGTTGACGATGAACACCGAGCGCCAGCCGAACCCGTCGGTCAGCAGCCCGCCGACCAGAAAGCCCAGCGCCACGCCGCCGGCCAGGATGGTGGAGTTCAGCCCCAGCGCGAAGCCGCGCCGGCCGTCGGTGAAGGTGCTGGTGATGATGGCGTTGCCGTTGGCGACCAGACAGGCGCCGCCGACCGCTTGCAGCACGCGGCAGGCCAGCAACCCCGGCAACCCGGGCACGGTCGCCGACCCCAGCGAGGCGGCGGTGAAGAGCACGAAGCCGAACGTGAAGACGCGCGAGCGCCCCAGCAGGTCGCCCAGCCGCCCGGCGATCAGCACGACGACGGCGCTGACCAGATAGTAGATGGTGGCGACCCATTGCAGGGTGGACAGCGGGATGCCGGTGCCCGCGGCCATGGCCGGCAACGCGATGGCGACCATGGAACCGTCCATGCTGGGCATCAGGTTGCCGAACTGGACGACCGCGAGGATCCACCACGGCCTTCCCCCGACCCAGACGCGCTCCCACCAGCCCTGCATGCGCCTGTCCTCCCCCTATCGTTTTTGCGCCTGGGGAGGGATGCGGTCAAGCGTGCGGGAGTCGCAGGCGCGAGCCCTCCCCTTACTCCATCTCCTCGGCGTAGTGGCAGGCCACCAATCTCTGGTCCACCTCGCGCAGCGCCGGCACGTCCACCGCGCAGTTCTCCCGCGCGTGCGGGCAGCGGCGGTGGAAGGGGCAGCCGGGCGGCGGGTTGAGCGGCGACGGCAGCTCGCCCTTGGGCACCACGCGCTCGGCGCGCAGTTCCGGGTTCACGCGCGGCGTCGCGGCCAGCAGGATGCGCGTGTAGGGATGGCGCGGCCGGCTGAACAGCACGTCCTTTGAGCCGTGCTCGACCGGGCGGCCGAGGTACATCACCATCACGTCGTCGGCGATGTGCCGCACCACGCTGAGGTCGTGGCTGATGAACAGGTAGGCGAGCTTCAGCTCCTCCTGCAGATCCATCATCAGGTTGAGCACCTGCGCCTGGATCGACACGTCAAGAGCCGACACCGGCTCGTCCGCCACCACCACGCGCGGGTTCAACATCAGCGCGCGGGCGATGGCGATGCGCTGGCGCTGGCCGCCGGAGAACATGTGCGGGTAGCGGTCGATCTGATCGGCGCGCAGGCCGACCTTCGCCATCATCGCCAGCGCGCGGGCGCGGCGCTCCGTCTTGGGCAGGTCGGTGTTGACCACCAGCGGCTCGGCCAGAATGGCGCCCACGGTCTTGCGCGGGTTCAGCGAGCCGTAGGGGTTCTGGAACACCATCTGCACGGTGCGCCGCAGTTCCTTCAGATCGGCCGCCGAGCGGCCGACCACGTCGCGGCCATCGTAGAGCAACTGGCCGGAGGTCGGCGGTTCGATCATCGTTACCGAACGCGCCAGCGTCGACTTGCCGCAGCCGGACTCGCCGACCACCGCCAGCGTCTTGCCCGCCTGGAGCTGGAACGACACGCCATCGAGCGCCCGCACGGTGGCGTGGCCCTTGAACATGCCGCGCTTCACCGAATAGTGCTTGCGCAGGTGGATCGCCTCGAGCACCACCGGCGCATCGGCCGCAGCCTGAGCGGTTTCGGTCATCGTCGTGGCCTCGCTCATTCCGGCGCCCCCCACATGTCGCCGCCCAAGGGGTAATAGCAGCGCGCTTGGCCCTCCGGATCCGGGAACAGCGGCGGACGCAGGTCGCGGCAGTCCGTGCGGGCGAAGCGGCAGCGCGGGTTGAACAGGCAGCCGTGCGGCCGGTCGCCGATGCCCGGCACCACGCCGGGGATGGTCGGCAGCCGGCTCTTGCCCAGCGCGCGTTCCGGCAGCGCGTCGAGCAGCGCGCCGGTGTAGGGATGCTGCGGCCGTGCGAACAGGTCGGCGGCGCGCCGCTCCTCCACCTTCTGGCCGGCGTACATGACGACCACGCGGTGCGCCGTCTCCGCCACCACGCCCATGTCGTGCGTGATGAGGATCAGCGCCATGCCGCGGTCCTTCTGGAGTTGGATCAGCAGGTCGATGATCTGCTTCTGGATGGTCACGTCCAGCGCGGTGGTCGGCTCGTCGGCGATCAGCAGGCGCGGGTTGCAGGCGATGGCGATGGCGATCATCACGCGCTGGTTCATGCCGCCCGAGAGCTGGTGCGGGAAGGCGGACAGCCGGCTTTCCGGCGCCGGGATGCCGACCTGCTCCAGCAGCTCGATCGTGCGGCGCTTCAGCGCCTTGCCGGACAGCCCCTCGTGCACCTTGAGCGTCTCCATGATCTGGAAGCCCACGGTGAAGCAGGGGTTGAGGCTGGTCATCGGCTCCTGGAAGACCATGGCAACGTCCTTGCCGGTGATCTTCCGCCGCTGCGAGGCGGAGAGAGCGCGCAAGTCGCGGCCGGCGAAGCTCAGGCGGTCGGCCACCACACGGCCGGGCGACGGGATCAGCCCCATCACCGCCAGCGAGGTCACCGACTTGCCCGAGCCGGACTCGCCGACGATGCCCACCACCTCACCCTCGTCCACGGCGAGGTCGATGCCGTCCACCGCGCGGAAGGTGCCGGCGCGCGTCGTGAACTCGACGGACAGGTTCTGGATGTCGAGAAGCGGCATGGGATCAGCGTTTCAGCTTGGGGTCGAGGGCGTCGCGCAGCCCGTCGCCCAGAAGGTTGAAGGCGAGCACGGTGACGAGGATCGCCACGCCGGGCCACGTCACCACCCACGGCGCGCGCTGCAGGAACTGGAGGGACGAAGCCAGCATGGTTCCCCACTCCGGCGTCGGCGGCTGCGCGCCCAGGCCCAGGAAGCCCAAGGCGGCCGCGTCGAGGATGGCGGTGGAGAAGCCCAGCGTCGCCTGCACGATCAGCGGCGCCATGCAGTTCGGCAGCACGTTGACCAGCATCAGCCGCAGCGGCCCGGC
>Ga0196970_1001893_pt1 | contig 12134 bp, 11 predicted proteins | sample S1v_513CmetaG_FD_148672 | JGI IMG/M metagenome (GOLD analysis project Ga0196970, IMG submission 148672) | Soil microbial communities from Anza Borrego desert, Southern California, United States - S1+v_5-13C | ecosystem: Environmental > Terrestrial > Soil > Desert | place: USA: California... | reverse complement strand
CGGCCACGTGCTGATCGCCGGCTTCGGCCGCGTCGGCCAGACGCTGGCCCGCGTGCTGGAGGCCAACGAGGTGCCGTGGGTGGCGGTGGACCTGGAGCCCCGCCGCGTGGGCGAGGGCCGGGCGCGCGGCCTGCCGGTCTATTTCGGCGACGCCTGCCGCCCCGACGTGCTGTCCGCCGCCGGCGCCGAGCACGCCCGCGCCGCCGTGGTGACGCTGGACCACCCGGCGCTGGCCGAGCGGGCGGTGCGGGCCTTGCGTGGCGGCAACCCGGGGATGACCATCGTGGTGCGGGGGCATGACGGCACCCATGCCGAAGCCCTGGAGCGCGCCGGCGCCACCTTCGTGGTGCCCGAGGCGGTGGAGGCCAGCCTGGAGTTGGGCGGCACCGTGCTGCGCGGCCTGGGGCAGGACGCCTACGACGTGGAGCGCGTGCTGCACCGCTTCCGCGAGGACGCGTACGCGAGTTTGGGCAACCTCATCCCGGCGAAGCCTCCGCCGAGAAGGCACCCGGTGGCGGTGCCGATCAGTCTGGACGATCTGAACGATCCGCGGCGGTAATGGGCGCCGCTGTGGTGTCGGAGGGTGTCGGGCCCCTTGCCGCCCCCGCGCCGTTGGGCTACCTCTCACCCCCATGACGACCGATCCGACCGAATCCCCCCTCGATCCCCTGGAAGCCCGCCGCAAGCGTCTGCGGTTCCGGTCCTGGCACCGCGGCACGCGGGAGATGGACCTGATCATGGGCTCCTTCGCCGACGCGCACACGCCGGCGTTCGACTCCGCGCTCCTCGACCAGTACGAGGCGCTCCTGGAATTGTCGGACCCCGATCTCTATAACTGGATCACCGGCCACGAGCCGGTCCCGGCCGAGCATGACACCGAGGTCATGCGCCGGCTGGTCGCGTTCCGCTACACCCCTCGCCAGGGCTCCTGACGCCCCTACAAGGTCCGCCGTGATCAAGTTCGACTTGCAGCCCGGCCGGCCCGCCCGCCTGCTGGTCGGCGGCGCGCCGGAAGGGCACGACGCCCGCATCCTCGCAAGCCTCGCCGAGCGCGCCGGTGCGGCCGGCGTGCTGCACGTGGCGCTGGACGACGCCCGCACCGCGCGGCTGCACGAGGCGCTGGCGTTCTTCGCGCCGGATCTGGAAGTGCTGCACCTGCCGGCGTGGGACTGCCTGCCCTATGACCGCGTGTCGCCGAACGGCGAGATCGTCGCGGCGCGCATCGACGCGCTGACCCGGCTGATGGAGCGGAACGACCGCTCCGCTCCGCTGGTGGTGCTGACCACGGTCAACGGGCTGGTGCAGAAGGTGCCGCCGCGCGCGGCGTTCCGCAACGCCACCTGGGCGGCGAAGATCGGCCAGCGCATCGACCTGGAGAAGCTGCAGACCTATCTGGCGCAGAACGGCTACACCCGTGCGCAGACGGTGCGCGAGCCGGGCGAGTTCGCCATCCGCGGCGGCATCGTCGACCTGTTCCCACCGGGCACGGCGGAGCCGCTGCGCCTCGACCTGTTCGGCGACGAGCTGGAGGGGGTGCGCGCCTTCGACCCGATGTCGCAGCGCACCACCGAGAAGCGCGATGGCGTGGCGCTGAAGCCGGTGTCCGAGGTGTTCCTCGACGAGGCGGGCATCGCGCGCTTCCGCTCCGGCTACCGCGAGCTGTTCGGCGCGGTCACCGACGACGACCCGCTGTACGAGGCGGTGTCGGCCGGGCGCAAGATGGCGGGCATGGAGCACTGGCTGCCGCTGTTCCATGAGGGCATGGACACGCTGCTGGACTACCTGCCGCGCGCCATCGTCTCGCTGGACCATCAGGCGGAGGAGGCGCGGGATTCGCGCCTCGCCCAGGTGCAGGACTTCTACCAGTCGCGCGCCACCATGATGGGCGTGGACAAGAAGGCCGGGCAGCCGGTCTACAAGCCGGTGCCGCCCGGCATGCTGTTCCTCGACAAGGCGGGCTGGGACGCGGCGCTGGCCGGCACCGCGGTGGTGCAACTGCAGCCCTTCGCCACGCCGCCGGGCATCAAGGGCACGCAGGACGCCGGCGGGCGCCTCGGCCACGACTTCGCCGAGGAGCGGGCGCGGCCGGACGTCAACGTCTTCGACGCGGTGCGGCAGTTCATCGAGCGGCTGCGCGCCGACGGGCGCAAGGTGCTGGTGGCCGGCTACTCGGCGGGCTCGCGTGACCGGTTGATGAGCGTGCTGGCCGACCACGGCATCCACGGGCTGGAGCCGGCGGAAACCATCGCCGACGTCCAGCGCTTCGACCGGCACGTCACCGCCATGGTGGTGCTGGGGATCGAGCACGGCTTCGCGGCCCCTGACCTCGCGGTCATCACCGAGCAGGACATCCTCGGCGACCGCATGGTGCGGCCGGCCAAGAAGAAGCGGAAGAACGTCAACTTCATCGCCGAGTACTCGGCGCTGACCGTCGGCGACCTCGTGGTGCACACCGACCACGGCATCGGCCGCTACGACGGCCTCGCGACGCTGGAGGTGTCCGGCGCGCCGCACGACTGCCTGCGCATCATCTACCTGGGCGACGACAAGCTGTTCGTGCCCGTCGAGAACATCGAGGTGCTGACCCGCTACGGCTCCGAGGACGCCGGGGCGCAACTCGACAAGCTGGGCGGCGCCGGCTGGCAGGGGCGCAAGGCGCGGGTCAAGAAGCGCCTGAAGGACATGGCCGAGGCGCTCCTCAAGATCGCCGCCGAGCGCGAGCTGAAGCGCGCCGAGGCGCTGGCCCCGCCGGAGGGCATCTACCAGGAGTTCGCCGCGCGGTTCCCCTACCCGGAGACGGACGACCAGCTCAAGGCCATCGAGGACGTGTTCACCGACCTCGGCTCCGGCAAGCCGATGGACCGGCTGGTGTGCGGCGACGTCGGCTTCGGCAAGACCGAGGTGGCGTTGCGCGCCGCCTTCCTGGTCGCCATGAGCGGCCAGCAGGTCGCCGTGGTGGTGCCGACCACGCTGCTGGCCCGCCAGCACTTCAAGACCTTCACGACGCGCTTCGCCGGGCTGCCGGTGCGCATCCAGCAGCTGTCGCGCATGGTGACCGCCAAGGAGCAGAGCCGGGTCAAGCAGGAGCTGGCCGAGGGCACGGTGGACATCGTCATCGGCACGCACGCGCTGCTCGGCAAGGGGCTGGAGTTCAAGCGGCTCGGCATGGTCATCGTGGACGAGGAGCAGCACTTCGGCGTCAAGCAGAAGGAGCGGCTGAAGGAGCTGCGCACCGATGTGCACGTGCTCACCCTGACCGCAACGCCGATCCCGCGCACCTTGCAGATGGCGCTGTCCGGCGTGCGCGAGCTGTCGCTGATCGCCACGCCGCCGGTCGACCGGCTGGCGGTGCGCACCTTCGTGCTGCCCTACGATCCGGTGGTGATCCGCGAGGCGATCCTGCGCGAGCACTACCGCGGCGGCCAGACCTTCTACGTCTGCCCGCGCGTCGAGGATCTGCCCAAGGTGGCGGAGCGGGTGCGCGAACTGGTGCCGGAGGTCAAGGTCATCACCGCGCACGGCCAGATGGCGTCGTCGGAACTCGAAGAGGTGATGACCGCCTTCGACGAGGGCAAGTTCGAGGTGCTGCTCGCCACCAACATCATCGAGAGCGGCATCGACATCCCCTCGGCCAACACGCTGATCGTGCACCGGGCGGACATGTTCGGTCTGGCGCAGCTCTACCAGATCCGCGGACGCGTCGGACGGGCGAAGGTGCGCGGCTACGCCTACCTGACCTACGCGCCGGGCAAGCCGCTGTCGGGCACGGCGCAGCAGCGGCTGCACGTGATCGAGACGCTGGATTCGCTGGGCGCCGGCTTCCAGCTCGCCAGCCACGACATGGACATCCGCGGCGCCGGCAACCTGCTGGGCGAGGAACAGTCCGGCCACGTCAAGGAGGTCGGCGTCGAGCTGTACCAGCACATGCTGGAGGAGGCCGTCGCCAACGCGAAGGCGGGCATCGGCCAGGAACAGGCGGCGACCGAGGAATGGACGCCGACCATCAATCTCGGCACCCCCGTCTTGATCCCGGAGGAGTACGTCGCCGACCTGACGGTGCGGCTGTCGCTGTACCGCCGCATCTCCGAACTGGTCGACCGGCCGGAGATCGAGGCGTTCGCCGCCGAGCTGATCGACCGCTTCGGCAAGCTGCCGTCGGAGGTCGAGAACCTGCTGGACGTGGTGACCATCAAGCAGCTGTGCCGGCAGGCGGGGATCGAGCGGGTGGACGCCGGGCCGAAGGGCGCGGTGCTGACCTTCCGCGGGAACACGTTCGCCCGGCCGGACAAGCTGATCGGCTACATCGCCGGGCGCGGCGGCCTGATGAAGCTGCGCCCCGACCACAAGCTGGTCTACACCCGCGTCTGGGACGACGAGGCGCTGCGCGTCACCGGCGTGAAGCGGCTGATGAAGGACCTCGCCGACATGGCCGCAGGGATGGATGTGAAAGGCGAGCCTCCGCCTCCGCCTCCGCCTCCCCCGCCGCCGCGGCCGACCGCGCTCAAGGCCGGCTCGAAGTTCGGCCGCGTGCCGCCCGGCCGCTTCGGGCGGCGCTGAGGTGGGGGATCTCGCCGCCCGGCTCGCCAGGGGAGACCGCCGCACCACCGGCGACGCGCCGAGCGTCGCCGACGAGGTGAGCGCCGACCCGGAACGGCTGCCGGAACTGGTGGAGTGCCTGTTCGTGCCGAGCCCCGGCATCCGCATGCGCGCCGCCGACGCGCTGGAGCGGGTGTCGCGGGTGCGCCCGCGCGACCTCGATGCCTACACCGACCGCCTGCTGACCGAGGTCGCCGCCATCGACCAGGCGGAGGTGCGCTGGCACGTGGCGCAGATCCTGCCGCGCCTGACGCTCGACGACACCCAGCGCTGGCGGGCCGCGGCGCTGATGGCGCAATGGTTCGGCCACGTCGAGAGCCGCATCGTCCGCACCTCGGCGCTCCAGGCCATGGTGGATCTGGCCGAGAACGACGCGGGTCTGCGCGAGTTGGCGGCGGAGATGATGCGGGCGGCGCTGCACTCCGGCGTGCCGTCGCTGGCGGCGCGGGCGCGACGCATCCTCAACCCGCTCCAGGTGGACGAGGCGATGATGGCCGCGGTGACCGCCGCGCCGGAACCGCCGCCGCTGATCCTGACGCTGATGGAGGGCACTCTGGCGGTGGCGCAACTGGACCCGGGGGAGGGGGTGCCGGGCTGGGTGGACTGGACCGGCCCGCTGGTCAGCGTGACGCGCACGGCCGGCGAGCTGTCGGTGGTCTGCGCCGACCAGCGGGTGCCGGAAGACGCGAAGGCCGAGCGCGGCTGGCGCGCCTTCAAGGTGGAGGGGCCGCTGGATTTCGCGCTGACCGGGATCATGGCGCGGCTGTCCGGCGCGCTGGCCGACGCCAACATTCCGCTGTTCGCGCTGTCCACCTACGACACCGACTATGTGCTGGTGCGCGCCGGGGACGTGGAACGCGCGGCGGACGCGCTGGGCTCGGTCGCGGCGGTGCGGCGTTGACGGCGCTTCGGCGCGCCGGGCCGGACGACGCGGGCTCCATCGCGCGGCTGGTGCACCGCGCCTATTCCAAGTGGATCCCGGTGATCGGCCGTGAGCCCAAGCCGATGAAGGCCGACTACCAGCACGCCGTGCGCGACCATGAGGTATGGGTGCTGGACGGCGAGCGTGGCGTGATCGCCGTGCTGGAGATGATCCCGGCGCATGACCACGTGCTGGTCGAGAACGTGGCGGTCGAGCCGGCCGTGCAAGGGCACGGGATCGGCCGCCGGCTGATGGCCTACGCCGAGGCGGAGGCGAAACGCCGCGGCCTCGGCGAGGTGCGGCTGTTCACCAACGAGCGGTTCGTGGACGACCTGCGCTTCTACGACCGGCTGGGCTACGAGGAGTTCGACCGGCGGCCGTACGGGGATTCCCAGCTGGTGTTTTTGGCGAAGCGGGTGGGCTGACTACCGCGCGAACGGCTCCAGCGCGACCCCCTGCCGCAACGCCGCCAGCGCGATCCCGGCGCAGGCCTGCGCGTCGGACAGCGCGTCGTGGTGGTTGAGCGCGATGTTCAGGTGGCGGCAGACGTCGGGCAGCTTGGTCGGGTAGACGTTCCAGACGTGCCGGGCGATGCGCACCGTGCAGGCGAAGGGCTTCAGCGGGTTGCGCAGGCCGTACGTGGCGCAGCAGGCGTTCAGCACGCCCTTGTCGAACGGCGCGTTGTGCGCCACCAGCAGGTCGGCGCGCTCCAGCAGCGGCGCCATGCGCGGCCACAGGCCGGCGAAGTCCGGCTCGCCGCGGCAGTCGTCCCAGGTCAGGCCGTGGATGTGGGTGAAGCGGAAGTACGGACGCGGCGGGCGGATCAGCGCGCAGAGCTGGTCGGCGATGCGCCCGTCCTCCACCAGCACCACGGCGACCGAGCAGGCGCTGTCGCGCCCGTTGTCGGCGGTTTCGAAATCGATGGCGGCAAAGCGGGTCATGCGCGGGTTGTAGCGCGCCGGCCGCTCTCCGCCAACGGACAATCCATAGGCCGCCCTACCCGGCCTCGCGCGCCTCCTCCGGCGTTTCCGGCGCCACGATGCCGAGGTCTTCCAACTGCATCAGCGCGCCCTGCCCGTTGGTGGCGACGCGGTCGGCGGCGGTTTCGGCGGTGGCGCGCGGGGCGGCGTCGGATTCCGGTGCGGCGCTCCACAGGCACAGCAGGATCGGCACGTTCGGGCCGAAGTGCATGCGCAGCCGGCGCACCAGACGGCGGGCGTGCGGCAGGGCGGAGGGGTTCAGGTACGACACCGCCACCGCCGCCACCCCGGCGGTGCCCAGTGCGCCGACCGCGCGCGGGCCGACGCGTTCGCACGGCAGCACGGTGGCGGCGGTGCCGCGGCGGCGCAGCAGGTCGGCGAGCAGGCCGGCCGCCGCCTCGTCCAGGTCGTTGCGGGCGGCGACGCAGAGCACCGCGGGGCTGCCCTCGGTCGCCGGCGGGCCGGGCTCGCCGACCTCGGCCAGCGAGTCCAGCACCTCGGCGAAGCCCTCGGCCACCGCCTGCCGGCCCTCCGGGGCGAGGGTCGCGCGGGCGCGGTCCTGCTCGGCCAGCGACAGGGCGGGCAGCAGCACGGCGTCGTAGACTTCGGGCACCGGCCGGGTCGCCAGTTCGCCCTCCAGGATCTCCACCGCCTCCTCGGGGTCGCGGGCGAGCAGGCGCTGATAGACCTTGGCCTCGGCCGGCAGCACCGGGCGGTCGCCCAGCATCACCTCCAGGAAATGCAGCGCCGGCACGTGCCGGCCGAGCACCACGAGGCACACCGTCAGCGGTGTCGCCAGCAGCAGGCCGACCGGCCCCCACAGCGTCGTCCAGAACACCGCGGCGACGATGATCGCCACCGACGACAGCCCGGTGGCGGAGCCGTACAGCCACGGCTCGACCACGTTGTTGCTGGTCAGCTCGACGGCGACGAACAGGGCGATGGTGAGGATCGGCATCATCCAGCCGGGCGCCACCGCCAGCGACAGCAGGATCGGGAAGCTGGCGGCGATCGCCGGGCCGACGAAGGGGACGAAGCGCAGCACCGTCGCCAGGATGCCCCAGAGGATCGGGTTCGGCACGCCGATCAGTGCCAGCCCGACGCCGATGGGAATGCCGTAGGTGACGTTGACCACCACCTGCATCAGCAGGTAGCGCGCCACGCGCTCGCCGGCGTCGTTCATCGCCTCGGTGGTGCGCGACAGGTCGCCGGAGCCGGCGAGGCGGATCAGACGGTCGCGCAGGTCCTCCCGCTGCAGCAGCATGAACAGGACGAAGACCAGCACCATGCCGGCGGTCGCCAGCGGGCCGAGCACCGGCCCCAGCACGCCGCGGACCACGTCCAGCGGGTTGGGATCGGGTGTCTGCACCAGCACCGGCACGGGGCGCGGCGGCTCGGCCGCCGGTGCTGACGGGGCGGCGGTGGAACTGGGCGCGGGGGCCGGTGTCTGCGCCTGGCGGCCGGCCTGTTCCAGCTCGGTGCGCAGGTCGCGGATCATCTGCGACGCCTCGCGCAGCACGCCGCCTTGCGAGGCCGAGCTTTTCAGCCCGCGGATCTTCGCCTCGATGTTGCGCTGGTACGAGGGCAGGTTCTGCGCGAGGTCGGCGACCTGCGTGCCGACCACCGTGCCGAACCCGGCGATGCCGATGAACACCAGCGCCGTCACCGCGATGACCGAGGGCACCCGCTTCAACCCCCAGCGCTCCAGCCGGCCGACGATGGGGGCGAGCACGAAGGCGAGCAGCACCGAAAGCGCCAGCGGCACCAGCAGGTCGCGCCCGACGTAGAGCACCACGATCACCAGCCCCAACGCCAGCAGCGTGGTGCGCGCGTCGCTGGGCGGCCGGGCCGGCGCCACGCGGATCGGCCGCGCCTGGAGCGTCGACGCGGTGTCCTTCGGCATGAGGGCGGTCTCCTGCGGTGTGCCCAGCGGGAACAGGGCAGGAGGGGCGGCGGTTCCGCCGGGAGAGGCTAGCCGCCGACGGCGGTCGCCAGATCCGCCTCCTCGCCGACCGCAAGGTCGAGCAGGGGGAGGAAGCTGGCCGGCTCCTGCGCGCCGGACAGCGCGTAGCGGCGGTTGAAGATGAAGCAGGGCACCGCCTGCAGGGTGAGCTGGCGGGCCAGCGTGTCGGCGGAGCGGACGTTCGACACCTCGGCGTCGCCCAGCAGCTGGGCCCTGATCTCGGCGGCGTCGAAGCCGACGCGGCCGGCGGTGGCGGCCAGCGTGTCGATGTCGCCGATGTCCAGCCCCTCCACGAAATAGGCGTGGAACAGCGCATCCACCATCGGCCCGGACAGGCCGCGTCGGCCGGCCATGCGGATCAGCCGGTGCGCGTCGAAGGTGCTGGGCATGCGCTTGATGCGGCCGAGGTACAGCTCCAGCCCGTCGCGGTCCGCCGTGTCCTCGATCACCGAGTGGATCTGCCGCGCCCGCTCCGGCCCGCCGAACTTGGCGACCATGTAGGCGTCGCGCTCCATGCCGCCGCGCGGCAGGTCGGGGTTGAGCTGGAACGGCTGCCAGCGCACCTCGGGCCGCACCCGCGGGCGCTCGGCCAGGGCGCGCAGCAGGCGGTGGCGGCCGATGTAGCACCAGGGACAGGTCAGGTCGGCGAAGGTTTCGATCAGCATGGTCCCTACTATCCTCAAATCGCCGCCGCCCGGCAACGATGCAACCCTTTGTTAACCCTTGCCGCCCGACAGTCGTGGCGCTCGAACGAACGGAGGCGGTCGTGAGCGATTCCTATGTCGACGGCAAGGTGCGCGAGGCGCTGCAGGCCGCGAAGGGCAGCCCTTCGGTGGCGCAGAAGCTGCTGATCAATTGGGCGGTCAAGGATCCCGACCTGCTGCTGGGCATGGCCCAGCCGTTCCTGAAGGCCATCGCCGGCGCCGCGGTGGCGCGCGCCGGCCGCCGCACCGCCGCGCCGAAGCCGGCCGGCGGCGCCCTGTCGCGCGAAGCGCTGGAGCGCGTGCTGAGCCGCATGGGCGAGGCGGACGACGGCGGCGTTGTGCCGCAGCCGGCGGTCCGCGCCGCGGCGGCACCGGCGGCACCGGTCCGTTCGGCGCCGTCGGGCGTCAGCCATGAGAAGTCGATGCTGACTCTGGCCAAGGCGTTCGCGGCGAAGAAGGTCCGCTAGACCCTTCTAGTCGAACATCCCGTCGAACCAGCCGGGCTTCGGCGGGACCGTCTTGTAGACCGGCGGCGGGCTGGCCAGCGCGGTCTGCCCGTTCCGGTACGGGTCGGGCAGGTAGTGGCAGTTCACGTCGGCCAGCGTGCGGTAGCAGTAGACGTTGGAGCGGTCGACGACCTTCGGCTCCGGGCAGAGTTCGCCGGTCTGCTCGTAGGTCACCACCGAGCAGTCGCGCCCGGTGATGCCGGACGCGATGTGGTTTCCAATGGTCTTCTTGGTCGTGGTCACCGCCAAGACGTCGGCGGTCGCGGTGACCGCGGCAAGCGGACCCGGCTTCGGCGACCAGCATCCGGCGAGCAGCACGGCGGCCAGCGTCAGGACGGCGGTGCGGCGAAGCGTCGGCATGGCCCGTTGCGACTCCTGTGGATGCTCGGCAGGCATTGCACGCCCACCCTGTTAACAACGTGTGAATTCAGCGCAGCAGCGTGCAGACCCGCGCGCGGCATTCGACCAGCACGAAGGCGTCCTTGTCCTCCGAGCAGCCGACCTTGAACACCGTGGCGGCCTCGCGGCCGACGAGGTGGCGCAGCACCTCCACCTTGGCCGGCGTGCAGCCGCCGGCGCGCGCCGCCTCCTTCGCCTCGGCCTGACCGGCGGACACGGTGACGGCGCCGGCCGGGGCGACGGCCAGGAGCAGCAGGAGGGCGGCAAGGGCAGGGGCGCGGCACATGGTTCCGGCAGTATGCCACGGGTGGCGGTGAGCGGCCAACCGCCGCGCGTATGACCTCGCGCCGGCTTGAACGTGGGCATGTGCCGCGTCATTGTGCAGCCGGCAAGTGGTCGTGCGGACTGCTTGGTAAACGGACTGGCTGCCATGAACGACCGTTTGAGGGCGTTGCGCGCGCTGTGGGAGGAACGGCGGGGTGACCGCGCGCTGCCGGAGCGTCGGGACTTCCTGGCGGAGGAGTTCCGGCCCTGGTTCGGCCACCTGTGCATCGTCCGGGTGGAGGAGCCATCCGCGCGATTCCGCGTCACGCTGGCGGGGCTGGAGGTGGTGCGCTACTACGGCCGCGACCTGACCGGGCGCTGCCTGGACGACGAGATGGCGGCTGAGGGCTTCGGCTGGGTCGTCGAATCCTACCGCGAGTGCGTTCGCCGCGCCGCGCCGTACAGTGCCACTGTGCCGGCGCTGGCGTTCAACGGCACCACCATGGCGCTCGACCGGCTGATGCTGCCCTGCGGGCGCGACGGCCGTGTGGACACCATCATCGTCGGAATTTACCCAGCCAGCTAAGAAAAAGGCTCCCCGCGGGGGGGAGCCTTGCGGGCGATGGGCCGGACCGTTTCCGGATGGCCGCGCCGCCAGGGTGAAGTGCGATCCGCCAGGATATCGCGACATACAAGCTCGGCGGCCGGCCCGCGTGACCCAGATCGGAAACCGGCCGCCGATCTTCACTGTGATCCGATAACCACGGCTGTGCAAATGTACCGTTTGCCCATCGGATTGGTTCGAATTTCGAAGCGTTTTCCGGGCAAACGAAAAGGGCCGCCCCGAAGGGCGGCCCTTGCCGTGACAAACCGGAAACCGGCCGATCAGCAGCTGTAGTACATCTTGTACTCGATCGGGTGCGGCATGGTCTCGAAGGCCATCATCTCTTCCGTGCGCAGCTCGATGTAGGACTCGATCATGTCCTTGGTGAACACGTCGCCCTTCATCAGGAAGCCGGCGTCGGCGCGCAGGCTGTCCAGCGCCTCGCGCAGCGAGCCGCAAACCGTCGGGACCTTGGCCAGCTCTTCGGCCGGCAGGTCGTAGAGGTTCTTGTCCATCGCGTCGCCGGGGTGGATCTTGTTCTGGATGCCGTCGAGGCCGGCCATCAGCATGGCGGCGAAGGCCAGGTACGGGTTGGCCGACGGATCCGGGAAGCGGACCTCGACGCGCTTGCCCTTCGGCGACGCCACGTACGGGATGCGGCAGGAGGCCGAGCGGTTGCGGGCCGAGTAAGCCAGCAGCACCGGCGCCTCATAGCCCGGGACCAGACGCTTGTAGCTGTTGGTCGACGGGTTGGTGAAGGCGTTCAGCGCCTTGGCGTGCTTGATGATGCCGCCGATGTAGTAGAGCGCCAGCTCGGACAGGTCGGCGTAGCCCGAACCCGCGAACAGCGGCTGGCCTTCCTTCCAGATCGACTGGTGGCAGTGCATGCCCGAGCCGTTGTCGCCGAACACCGGCTTCGGCATGAAGGTGGCCGACTTGCCGTACGCGTGCGCGACGTTGTGCACGACGTACTTGTAGTACTGCATGTTGTCGCCGGTGCGGACCAGCGTGTCGAACTTGATGCCCAGCTCGTGCTGGGCGGCGGCCACCTCGTGGTGGTGCTTCTCGACCGGCACGCCCATCTCGGCGAGCACGCTCAGCATCTCGGCGCGCAGGTCCGAGCCGCTGTCGATCGGGGCGGTCGGGAAGTAGCCGCCCTTAATGCCCGGGCGGTGGCCCATGTTGCCGTCTTCATA
>Ga0196970_1001892_pt1 | contig 12135 bp, 7 predicted proteins | sample S1v_513CmetaG_FD_148672 | JGI IMG/M metagenome (GOLD analysis project Ga0196970, IMG submission 148672) | Soil microbial communities from Anza Borrego desert, Southern California, United States - S1+v_5-13C | ecosystem: Environmental > Terrestrial > Soil > Desert | place: USA: California... | reverse complement strand
GGTCCACGTTCTGCACCGTGCTCACCGTCGCCGACAGCGGCTGCGAATACAGCGCGTCGCGCGTGCGCTCGAAGAACAGCGTCGCGCGCAGCAGGCCGTTTTCCAGCGCCCGTTCCGCCGTCAGTTCCGTGGTCCAGGATTTCTCCGGTTTCAGGTTGGGATTGGTGTTGATGATGGTATTGCCTTCGATCGAGCCCTGGTACAGCTCGCTCACGGTCGGCATGCGCACCGCGCGGCCGGTGGATGCCTTCAGCACCCAGTCCGGGCTGGCCTGGAAAGCGATCGCTGCCTTCGGGGAAAAATGGTTCTCGTCGCGCTCCGCGCCGAACGGCACGAGGCTCGCCGCATTGCCGAGCTCGCCACCCCATGCGCGCCACATTTCATAACGCCCGCCCAGGGTCGTTTTCCAGTCCTGCGCAAATTGCCAGGTGTCCTGCGCGTACACGCTCTGCAGGCGCGCATTGCCGTTGAAGGCGGAGAAACGCGAGGTGGGGCCGCCATTGATCCAGTCCGGCGTATTGCTGACGAGATTGCGCAGCTTGTACGATTCCTGCTGCACGCCGAAATCCACGACGTGCGCGCCCACACCCTTGCCGCTGCCGGTCGGCCTCCATGTGCCGCGCAGGCTCAGGGTATTCCAGCCGGTGCCGTCCATGTCGGTGATGCGCCCCGCGCCGCCATTGAATGCCGCCGGCAATACCGCGGTCGGCGCGCGGGCGATGTCGTTGTGATAGTCATACAGGCTGGCCGCCGCCTCCCAGTCGAACACGCCCTTGGTATTGGTCTTGACCGAGAGGCCGTGCATCACATGCTCGATCTTGTTGCGGCTCGGGGCGAACGCAAGGCTGGGCCCGTTCAGGTTGTATTGACGGCCGCCGATCACCACATTGCCCGAGTAGACCGGGTTACCCGCCGCGTCGCGCAGATAGCTCTCCACGCCGCCGTCGGTGTTGTTCTGCCACAGGCCCAGGGTGTAGCTCGCGCGCATGGTGGGGGAAAGGTCGTAGGCCAGTTTGATCTTTGCGTGGTCCTGCACGGTGTGATACTTCGTCGTCGCGCCCAGGATCCACCAGTCGCGCCCCTGATGATTGCGCGACGCGATCGCACCGGTCACCGCAGGTGTACCAGCGGCCGGCGCCACGCCGTCTGACACCAGCCGGTTCGCAATCACCATCGGATGGCCCATGCTGTCGAGCCGGTTGACGTTGAACCACCACGACAAGGCGCCGCTGCGATTGCCGGCCGATACGCTCGCCTGCTTGGCGGCATCGCGCTCGCTGGTGCCGTACAGGCCGAAGTCCTGGCTGGCATAAGTCAGTTTCGCGTGCGCCTCGAACTTGATCGGCATGCGCGTCACATAATCGACGACCGCACCCACCGAGTTGCCCGGATACGCGGCAGAAAACGGCCCGTACAAGACATCGACGCGCTCGATTTCCTCCGGCGTCACCAGCCCCCAGCGCGGCGTGAACGTCGCGCCGTTGCCGAGATAATTCGACAACAGCACGCCGTCCGCGTACACCATCGAGCGCGCGCTGTTGCCGGTGCCCGAAGCGCGTGTCGACAGCACCGCATGGTTGTAGTCGCCGATGTAGCGCTTGCGCACCACCAGGCTGGGCAGGTACTTCAGCGCATCCTGGCTGTCGGTGGCGTTGATCGATTCCTCGACCTGCTTGCCGGTGACCCCCTCGATGGTGGTGGGAATCTGCGTCGGCAGCGAGGTCGGCTGGCCGCCGGTGACGGTGACGGTGCCGAGCGTCTTGACCGGCCCTTCCGCCGCCTGCTGCGCCAACGCGGCGGCGGACAGCGCGCCGAGCACTGCTGCGCAAAGCGGCTTGTAACTGAACTTCATGATACGGCTCCCTGTGTTGAATTTCTTTCGCTCTCAGCTATCCAGCCGGAACACGATAGGCACGACGACATTGGCGGCCACCGTTTCCGCGCCGAGGCGCGCAGGCACGAAGCGCCACTGCTGAACGGTTTTCACGGCCACATCGTCGAGGCGGGCAAAACCGCTCCCTTTCTGGATCTGCACGCGCTCCGCTTCGCCCTTGGGCGAGACGCGCACGAGCAGCAACACCGTTCCCTCCTCGCGCATGCGCTTGGACATGGCCGGGTAGGCGGGGGCGGGGTTTTGCAAATAGTCGGCATCGAAGCTGGCAGGCGTTGCGACCGGCGCCGGTGCGGCGGGCACAGGCTGCTGGACGGCGGGTGCCTCCTGCCTTGCCTGCGCCGGAGGCTGAGGCGCGACGGCGAAGGGCGTGGAACTCGGGGCCTTCTCCGCGGGTGCGGCAAGCACGGCAGGCGGGTTTGAAGCCGGCCTGGGGCGCGCGGGAGTGCGCTTCACCTGGGGCAGCGGCTTGGGCGGGACGGCGGCGGGTTTCGGTGGCTCCGGCTCAGCCAGCTTTGGCGGCGGTGGCACCGCTTCGATGATGCGTACATCCAGCGGTTTGGGCGGGGGAGGAGAGGGCGGAGAGACCGGTGCCATCTGCAGCACCCAGGCCAGCAAGGCGGCGTGCAGCGCAAGTACCGCCGCGAGAATGCGCCCCGTCCTGCCTGCCGGCTCGCGGGTGCCTTCTTGCTCGGATAGTGTGGCGGCGCTCACTCAATTGCTCGCATTCGTTCGTGACCAGATGCCTGCCGCGACCGGGGCAACAGGAAGAACGCGGGGTGATGCCGGGGCCGCGGGGCCGCCTGGCCAAAGTCACGAGAGCTGTTTTTGTTGCCCGCAGTGCACTTTTGGCGTACTGCTGGATTCGTCTCGACAGGATAGAGAAGTTGCCCGCGGCGCGGAATGCGACAAAATGTCGCACCCGGCCAAATCCGCCCGGAAAGCCGGCGGCGGGTCGATATAATCACCGCATGCAATTGCTCGCGATACTCAAGCCCCTGCCCCAGCACGAAGCACTCGGCCGCCTGATCTGGATGCGTTCCATCGCGGTCACCGTCGAAGCATTCGGCGTGGTGGTCGCGTCGATATGGCTGCATGTCCATATGCCGGTGGAACCCGTGTTCCTCGTCCTCGGCCTCCTGGCCATGTTCAATATCTGGACGTGGTGGCGCATGCAACAACCGGAAGCGGTCGGCAACCTCGGGCTGTTCATCCAGCTCTTCGTCGACATCGCCGCGCTCTCGGTGCTGCTCTACATGACCGGCGGCGCCACCAATCCCTTCGTCTCGTTCTACCTGCCAACGCTCGCCGTCGCCGCCGCCATCCTGCCGTGGCGCTACGCACTTGCGCTGGCCCTGTGCTCCCTGGTTGCCTACTCGGCAATGATGTCCAACTACGTCCCGCTGCACGTGATGGACCACGACATGGCCATGAGCTACCACCTCGTCGGCATGTGGGCCAACTTCGCGCTCTCGGCCGGCATGATCACCTGGTTCGTCGGCCGCCGTTCGCGCCTGCTGCGGGAAAAGGATGCACAACTCGCATCCGCGCGCGAGCAGCATCTCAAGAACGAGCAAATGATCGCCCTCGGCACGCAGGCCGCCAGCGCCGCGCATGAAATGGGCACGCCCCTGTCCACCATCGCCCTCATCGCCGGCGACCTGAAGCACGACTTCGCGCAACAGGCGCAACTGTCCGTGTACCGCGACGACATCGCCACCATCGAAAAGCAGATCGCGCTCTGCAAGGCATCGCTCGACCGCATGAAAGTCACCGCGGGCGGCGATGCAGCGTCTGCGGGCGTGCCGGTCGAGGTGGAAGAATGGCTCGCGCAATTCATCGAAAAATGGCGGCTGCGCTCGCCGGCGATTCAACTGAAACTGCATGCCTCCGCACCCGATGCCCGCATCCGCAACGAACAAGACCTCGGCCGCATCCTCCTCATCCTGCTCGACAACGCGGCCCATGCCGCTGCCGCCACGAACACAGCGGCCGACGTCTCGCTTTCCGTTGAAGGCCAATCCGCACGGATTCGCATCGAAGACCGGGGGCCGGGCATCGCACCCGAGCTGCTGAAGCGGCTCGGTTCCGAGCAGGTCAAGAGCAGCTCCGGCGGACAGGGGCTTGGCCTCATGCTCGCCTTCGCCACCGCCCGCCAGATCGGCGCCCACATCAAGCTCACCTCCAGGCTCGGCGCCGGCACCATCGCAACCGTCACCGTACCCTTGCATGAAGCCTAAACTCCTCATCCTCGACGACGATGAAGTCTTCTCCGCCACGCTCGCGCGCTCGCTCGGGCGGCGTGGCCTGGAAGCGACGGTAGCCGCCACCGGTGAAGACGCCCTGCGCGCTGCCTCCGCCATTCCCTTCGACTACGCGACGATCGACCTGCACCTCGCCAACGACTCCGGCCTGCAATGGATCGCCCCGCTGCGCAAGGCATTGCCGCATGCAAGGCTGCTGGTGCTGACGGGATACGCGAGCATCGCCACCACCGTGCAGGCGATCAAGCTGGGGGCGGATGACTATCTGGCCAAGCCGGTGAACGTGGATTCGATTCTGTCTGCGTTGCAGTTCAATACGGAGGCTGCGCCTGAGGCGCCTGTTCAGGAAGAGTTCACGCCGTTGACGGTGGACCGGCTGGAGTGGGAACACATCCAGCGCGTGCTGGCCGAGCATCAGGGGAATATTTCGTCAACGGCGCGGGCGTTGAACATGCATCGGAGGACGTTGCAGCGGAAGTTGATGAAGAAGCCGGTGGGGAAGTAGGGGGATACGACGGTAACAGGTTCACTTGAGTTTGATTTCACCCGCCGTCATCCCGACGGAAGTCGGCATCCAGTGTCTTGCATGCGTCCTTTAACGACACTGGATTCCTGCTTTCGCAGGAATGACGTCCTTTATTTGCGGCCTTAAGCGAGCTCCATTAGCGAAAGCTGTTCAGCAATAATCTATCTACATGGTCGCGTAGTCTTCCTGAGATGGAAAAAGACCAAATAGATAGCGAAGGGAACAGCGGCTGGTGCGAACATGATCACCAATGGTGCGGTATGAAAGACGGCGTAGATTCCGCTCAACAAGCCCGCAATCGGCCAAACCGGACTGAGCTTGGCGTCAATGATCCAGGCGACAGTCATTGTTAATAGCGGAACCCACGGAAGGGCAAACAACAGCACTGCGTTGGCCTCACGGATATGTAGCGCAGCGACCGCAGAAAGCGAAAGTACAAGTGCTGAGGTTGCCCAAATAATGCATGCAACAAGAAGCCGTAAAGGTTTTACTCTTCGACAGAACTGTCCAAAGCGCACCGGCTTATCCGTGAACTTCATGTAACTTCTCGAAGCAGTCGTCTAATCCAATATGGGCGTTTCAGGCAACGACCAAGTCAGCTGCAGCCAACGGCTTTTGCCCAACGATTGTCGCAATTTGAAGTACGGCATGCGTGCTGCCCGCACCGTCCTGATCAAAGTACAAGGCACCCGAGGTGGTGTTATACAAGAGTTGAGGACTGGACTCAGATGGCAGAGGCATGGATGCAGCGGACTTTAGCGTGAGCTTTGCACCTGCAGACAATCCGAAACCACTGGCACTTAGCTGAATGGTGTCTGTCCCGGAAACAAAATCAGTCCGACTTGTAATTCTTCAACGACTAGTGACGCAGAGGAACTCAGCCCCGAAGCTGATGCTCCGCCCCAAGTTGAAACGGCCTCACAAATTTCCTGAAGAGTTGATTCATTCATAAATACATCCCTGTTAGTTTTTTTTCTGCAGTGCTGCTTAATTTTTCGTGCTGAAGCAGCGAGCGATAAGTGTGATAGCCAAGAAGATGGTTGACGTCCAAGTTACCGTCACCAATCCCCATACAATCGGACCGAATAGAGACAATCCGAGATGTGTCGATGTCATGGCGTGAAAAATGAGATCTGCATGTCCGTGCAGTGCTCTGTCTTCGCACTGCCGAGAGGGATTGAACATCAAGTGGTAATACAGCACCGAAAACAGAACGCCTACACAAACTCCCAATAGGTGATCCCTTATCCTTTGAATTCGTTGGCCCATGACTTTCATGGTCCGATACGGACAGGAAATTACAAAATAGAGTAGAAATGCAAAGCAATATGCGAACATGACCAAGTACCAAAACTTGAACACATCCATGAGCTTTGTCGGGATGCAAATGCTTCTAAAGAAAGGTAACGCGTGTGCTAGGTCCGCAACGAAGGGAAATCCCAAAATCGCGTTGCGTATTGCGTCCAGCGACCCAATTAACGGGAGTAGAGATCCCAATACCAGCCCACATAGAAGAAGTTTCAAGAGTCTATTTTTGAACGCAATAAACTCTGGAGGGGGTTCTACCGGGTTGTTATGGATCCTCTTTGCTAACTCGAGACCCGATTCTCCATATCCCCTAAAAAATTTGCCCATTTTTAACTCGCCCTTTTTCCGAAAATGTTCAATGCGTTCAACTATCAATGATCAAGGCGCGATTCAGCGCCTGCCGAGAATCACGGCAAATGAAATCACTGAATCCGCACAACCCGTCGGATTCATTCCACCTTCCATGCGGCTAACTGAATCTGCCCCTACCACCGCAAATACAATAACGTCAGTGTTAAAGTGCCCATGTCAATTCACAACCTAGACGAACGATTCCTTAATGGATTCAGTTGTTAGTTCTCGAGGCGATACGTTAACTATCATTTGCTTTCCTTATTCTCAAATACAACTTTGAGACCGACAACAAACATTGCAAGCATTCCCCACATTGCTCCGCCTGTTGGGGCAAACCCAAATAGTGCTAATGCCCACTTCTTTTCGTTCCAGGGGGTTGGGTCCAACTGAGTACCACCAACGCCAAATGCCAGCCATGCGAATATCAGAATGATCGGAGGCATCAACAGCAGTCGCAGGTAAGTACGTATGGACTTTTCCGCGAACGCATCCATCCAATGACTTTTTTGCTCTTTCAATACCCAGACATGGAAGAACATGAGCGGGCTGATCAATGTCATAAGCGGGAAATACACATAGGCTATGTCCGGAAATTTGGATGCAGCGACATGCATGGACAAAGAAGGTATGTGTTTCATCATCCATTGCAAAACGGGCCCAACCAGCGGCAGAGCAGTTACGTAATTGGGCGGGATGAGATAAGTAAGCGAGAGACTTATCCCCATGAGGGCCAGAAACGGGCCGGTTGTTAGTTCTCGAAATAGAAGTTTCATTGGCGAGATCCTACTTACGGTAGCGTTAATTAAACTTGTCCAAGTATTTATAGTGAGGATTGTTTCATTCATGAGGTTCTCATCAAAAAGACTAGCAATCCTGTAACTGCGGCGAATATCAGGATCGATCTAATGGGGGCACTGTACGGAGCATAAAAAAGCAGTCCAATAGCGCGGAGCAACCAATGCTGCTCTTTGCGCATCCAGTTTTCGATAAATTTTGATTCGTGTTCACTGTTTCGAAAGAGAACATCAATGCGAACACTTACGAACCAAGCAAGCCAGAAAATGTCGACGACCAGCAATAGAAAAGTAATTAGTGAAGCCATGACCTTTTGTCCGTGATTTATCAGTTCCCGATCTAACACGTCGTGGTACGGGTCGGCATGACACGTTAAAGTCAGCAGCGAGTGCTGTCATCTTTCGACCAACTGATTCATATCGTGCCGCAGCTTCGGTAGCAGTTTCTGCAACAGGTTCTAGAGAACTCGAAATGGCATTCGAGACGCCTGATCAGTAGCCGGTCAATTCACCATTAACTTCATAAAGAGTTTCGTTTACTGACTCTACTAGTATGTTCAGCGTACTTGCTTGCATGCGACTTTCCTTATGAAGTTCGAAACATCAAATAGAAAAACAAGAGAGGCGCAGTAGATAAATCCGAAGACGCCTTCGACCCAAAAAAATGACGCAACCCGACTAACCAATACATGTGAAAAGAACGAATAAGACAGCTGGTATCTATTGATCGGTATTAGCTCTTGGGTTAGCAGGAGGTAGACAACTAGCGCAAACAAGACATCAAAGAGTGCGCGAAACGTCCTGCCTCGAGCTCCCCACGTTCGACTGAGCGCATCCAAATTGCCTTCTGCGAATGCAGTAAGGAGGCCGCAGAAGAGGGCGGCGTAAATCGCAAATGAATATGAAACCGTGAGAGCGAAAGGAAATTCGCTTTCCCGACCCATTGCCAGCGCGTCGGGAATGGCAATTTTCGAAAGTGGAAGAATCCCGTGAGCGGGAAGAAGAAACATACCGAGACCAAGCAAGATCGCGGAGCAAAGAAGAAACCGTCCCGCGGCTTCCTTAGAAATTAAAGGTAGGAACATCGCATTCAAATTTTTGTTCATGCGCTCCTTCATTTTTTTCTCAAAAATCATTTTCGATATTTAGCCTTCCTTAATATGTCCAATAACGTGTTGCCCGATTAGAGATTCCTTTACGGGGAATTCGTTTGGGCGGGTTGCTGACAAGGACGCGAATTTGGTACTAACCAGACTGCAAACTGAGACTTGAGGTCGAGATGGAAAAATTTTCCAAGAGGGTTCGATGTCGGCCATTTCATGCTTCACAGCTAGGCGATTGTTTATGAAATGGCAACTATAGTTCAATGAATACTGGGCTGCCGGACTATTAGCAGGAATTCCGCACTGTTAGAAAAAGGGAGTGCACCGAACACGCTTTCGTTCGAATGCACGGCGCGCTCTTTGAGAGAGTGCGGGCGGTGCGCAGGAACAGTTACTCGGTATCCAGGTTAAGAATTGTCGGAGTACGACTGACTCAACCGGGCGCACGCGCACTCGTGCTCGTCTAACACCTACAACAGCAATGCGTGAAATCTTTTCGCTTACTAGCATGCAGCTCGCTCAAATTTTTCACCCCCACGGACTGAACGAAGGCACGGACGATTCCCCTATTGATACGCAAAGCGCCCGCCCACACTTATCCTCACGGCCTCTTTCCCATCCCCGAGAAAACCAGTCACCGCACCCAAGAAGCCCCACGGGTTTCCCACAGTTGACTTAGATCAAGCCCCCGGTATGATATTTGCTGCGTAGAACCACGCACATTGTCCTGTCCGGTTGCATGAAGCGCTCTGTCAGGGATTCGGCTCAACTTCACCCTGGAGGCTTCCATGGCATCGACACCTGCACTACGCATGCGCGACGACGAAGCCCTCCCCCGCGGAGGATTTCGCGATCTCCTGAACCGCATCGACGGCATCGTCTGGGAAGCCGATCCCGCCACCTTCACCTTCAACTACGTCAGCCCCGCCGCCGAGCGCATCCTCGGCTATCCGGTGGCAGAGTGGCGCGTGCCGGGCTTCTGGGAAAGCCATGTGCATCCGGAGGACCGCGAACGCGTGATGTCGTTCTGTGCGTCGCAAACCCGGGCCGGACACAACCATGAGTTCGAATACCGCATGCTCGCGGCCGACGGGCGTGCCGTGTGGCTGCGCGATTCCGTGACGGTGAGCGTGGAGAACGGCGTGCCGGTTTCCCTGGGCGGGGTGATGATCGACATCAGCGACCTCAAGCGCGCGCAGCAGGATCTGGCCGACCAGGCGCAGTTCCTGCGCGAGCTGGGCGAGGTGATCGGCAGCCCGATCTTCTGGAAGGATGCCGAGGGCCGCTACCAGGGCTGTAACCGGGCGTTCGAGGAATACATGGGCATCGCGCGCCGGGATCTCATCGGCAAGACAGTGTTCGACATCGCGGCCGAGGAGACGGCGCGTATCCACACGCGCGCCGATGCCGAGCTGTTCGCACACGGCGGCACGCAGGTGTACGAAGCGGCGGTGACGTGTCACGATGGCACGCGCCGCCATGTGGCCTTCAACAAGGCGGTGTACCTGAAGGGAGACGGCTCGCTCGGCGGGGTGGTCGGGGTCATGCTCGATGTCACCCGCGAACGCGCGGTGAGCGAAGCACTGGCGCGCGAGAGTGCTTACCTGAAGGCGGTGCTGCAGCACCTGCCGCAGGGGATCAGCGTGTTCGACGAGAACTTGCGCCTGCGGCACTGGAACGATGGCATGGCGGAGGTGCTGAACTTTCCGCCGGAAGTGCTCGCCGAGGGCGCCTACTTCGACGATCTCATCCGCATTCCCGCGCAACGCGGCGAGTACGGGCCGGGCGATCCGGAAGAGCATGTGGCCCGCTTCCATGCGCTGGCGATGGAGTTCAGGCCGCACGAATTCGAGCGGCGCCGGCAGAACGGCAAGGTGCATCTGGTGTGCGGCCGGCCGATGCAGGTGGGCGGCAGGCTGGCAGGCTTTGTCACGACGTATACCGACATCACCGCGCACAAGCTGGTCGAGAAAAAGCTGCAACTGTCCGATACGGTCTTCAACAATACGGCCGTGGGGATCACCGTGACCGATGCGCGGCGACGCATCGTCAAGGTCAACCCCGCGTTCAGCACGATCACCGGCTACGACGAGAGCGAAGTCATCGGCAAGACGCATGTGATCCTCAGCTCGGGCCTGCAGGACGCCGCCTTCTATGCGGCGATGTGGCGTGAGATCGACAGCATCGGCAGCTGGAGCGGGGAGATCTGGAACCGGCGCAAGTCGGGCGAACTGTACGCCGAGCACCTGTCGATCAAGCGCGTGCTGGACAGCGCGGGCGAGGTGATCAACTACATCGGCATCTTCTCCGACATTTCCCATTACAAGATTGCGCAGGACCGCATCGAGCAGCTTTCCTTCTTCGATCCGCTGACCGGCCTGCCCAACCGCGCGCTCCTGCGCGACCGGCTGCAGCAGGCGGTGTACACCGCCGAGCGGCGCCACAGCCGCGTCGCCTTGATGCTGATCGATCTCGATCGCCTGTCGCACGTCAACGATTCGCTGGGGCACCACATCGGCGATCTGTTGCTGCTGCGGGTGAAGGCGCGCTGGCAACCCTTGATCCGCACTTCGGACACGCTCTCGCGCCATATCGGCGATGAGTTCGCGGTGATCCTGGAAGACATCCACGATGCGCAGGATGCAGCCGAGATGGCGGAGAAGCTGCTCGCGGCGCTGGCGCAGCCGTTCGACCTCGAAGGCCACGAGGTCAGCGCCAGCGCTTGCATCGGCATCAGCATTTTCCCGTCCGACGGCAAGACGCCGGATGTCTTGCTGAAGAATGCGGACGTTGCGCTTCACCACGCGAAGGAAGCCGTCGGCGGACGCTTCCAGTTCTTCCGCGAAGAGATGAACCAGGCGGCGACCGAGCGCCTGCTGATCGAGAGCAGCCTGCGGCAGGCGATGGCGCGCAAGGAGTTCCAGGTTTTCTACCAGCCGCAGCTCGAGCTGGCGAGCGGGCGGATCAAGGGCATGGAGGCGCTGGCGCGCTGGCGGCATCCCGAGCTCGGGCTCGTTTCGCCGGCGAAGTTCATTCCCATTGCCGAAGAGACCGGGCAGATCATCGAGATCGGCGCCTGGGTCATGCGCGAGGCGTGCCGGCAGGCGCAGGAATGGCAGGCCGCAGGGCACACGGGACTCGTGGTCGCCGTCAATGTCTCGGCCAAGCAGTTCGAGCATGACGGATTCGCGGCGCAGGTAAAGCAGGTGCTGCGCGAGACGGGCCTGCCGGCGCCCCAGCTGGAACTGGAGATCACCGAGAGCGTCATCATGGACCGGCCTGACCATGTGGTCTCGGTCATGAAGGAATTGCGCGATATCGGCGTGCGCTTCTCGATCGATGACTTCGGCACCGGGTATTCGAGCCTGTCGCAGCTCAAGCGCTTCCCGATCGACACGCTGAAGATCGACCAGTCCTTCACGCGCGACATCGGCCTGGACGAAGGCGGCACGGCAATCACGCGGGCGGTCATTGCGCTGGGCCGCAGCCTGCACCTGCAGGTGGTGGCAGAAGGCGTGGAGACCAGGGAGCAGCAGCACTTCCTCACGCAGCACGGCTGCCACGGCATGCAGGGCTACCTGTTCAGCAAGCCGGTCGAGGCCGCCGCCTTCGCCGCGCTGCTTGCCACACATGCCCCGCCCGGCCCTCCCCCGGAGTGGAATATCTGAGCGTGACGAAGCTGGCAAGGAAATTGCCTTTTTAACTGAAATACGCGGTGGTGCAGCCTGGACAAGGCGGAACCGCGATGGGCGTTCCCATTCCAGGGAAAGCCGGCTTCCGGCTTTCGGGAATCCCGGCTGCGCCTGTCCTCCGGATAAGCATGAAAATCGAACGAAGAATAAAACTGATGATCGCGGTCGCGATCCTGGTGATGGCCGCCACGGCGATCGTCCCC
>Ga0196970_1001891_pt1 | contig 12141 bp, 11 predicted proteins | sample S1v_513CmetaG_FD_148672 | JGI IMG/M metagenome (GOLD analysis project Ga0196970, IMG submission 148672) | Soil microbial communities from Anza Borrego desert, Southern California, United States - S1+v_5-13C | ecosystem: Environmental > Terrestrial > Soil > Desert | place: USA: California... | reverse complement strand
CGAGACCTCCGAGAGCACATAAGCCCGTTTGTAGAGCCGGCGGGTGGCCAGACCCGCAACCAGGTCAGCCGCCACAGCCGGCCCGGGAAGCCGGGCAAGCAAGTCGACAAAGGTCTGGTCGCCCAGGTCGTAGAGAGCCTCCTCACGCAGGCCGCGCTGGGCGTGCAGCTCAACCGCCTTGGAAATCATGGCGCCGGCCGCGATCTTTGCGTGGTGCAGGTAGATGCGCTCGGTCAGCATGTAGCGCATCCGGAGCAGGTGGAGAATCTCGGTCCGGGCGTCAGGCCGGTCGATCCCATGCTTGACCATATTGATCAGCAACTGCCCGCCCTCGAGCGTGTAGTAGGAATAGATGCGGTCATCGTAGTCCTGCCGCAGGCCGGCGAAGAACGAGTCACGGCGCAGATAATCAAGCAAGTCGGCATCCACCGTGCTGGAAACGATCTGACCCATCCAGGGCGTGGGCGGCGCCCCGGTCAGAATCCCCTTCACAGCGTCAGCCACACCCAGCTCGGCCAACACCCGGCCCAGTTCGCAGGTGGGCCCGAAGAAGTAGTCCAGGCGGGGCCCGGCGTCATGACGGGGGAAGATCTGCCGTTCATCTTCGAAGGTGTGGCCGTAGGGGATATGGGTCACGTCGTGGAGCAGAATCGCCAGACGGACCAGGGTTGCATCGTGCGGGTCGATGTGGTGCCCGACCAGCCGGAGGTTCTCCATCATCCGATGGGCGCATGCCAGGGCGCCCAGGCTGTGGTCAAATCGGGTATGAACGCACCCGGGAAAGACCAGGTGCGCTGCCCCCAACTGCTTGATATTGCGAAGGCGCTGCACCTCACGGGTGTCGAGCACCCTGGTCTCCATATCGGTCAGAAAAATGTCGCCATGTACCGGGTCGCGCAGCAGCACAGGAACCACCTCAGTTCAGCATCCAGTCAAGGGAAAGGGTATTTTCGCTTCCCGAACAGGATTCCCCTCCCAACGCCTCAAGCTAATCAGTCATACCGAAAGATTATTGGCGTTGAACGTAAAAGAGGATTCGATTCCTAAGATGTCGAATCTTGGTAAAAGTGACTTCAGACGCGCACGCGGGAGGGGGAGTACCGTGCGGTCCATACATCCATGGCCAGCTCTGGCCTATCTGTATCTGGTCGATGCGATCGCTCTGGTGCTCGTGGTCGCCCACTGGCAGCACTACCGCCAGTACGACCTGATCACGTGGGTCTCCGCTGTGGTATTTGCGGCGACCATGGCGGCGGCCCGAGTCATGCCCATTCACGGGGTAGATGCCCATCATGTCAGTTACGGCTGGTATATGGCGGTGGAGTTTGCCATCATCGCTGCGCTGCCGGTTCCACTGACAGCCCTTGTTCATCTGCCAGCACTGCCCGTCGAAATCCTGCACCGGATCAGGACGAAGCAGCCGGAGCCTTTCCGCGGCCCTGACTACAATGCAGCCGCGTCGATCATCTGCGCCTTCATCGCTGGCAATGTGCTCCAACTCCTGCATGGGCTGACGGGATCCACGCCGTTCTGGAGCACCATGAACCTAGTGCCCGTCGCCTTTGTCTTTATGGGGACCCAGTATCTGCTGCTCCAGACGCTAGTCTGTCTGGACCGAAAACTCCCATGGCGCAATACCGGCCTCTTCCATACCGACGGTCTGATCAGTGATCTGATGATGACGCTGTTGGGCGCCCTGATTGGCCGTCTCTATGTGCTAGACCAGTCGACCATTCTGCTGACCATCATCCCCCTGGCCACGCTGCAGCGCACGCTGCAGCGCATGCAGCAGGCCAGGCTCGCCCACATTGACCCTAAAACGGAGCTGTACAACTATCGATACCTGGACCGGGCACTCAGCGAAGAGGTCCGCAAGGCGACCCAGTCGGGGCGTCCCCTCACCCTCATCTTCGGTGACATGGACTACCTGCGCGACATCAACAACACCTATGGACACCTGGCTGGTGACAGGGCGCTCAGCGCCGTCGCTGCCATCTTCCGCCGGCATGGGCGCCCCGGCGATGTGGCCGCCCGCTTTGGCGGCGAAGAGTTTGTGCTGCTGATGCCCGGTATAGAGAAGGAACAGGCCTGGGAAGTGGCCGAGCGGATTCGTAAGGATACCGCGGCGGCTCGCCTGGATACCGACGATGGGGGACTCTTCTCCGTAACCCTGAGCTTGGGGGTGGCTTCCTTCCCGAACGACGCATCCACCGTGCAGGGCCTGATCAAGGCTGCCGACGAGGCGGTGTATGCGGCCAAGCATGGCGGTAAGAACAAGGTCTGCGCCTATCCTACGGGGGTGGCCATATGAAACGCAGCGCCTTCCTGATCGGGCTCTTCGGCGCCACGGGGGTTGCGGCGCTCTGGGTGAGCTATGGGTCCATGCCGGACTGGGTGAGTTGGAAGCGGATACCGGTCGTGGTGCTGGCCGTCGCCCTGCAATCGGTCAGCGTCGATCTGTTTACGTATCATCACAAAACCCCGGGCGTGGTGGCGCCTTCGGAGCGGCGCGCTCTGACAGCGGGCCTCGCCGGCACCTTTCTGGTACTCGGCCTTTATGGGACAGAGGTGGCGGTCTTTACCGCCGTGATCCAGGCGATTGCCAGTGCTCTCTTGATCAGAAGCCCTTGGTATAAGGCGGTCTTCAACACCGGCTTGTATACGACGGCTACGTTCCTGGCTGGCTGGGTCTATCATCATTTGGGTGGAACAACGCCTGTTTGGGATGGCCCCGCGGTGGCCGCTTCGCTCCTGGCAACGGTGCTTTACTTCCTGGTGCAGAACACTGGCGTGGCGGTGGTGATCAGCCTTTCTACCGACCGCTCCCTGGGACGGCTCTGGCTGGACAGCTTCGGCTGGGTCGGGCTGCAGCAGGCGGTGCTGGGCATTATCGGGCTGCTGCTCGGGCGCTCCATGCAAAGCGGCATGACGCTGCTGGGCGCCCTGCTTCTGCTGTCGCCGCTCTTCTTGCTGCGATATAGCTACAGCAGCTTCGCCAGCCGCATTCAATCGTACGTGCGGGAGATCGAACGGGCGAACAAGGGCCTGGCCGACCTGAACGAAGAGCTGAAGGAGACGAATGCAGAACTGATTGAGACCCTGGGCTCGGTGCTGGATGCACGGGACCGGTACACCTATGGACATTCGACGCAGGTCGCGACCTATGCGGTGGCTCTGGGCGACAGGCTCGGCCTGCCGGCCGAAGAGTTGGAGCGGCTCCGCCTGGCGGCGCTGCTGCACGACATTGGCAAGGTGGGCATTCCCGAAACGGTTCTCTTCAAGGCCGGCCCGCTCGACCCGCATGAGCGGCGCATCATGCAGGCCCATGCAGAGATCGGTTACCGCATTACCCGGCAGATTCACAATCTGGCCGGTGTTGCTGAGATCATCCGGCAGCACCATGAGTGGTGGGGCGGTGGAGGCTACCCGCGGAACTTACGCGGGGACCAGATCCTCCTGTCGGCCCGTATCATCGGCGTGGCCGATGCGCTCGACACCCTTATCTCCGACCGTCCCTACCGGAAGGGCAAGCCTGTGGAGGTGGCCTACCAGGAGATTCGCCGCTGCACCGGCACACAGTTTGACCCTGTGGTGGTTGATGCACTGGAGCATTTGATTCGGGAGCGGGGGGGACTCTGGTTCCAGAATTCGGCCTACAAGGTGACCCAAAGCGCGCTGGCGCTGGAGGTAGCTGCCTCCATGTCCGGTTAGCACCCACCACAGGAAACGACCCGGCCCGGGGCGACTGCCCCGGGCCGGGTTTTTCAATTAGGTCGTTTTGGAGATGTAGCGTTTACGATACGTTTGCTTTGGGCCCAACAGCCGACTCCTTCAAGGACTCGGGCTGAAGCGGCGTGAGATTTTCCGGGAAAACGACGACGGGGTTGCGCTCCTCCCCTGTGAGGAGGTCAAGATTTACCAGCACTACGTTTACATCGACTAACCTGGCCGCACCAACTACCGTTCCGTTGAAACCTGAGCGTGTAATCACTCGGCAACCCGGCACCAGTTCCCGCAGTCGAGCCATGTGATTTCCCCCCTTTCCCTGCGACGGTGGCTGACTGGTTGTCTCTAATCGTAACATATATTGGAAGAAATGAAAAGAAGCCGGATGACAAATCCGACTTCTTTCGACTTTCGTTTAGTTGCCTGGGAGGGGCAGGGGAGGCACGGGAATTAGGCCGCCGCCGGGCGGGTTCGTACCGTTGCCAGGCGGGTTGGTGCCATTGCCGGGCGGAGTGGTGCCGTTACCGGGCGGAGTGGTGCCGTTACCGGGCGGAGTGGTGCCGTTGCCGGGCGGCGTTGTGCCATTGCCCGGCGGAGTCACCCCGTTGCCCGGGGGTGTCACCACCGGTGCCACCACCGGACACTTTTCGGTGGGCACTTCCTTCCACCAGTCAGCCGGCCAATACTTGTTGAAGTTCCAGGGGTCTGTCGGATGTTTGACGTAGGTGGTGGGCCGGTTGATCAGGAGCAAGTCTTCAGGGGTACCGGTACAGCCTTCCTGCCAGAGGTAGTACCGGTCAATACTCTTCTCAGAGCCCGGAATCTTAAAGGGCTGCTTAACCACCTTGGCCATGGTCCAGAACTTGTCGTCGAACTGTTTGGGCTCAGCGCCCTTGCGGAACCAATCGGTGATGATCTGGTCCTTGGGGCACATGGGGCTGGGCAGCAGGCCGGAGGACTTGCAGATCTGTACGGCCACCAGGCCCGAGGTGGGCCGCTCCCAGTCAGCCGGTTTCTCCTTGACGATCTCATCCATAATGGTGCCCCACAGGAGGGCGGGCGGACCAGCGCCGGTCCACGACTGCCAGCCTTTGGTCGGCAGGCGGCGCTGTTGGCCGTCGTTGTTGTCGTACCCTGTCCAGACACCGGTGACAATGTCGGAAGTAAAGCCGACGAACCAGGCATCGTGCCACTTTTCGGTGGTGCCGGTCTTGCCGGCGGCGGGCCAGCCATGCCACCCCTTCAGGGACTGGGAAGGCGTTCCGCGGACGATGGCGCCCTTCATGATGTCGACCATCAGCCAGACCGATTCCTTACGGATCACCTGCTTCTTGCGAGGCGTGGCTTCGAAGATGGTGACGCCGTCCTTGTCTTCGATTTTCGTAATGACGACGGGGTCGGTCTTCAGGCCGAGGCTGCCCAGCACGCCGTAGGCGGCCGTCAGTTCCAGTGGCGATACGCCGTCGGTGATGCCGCCCAGAGCCAGAGAGAGGTTCTCGTCGTTGACGGCAGGGTTCATACCGGCATCGCGCAGCGTAGAGATGCCCATTAGGCGGGCATATTCGATGCCCTTCTTTGGCGTGACCTGCTGCAAGGTGCGTACAGCGACCGCGTTGATGGACTGCTCCAACGCGTACCGCATAGGAACCAGGCCGCTGTACCGAAACTCGTAGTTTTCCGGCCAGACGTTATCCTTGTCAGCGTTCAGCATGGGCGGTGAGTCGTCGATGACGGTGGACGGCCCCCACCCCAACAGGTCGATGGCCGGCAGGTAATCGACCAGGGGCTTCATGGCCGAACCGGGCTGACGCACTGCATCTGTGGCACGGTTATAGCCCCGCTGCGTGACGTGCTTCATACCGCCGATGAGTGCTTTGACGTGGCCTGTCTTGTGATCCATGATCACCACAGCGGCTTCGGGGATCTCGTCCGTTCCGTAGGTCTTGGTGGCCTCGTTTGTGACAACCTCGACCATCTTTTGCTGCGCGATCTTCTGCCATTCGAGATCAAGCGCCGTGTAAATCTTCAGGCCCTTGGTCCGCAGGTCGTGATCATCAAACAGGGGGGTGCCGTACTTGGCGGCAACGGCGGGCTCGGTCAGGATCTTCTGCACGTAGTCGATGTACCAGTCGCCGTTAAACTCGCCAACTTCAAGCTGATCGGCTTCTTCCTGCCTGGCCACGATTGGCTCGGTTTTCATCGATGCGGCCTTGTCAGCATCCAGGTGCCCGTGAAGGACCATCAAGTCCAGAACGATGTTGCGCCGTTCCATGGCGCCTTCGGGATTGTCGATCGGGTTGTAGATGGACGGACCCTTCAGCATGCCGGCCAGTACGGCCGCTTCGGAGAGTGTCAGCTCCTTGGCGGACTTGGAGTAGTAGTGGTGGGCCGCCTCTTCCAGGCCGTTTTGCAGACGGCCGAAGGGAATCTGGTTAAGGTAGCGAAGCAGGATCTCTTCCTTGGTGTACTTCTTCTCCAACTCGAAGGCCAGCAGCATCTCCTGCACTTTGCGGGTCAGGCTCTGGTCGCTCCGGTCGAGGAAGGCGTTGCCAGCCAACTGCATGGTGATGGTGGAGCCGCCCTCTACCTGAGAGCCCTTGACGCCCAGATAGTACTTGGCGGTCGACAGGACTGCGCCGACCATGCGGTACATGTCGACGCCCTTGTGCTCGTAGAAGCGGCGGTCCTCCGTGTCGATGAACGCCTGCAAAACGTCCGGCGGCACATCTTTGATATCCTTGATCAGGGTGCGGTTCTCTTCGGAGTAAAGCTTGGAGACTACCTGGCCCTTGCTGTCGTAGATGACCGACGTCAGGTTCGGGTCCAGCTCGTCGACAGAGGGCAGGTTTTGCGCTGCCTTGTAGACGAAGGAACCCGCAACGCCCGCGGCGCCCAGGGCAAGGCCTAGCATGACGAGCAGGGTATAGAGGAGCCACTTGCGGCGACGACGTTTTTTCTTGGTCCGCAATGGCTCGCCCGCACCGTGTGTACGCGGCTTGGACAAGTTGAAACACCTCCAACAAGGTGTATGGAATTCGCCCGAGAAGGGCAGGACTCCTGTTTTTGGATACCAGAGAATCAGGAGACTGGAGAATTACCAGGGGCGTGGAATGCGAAAACTAGCGATACGGCATCAAAGAGAATTGTTATGCCTGAGTCTTCTGTGCTATAATCTCTGGCAACAGCGATGACGGAGAGAAGTAAGCCAGGGCGCCTATCTGCAGCGAGGGGTTGGTTGGTGCAAAACCCCGGGGCACGTGGCCGAAGTACACTCCAGAGCCGCCTTCCGAGTCCGTCGGGCATTGGGTTCTCCCTTGTTAGATGGATAGGCAGGGCCGGAAGTTCCCCGTTAGCGGAACTTTTGAGTGGGCTCCCTCCCGGGGGTCAACCAGGGTGGTACCGCGGTATGCCTCAAGGCATGCCGTCCCTGGGCGAGCAATCCGGGGCGGGGGTTTTTCTGTTTCCCCCGCCGGTACTAGGGGAGGACGATGGCAGATGGAGTTCCGGAGTGTGGACGAGCAGTTAGAGATTCTGATGCGCGGCGTCGTGGATGTCGTCAGCAAGGAAGAGTTGCAGAAGAAGCTTGAGAAGTCCAAGGCGACAGGTACCCCCTTGCGGGTCAAACTGGGTATCGACCCGACTGGTAAGGATCTGACCCTGGGGCACACGGTGCCCCTGCGGAAGATGCGGCAGTTCATGGAACTGGGCCACCACTGCATTTTGATCATCGGCGATTACACGGCGATGGTCGGTGACCCGACGGGGCGCAACGAGGCCAGGCCCGCGCTCTCCCATGATGAGACGACCGCCAACGCTAACCGCTACCTGGCGCAGGCTGCCCGCGTGCTGGACGTCACCAAACTCGAAGTACGCCGCAATAGCGAATGGCTGGCGCCCATGACCTTCGCCGATGTCAGCCGTCTTGCGGCCAAGTCGACCGTAGCCCACATGTTAGAACGGGAGGACTTCCGGAAACGTTACGATGAAGGGCGCCCCATTTACATCCATGAGTTCTTCTACCCGCTCATGCAGGGGACGGACTCGGTGGCGATTCGTTCCGATGTGGAACTCGGGGGAACCGACCAGAAGTTCAACCTGTTGACGGGGCGCGACCTTCAGCGTCTGGACGGCCAGGACGCCCAGGTTTGCCTGATGACACCCATCGTCGAAGGCCTTGACGGCGTCGAGAAGATGTCCAAGTCGCTGGGCAACTACATCGGGCTGGACCATAGCCCGGAAGAGATGTTCGGTCGGACGATGTCGATTCCTGACTCGCTGATCATCACGTACTTCACGTACTTTACGGACGTGGCCGACGCCGAGATTGCAGGCTTCAGAACGGCGGTGGCTGCCGGCGAGAATCCCATGACAATCAAGAAGCGGCTCGGCCGGGAGATTATCATGACCTACGGCTACTCCCAAGCCGATGCCGTGCAGGCAGAGGAGCGCTGGGTGGCACAATTCTCCCGGGGCGAAGTGCCGGAGGATGTGCCCGATGTGACGGTCAATCGCGCTGAACTGCCCATGCAGGCTGCAAAGCTGCTGGTAGCCACCGGCCTGGTCGCTTCGGGGAGCGAGGCCCGTCGGCTGATTGAGCAGGGCGGGTTCACCATCGACGGTGAGAAGGTCTCCGACCCGAAGGCGGAACTGACCGTGACCGAAGGCCAGATTCTGAAGGCCGGCAAGCGGAAGTACGGGCGGGTCGTCATCGGCGGGTAATGCGGGACGTATTGGGTAACACGGTGCGTAACAGACAGGAGAGTTACAGTGGCCAATATCGAAACGACTGCTTCCGGGCTGCGGTTCGAGGAGATTGAGGTGGGCACGGGCGTCCAGCCCAAGAAAGGCGACTTTGTCCAGGTCCACTACACGGGATGGCTGACCAACGGCACCAAGTTCGACAGTTCGTTGGACCGCGGCCAGCCGTTTGAGTTCAAACTGGGCGCCGGTCAGGTAATTCGCGGCTGGGACGAAGGGCTCTCCACCATGAAGGTGGGCGGCCGGCGCAAGCTCTACATTCCGCCCGACCTGGGCTATGGCGCCCGGGGCGCCGGCGGGGTGATTCCGCCCAACGCTGAACTGGTCTTTGAGGTGGAGTTGCTGGGCATTCGCAGCGTCGAGCTGCAGATTGTTGAGATCGAAGAGGGCACGGGGCCCCAGCCGCGTGAAGGGCAGTTGGTGAAGGTTCACTACACGGGCTGGCTGGCTGACGGGACCAAGTTTGACAGCTCCGTGGACCGGGGCGAGCCGCTGGAGTTCAACGTGGGTCTCGGACAGGTAATTGCCGGCTGGGACATCGGCGTTGCCAGCATGAAGGTGGGCGGCAAGCGGAAGCTGATTATTCCGCCGGAGATGGCTTACGGCAAGCGGGGCTACCCCGGCGTCATTCCGCCGAACGCCGTGCTGACCTTCGAGGTCCATCTGTTGGGTGCTGAGTAAAGACAACGGGCTGCCTGTGAGGCAGCCCGTTTCGCTTATCGCCGTAACCTGAGAGCATCTCGCTGCCTGCCTGCCTGCGACTCGTCATTTGGCATGTACATCAGCCGTTGCCCATAAGCATGACCCAGGGGGAGAGGGCCATGCGCAGGTTCCGGCGCTTTCGCATACTCGGGGCCGGCTTGCTTCGCTGGGCGGTGCTGCTCACGGTCATTGGCCTGCTGCTGCTCAAACTGGCCGACTGGCTCTTAGTCGGACCGCTGACCGCGGTCGCCGAGACCGAGGCCCGGCGGCGGGCGGCGGAGGCGATTCAGCAAATCGCCCTGGGCAAGGTGGGCAGAACGGTTAAAACCGCGGATCTGATCACGTTTCAGAAAGACGGCCAGGGACGCATATCGGCCTATCAGGTCAACACACCCCTGGTCAATACGATGGCGTCAGAAGTGGCGGTGGCTGTTCAGCAGGAGATTCAGCAGATGTCGGCCGCCCGGTTTGACGTGCCCCTGGGCGCCCTGTCGCAGAACCGGTTTCTGACCACCTACGGCCCGACGATTCCGGTGCGGCTGCTGCCGGTGGGATCGATTACCATCGACGTCAAACAGGAGTTCAAGGCGGCCGGCATCAACCAGACGAGTCACCGGATATGGCTGCATGCCAAGGCGCGGGTTCAGGTTGTTCTGCCGGTTGTCAGCCGTGATATGGAGGTCACGTATGACTTTCCCATCACCGATACAGTGATTGTCGGCGAGGTGCCCCAGTTCTACGGGGGCAACCTCGACAGCGTCACCGTTCCCGTGGGCAAATAAAAAGATTTCCTGAGAAACTGAGAAATTATGCTTGACACTTGGCATGTTGCCTGCCTATACTACGAATCGTGACCAGCATCAATTCTCTTACAAGGGGGTCAGCGAACATGACGAAGATGCGTAACGCCGTGTCATTCCTCGATCGGGACGATCGCGCCATTTCGCGACCTGTAGTGACTGCGCCTTAGCTAATGTGAGCTTATGCGTATTGACCACAGGTCGGCGAAAGAACGCCAGCCTGTGGTCTTATTATTTCTGCTTGCCAAGCGCGCGGCAAGGCAGAACGTAGGCCATGGGCATGCCCATGGCCTTTTGTTATGCAACTGCGCAAAGGAGTGATCGAACGTGACTTTCGCCTTTTTCGGACAGAACGGGCACAAGAGCGACCTGTTCCTGACCATAGACGAAAGGGTGGCTGGCCGCTGTGCTGCCGCTGCTCTGCTCCAGTCTGCATTACCAGGTGACCGTCCTCCCTGGATGGTTGCAGCCGTTCACTAAGCTCAATCCTGCCACCCTTGCCCTTAATGCCATCCGGGCCACCTGGATCGGCGAGGTCGGGTTGGCTGAAGTATGGCCCGCTATGATCCGTCTGCTCGGTACGGGCGCCCTGCTGGTGCCCATCGGCGTCATGATCTTCCAGGCTGGCGAACGGTATGCACTGAGGACGGGGAAATTCAAGCGCAACGGCTCAGGGCCGTTTGACGCACCCCGGAGGAAGATTGAATCATGTTTCAGTTTGCTATGCAAGACCGTCTGGAAATGGCCAAGGCTCACCAGGCGATGATCGTTTCTGAGGTTCGTGCTGCCCGGATGGCGCAGCGGCAGGTTGCCGAGATGCTCAAGGAGCAGAAGGCCCTGCGCCGGTTCCACCTGATGTTCCGGGTCCGCCGGTGGATGCATCGTTGGATGCCCCGTGTGGCCCGTGTGATGCTCTAATTCGTCCGCAACTTTCGGAGGTGAAAACGAACCATGTTTGACTACAACCTGTCCCAAGGTTACGAGATCGCGAAGGCGCGGCAGGATATGCTGCTGCGCGAGTTCCAGTCCCGGCGCGAGGAGCGGTTGCTGGCCCAGACCCTGCGCAAGGAGCGGGCGAATGAGCGGCGGTTCCGGTTCAACTACGTGCTGAGGCATTGGCTGCACCGGACGGCTCCGGGCCTGGCCCGGATCATGCTCTAATCACGATCCTGCATGAGCGCAGCGCTTGCGGCGTGTACATGCATTCCGTGAGCTCCCTGTGCGGCTTCCTGCCGATCGATTGCGAGGTAACTCGGTGAGTGATCACCGAGTTTCTTCTTTATAATGAAGGCAGGGTCTCTCTTGAAGTTGATGGAAGGATTTGGTAATCTATGCTGGCAGGGAAATCAGCATTGATCATCGGCGCTGGGGGCCTGGGCTCGCCCGCGGCCTATCAATTGGCCGCGGCCGGTGTCGGGCGCATAGGGCTGTGCGATGCGGACCGGGTCGACCTGTCTAACCTACAGCGGCAGGTGCTGCACTTCACCGATGACGTGGGCCGGCTCAAGGTAGAGAGCGGGGCCGCGAAGCTGCGTGCCTTGAACCCCGTGGTTCAGGTGGACGAGCACAGGGAGCGGCTTACGGCAGCAAATGCCCTGGAGCTTTTCGCTCGGTACGACCTGGTACTCGACTGCAGTGACAACTTTGCCACCCGGTATCTGGTCAACGACGCGTGTGTGCTGCTGGGGCGGCCGCAGGTGCATGGGTCGATCTATCGGTTCGACGGGCAACTGACGGTCTTTCAGCCCGGGGAGGGGCCGTGTTATCGGTGCGTCTACCCGCAGCCCCCGGCGCCCGGTTCGGTGCCCTCCTGCGCCCAGGCGGGGGTCATCGGCGTGCTGCCGGGACTGATTGGCTCAGCCATGGCCATGGAGGCCATCAAGCTGCTTTCGGGGCAGGGGGAGCCGTTGGTGGGCCGGTTGCTCATCTACAACTCATTGGACATGGAGTTTGCCGAAGTCCGGATACAGCGGGATGCGGCCTGTCCGATCTGCGGGGAGGCGCCGACCATTCATGAGTTGATCGACTATGAAGCGTTCTGTGGGGGTGACGGCCTGTGAGCCTGTCAGATCAGGATGTCAATCGCTTCAGCCGGCACATCATTTTGCCGGAGGTCGGGGGACGGGGGCAGAAGAAGTTATTGGGCGCCTCGGTG
>Ga0196970_1001890_pt1 | contig 12156 bp, 8 predicted proteins | sample S1v_513CmetaG_FD_148672 | JGI IMG/M metagenome (GOLD analysis project Ga0196970, IMG submission 148672) | Soil microbial communities from Anza Borrego desert, Southern California, United States - S1+v_5-13C | ecosystem: Environmental > Terrestrial > Soil > Desert | place: USA: California... | reverse complement strand
CGTTATCCGCTGATCGGCGACCCGACCGGCGCCATCACCCGCAACTTCGAAGTGATGATCGAGGAAGAAGGCCTGGCACTGCGCGGCACCTTCCTGATCAACCCGGAAGGCCAGATCAAGCTGTGCGAAATCCATGACAACGGCATCGGCCGCGACGCCAAGGAACTGCTGCGCAAGGTACAGGCAGCCCAGTACGTTGCGTCCCACCCGGGCGAAGTCTGCCCCGCCAAGTGGACCCCGGGCGCAGCCACCCTGGCTCCGTCGCTGGACCTCGTCGGCAAGATCTAAGCCGCATAACGCTTGCGCCGCACCGCCGGCGCAAACGCTCCCCGGGCGCAGCGCAAGCGCCCGGAGGCAGCGCCACTCCCCGATCAGTCTTTTCCTGGTCCGGCAGTCCGAGACTGATCCGGTGGTGGCACTGCGCACCCCGAAATATCTGATTTAGCAACCTGACGAAGGAAGCCATCATGCTGGATAACAACCTCAAGACCCAACTCAAGGCGTACCTCGAAAAAGTCACCCACCCGATCGAGATCACCGCATCGCTGGACGACAGCGACAAGTCGCGCGAAATGCTCGCGCTGCTCAACGACATCAAGGAACTGTCGACGCGCATTTCGCTCACCGAGCGTCGCGGCGACGGCGAGCGCGCGCCCTCCTTCGCGCTCAACCGCACCGGCAGCAAGATGGGCGTGCGCTTCGCCGGCATCCCCATGGGCCACGAATTCACTTCGCTGGTCCTGGCGCTGCTGCAGGTGGGCGGCCACCCGCCGAAGGTGGACGCCGACGTGATCGAGCAGGTCCGCAACCTGGAAGGCGAATTCCGCTTCGAGACCTATATCTCGCTCTCCTGCCAGAACTGCCCGGACGTGGTGCAGGCGCTCAACCTGATGGCCGTGCTCAACCCGAACATCACCCACGTGATGATCGACGGCGCGCTGTTCCAGGACGAAGTCAACCAGCGCCAGATCATGGCCGTGCCGACCGTGTACCTGAATGGCGAAACCTTCGGCCAGGGCCGCATGAGCCTGGAAGAGATCCTGGCCAAGCTCGATACCGGCGCCGCGCAGCGCGAAGCCGCCAAACTGGCGAAGAAAGACGTGTTCGACATGCTGGTGGTCGGCGGCGGCCCGGCCGGCTCCTCCGCCGCGATCTACTCGGCGCGCAAGGGCATCCGCACCGGCGTGGTGGCGGAGCGTTTCGGCGGCCAGGTTCTGGACACCATGGGCATTGAAAACTTCATCTCGGTGAAAGAGACCGAAGGCCCCAAGCTCGCGGTCGCGCTGGAGCAGCACGTGAAGACCTATGACGTCGACGTGATGAACCTGCAGCGCGCCGAGGCACTGATCCCCGGCGACGTGATCGAAGTGAAACTCGCCAGCGGCGCCAGCCTGAAGGCAAAGACCGTGGTGCTCGCCACTGGCGCGCGCTGGCGCGAAATGAATGTGCCGGGTGAAAAGGAATACCGCAATCGCGGCGTAGCCTACTGCCCGCACTGCGACGGCCCGCTGTTCAAGGGCAAGCGCGTCGCGGTGGTCGGCGGCGGCAACTCCGGCGTGGAAGCCGCGATCGACCTCGCCGGCATCGTCGCCCACGTGACGCTGCTCGAGTTCGACAGCAAGCTGCGCGCCGATGCAGTGTTGCAGCGCAAGCTGCACAGCCTGCCGAACGTCACGGTCATCACCCAGGCACAGACCACCGAAGTCACCGGCGACGGCGCCAAGGTCAACGGCCTGCGCTATACCGATCGCGCGTCGGGCGAATCGCGCCACATCGAGCTGGAAGGCATCTTCGTGCAGATCGGCCTGCTGCCCAACACCGACTGGCTCAAAGGCACGGTGGCGCTCACCAACCGCGGCGAGATCGAAGTGGATGCGCGCGGCCAGACTTCGGTGCCGGGCGTGTTTGCTGCAGGCGATGCCACCACGGTGCCGTACAAGCAGATCATCATCGCGATGGGAGATGGATCGAAGGCGGCGCTGTCTGCGTTTGATCACCTGATCCGGACGTCTGCGCCTGCGGATGAGAAGATTGCTGTGGCGGCGTGATGCGGTCTTGAATCCGGCCTAGCGCCGGAATGCCGCATAGTGTGTTGATGCAAACGCCACCTCGACGTACGAGTTTGAGGTGGCGTTTTTCGCTTCTGCCCAAATCGCTTTATTCAGGAACAATTCGACGCGGCCCTGGACGAAAATCAACGCGATCCTTGTTCGTCTCAAGACCCCACCTTCTCCCCACACGGCCCCTAAAGAATATTGATGTGAATGGCCTTGATCGACTCGCGCCGGTAAGTCGCACCATGAGCGTCAATCGCGTCCCGAAGCAGACCCAGAACTTCCTGACGCTGGCTTTCAAGATGTCCGGGGATACTAATGTCTGAGATTGTCCAGTGCATCTCAACGCCAGCCGTGGACATGCCGTTGCTGGTGAATTTGGCTTCGATGCGAATTACCTCTCCTTTCCAGCACAAGGCGTACACATCCGGCCTCGGCACGATGTCCTCGTAATCAGCTCGGTCCAACGCAACGAAGAACACGTTGCGTTCTCGATCGACTGTCCATTTCCAGGGTCGGTGAGCGTCGCTGAAGGGGTTTGCCTTGAATTTCGACCAATCGACGAAGAACTTGTCGATTTCCGGGATCAGTTCGTTCATGAATGCCACGCGTTCATTCCTTCTCAAGTGACTGGTATTGAGAGATGCCTGCCGCCGCAACGAGCTTCGCGAGGGGAACCGCGCTTGAGTGGAAATACTAGGAGACGTGGTTTGACTCTGCAGTAACTATTATCGAACGTGAATGCTCCGTAACCATTGCGAGCGAAAAAAAAATGCCGCTCAGCTCGAAACTGAACGGCATCCCATGCCTATCACCGGCTTTCCATCCGCGCGGATCGATCCCGCGCCGCACCGCCCCTCACGCCTTCCGGAACTCCTTCAGCACTTCCATCATCTGCGCAAACTTCACCGGCTTTTCAAACACGCGGCTGAAGCCGGACTGCAGCGCGCGTTCGCGCTCGGCGCCTTCGGCATAGCCGCTGACTGCGATCATCGGAATGCCTGAGAGCGCCTGGTCGTTGCGCATTTCGGTGGCGAGGTCGAATCCGCTCATGCCGCCGGGCAGGCGCAGGTCGCAGAAGATAAGGTCGGGGGCTTGCCGGCGCGCGCTGTCGAGCGCGGCGCGCGCATTGAAGACGGCTTCGGTGGCGCAGCCCATGACTTCGAGCAGGTCGCAGAATAGTTTGGCAAGGTCGCGGTTGTCCTCCACCACGAGGACGCGCAACGGATATTGCTGCAGGAGGGATGCGGCGCCTTCGCCAGTTGAAGTGTGCATGTTGGTTTTTGGTTGCAGCCAGAGGTCTTTTGCCGTTTTCCGCCGCAACGTCGCGGCGACCGGAATTTTCTTGTTCAACGAATCTGCTTACGGCCTCTCCGGACGGCCTTCGGCTGCCGGTACCAGATGGGAGTGCGCGTCAACCACGCACTTGAGCGGCGAATTATACTCTGCCCGTTCGTTGCCGTCCGTGAGGTACGTGCATAACAGTCCAAGCGGCAGCCGGGCGGCGAGGCCATTCCATAGTTCTTCGAGGCGGATCGCAGCAAGCCGGTTCCCTGTATTCCATAGCATGCCCGCGAGTTCGGTGAAAATCCGTACCCCGTGGAAACGGCGTAGCGCTGTTTCCACCAGATTGCCCGCCCTTTCGTCGAAGCGGTTGCCATTCGGCATGCCGTTTTCCAGCAAGCCGCACAGCACCAGCTCCGCATCCATATGGCGCAACTGCCCGTTCATCACGGCTTCGGCAAGGTCGATGTGCGCCTGCATCGCCAGCGCGCCGACCATTCTGGCCCAATGTGCGCGGGTAACGACGATGATGACGGCTTCGCCGCGCCGCAAGCCGTCCGTTACATAGCGGCATGCTGCCTGCACCATCTGTTCGACGTGCCGGTGCACATGCACCATGCGCACTCCTGAAGCCGGCGCTTCCTTTCGGACCATTATTTCCTCCCGCCATGTTTTCCTGGCCTCAATCCCTCTCTGGGTTGCTGCCAACAGACAGCGCCCGGCTGCTTTCGTTCCTTTCTGCTATGCGCGCCGCTCTTGAAACGCTTCAAGTTGTCGCTTGATCTAGCCTAATGCAATGCTTTTGCTGTCCCTCAATAATGGGCACGATCACCCCACTCTGCCCACAACCCCTTGCGCATCCCTGCCCGCACCGCAGCTTTCCTCTCGCTTGCCGCGCTGACGGCGGTCTTGCTGCTCCCCCAAGCGGCGATGGCGCAGTCTTCACCGGTATATGTGCTCGAAATCGAGGGCGCGGGCGAGTTCCAGGAGATGCTGGAGGAACATCTCGACATCAGCCGCCAGGCTGACGAGGGGCTGCCCCCGGAGCAAGTCGAACGGCTGGTCGATACGGCGCCGGAACAGGTCAGGGAATTGCTCGCCACCGAAGGCTACTTCTCGCCCACGGTGCGGTCAGTGCTCGACACCTCCGGCTCGCCGTGGACGGTGCGCATCGAGATCGATCCGGGGCCGCGCACGCGCATCGCCTCCGTCAACATCCGTTTCAAAGGCGGGATTGCAGAGGGGCCTGGCGCGGACGAGCGGCGTATGAACAGGCTGCGCCGCCGCTGGGGACTCGATCCCGGCGACGTGTTCCGCCAGGCCGCGTGGACCGAGGAAAAGAACGATTTGCTGAAAGACCTGCTGTCACGCGACTATCCGACGGCCGTCATCACCCACAGCGAGGCACGCATCGATCCGAAGGACAACAGCGCCGTGCTGACAGTGGAGGCGGATTCCGGTCCCGCCTTCACTTTCGGCGAACTCGACATCCACGGTCTGACGCGCTATTCGCGCGCGATGATCGACAACCTGAATCCGATCCAGCCCGGCGAACCCTACTCGCAGGACAAGCTGAACGAACTGCAGGCACGGCTGGAGGACAGCGGCTACTTCCGCTCGGCCTTCGCCACACTTGAGCCCGATCGCGCGCGGCCCGAACGCGTTCCCGTCCGGCTCGACCTCGTGGAGAACCCGCGCAAGCGGCTGGCGCTGGGCGGGGGGTTCTCGACCGATACCGGCGCCCGCGCGCAAGTGCGCTGGCTGGACCGCAACTTCCTCCGGCGCGACTGGCGCCTGGAATCCGAGTTGCGCGTCGACCGCGAAACGTACCTCGCCGGCGGCGACATTTTCCTGCCGCCGGTATCCGCAGGCTTGCTTCCCCCCGGCTGGCTGCCGAGCTTCGGCGCGCGCGTCGAACGCACGACCACCGGTGGCGAGACTAACGACAAGCTGCGCTTCGGCGCGCGCGTCACCAGCCCCAACCGCTTCGACGAAAAGGCCTGGGCGCTGACCTACCTCGGCGACCGACAGAGCATCGGCGATACCTTCGTCAACAACCGCCAGGCGCTGATCGCCTCCTTCACCTACACCAAGCGCCGCCTCGATCATCCGCTGCGCCCGCGCGCCGGCTACGTGGCGTCCGTGGAACTCGGCACCGGCCTGCGTGGCCTCATCAATGAGAGCAATATCTTCCGCGTCCTCGGCCGCGCCACCCTGCTGCGGCCGCTTGCGCCGCGCTGGCAGGCGGTGCTGCGCGGCCAGGTCGGGCAAGTTTTCGGCGGCAGCCGGCAGACGGTGCCGGCCGACCTGCTGTTTCGCGCCGGCGGCGACCAGAGTGTGCGCGGCTATGGCTACAACTCGCTCGGCGTGCCGCAAGATGGCGCCATCGTCGCCGGCCCGGTGACCGCTGTGGTCAGCGCGGAACTGGTGCGGCAGATCCTGCCGCAGTGGGGTGCGGCGGTGTTCGTCGATGCGGGCAACGCGGCGGATTCCTGGGACGGTTTCCGCCTGCAGCGCGGCACCGGCGTGGGAGCGCGCTGGCGCAGTCCGATCGGGCCGGTCAACATCGATCTGGCCTACGGGCATGCCACGCGCAAACCGCGGCTGCATTTCTCGGTGGGTTATGGCTTCTGAAACGAAACGGCCGGGTTCGGGCATGCGCAAGGCGGGCATCGTCTTGCTGGCGGTGCTTGCCATGGTGCTGCTCGCCTGCGCGTGGCTGCTGGGGACGGCAAGCGGCGCGCGCGCCGTCCTCGGCGCGGCCGGCATGCTCACCGATGGCGCACTCGATGCCCGGGGCGTCAACGGCCGCATCGCCGGGGATCTGCGCATCGAACGCCTGTCATTCACGCAAGACGATAGCCGGACAACACTAACCGACATCCGGCTCGGATGGCGTCCGGCCGCACTGCTGCGCGGGATGCTAGATGTGGAGACACTGCATGTCGGCCACCTCGTGGCCGACAGCAGCGGGAAGCAGGACACGGAGCCAGCAAAGCTGCCGGCTCGCATCGGCCTCCCCTTCGACATGCGCATCGACGACCTGCGCCTGCAATCCGGCGAATTGCGCCGCGCCGGCCGGGCGGCCGCCATGCTCGGCCCGCTCGCCTTGCGCCTCGGTTTCGATGGCCGGCGCTACGACCTGCAGCTCCAGCGCCTGTCGCTCGCCGCGCCACCCGGGAGCACGGAATACGACGCCAGCATCAGCGGCACCGCCTCCGTGGAGGCCGCGCAGCCCTACGCGGTCGCCGGCCGTTTCTCTGGCAGCGGCAAGGCAAGCGTCGAGCAGCGCGCGTTTGCTGCGACCGGCACAGTGAACCTCGGCGGTTCCCTGCAGCAACTGGAGACCGTCGTCGACCTCGCGCTGGACAAGGCGAGCGTCAACGGCTCGCTGACGCTCCATCCCTTCTCGCCCAATCCGCTGGGCCGGTCCCAACTCTCGGCGCGCGGGATCGATCTGGCACAGGTCGACGCGCAACTGCCGGCAACGGCACTCGACCTGCGCCTGGCCGTGGACGAAAACGGCACGGGCGAGCTCGACGCCGTCAATGCCGCCGCCGGTCCTTATGACAGCGGCAAACTTCCCTTGCACGCGCTGCGCCTGGCCTTCCGCCAGGAATCCGGCGCCGTGCTGCTCGACCGCCTGTCGGCCAGCCTCGGCACCGCAAAGCGCCCTGCCGGCACGCTGGAAGGACAAGGCCGCGTGGCGCAGGACGGGATGCGGTTCCAGTTGCGCACCGAAGCGCTCGACCTGGCACGGCTGGACAGCCGGGCAAGGGCCACGTCGCTGTCGGGCGAAGCAGAATTGACGCGCAGCGGCGACGTGCAGGAAATCCGCCTGTCCCTCGCCGAGCCGCTGGAGGGCCGGCAGCGCATCACGCTCGATGCGCATGCCGTGCTTTCCGGCCGCATGCTGGACCTGCGGCGGGCCGAATTGCAGGCAGGCAGCGGTCGGATCGACCTCACCGGGCAGGCCGCGCTCGACGGCGACCAGGCCTTCCACGCCCACGGCAAGGTCGACGGCTTCCGCCTGCGCGATCTCGGCCGCTTCCCGCAACTGCCCGAGCTCGCGCTGAACGCCGGCTTTACCCTGCGCGGCAAGCGCGCACCCCGGCTCGACGCCGACCTGTCCTACAACATCACCGACAGCCGGCTCGCCGGACAGCCGCTGTCGGGCAACGGCGAACTGCGCCTGCGCGGCGAGCACCTGGAAATTCCGCGACTGCTGCTGGTGTCCGGCGTCAACCGGCTCAACGCGGAAGGCGAGCTGAGCGGCGGCGACGCGACGCTGTCCTTTGCGCTGGATGCGCCGCAGCTCGGGCAGCTCGGCCCCGGTTTCGGCGGTGCGATGACCGCCTCGGGCAGCGCGCGAGGCACCCTCGCGCGACCACGGATCGCGGTGGAATGGAGCGCGAACGGCGCGCGCGCGCCCGGCGGCATGCGGATCGACAGTATGCAAGGGAAGGCGCGGCTCGCACTCGACCGCACGCGTGCGCTTGTGATCGAGAACGGCACGGCAGAGCTGGACGCGTCGGGCCTGCATCGCGACAAGGAAAATATCGCCCGTCTCTCCGCCCGCCTCGTGCTGGCGCCGCAGCCGGATGCTCCGCTCGATGTGTCCCTGCAGGCCGAGCAGATTTCCACCGGCCGCCTGCGGGCAGAGCGCTTCTCGGCCACTGCCAAAGGAACGACGGCGGCGCATGCGATCGAGCTCGCCCTTATCGAGAGGGGCCAGACCTGGTCTCTGCGCGCACAGGGCGGGCTGAGCCGGCTGGACAAATCGCCGCTCTGGAAAGGCAGCATCCTGGCGATGGAAGCCGGCGGCCGTTTCAGCGGCCGCCTTGCCGGCGCCGCCCCGCTGCTGCTATCGGCCGAACAGATACAGCTCGAACAGTTCGTGCTCGATGCGGACGGCGGGCGCGTTGCCGTCGACCTGTTCGCACGCAATGGCAATGGTATCGTCACGCGCGGTCGCATCGAGCGGCTGCAGCTAGCGCAGCTCTTGCGCCTGGCGCAGCCTGCGCCGCCGGTGAAGACGGACCTGGAGCTCGCCGGGGAATGGAATCTCCGCATCGGGGAAACGCACAGCGGCACGTTCGTGCTGCGCCGCGAACGCGGCGACCTGACCGTGCTTGCACGCGCCCCCGTCACGCTTGGCCTTTCCACCCTGACCGCCGGCGCCACCCTGTCCGCAGGACGGCTGAACGTGAACATGCTGGCCGAGGGGCGCCGCCTGGGTCGGGTGACGCTGGATGGCGGCACCTTGCTCGGCAATGGCGGCAACCGGATGGCGATCGCTCCCGATGCCCCGCTCTCCGGCAAGGCCAGCATCGACGTGCCTTCGCTGGCGTGGATCGGCCCGTTGCTCTCTCCGTCGACCACGCTCGATGGCAGCCTGAAGGGTGAAGTGAACCTCAACGGCACCGCGGACCAGCCGCGCCTGTCCGGCCGGCTCGGCGGCCAGGCATTGCGGCTGGCGCTTGCCGACCTCGGCCTGGACTTGCGCGACGGCAGGCTGGACAGCGAATTCCAGGGCAACCGCTGGGTCGTGCACAGCCTGAACTTCCAGGGGGCCGAAGGCCGCGTCGCCCTGTCCGGCCCGGTCGATTTCAGCGGCGGTGCGGTGGCAGCCCGGCTCACGTTGCTGGCCGAGCGTTTCGCGCTGCTCAACCGCAGCGACCGGCGCATTGTCGTCAGCGGGACCAGCGAACTCGCCTGGAGCGGCAATGCGGGCAAGGCAAGCGGCCGCTTTACCGTCGATTCCGGCTTCATCGACCTGGGCAGCCAGAACAAGCCGCGCCTATCGGACGACGTGGTGATCGTGGGACGCGAAGAAAAACAAGGCACGAACAAGACCGCTTTCGATGTCGACATCACGGTGGCGCTTGGCGACGGCGCGGTCGTGCTCAAGGGGCGCGGCCTGGATGCACGGCTGGCGGGCGAAGTCCGGCTGCAGGGCAACGCCGGCGAAACGCTGCAGGCATACGGCACGATACAGGTTGCCAAGGGAACGTACACCGCCTACGGGCGCGAACTGGAAATCGAACAGGGTGCGCTGCGTTTCCGCGGGCCGCTCAACAATCCATCGCTGGACATCCTTGCCATGCGCCGGGGCCAGGAAGTGGAAGCAGGCGTGTCGATCCGCGGCACGGCGCTGACCCCGCGCATCACCCTGGTCTCCGAACCGCCGCTCCCCGATGCCGACAAATTGTCGTGGCTGGTGCTCGGGCGAGGACTGGCGTCGGCCGGCGATACCGATGTAGGCGCGCTGCAAAGCGCGGCGGCCGCCCTGCTGTCCGAAGGCGCGAAGGCAGGCGTGCAGTCCCGCATCGCCAGCACCTTCGGCCTGGACACATTCAGCATCGGTACCAGCCAGGATACGCTGCAGCAACGCATCGTCACCATCGGCAAGCAGGTGTCATCGCGGTTGTACCTCAGTTACCAGCAAGGGCTGGAGAGCGCGGGCAGCGTGGTGCAGGTGCGCTATGCGCTATCGCCCAAGCTCTCGCTGGAAGCCGAGGCGGGTTCCCGCAGTGCAATCTCGCTGTTCTACAACATTGCCTTTGACTGAATTGAACGAATGCCACGGCTTCCCGGCCAAAGGGTAGCCGTACCCTGTTCAACTCAATGGAGGCATCCATGCAAACCGTCTCGTCCGGCATCCGCTGGTGGTTCGAGTCGATCGACCAGGCGCGCAAGCGGCGCGGCAACGCGATGGACCAGCTGGGATACGGCCCCACCGAAAGCCCCTGCCGCACTGCCCTCTCGACGCCCGGCGTGCGCCTGCGCTTCTACGGCGGCAATCCTGCGAGCAACAGCATCGCGCTGATCGTCCCCGCGCCGATCAAGCGCCATTACATCTGGGATATCTCCCCGGAATGCAGCGTCGTGCAGCATGCCATGCGCGAGGACATGCAGGTCTACCTTGCGGAGTGGACCGAGCCGCTGGAAGAACAAAGCGAGCTGGGGCTGGCCGACTATGCGTACACCCTGCTCGACCGTTGCGTGCGCGCGGTACGCACCACGCATCCCTCGGGGCAACTGTTCCTGCTCAGCCATTCGCTCGGCGGCATCTTCGCCGCGATTTATGCGGCGCTGCGGCCGGAACAGGTCGCCGGGCTGGTGCTGGTCGAGACGCCGCTGCATTTCGGCAGCGCCTCCGGCGCCTTCGCACCGCTGGTCAGCTTCGGTCCGCCGGCCGACAAGGTCGCGCGCCTGTTCGACAACGTGCCCGGTTCGGTGCTGAACATGGCGAGCGTGATGGCGTCGCCCGCCACCTTCCACGTCGAACGCATCGGCGACTTCGTCGCCAGCCTCGGCTCTTCGCGCACGCTGCGCACGCACATGCTGGTGGAACGCTGGACGCTCGACGAATCGCCGCTGCCCGGGCGGCTGTTTGAACAGGTGGTGGAAGACCTCTACCGGCGCGACAGCCTGATGCGCGGCACGCTATCGGTTGCGGGACGCATGGTGTCGCCGAAGGACGTGTCCGCGCCGCTGCTGGCCGTCTACGACCCGCACAGCGTGGTCATCCCGCCCGACTCGGTGATCGCATTCCATGACGCCGCAGCGAGCCGGCAGAAGCGCCTGCTTGCCTACGAGGGTGACACCGGCGTGGCACTGGCACACGTCGGGGCGCTGATGGGAGAGAATGCGCACCGGCGGCTGTGGCCGGAGATCTTTGCGTGGCTCAGTGTGGTGGGGGGGCGCGGGCACTAGTGGCTTGGATTGCGCTGCGCTCTATCCACCCGACGATTCTTTAATGGATGGTGGGTTTCGCTGCGCTCTACCCACCCTACTGTCCTTTAATGCAAATGGTGGGTTTCGCTTCGCTCTACCCACCCTACGGTTCTCTATAAAGGACGGTAGGGTGGGTAGAGCGAAGCGAAACCCACCAAACTCATAGAGAACCGGAGAGTGGGTAAAGCGAAGCGCCCCCAATTCTATTACTTGCTGGTGCCGCTCGGCCCGCTTTCACCCGAAGTGCCCGAGCCGCCGGTAGATACGCCGGAGCTGGCGTCGCCGCTGCTCTTCCCGGACTTCATGCCGGACTTCTTCCCCTGTCTGCTCTTACCCGACGCTTTCCTGCTCGTGTCGCTGGAGCCGGACGACATGTCGGCGCTGGAAGACTGACGGGACTGGATTTCCTGTGCGCGGCGCATGACTTCTTCCGCGCGTGCCGGATCGGTGCTTTCCCTGATCTCGGAGGATGGCGACATTGACTGCGACTGCTGTGACTGCGCGTAGCCGGCGCCGGAAAGCGCCAGCAGCGAAACGAACAATGCCAGGGATACCGTTTTCATTGTTGCCTCCATGAACGATGCAAGTTGTCATTACGGGGCCGCGTCGTAGCGATTGCGCTTGCCCGGTTGCCAGTAATTAGGACTATGCAAACGTCTTTCAGTTTCGTCATTGTCAGTAGTTCAATGCGTCCGAACTGGAAGTTCCGCTCACCTTGCCGCTGCTCATGTCGAAATGCACGTTGAACAGGCGCGGCATGGTCGTGTCCTGATAGCGCCAGTCCCACACTTCTTCGTTCTTCAGCTTGAACTGCGCTACCGTCCGCGGCTTGCCGAGCAGCCTTCTGACTTCGTCGCGGCTCATGCCTTGCGTCACCTTCGAAAAGTTTTCCTGTGTCAGCAGCTGGCGGTAGTCCTTCAGCTTGCCGGACTTGTCGATCGTGAATTCCCAGGTGCGCACGCCCTCCGGCCCCTTCGGATATTGCAGGTTGCGCGTGCCGTCGTCTTCTTCCCATACGGTTTCCGGTTGGCCCATGACGAGGCGCACGTCGGCTTCCGAGGACACGCCCCGGGCCAGA
>Ga0196970_1001889_pt1 | contig 12160 bp, 13 predicted proteins | sample S1v_513CmetaG_FD_148672 | JGI IMG/M metagenome (GOLD analysis project Ga0196970, IMG submission 148672) | Soil microbial communities from Anza Borrego desert, Southern California, United States - S1+v_5-13C | ecosystem: Environmental > Terrestrial > Soil > Desert | place: USA: California... | reverse complement strand
GGCGGACCCGAGATTCAGGCTGATTCCGGGACCGGATTTCGTGAGACGAAAAGCGGGTGCTGGCCCACATTTCGTGAGACGGAGCCCGCATTGTTTGAAACGGGCCTGAGATCAGGGAAGCCGGCCCACATTCGCTGAGACACCCCACGATCAGAGCGGCAGTCCCGCCGCCTGCATCAGCTGCGTCAGCTCCTGCGCCCTCGCTCCACCCAGTTCACCCCGGAAGTACTGGCGGATCTCCGCCGGCTTGGTGCTGAACTGGTCGGCCAGTGAGCGCACGCTGTAGCCGTGACGGGTCAGGCGTGGTTCAAGGTCGTCGAGGTGGCGGGACAGGACGCTCTCCACCACCTGCACCGTCACCGGCCGCTCGCCGACGCGGAACGCCTCCTCGAACGCAAGGCTCAGATGCTGCTCGATCTGGAGCGGGGTTTTCAGCCGGCTGGCCAGCAGTTCGACGGCAGCCGTATCGATCAGGTCGCCGAGGTCGACTCCCTCGCCGACACACCGCCCCAGAAGCCATCGGATGTAGGCGAGTTGATTCCCGGCCATCCCGTCGAACTCGAACACCACCGACCGGTAGCCGATCTCCTCCATGGTCGGGCGCCGGAGGTCGTTCCGAAGCTTGGGGTGGCCCACCAGCACGACGGAGAGCATACCGCCGCCATCGGCCACCACCTCCATCAACCGCTTCAGGCCGATCAGCGTCTTGCCGTGCAGGTCGTGCGCCTCGTCGACGAACAGGGCCACGGGCTTGCGACCACGGCGGACGAGCTGCTGCAGCTCGCGTTCCCGCTTTTCCCCCAGGGTCGGGATCTTCGGATCCTTGTCCGGCGAGAGATCGTGGAACAGCGCGGTGATGAGGGTCGGGATGGTGGTGCGGTCCTTGTCCACCGACAGGCTCTTCGACACCGTGACGCGCCCCTCGCGGGTCAACTCGTCCTGGATGCGGCGGAGCAGCACCGTCTTGCCGCTGCCGACGACGCCGGCGACCGCCACCAGGCGGCCGGCCAGGATCGACGCCTTCACGTCCTTGATGAGCTGGCGGTGATGGTCGGTCTCGTAGTAGCCCGCCATCACCAGGTCGCGCTCCAGCCTGAAATGCTCCATGACCTCCGTCAGCATCGCCCGCCCCCTCCCGTCCGCTGCTTGAAGTACGTCCGCACCTCGGTCAGCACCGCATCCTTGGCGAGGGTTTTCCGCAACAGTGCGTCGATCCAGGCCCGATCCTCGGCCGGCAGCTTCGCCAACGCCAGGCCGATCTCGCCGGCGATCGCGCGCTTGGCGGCGATGACGTCGGGAAAGGCCAGGGTCTGGTAGGGGTCCGGATCGGCGAATGTCACCTTGGCGGTGGGCGCCGTGATGGTGGATGGCAGCGGCGAGGCGCCACCATCCAGGGCCGCGCGCGGCAGACCTATCCGCTCCGCCAGTTCGGCCACCCGGTCGGCCCGTTCCTCGGCTTTGGACTTCTGGTGCTTGCGATACTTGTGCAGTGGAATGGGGCCGTCGACCGGGCCATAGGGGCCATACCGCCGGTCGCCATGCTCCACGTAGAGTTCCTGATCGAACAGCCCCCACCAGAGCACCACGTCCTCACCGGCCAGATCAGGATTGACCTCGTAGGCCACGCCCTCCACGGTGATGCGGGTGTCGATGCCGACCTTGCGCCGTTCCGGCTCGCGCGCGAAGGCGCAGAACCGGTCCCAGGCGCACATCTCGCGGTAGCCTTTCTCCGGCAGGTTCCGAACCCAGTCCTCGATGCGGCTGTGTGGCTCGGAACGATGATCATGGGCGTTGTAGCGGACAAGGTAGCGCCTGAGCCACAGGTTTGCTTCCGCCTCGTCCTGCGGTTGGTGGAAGTGGTAGAGGGTTTCGTGAACGTCCTTGACGGTGCGGAACGGCCGCTCGACCTTGCCCTTCGACCGCGCGGTGGTGCGTCGGCCATCGCTTCCGGCCGGCGGATGGGTCATGACCTTGATGCCCAGGCAGGCCATGACGTTCTGAAACACGCGCGAGCGGGTGACCGGGCCGTTGTCCATGTAGATCGCCTCGGGGATGCCCTGGAACGGCATGTCCTCCTCGGGCTTGGTCGCCATGGCGTTGTAGAGGAAGCGCAGGGCCGACTCCGCGTCTTCCCCGTAGACGCACCGGTATTCCTGGTAGACGACGCCGCTGCGGTCGTCGGCGACGCTGAACAGCATCAGCGTGGGCGCTCCCCGGCCGGGTTCGATCCAGAGCGGCTGCTTGACCTGCTTCAGGTCCGACGGGCTCATGTCGAACTGCCACAGCTCGTTCGCCTGGCGCGCCTGGAAGCGCACCGCCGCCGGCGCGCGCGTGACCCTGGCATAGTCCAGGCCCCAGGTGCGCAGATACCGGTTCACGGTGGTCTTGCACAGCGTGCCCGGCGCCGGCCGCACCAACCCTTCCGGGGCCTCGACCCCATGCTCCTCCAGCAGCCGGATCGCCTGCACCGTCGAGAGGTGGCGGCCCTTCCTGTTGGTGGTCCGGAGTTTCAAGGCGGCGACGATCTCGCAGTACCGCTCCATCTCGGCCGCGGGAATCTTCCGCGGCTTGCCCCGGTCGGCCCGGCGAAGCGCCTTGGGGCGAAGCTGCCGCTGGAGGGCGCGGTAGAGGGTGGCGCGCGACACGCCGTAGAGGTCTCTGGCTGATTGGAGGATCTCGGCACGGTCGGGATGGCGGGGCGGCAGGGTGTCCAGCCTGCGGCGCAGATGCACCAGCGCCTCGGCCGGGATCCGCCGCCGTCCCTCAGTCACCGGCCATCTCCTCGATGTAGGCGTAGAGCGTCGGCTTGGAGATGCCCATGAGCCGGCAGATCTCCATCACCGTATGCTCGCGCTCCTGGTAGAGCCGGACGGCAAGACGGCGCTTGTCGGGTTCCAGGGTCTTGCGCCGTCCGCCCAGCCGGCCCCGGGCCCGGGCCGCGGCGAGCCCGGCTCGGGTGCGCTCCCGCACCAGGTTGCGCTCGAACTCGGCAAGCGCCCCGAACACCTGGAAGACCAGCCGCCCGCCGCTCGACCCCGTGTCGATGGCATCATGCAAGCTGCGCAGCCCGATGCCGGCGCCGTCGAGCTGCTCGGCAAGCTGGAGGAGGTCCTTCAGGGAGCGCCCCAGGCGGTCGAGCCGCCAGACGACGAGGGTGTCGCCCCGGCGGGCCGCGCCAAGCGCGGCGGCAAGACCGGGACGGTCCGTCTTGGCGCCGCTGCGGCGGTCTTCGAAGATCTTCTCGCACCCCGCCGCCCCGAGCGCGTCGCGCTGGAGGTTGAGGTTCTGGTCGTCGGTCGACACCCGCGCATAGCCGATCAGCATGGGCCAAGTCCTCGCTTGGGCAGAAAACCCGTGGCGCGCACCCGATACCTGACGATGAAAGACTAACCGGATTTCTTTACCATAGTGCCGGCGGAATGGCGAGGGGGCGGCGCCGAGTTCGGCCGAGTAAGGAAAACGGCCGTTTTCTTGACCGTGCCTCTTAAGGCTGTGGACTCCGCTCGTCCCGCCGCTGTCCTACGGAACAGGATTGCAGCCAAGCGTCGGCGGCAGCATGGACCAGGGCCAGCGCGGCCTTCGCACCATTCGCCTCGCCCTTCTCGAAATCGCCTTCAGCCAGGCCCATCTGGTTGGTGACGTGGGCGAAGCAGAGGACAGGCTTGCGCCGCGCGTGGGCGTAGGCATAGAGCGCCGCCGCCTCCATCTCGACGGCCAGAATGCCCTTGGCACGGGCCGCCCCGATCGCCTCTGCCGTTTCGCGGAACGGCGCGTCGGTCGTCCAGGTCGCTCCGCGCTCGACCGGCTCGCCGATGCCGGACAACCCCGCGGAAACGAGCTCGACCAAGACCGCATCCGCTTCACTGTACTCCGACGGCGGCAGGTAGTGGTAGCTGGTCCCCTCGTCGCGCAGGGCCCTCTCGATCAGGATGAAGTACGGGGGCGGCCGGAGCGCGGTGATCTGCCCCGACGATGTGATGCTGATCAGCAGGCGGCAGCCCGACGCGAACATCTGCTCGGCGACCAGCACCGCGTAGGAGGCGCCGACCGCGCAGCCGACGATGCCGTACTCGCGGCCGCCCTGCTCGAACCGGTACAATTCGCTGTGGTAGCAGGCCCAGGCCGGATCGCGGCGGGCCCGGCCGGTCGCCTGCAGATGGCGCACGATGTCGCCGTCCGGGTCGAGCACGCAGACCTCGGGGACGGGGGACTCCTCCAGGTCCTTCTGCCGCCGCGCCTCGCGCAACAGGCTCTCAGGCGTGAACTCGGACGCGCTGCCATGGAATTTGCCGCGCAGAATCGGCGGCGTAGCGTCGCCGTCGCCTTCGGTCATCGGGCACCTCGGCCAGGACGGGCACTCAGGACACGGTCTCGACGGGAAGGCCGGCGGCCCTCCACTCCGGGTATCCGTCCTCGAGACGGCGGACCCGGTAGCCGCGTCGGCGCAGCTCCGCCACCGCCTCGAAGGACATGACGCAATACGGCCCCCGGCAGTAGGCGACGACCTCCTGGTCGGGCGGCAGATCGGCGAGCCGCCGCTCCAGGTCGGGCAGGGGAATGTTCAGCGCGCCCGGCAGATGGCCCGACGCGAACTCGTCCTCCGGGCGCACGTCCAGCACCGTCACCAGCCCGTCGCGCATGCGAGCCAGCAGATCCTGGCGCGCCACCGGCTCCAGGGCATCGCGGTCGCGGAAGTAGCCCGCAAGCACGCGCTCGACCTCGGCGACGTTCCTCTCGGTCACGAGGCGCAACGCCGAGAGCAGCGCCACCACGGTATCGTCGGAAAGCCGGTAGATTACATGCTTGCCATCCCGGCGCGCCGCCACCAGTCCGGCGCGCCGCAGATGCTGGAGGTGCTGGGAGGCGTTGGCGATGGACAGGCCGGTGCGTTCCGCCAACATCTCGACGCTCCGTTCACCCTGCCCGAGGTGCTCCAGCAGGTCGAGCCGATGCTCGTGGCCCAGCGCCCTGGCCACCGCCGCGAGCTGGGCGAACACGGTACGCTTGGGGCTCTGGCCGGTCATGCGCCTCCGCTTCCAATCCAACATTCAATAAGGTAATTGAATATAACCGCAAGGAAGGTCGCGTCAAGCGATCGGGCCGTCGCCACGCCAAGCTGATGGCCATCGGATCGGAGGAAAGCATGAGCCTGTTACGCTTCATCGCCGCGCTGCTGCTGCTCGCGGCCACACCCGTCACCGCGCCCGCCGCCGAGCGGCCCAACGACGCCATGGCGCTCAAAGGCGTCACCACCGGCAAGGTGGTCTGGGACATCAGTATGGCCAACGCCGAGACGCTGGCCGTCTACTTGTCGGTGGTCCGCGAGACCTACGACGACCTCGTGCGCCAGAACGTCACCCCGCAGATGGTGCTCGCCGTGCACGGCGCACCGGTGCGCTACGTGACGCGCAGCACGGACGACTTGCCGCTCGACATCATGGCGGCGGTCGACAAGCTCAACGCCATCCTCGACGACCTCGCCGGACGTCCCGGCGTGCGGGTCGAAGTCTGCGCCGTCGCCAACCGCCTGTTCGGCATCGAGAACGCGACGATTCGGCCGAACTTCCATGTGGTCGGCAACACGTGGGTGTCCCTGATCGGCTACCAGGCGCAGGGTTACGCGCTCGTTCCCGTCAATTGACGGTGCGGCGGCGGCACTCCGAGGGCGGATGTCAGCCGCCGCCGCATCTTCCCCCGCCGAGCACGCAGAACTGGGCGCAGTAGGGGTGGTTCAGTGCGACCGCGCCGCCCGCCTCCGCCAATGTGCGCCCCAACTCGAAGCGGAGATCGTGGGGCAGCAGGGTGCAGGCCACCACCACCGGCCGCCCGTCGCCCTTGCGGCGAACCACCATCCGTCCGGTGGCGCACATCAGCGTCTCGGGCGATCTGCCGAGGATCCCCCAACAGGCTTCGCTGATCTCGGGCACCGGCCGCGCCGGATCCATTTCGGCAAACAGCACCAGATCCTCGGGTGACCGGGCGTCGAGCGCGACGCCGAGGCTCGCGAAGAGGTCGGCGTAGCCGGCCCGCAGCGCCCTTTCCGGCTCGCCCCACCGCAGCCGACCGGCCACGGTCACCGGGAACCCCTCGCCGGCCAACCAGCGCAGCCCCGCGACGGCGGCCTCCCAAGCGCCATCGCCGCGTTGCTCCTCATGGCGGGTGCGGTCGTGGTGATCAAGGGAAACGCGCACGCGGAGGGCATCACCGTAGCGATGTCTTAGCTCCGCGAGCGCGCCGCGGTGCCGGAGCATGGGCCGGGTGGCGTTCGTGAGCACCAGGGCGCGAAAGCCCCGGCCCAGCCCTTCCTCCAGAAGGTCGAGGATGGCGGGGTTGGCGAACGGTTCGCCGCCCGTGAAGCCGAGATCCGCGACCGACAGGCCCTCCCGGTCCACCTCGTCGAGGTAAGGCCGGATGTCGTCCCGCGACAGCCACGACAAAGTGTCGTTGCGTGGCCCCGATTCCATGAAGCAGTGGGCGCAGGAGAGATTGCAGACCGTTCCGGTGTTGAACCAGAGCCTCCGCAGGCCTTCCAGGCGCACCCAGGCCCGCGGCTCTCCCTTTGCGGTCCGCGCGGGATCCTCGAACCGACCAGATGTCCTTCCGATCGCCTGCAACGCAGTGCCTCCTTTTGCGCTCCGGCCTCGATACGGCGCGATCTTGACAGCGCCACCGGCGCCCGTCTACAACATTCAATTCATCAATTGAATGATTGCTCGGCGGTCGACCATGGAAACCATCTTGGCAAACGAACCGGCGATCCGGCTCGGCTTCTTCCTCGGGGTGTTCGGACTCGTCGCGGTCTGGGAAGCGCTGGCGCCACGCCGCGCCCGGCTGTTCTCGCGCTGGGTCCGGTGGCCGGGCAATCTCGGGATCGTCGCCCTGAACACCGCGGTCCTGCGGCTGCTGTTCCCCACCGCCGCCGTCGGCATGGCGGTGCTCGCCGCAGCGCGCGGGTGGGGGCTGTTCAACACCGTCGACTGGCCCTCGTGGGCGGAAATCCTCCTGGCCGTGGCGCTGATGGATCTCGCCATCTACCTCCAGCACGTCATGGTCCATGCCGTGCCGGTGCTGTGGCGGCTCCACCGGATGCACCACGCCGACCTCGACTACGACGTGACGACAGGGGCGCGCTTCCACCCGATCGAGATCGTGCTCTCGATGGCGATCAAACTCACCGTGGTCGCGCTGCTCGGCGTCCCGGCCGTGGCGGTGATCGTGTTCGAGGTGCTGCTGAACGCCACGGCGATGTTCAACCACGGCAACATCCGTCTGCCGGTGGCCGTCGACCGGGTGCTGCGCTGGATCGTCGTCACCCCCGACATGCACCGCGTGCACCACTCGGTCGTGGTTGGCGAAACCAACAGCAACTACGGCTTCAGCCTGCCCTGGTGGGACCGTCTGTTCGGCACCTATCGGGCGCAGCCCGAAGCCGGGCATGACGGCATGACCATCGGCGTCGAGCGGTTCCGGACCGCCCGTGACCTCCGGCTCGACCAGATGCTGTTTCAGCCGTTTCGTGGCGCGGAGGGCAGCCACGCCGCCAGCGTTCGGGAAGCACGCCAATGACCCGCGGGATGATCGCCCGCTGGACTCTCGCCGCCGGTCTGCTCGGCGCCATCGCCTGGGCGCTGCTCAACCATGGCCATCTGGATCCGGCCGCCCTGGAAGACGGGCTCCGGGCCACCGGCGGCTGGGCGCCGCTGGTCTTTCTCCTGCTCTATGCCGCCGGAACGGTGCTGTTCCTTCCTGGCTCGCTGTTCGCCCTTGTCGGCGGGGTGCTGTTCGGCCCCGTGTGGGGGAGCGTTCTCAACCTGGGCGCCGCCACGCTCGGCGCAACGCTGGCCTTCCTGGTGGCGCGCTACGTCGCCGCGGACTGGGTGGCGCAGCGGAGCGGCGGCAGGTTGAAGCGGATCGTCGAAGGCGTCGAGGCGGAGGGCTGGCGGTTCGTCGCCCTGGTCCGGCTGGTCCCGTTGTTCCCCTTCAACCTGCTCAACTACGCGCTCGGCCTGACCCGCATCCGTCTCGACCACTACGTTCTGGCGTCGCTGGTCTGCATGGCGCCGGGCGCGGTCGCCTTCACCTGGCTGGGCCACGCCGGCCGCGAGATCGCGACGGGCAGCGAGACGGCCGTGCGCAGCGGTCTGCTCGCCCTGGCGCTGCTGGCCGCCACCGCCCTGCTGCCACGCCTCCTCCGGCGCGTGCGGGGGACTGCGGCGGCCTCCGGAGATCCCGTGTGGATCGAAGCGGCCGACCTCCAGGGAATGGACCCCGGAGGCGCCACGGTGGTCGACGTCCGGTCGCCCGCCGAGTTTACCGGAGCGCTCGGTCACATTCCCGGCTCCATCAATCTTCCCCTGGATACGCTCCAGGAGCGCCTCGGCGAGCTGTCTTCCGACAAGGAACGGCGTCTGGTCATGGTGTGCAAGACCGACAAACGCTCGGCCAAGGCGGCCACGTGGCTGCGTCGGGCCGGTTGCGGGCACGTCGCGGTGCTGCGCGGCGGCATGGAGGAGTGGAACCGACTGGGCTTCCCGACGGCGCGCGAGAACGCCCGTTAAAAGGGACGTCCCGCACTCAGGACAACGTCAGAACCGCCCGCACGCCCCTGTGCCGGCCGCAAACATCACCAAACATCACGAAGGATCCCCGATGCACCTCAAGACACTCCTGGCGGCGACGGCCGTCGTCGTCGGCCTGACCGCACCCCCCGCCATGGCCAACAGGGCCGCCCTCGACGCCATGCAGGAATATCTGGAGTTCTCGGAGTACGAGGCCGGGATCATCCTGCCCCAACAGATCACCCGGGACGTGTTCGACGCGGTCCTGTTCGTCGACACCCGCGACGCCAAGCAGTTCGGTTCCGCAACCATCCCCGGTGCGGTCAACATCGAGTGGCGCGAGGTTCTGGGCCGGATCGGCGAGATCCCGACCGACAAGAAGGTCATTCTCTTCTGCAACACCGGCACCCTGTCGGCGCAGGCGGCCTTTGCGTTGCGTGTGGCCGGCCGCCAGAACGTCGTGGTCATGCAGACGGGGTTCACGGGCTGGCAGAAGGACGCGGCTTGGAAGCCGCAATGACGATCGCTCTGCTGGCGGATGCCAAGGGGAGCCCTACGGTTCGGCGGACGCCAGAATGGTCCTGAATGTCGGCAACGGGCAGGAATATGCCGGTGAGAGGAGGCGACAATGCGCTATCTGTTCATCCTGAACGATCCGCCCTATGGGACGGAGCGTTGCTACAACGGCATCCGGCTGGCGCACGCGGTCGTCAAGAACGATCCCGAAGCCCAGGTGACCGTCTTCCTGATGGCCGACGCCGTCGTCGGCGCCAAGGCGGGCCAGAAGACTCCCGAGGGCTACTACAACATCGAGCGGATGCTCCGGCGCGTGCTGTCCGGCAAGGGTCAGGTACTGCTGTGCGGCACCTGCATGGACGCCCGCGGCATGGCCGAGGCGGAGATCATGGGAGGGGCCCGGCGAAGCACCATGGATGAACTGTCCGCCGCCACCAGCGCCGCTGACAAAGTCCTCGTGTTCTGATCCCGGGAGATGGCAATGCCCTTGATGACGCCGATGCACCGGCAGGTCCTGCTGCTCGCGTGCGCCCAGGCGCTGTTCCAGACGGTCTCGGTCATGGTGATGACGGTCGGCGGACTGGCGGGCGCCGCTCTGACCTCCGACCCGCGCTTTGCAACGGCACCGATCGCGACGATGGTCCTGGGCACCGCGGCGGCGACGGTCCCCGCCTCCCTGCTCATGGCGCGCGTCGGGCGGCGCCCCGGCTTCATCCTCGGCGCGATGCTTGGCGGCCTCGGCGGCGTCCTGGGCGCCGTCGGCATCGGGTGGGGGTCCCTGGCGCTGCTCGGCACCGGCGCGTTCCTGGTCGGGGCGTACCAGGGCTTCGCCCAATTCTACCGCTTCGCGGCCGCCGAGGTTGCCGACGCGGGCTTCCGGGCTCGGGCGATCGCGCTGGTCCTCGCCGGTGGCGTGGTCGCCGCGCTGGCGGGCCCGGAACTCGCGCGCCACGGCGGCACCTGGCTGGAGCCGGCGTTCATGGGATCGTTCCTGGTCCTGGGACTGCTCGGCATGCTTGCCGCCGGGTTGCTGCTCGGGCTGCGGGTGCCGGACATGGGGGTGACGGATGGGGAGGGCCCTCCTCCGCGACCGCTCCGCGCGATCATCGGGCAGCCGACGTATCTGGTGGCGCTGTTCGGGGCCGCCTCCGGCTATGGGATCATGCTGCTGTGCATGACCGCCACCCCGCTGGCCATGCTGCACCACCACCATGGGCTCGGGGATGCCAGCATGGTGATCCAGATGCACGTGCTCGGCATGTTCCTGCCGTCCTTCGCGACGGGCTCCCTGATCGCCCGCTTCGGCGTGCTGCGGATCATGACGGCGGGCGTCGGATTGCTCGCCGCGCACGTCGGCCTGACGCTGACCGGGACGGCGTTCGCCTCCTTCGCCGGGGCGCTCACGCTGCTCGGCGTCGGCTGGAACTTCCTCTACATCGGCGGAACGACGCTGTTGACCAGCACCTACGCGGCGGCGGAGAAGGGGCGCGCGCAGGCCGCGAACGACCTGATCATTTTTACCGTCGCGCTGGGGGCTTCGCTCGCCGCCGGGGCGCTCCTCGATCAGCTCGGCTGGCAGGCCATGAACATTGCCATGCTGCCCTGGCTGGGCCTGACGCTGCTCGCGATCCTGTGGCTTGCCGTACGGGAGCGCCGCCAACGGCAGGCTGGTGCTGCGCAGGCGGCCACCTCCGACGATGACGACATCCTCGGGGACCCTGTTCCGGCCGACGGCCGGGCATGAAACGCCCTCTGCATGTCGCGACCTGGGAGGTCACCAGCATGCCTGACCGCATCTACCTCGATTACAACGCCAGCACGCCGGTGGCCCCCCGCGTCGCCGCGGTCATGCGTCCGCTGATCGCGGATGCCTTCGGCAACCCCTCCAGCCCGCACTGGGCCGGTTCCCCGGCGAAGGCGGCCCTGGAACACGCCCGCGGGCAGGTGGCCGATCTGCTCGGCTGCGCTGTGGACGAGGTGGTGTTCACCAGCGGTGGCAGCGAGGCGAACAACATGGCCCTCAAGGGCGTGTTCTTCGCCCTGCGCGAACGTGGCGACCACATCGTCACGACCGCCGTCGAACATCCGGCCGTCCTGGCGCCCCTGCGCTTCCTTGAGACGCTCGGCGCCAAGCTCACCATCCTGCCGGTCGACAGCACCGGCCGCGTCGATTCCGCGGCCGTCGAGCAGGCGATCACACCGCGAACCATCCTGGTCAGCGTCATGCACGCGAACAACGAGGTCGGAACGGTCCAGCCCATTGAGGAGATCAGCCGGATCACGCGGGCACGCGGCGTCCTGTTGCATACCGATGCCGCCCAGTCCGTCGGCAAGATCCCGACCCGCGTGGCGGAACTCGGCGTCGACCTGCTGACGGTGGCCGGTCACAAGATCTACGCGCCCAAGGGTGTGGGCGCCCTGTACGTTCGTCGAGGCGTGGACCTGGAGCCGCTCGTCCACGGCGCCGGGCACGAGTGGGGGCGCCGGGCGGGCACCGAGAGCGCGCTGCTGGCGGCCGGGTTCGGCGAAGCCTGCGTCCTCGCCCGCGACCTGTCGGCGATGGACGCCGTGCGCGGGCTGCGGGACCGCTTCTGGACGGCTCTGCGCGAGCGGTTCGGCGACCGCGTCGTCCTGAACGGCCACCCCGAACATCGGCTGCCCAACACGCTCAACGTCTCGTTCGTCGGCTGGATCGGCGCCGATCTCCTGACGCGGCTGAATGGCGTGGCGGCGTCCACCGGATCGGCCTGCCACGCCGGGAGCACCAAGCTGTCAGCGGTCTTGGAAGCCATGGGCATTGCCCCGGACGTGGGCAAGGGCGCGGTGCGCTTCAGTCTCGGCCGGGCGACTGCGCCTGAAGAAATCGACCAGACCATGCAGCGGCTGACGATGGCCATCGACGGCTCGTCCGCATCAGAACATTGAGCGGGAGGGCGTCAGGCACGGTCTCGGAGAAATCAGGTCACTGGGGATAATCTCGGGTCCGTCTCATCAACCGTGGCCCCGATCTCACACAATCCGGGCCAGACGACCGCTTTCATCTCAGGAAATCCGGTCCGGGAATCGACCTGAATCTCGGGTCCGGC
>Ga0196970_1001887_pt1 | contig 12194 bp, 9 predicted proteins | sample S1v_513CmetaG_FD_148672 | JGI IMG/M metagenome (GOLD analysis project Ga0196970, IMG submission 148672) | Soil microbial communities from Anza Borrego desert, Southern California, United States - S1+v_5-13C | ecosystem: Environmental > Terrestrial > Soil > Desert | place: USA: California... | reverse complement strand
TGCAAATTTCTTCGGCAGGCCGGCCTATACTGGCGCAAGATCCTGCAAGCCTTTCCAAGGAGGAGTCCCATGTCTGACGCAAACAGCGCTCAGCACGTTGCGGCAGTGCGGCCTGGCAAGGAAGTCAGCACGCTTCAGCGCCTGCCCTACTTTATCGGCGTGTCGGCCGGCACCGTCGGTGCGCGGGGACTGTCGATGCACCTCGTCGTGATTCCTCCCGGCGCCCGTGCGAATCCGCATGTGCACGAGGGATATGAAACCGCGATCTATGTGCTGCAGGGCCGCGTGGAAACACGCTACGGCGAAGGCTTGGACCGGTCCGTGGTCAGTGAAGCGGGCGAGTTCCTCTTCATCCCTCCCGGCGTCCCGCACGAGGCAATCAACCTGAGCGACACCGAACCCGCGCGTGCGATCGTGGCCCGCAACGATGCCAACGAGCAGGAGCGCACCGTCCCCTACCCGCCCGCGACGCGCGTGGCGTGAACGATTTCGCCCGAAGCGCGCCCAAACAGGATTTGGAGGGAGCGATGCGCAGCGACGACCCGGATGCAGTGAACCGCCTCATCGGCGAGTTCTCCGACCTGCAGGAAGCATGGGAAGCCCAACCGGAAAACTTCGACTGGGCAAGGCTGGAGGCCTTGGCCCGCGATGGCGCACAGGCTTACAACGAAGGCGCCGGCCCCTCCTTCCATGCGCTCGCCCTGGACGGGGTACAGCACACCGAGCTGCACGAACGCTTCCTGGCCACCCTGGTGGCATCCGGGTTCGACCCGTTCAAGCTGTCGTCGCGGGCCGGTACCGGCGTCGCGCCGGTTCCCGTCATCGACCACGCCGGCCTTGCCGAAGCGGCCTTATCCAATCCATCGTCCGCACGCATGCGGGCCATCCTCATGGAGCTGGCGCGCAAACGCTTCGGCTCGCTGGCCGAGGAAGCACGCGCAAACGGCCGCATTCCCGACGATGCCTACGAGGTGGTGGACGCCTGCGCGGAATCGATCCCGCTCGACCTGCTCGAATCGCTCGCGCCCGAACTCGCCCGGTCGCATCCTGGCGCAGCCAGAAAAGACTTGGTCGATCCGGTCGAGGGATACCTCAGCCCGGCCGAAGTCATCGTGGAGAACCGGCACTTGCCGTACGGCTGATACATGGCAGCGCCCGAGTCTGCGCGTCAATACTGCAAGCGGGAAACCGGCTAGGCACACATCTTCGAGCTTCGCTTTTCCGCGGGACCGGCCTACACTGGAGTTGGGATTGGTGCCGAAGGAGGCCGGTTGCGTCTCTTTCTCCGCGACGCTGGACATTTTGGCGACAGGCTAATACAATCTCGCCTCTCTTCCCCGATAGCTCAGTCGGTAGAGCGACGGACTGTTAATCCGCAGGTCCCTGGTTCGAGTCCAGGTCGGGGAGCCAGCATTCAAAGGCCAGATAAATCAGATCCTTGATTTGTCTGGCCTTTTTGCTTTGGCCGCGATAAATCGTCATCCCGTTTGCCGACCAAAAGAAGCAGGTCGCGACACCAACGACGCGTAGATTGCACCCGGCCTTTGTCTTGTCGCTCAAAATCCATGTCGTCATCCCCGGACGATGGCGAGCCGAGGTTGGCCACTGCTCCCCGCGGTCCGGTCGCCACAAGAATTTTTAGTGACAGTAATTTAAAAAGCTGCAAGGCTCGTCATATCCACTCAACCGTCCCGACCTGGCAAAAAAAGCAGGCGGGGAGCATTTCCTGCCCCTCCCTAAAGAAATTTCGTCATGACAAATGCGATTCATCGGAACTGGAGTCACATTGCATTGGCATTGGCTGCACTTTCGCCCGTCGCGCACGCTCAATCACCGTCGCACGTAGTTATCACGGCGTGGGGAATGCATTACGGATCCGAGGTGGTCTATAAGTATCAGGTAAGGAACACCGGCTCGCACCCGGTCAAGCGCATCCTGATCGGCCTTCACGATCCACAGAACGGCGACGGCACCGCGGAGTTGAAGGTACTTCCAAGGAACAATGGGAGGGTCTTTTGGCTTTCCCCCGATATCGTGAAGCGCCCGGAGGGCTGGGGAGCAAAGTTGCTCTTCCCGGAAGAGAGTGAAAAGTTCGCGATAGAGTGGATCGAAGGGGCATACCATAAGGAGATATCACCAGCCTCTCCACAAGATCAAAACGCTCCGCTGCCGCAGAACCCGCCGGCGGTCCAGCCACCTCAAACAACGTGGGACACGTTCTCTGTCGTTCTTGCAAAGCCTGATTTTGCATACACGAACGGCCACGCAAGCATCGATTATGGGAAGGCCGTTCTAAACGTCCAGCTTCAGAAGGGAGACGCGGCGCCACCAACACTTGACGTGATTGCGAACCGTGTAAATGCAAACGCCAGTATGGGCACGTGGGCGATTTACGAAGTCAAGGCAAGCGCGAGTGACAACTATGATCCGGCACCTCGCCTGATTTTCGAACCGATCAAGTCAAACCAGGCGCTGCATGCAGGAGACTACAAGGTCGAAGCCCGGAAGAATTCATGGAAAATCTGGCTAAGGAACGTGCCAGGACGGGTATACCAGATGCGCTTTGTTTCCTACGACGCCTCCGGTAATACGGCTATCGAGGAGGTGGAATACAACGTCGATTCCTCGTTGAAAAAGTCGTCGCACTTGATTCTGCCGTTATAGCGAGGGAGTGGATCAGAAAAAAGGGCTGCACATGATGCAGCCCTTTTTCTTTTAAAGTCGTTTTACACCTCCCTGCGACGTCGCATTCCTGCAAGCCCGAGCAGGCCGATGCCCAGCATGCCGAGCGTGGCCGGCTCCGGCACCCGCGCAACATCCACCGTCAGCGTGGAGCGGTCGAAGATGACGTCCTGCGGCAACAGGCAGAAGCCGAAAACATCGAGATGGCATCCCAGGTTGAGGGAGACGTTCAGTAGCCCGTCCGATACCAGCGAGGCGGCGACCGAGAAGGTGTACGTGCTGGGACCGAAGCGGAAAGTCCACGGTACGTCGTGTACCGAGCCGCCGTAAATGCCGTCGAAGAAGAAGCGGACGTTTTCGCCGAGCAGATCCAAGTTGTCCTTCAGCACAATCTCCAGCGAGGCCGATGCGATGGGCATGCCGGGAACGTAGCCGTTGTCGACGATGTTATGTGTATAGCTGAAGGATTTGTACGTCGTAATCAGGACATCCGGCGGATTGACGACGTCGATGATCGGAGCGGCGCTGGAAACAGCGGGAGCCGCGATGGCGCCTGCAAGCGTCAGCGCTGCAAGCGCTTTTTTCATCAGGTTCATTCAGGTTCTCCTTGTTGTGAATGCGACCCGGTCACCTTGAAACCGGCCGCAAACATGACGGCAAGCAATACACATGCCACAAGGAAAAATTCCTGGAATAACAATAGCTTGGCGCGATGCCGAAGAGAAGGCCGGGCGCAGATGTAAAGTTTTTCGACAGCCGCCCAGAGCTGCGCTTCAATGCAGGAGCCGCGAGAACGCGTCCGCCGCCACCGGCACGCCGAAGAAGTAGCCCTGCGCCGACATGCATCCGATGGACTGGAGAAAACGCGCCTGCTCCTCCGTCTCCACGCCCTCCGCCACGACCTTCAGGCGCAGGCCCTGCGCCATGCCCATGATCGCGCTGGTGATCGCCATGTCGTTCTGGTCCCGGCCGATGCCGCTGACGAAGGAGCGGTCGATCTTCAGTGCGTGGATCGGAAAGCGCTTGAGGTAAGACAGGCTGGAATAGCCGACCCCGAAATCATCCACCGACAACTGTACGCCCATCGCGTGCAGCCGCCTCAGGGTATGCAGGTTGTCTTCGCTCGGCTGCATCAGCATGGTTTCGGTGATCTCCAGGTCGAGCGCGCTGGCCGGCACGCGGAACTCGCGCAAGACCTGCTCCACCACCGCAGGGAAGTCTTGCTGGAAGATCTGGCGCGCTGACAGATTGACCGATACGCTCATGTCCGCCCGCCCGCTTTCCCGCCAGAGCGCCAGTTGCGCACAGGCTTCGCGCAGCACCCATTCGCCGATCTGCACGATCAGGCCGCTCTCCTCCGCGATGGCAATGAACTGCTCCGGAGGCACCATGCCCCGCTCCGCGTGATGCCACCGCACCAGCGCCTCGGCGCTGAAAATCCGGCTGCTCTGCATGTCCACCTGAGGCTGGAAATGCAGCGTGAGTTCGCCGCGCGCCACAGCGGCGCGAAGTTGGCTCTCGATCGTCAGCCGGTGCTGGATCGTCGTGTTCAGCTCCTCGGTAAAGAACTGGTAATTGCCGCGGCCGTTCGACTTGGCGTGATACATCGCGGTGTCGGCCGCACGCATCAGCGTTTCTGCGTCCTTGCCGTCCTCGGGGAACAGGCTGATGCCGATGCTGCCGCCGGCATGCAGCACATTCCCTTCCAGCTCGAACGGGGCGTCGAGCGCATTGAGCACCTTCGCCGCCACCAGCGCGGCCTCCTGCGAATGCCGCAGCGAATACAGCACGATCACGAATTCGTCGCCGCCCAGCCGCGCAAGCATGTCATCCTTGCGCACGCAGGCCTGCAGGCGGTGTGCCGCGGACTGCAGCACGAGATCGCCCGCATGGTGGCCGAGTGAATCGTTGATGCGCTTGAAGTGATCAAGGTCGATGAAGAGCAGGGCGATAATGTGCTTGTAGCGCGCAGCATGCGCGATAGCGTGCGCAAGCGCCTCCCGCAGCATCGTGCGGTTGGGCAGCCCGGTCAGCGTGTCGTGATGCGCCAGGTGCCGGATGCGCTCTTCGGCCTCCTCGCGTTCGATCGCGATGCCCGCAATATGGGACGCCAGCTCAGCCAGCCGCAGGTCGTCCGGGCGTGGATGCCGCGGCTCGACGTAGTACATCGCGAACGAGCCGAGCATCTTCCCTGTCGAGGAAAGGATCGGCGTCGACCAGCAGGCCCGCAAGCGGTGCTTGTTGGCCAGCTCGCGATAACTGTTCCACAGCGGATCGATGAGGATATCGGCGACGATGACTGGCTTCTTCGTGTACATCGCGGTCCCGCAGGATCCTGCCGCGGGTCCGATGGGCTGGCCGTCCACCGCCTTCACATATTCGCGAGGCAGGTTCGGCGCCGCGCCGTGCCGCACGTGCACGCCATCCTTGTCGAGCAGCAGCACCGAACCCAGCATGTTCGGCGTCTGTGATTCGATCAGGAGCACGAGCTTTTCCAGAACTTCCTCCAGCGGCGCGCCGAGCGCCACCATTTCCAGCAACCTGTTCTGGCCGGTGCAGATGAGCTGGGTCTTCCGGCGTTCACTGATGTCCTGGGCGATGCCCGCGTACAGGTTCCGCCCTGAATCCCGGAACTTTCCAAGCGAAATCTCGAGCAGCATCTCATGCCCGTCCTTCCGGGCCGCCGTGACTTCGACGCGCTGCCAGTTCGCATCGCCGCGCCCGAGGGCTTGCCGCAGCATGTCCGCTTCCTCCCGGCAGCGCTCAGGCACCATCCGCAGCAGGCACCGTTCCGTCAGCTCCGACGAATCGCATCCGAAAAGGCGTTGCGCGGATGGATTGGCGTAGGTCACCACGCCGTGCTCGTCGAGGATCAGGATTGCGTCGGCGGCCGCCTCGGCGGCCATCCGGTAGCGCACCTCGTCGTCCGGCAGTCGCCCCATGCGCCGGTGCGCGTTGAGCTCGAAGATGAAGCCCACGCCGTTTTCCCTGGAATCCGAGAAAAACGTGCCGCCCGCCATCACATCGACGAGCACGCCGTCCTGCCGGACGATGGCCGTCTCGAAAGGCATGACGCTGCCGGATGCATTCAGCTCGTCCAGCGCGAGCAGGTTTGCCGGACGCAACCCCGGCACCGCCAGGCTCGCGCAATTCACCTTTCCCGCCCGGATTTCTTCCTGGGTATAACCCGTGAGCCGGCAAAACGCATCGTTGGCCTCCACGATATTGCCGTCGATGTTCCAGCAGTACATGCCGATGATGTTCGCCTTAGCCACCTGACGGATCGATTCCACGCCGAATTCCACCTTCGTTGTCACAGCGCACCTCCTTCGGGTAGCGGTGGCGGTTAGACAGTGGGTGTCGGGGATGGTTGATGCGTTCCGGGGGATAGCTTGAGGTGCGCCGGGCAGGGGGTATTCAGTTCGAGTCGCGCTCGCCGCCATCGCCGCCGAGGTAGCGCGGATCGGGTTCGAGATAAACGAACACCGGACGGTTGAGCATACCGGGCGGCGCAACCCGGCTGAGGTCGAACCGGCTCACGTGCGCGGCGACGTTGAACGCCCATGCGAAGGATTTTCCGTCGACAACAAACTTCACGATGTCGCCGCCGATGACGTTGACCCACCGCGTCTCGGGGCCGATCTCGATGATCTTTGTAGCGGCGGCATCCGGGGCGGGATCGCCGAGGAAACGCATCTCCGGTTCCGTACCAAACTGCGCGCACGCGGAAAGGAGCGCGATGGCGGCGATCGGGATCTGGAGGTGTCTCATGGCCGGGCCTGTTCGATGATGAATTATTGGACAGCGACATCAACGTGCCGTTCGACCCGGAATGAACGGCGACGCATTAATGGCAGTGAATAATTATTGATCCGGTGGACAGCGTGGTTGATGCTCCCGGTCAACAGGTCGCGTAATGCCTCAGACCGCTCCTTTTTTACCCACCTTTCCTTCCTACGCCATGCTGAACTTGACCATCCCCTGGGCGACCCTGTTCCCGCGCCAGATTGCTCCCGAACTCAAAACGTCGAAGCAGTCCATTCAAACGCCCCACGATCTTGCATGGGCGTTGATCGATGATATTGCAACGCCTCACAGGATTTATCTCGACAAGCCGGATTCAGACGTCCGCGAACACCAAGCCGAGGCGATGCTTAACGCCATAGCCACCTGGATGGAAGATTCCCCGGGCCTCCGTTGCGAGGTGCGGCTCGCACTCGTCGCGCTCACAGAAAGGATGAAGCCGGAATTCGACGGGAAGCGCCTCCTGGGACGCATGAGGGAGATCATCGATACGTATAAGCCCGAGAAATTCAACACTTTGGAACCGTACGGAGCCGAAAATATTGCCACTTTCCTGCAGCAAGGTGAACGCCTTGCGCTCTACTCTCAGAACCGCGCTACCGCGAACAAGCTGAAGTACACCCGCGCGCACGACCTCGCCCGCACGGCCAAAGATGCCGTCAGCTCCGCCGACAAGTTGGGAAGATGGCTGAGCAGCGTGGAGCATCTTGACGACAGGCGCTGTCATGCACAGTTGCTTGGGGTAGCAGCCATTGCAAGCAACGCGGCTGACTACGACGCAGGTGTCGAGGACATGCTGCGGGCTGCGCTTGCAAAGCTCGGACATGATGAGAAGGACCAGATAACGGGCAGCGCGTACTTCGACTCCGTCAGTCGAGCGATTGCACAAAAGTCAGCGGTGGCTGACTGGGAGGATCAATGGGAGCTCGCCCATCAACTGGACGCCGACTTTCAATCCCAGCCGTTCGCGTGGCTCACGGCGCCCGTTCCTGGGCCTCGCACGGATATGAATATGCACGTGCGCAGAATCGACGCGGCAATCCTGCAACTGAATCACCTCCCAGCCTGGCAACTCCCGGAGGCAATCAATGCACTCTTCTTCGCGTTACAACATTTCGAAGGCGATACCGACATTGGCTCGCGCATCACCGTGCTCGAGAAGGCGTACAACGACTTGCCGAGCCATTGCCGGGCATCAGCTTTGCCTGGTTATGCGAAAACAATCGTGCTGGCCGCCAAGCTTCCTCGCCAAGAGACAAATTTTGCGTGGGCCACAAGAGCGAGTCCTAAGTTTTTCGATGACGTACTGGACTTGGCCTCGGCAGAAAAAAGCGAGGACAACCTGGTACGCATCCTGGATGGTCTTACCGTCTCCATGGCGCTGATGGACGATAGGTCGGAACAGAAGGTGGCGTCCATCCTGACGCTCTCCACAAAGCTTTCCAGCACCAACCGTGCAAATCTTCTCGTGCAGGTATCCGAGTTCCTGTTTGACGCCGGCAAAACATCGTTCTTCGAGATCTGCTTTAAGGCATATGTCGATGAACTCGGAAGGACTCCTGTCGAAGCTGCCGGAGAACTTGAACCAGTCATGCTGTACTTCGCACAATTTCTTTGCAAACTGAACGAATCGCAGCAGGAGATACTGTATTCAAAGGTTCCTTCTTTTCCGCCATTCGTCAAGACGCAGTTATTTCGGCGCTGCTTTCTCGCTTGTAGTTTGATCTCCGCTCCGATGCTTCGGCTTATGATGCGGCACTTATGGGAACTGACACCGACGAACCGAGAGTGGATTGTTCATGGACTGATTTTGTATAGCGAATTGGATGAATACGGAATCTTCAGGGCGTCACACGATTTCCTCGACTACTTTTCCGAGCTCTCAAAAGAGGTACAGCCGAAGGCATCGCGGCAAATCGCCCTTCTGCTCGGAAGCAAGATGCACCCGACGCCTCGCGAGGCAGAGGAGAGGCTGAATCTTTGCTTGCTGATTGCCGAGTATCTGGCGGGGCGCCCCGAAGCCGCGCCGTCATTTGATGCTTTCGCGTTCGGTATTCTTGAAGGAACGGGAACAGGGTGCTTCGGGCTCGCGTATGGGTCCAAGTTATTCGATGTTTTATCTGCCGCGTACAAAAGGATTCCAAAGAATCGAAGACATGAGTATCGGTTCAAACCCTGACGCCGCGTCCCTGCAAAACGCCTACGGTACCAACATTGTTGGTACGAGGCCGCAAACCATGCCTGCACGACGGGCATAAAAAAACCCGCTGAACTCAGCGGGTTTAGTGTTTCTGGCGGAGAGGGGGGGATTCGAACCCCCGATAGGCTATGAACCTATACACGCTTTCCAGGCGTGCGACTTAAACCACTCATCCACCTCTCCTGGATTCGGGTTCGCTTGCGCGAAGCCCAAGATTATAGCAAAGACTTTCGGTTTGTTGCAGCTTTTCTGTTTCCCTGCGAAATTCTTTGCAAAGAATCCATAAAAAAACCGGTACGGCTTGTGGCCGTACCGGTCGTTTCAGTCTCCTCTCGTTGTCGGCTTTGCTTATTGCGCCTGTTTCAGTTGTTCCAGGATTGCCGGATTTTCAAGCGTGGACACGTCCTGGGTGATCTGGTCACCTTTGGCAAGCACGCGCAGCAGGCGGCGCATGATCTTGCCGGAACGGGTCTTGGGCAGGTTGTCGCCGAAGCGGATTTCCTTCGGCTTGGCGATCGGGCCGATTTCCTTGGCCACCCAGTCGCGCAGTTCTTTTGCAATCTGTTTCGCTTCGTCGCCGGTCGGGCGGGCGCGCTTGAGCACGACGAAGGCGCAGATGGCTTCGCCGGTGGTTTCGTCCGGCTTGCCGACGACGGCTGCCTCGGCAACCAGCGGGTTGGCAACCAGCGCGGATTCGATCTCCATCGTGCCCATGCGGTGGCCGGAGACGTTCAGCACGTCGTCGATGCGGCCGGTGATGGTGAAGTAGCCGGTCTTTTCGTTGCGGATCGCACCGTCGCCCGCGAGGTAAAGCTTGCCGCCCAGCTCTTCCGGGAAGTAGCTCTTCTTGAAGCGCTCCGGGTCGCCCCAGATGGTGCGGATCATGGACGGCCACGGACGCTTGACGACGAGGATGCCGCCCTGCCCGTTCGGCAGCTCATTGCCGGTTTCGTCGACCACCGCGGCCTGGATGCCGGGCAGCGGCAGTGTGCAGGAACCGGGCACCATCGGCGTCACGCCAGGCAGCGGGGTGATCATGTGGCCGCCCGTTTCGGTCTGCCAGAAGGTGTCGGCGATCGGGCACTTCTCGTTGCCGACATTCCGGTAGTACCACATCCAGGCTTCGGGATTGATCGGCTCGCCGACGGAGCCGAGCAGGCGCAGGCTGGACAGGTCGTACTTCTTCGGGTGCACGTCAGCATCCGAATCGGAAGCCTTGATCAGCGAACGGATCGCGGTCGGCGCGGTGTAGAAGATGGTGGCCTTGTGTTTCTGGATCATGTCCCAGAAGCGGCCGGCGTTCGGGTAGGTGGGCACGCCTTCGAACACGATCTGCGTCGCGCCGACGGCCAGCGGGCCGTAGGTGATGTAGGTGTGGCCGGTGACCCAGCCGATGTCGGCGGTGCACCAGAAGATGTCGGACGGCTTGATGTCGAAGGTCCACTTCATCGTGAGCATCGCCCACAGCAGGTAGCCGGCGGAGGAATGCTGCACGCCCTTCGGCTTGCCGGTCGAGCCGGAGGTGTAGAGCACGAACAGCGGGTGCTCCGCATCGACCCATTCCGGTTCGCAGGTGGTGGCCTGATTGCCGATGACCTCGTCCAGCCACTTGTCGCGGCTGGCGTCGAAGTTGACGTTGGCGCCGGTGCGCTTGTAGACGATGACATCCTTGATCGTGTCGCAGCCGCCCATTGCCAGGGCTTCGTCGACGATGGCCTTGAGCGGCAGGTGCTTGCCGCCGCGTACCTGCTCGTCGGCGGTGATCACGGCAACCGCGCCGGCGTCGATGATGCGCTCCTGCAGCGATTTGGCGGAGAAGCCGCCGAATACCACGGAGTGGGTGGCGCCGATCCGCGCGCAAGCCTGCATCGCGGCGATGCCTTCCACCGACATCGGCATGTAGACCACCACGCGGTCGCCCTTCTTGACGCCGAGTGACTTCAGGCCGTTGGCGAACTGGCAGACCTTGTCGTGCAGTTCCTTGTAGGTGACCTTCGTGACCTGCCCGCCGTCCGCTTCAAAGATGATCGCGGTCTTGCCGGCGTTGCCGTTCTGGAGGTTGCGGTCCAGGCAGTTGTAGGACACGTTAAGCTGGCCGTCTTCGAACCAGCGGTAGAACGGCGCTTCGGATTCATTCAGGGCCTTGGTGAAAGGCTTTTGCCACGCGAGGTTTTCGCGCGCGAGCTGGGCCCAGAAACCTTCGTAGTCGCGCTCCGCTGCGGCGCACATCGCCTGGTAGGTTTCCATGCCGGAAATGTTCGCGTTTTTCACGAAATCGGCCGGCGGATTGAAGATGCGACTTTCCTGTTTCAGTGTCTCGACGTCGGACATGTTTTGGTCTCCAGAACTCATGTTGAATTGAAGCGAAGTTAAGCTTTTACTCTTACTAAAGCCTTACATGCCTGTTTTGCATCACTTCTGCCGCGCCTCGCATTCTTTCGCGGGACGGATCATCGCGTTATAGTCCAGCATTGCCATTTTGCCATTGATCGGGATCAGTCCCGGGCGAACTGCCGCAGCCCAACAACTGCCGGAGCCAAAGCGCCGGCGCGTGTAAAATGCCGGGTTTCATTCCTGCCTGTTTTCCACCAAGACATGAGTTCAAACGACAAGCTTATTTCCGGCGCCGCGCGCCCGATCCGCCCCCTGCCCAACCTGATTTTCATGAGCCGCTGGCTGCAGCTTCCACTGTATATCGGCCTGATCCTCGCGCAAGGCGTGTATGTCTATCATTTCTGGGTTGAACTGGTCGACCTGGTGGGTGCGGCAATGGGCAATCAGGCGGCACTGGAGCACATTATCAGCGCCGTCGCCATCGAAGGCGCGACCCGCCCCACCAAGCTGACCGAAACCATCATCATGCTGGTGGTGCTCGGCCTGATCGATGTGGTGATGATTTCCAACCTGCTCATCATGGTGATCGTCGGCGGCTACGAGACCTTCGTCTCCCGCATGCACCTGGAGCACCATCCCGACCAGCCGGAATGGCTGTCGCATGTGAACGCGTCCGTGCTGAAGGTGAAGCTCGCCACCGCGATCATCGGCATCTCGTCGATCCACCTGCTCAAGACCTTCATCAACGCGGCTGCCTACGATGCGAAGACGCTGCTCGCCCAGACTGGCATCCACATCACCTTCCTGCTCTCCGCGATGGCCATCGCCTATTGCGACCGGCTGATGAACGTGCCCGCGGCGCACGGCGGCAAAGCTCACTGATATCAGTTGAACAAATGCGAACCGCGACCGGCTGCAAGGCTGGTCGCGGTTTTTGTTTTTCTGGGAGCGCTTGGTGGGTTTCGCTGCGCTCTACCCACCCTACCGTTCTTTATAAGGACGGTAAATTCGGCTCTCCACAAAGGACTGTAGGGTGGGGAGAGCGCAGTGTTTAGCCGGGACACATGGGTAACACCTGTCGGGAGACATAGGTAACACATGTGATCACGATTTTAGGCGATGTTCCGCAGGTCGACCTGCCTGAGGTGTTTATGACAGAAGTAGACATCGAACA